>Ga0182749_1002937_pt1 | contig 12080 bp, 6 predicted proteins | sample eDN3rd37CKraftMG_FD_128875 | JGI IMG/M metagenome (GOLD analysis project Ga0182749, IMG submission 128875) | Enriched Miracle-Growth compost microbial communities from Emeryville, California, USA - eDNA 3rd pass 37_C Kraft MG (version 2) (version 2) ...
ACGCCGGGGACCCGCTGTGCCACGATGACGCCATGTCTCTTCCCCGCAAGGTCCTCGGCGCCGACGAGCAGGTCATCCTCCACCTGCGCACGCACGGCAAGGCCCTCGTCGGCCCGGTCCTCGGCCTGGCCCTGATCGTCGCTGCGACGGTGGCCCTCGTCGTGCTGCTGCCCGGCTCGTGGTCGCCGTGGTCGTCCTGGGCCGTGGTCGTGCTCGCGGTGGTCGCGCTGGTGCCGGTGTTCTTCGTGCCGTTCCTGCGGTGGCGCACCTCGACCTACACGATCACGAACCGCCGCGTGATCACCCGCCGCGGCATCGTCAACAAGACCGGCCACGACCTCCCGCTGTCGCGGATCAACAACATCACCTACGAGCGCAGCCTGCTCGACCGGGTGCTCGGCTGCGGCACGCTCGTGCTCACGACCGCTGCCGAGGCGCCGGTGACGCTGCCGGACGTGCCCGACGTCGAGTCCGTCCACGTCCGCATGACCGAGCTGCTGTTCGGCGACGCCGAGCGGGACGAGCGCCGGGACTGAGCGGCGCGGTCTCCGCAACGGATATCGGAAGAAGATTCCGATATCCGTTGCAGACGCCATCGTTCGCGCCTCACGCCCGCGCCGTTGTTCAGCGAGGGCTCGGACGGGTGCGGGGATCGAGAGGAGCACTCTTCGCCGACCGCGGCACCAGGAGCACCACGAGCAAGGGGAGGGCGCTGAGTCCCACGATCCACCAGAAGGTGTGCGCGAAAGCCGTCGTCATCGAGCCTGCCCCGGCGAGGCTGCTCTGCAGCACGACCGCGATGACCGCCACCCCGAACGGGGCGCCCACCCGCTGCACGACGCTGAACGCTGCAGAGCCTCGCGGGGTCTGCGCAGGCGTGAGGCTCGTGAACGCCAGGGTCATCACGGGGAGCGTGACCGCGCCCAGGCCCGCCGATCGAGCAGGCCGTCCGCCTGCATCCCGCCGATCGAGTAGGCCGGTGGCGGCCGTATCGAGATCCGCGCTGGTCTCGATACGCTCGCTGGCGCTCGCTACTCGACCGGCGATCCGCCACTCGTGACGCTCGTTGCTCGACCGGCGACCGGGGCGTTGTGGACTCCCCACAATCGCCCTTGCGAAACGCCGGAGACTCGCCCCGCTCGCCAACCTACGGTCCCGTAGCCTACGCTGGCGTAAGTTACGCGCGCCGGGTGATCCGAGGCCCGCCGTCACGACAGCGAGGAGTCCGCGTGACCGAGACCATCAACCAGCCGGCCGTCGTGCGGGGCGCCGACCAGGACCCCGGCGTCGTGCGTCTCGTGGACCCTGAGGGACGCCGGACCGCGGACCCCGCGTGGGACGGCTACCGCGAGCGGGTCGCCCGTCTCGACGGCGCTGCACTGCGCGGTCTCTACCGCGACATGGTGATCACCCGGCGTTTCGACGACGAGGCGACGAGCCTGCAGCGGCAGGGCGAGCTCGCCCTCTTCGCGCAGGCCAAGGGTCAGGAGGCGGCCCAGATCGGCTCCGGCCGGGCGCTCGCCCCTCGCGATTTCGCCTTCCCGTCCTACCGGGAGCACGGCGTCGCCCTCACCCGGGGCCTCGATCTGCCCGAGATCCTGCACCTCTTCCGCGCGCAGGAGCACGGTGGCTGGGACCCGAACGAGTTCAACTTCCACCTCTACACGCTCGTCATCGGTTCGCACGCCCTGCACGCGACCGGCTACGCCATGGGCGTGCAGCGCGACGGCCTGGTGGGCACCGGCGATGCGGACAAGGACATGGCCGTCGTCGCCTACTTCGGTGACGGCGCGACCTCGCAGGGCGACGTGAGCGAGGCGCTCGGCTTCGCCGCGGTCAACAACGCCCCGGTGGTCTTCTTCTGCCAGAACAACCAGTGGGCCATCTCTGTGCCGACCTCCACCCAGAGCCGGGTTCCCATCGCCGACCGAGGCCCCGGCTTCGGCGTCCCGAGCGTGCGCGTCGACGGCAACGACGTCCTCGCCTGCTATGCCGTCACGGCCGAGGCGCTCGAACGGGCGCGCGGCGGGGGCGGCCCGACCCTCATCGAGGCGATCACGTTCCGCACCGGGGCCCACACCACCTCCGACGACCCCACGCGCTACCGCACGCGCGAGGAGGAGGAGTACTGGGAGGCTCGCGACCCGATCGCGCGCCTGGAGGCCCTGCTGCGGGCCGAGGGCGGGTGGGACGACGCGTTCGCGAGCGAGGTGCAGGCGGAGGCCGAGGCGCTCGGCGTCCGGGTACGCGACTTCGTGCGAGGGCTGCGCAAGCCCGACCCTCTCACCATGTTCGACCACGTCTACGCCACGGAGCACGCGATCAACGCGGCCGAGCGGCAGTGGTTCAGCGACTACCAGGCGTCCTTCGAGAGCGGGGAGCAGCGATGAGCACCACGACAAGCACCGCGGCACCCGTCGGCGCCGGGATCCCGCGGGCCGAGGCGCCCGCGACCGTCCCCGCGACCACGCGGCTGCCCTTCGCCAAGGCCATCAACGCCGGTCTGCGTGCCGCGCTCGCGGCCGAGCCGAAGGTCCTGCTCATGGGTGAGGACATCGGCCGCCTCGGTGGGGTGTTCCGCGTGACCGACGGGCTGCAGGCCGACTTCGGCACGACTCGGGTGGTGGACTCCCCGCTCGCGGAGTCCGGCATCGTCGGGACGGCGATCGGCCTCGCGATGCGCGGCTACCGACCCGTCTGCGAGATCCAGTTCGACGGCTTCATCTTCCCGGCCTTCGACCAGATCACCACCCAGCTCGCCAAGATGCACTACCGCTCGGCCGGGCGGCTCACGCTCCCGGTCGTGATCCGCGTGCCCTTCGGAGGCGGCATCGGCGCGGTCGAGCACCACAGCGAGTCCCCCGAGGCGCTCTTCGCGCACACCGCCGGGCTGCGGGTCGTCTCTCCGTCGTCGCCGGCGGACGCCTACGTGATGATCCAGGAGGCGATCGCGAGCCCCGACCCTGTGCTGTTCTTCGAGCCGAAGAGCCGGTACTGGGAGAAGGGCGAGGTCGATACGACGGCTGGACCGTACGGCGGGGTCTCGACAAGCTCGACCGGCGAGGCAGGCTCGACCGGCGAGGCAGGCTCGACCGGCGACGGAGGCTTGACTGGCGACGCAGGCTCGACCGGCGGGAGACCCGTCGAGACCGACGCCGCCACGCTGAACCGCGCCGTCGTCGTCCGGCCGGGCACCGACCTGACGCTCGTCGCCTACGGCCCCACCGTCGCCACGGCTCTCAAGGTCGCGGCGACGGCGGCGGCGGAGGGCACGAGCATCGAGGTGATCGACCTGCGGGCCATCTCGCCGCTCGACTCCGCGACCGTGGTCGCGAGCGTGCAGCGCACGGGACGCTGCGTCGTCGTGCACGAGGCGCCCGCCCTCTACGGTGTCGGTGCGGAGATCGCGGCCCGGGTGACGGAGCAGTGCTTCTACCGGCTCGAGGCGCCCGTGCAGCGGGTCGGCGGCTTCCACACCCCGTACCCGCCCGCCCAGCTCGAGCACGACTACCTGCCGAGCCTCGACCGGGTGCTCGACGCCGTCGACCGCGCCCTGTCGTTCTGAGGCGTCGTCCCCGACCGGCTGACCGCCGCTGATCCACGACCGCGGCGCCCGGCCCTCGTAGGCTGGGACCACCCGCGACCTGCCTGACCTCCGGCGAGGACGTCGCCGCAGACGACCGCCGACCGAGCAAGGAGACCACCGATGCCGACCTACCAGCGATTCCCGCTCCCGGACGCCGGCGAGGGCCTCACCGAGGCGGACATCGTCGAGTGGCGCGTCGCCGTCGGCGACACCGTCGCGGTCAACCAGACCATCGTGGAGATCGAGACGGCGAAGTCGCTCGTCGAGCTGCCCTCGCCGTTCGAGGGTGTCGTCACGGAGATCCTGGTGCCGGCCGGGCGGACGGCCAACGTGGGCGACCCGATCATCGTGATCGACGTCGACCCGGGCGGGCCGGCGGCAGCGGCACCGGACGACGCCGTCGCCGCAGCTCCTGCCGAGGGTGCCGAGACGGCCGGTGAGGCTGCGGCGGGCGACGTCCTGGGGGTGGACCAGCCCGCGGGCGGCACCGGCTCGGGCGCGGTGCTCGTGGGCTACGGCGTCTCCGACGGCGGCACCCGGCGTCGTCCGCGCCGCGCCGCGCCGTCGTCCGCGCCGCCCGCCGTCGCTCCCGCCGCGGATCGAGCGGCGAGCGCTGCCCCTCCCGCCGGTCGAGCGGCGAGCGCGAACCCTCCCGCCGGTCGAGCGGCGAGCGCGAACCCTCCCGCTGGTCGAGCGGCGAGCGCCGGCGAGCGTGTCGAGACCGGCGGAGGTTTCGACACGGGCCCGGCGGCCCTGCTCAACCAGCGGACCTCCGGGGACGAGCGGGTGCTCGCGAAGCCGCCCGTGCGCAAGCTCGCCCGCGACCTCGGGATCGACCTCGCCAGCGTCGTGCCCTCCGGACCCGGCGGCATCATCACCCGCGAGGACGTCCTCGCGTACCAGGAGCAGGGCGAGGCGCGCGAGCTCGTCTCCTACCCCTCCGACGAGGACAGCCCGTGGCTCGCCGACGGCAAGGTCTCCGCGGACGGCCGCCAGACCCGCGTGCCGGTGCGCTCGGTGCGCCGCCGCACCGCCGAGGCGGTGGCGGCGAGTGCCTTCACCGCGCCCCACGTCACGCTGTTCCACACGGTCGACGTCACCAGGACCATGCGGCTCGTGGCCCGGCTCAAGGAGTCCAAGGAGTTCGCCGGCGTCCGCGTCACCCCGCTGCTCGTGGTGATGAAGGCGCTGCTCATCGCCGTCGACCGCCACCCGGAGATCAACGCGAGCTGGGACGACGAGGCGCAGGAGATCGTCTACAAGCACTACGTGAACCTGGGTATCGCCGCAGCCACGCCGCGCGGACTCGTGGTGCCGAACATCAAGGACGCCCACCGCATGGGCATGCTCGAGCTGGCCCAGGCGCTCGGCGAGCTCACGTCGAGGGCGCGGGCGGGCAAGACGTCGCCGCGCGAGATGGCGGACGGCACGATCTCGATCACCAACGTGGGCGTGTTCGGCGTCGACTCCGGAACGCCGATCCTCAACCCCGGTGAGGCCGCGATCCTCGCCTTCGGCGCGATCCGCGAGCAGCCCTGGGTGCACAAGGGCAAGATCAAGAAGCGCTGGATCACCCAGCTCGCGCTGAGCTTCGACCACCGCCTGGTGGACGGCGACCTCGGGGCGCGTGTCACCGCCGACCTCGCCGCCGTCCTGGAGGAGCCCGCCAACGGCCTCGTCTGGGGCTGAGGCGGGTGAGGGGTGGGGATGCCCCGGGGGTGGAGAGACTGAGGCGTCGAGAGGCCGAGCGAGTCCGAAGGCATAGGCTGCTGAGAACGACATACGTCGTCGCCGCCGGAGGACCCTCATGATCGTCGCCTACTGGATCGTCGCCGCCCTGCTCAGCGCCATGTACCTCTTCGCGGGGAGCATGAAGCTGCTGCGGAGCAAGGAACAGCTCGCCCCGATGATGCCGTGGGTCGACACGATCCCCATGCCCGTGGTGCGGTTCATCGGCGTGGTCGAGATCCTCGGCGTGCTCGGCCTGATCCTGCCGCCGCTCACCGGCATCGCCCCGGTGCTCGCGATCGTGGCTGCGGTCGGCTTTGTCGTGCTGCAGGTGCTCGCGACCGCGCTCCACGTCTCCCGTCACGAGCTCAAGAACCTGCCGATGAACATCGTGCTGCTCCTGCTCGCCGCCGTGGCGGCCTGGCTCGCCACCGCCTTCTGAGTCCGCTGGTCTTCTCCCGCTGGTCGAGCAGCGAGCGCCAGCGAGCGTGTCGAGACCTCCGGAGGTCTCGGCACGGGCCGGGCGGCCCTGCTCAACCGGCGAGGAGGGTGCCGGGCGGCCCTGCTCAACCGGCGAGGAGGGGGCCGGGCGGCCCTGCTCAACCGGCGAGGAGGGGGCCGGGCGGCCCTGCTCGACCGGCGAGGAGCCGGCTCAGCGGGCGGGATGGGCGGTGAGGGTGAGGCGCTTGGTGGCCGGCTGGCGGTCGGCGTCACCTGGGTACCGCACGACGACGCGGTGCGTCCCGGCCTTGGCCTTGCGCAGCGTGACCGTGGTCCGCGCACCGTGCACGGTCGCTCGCAGCGCCTTGCTCCCGCTGACCTTCACCCGGATCGTCCCGGACGCCTGCGGAAGACCCTGGGTGGGCAGCATCACGACGAGCTTCGCCCGCTTGCCCGCCTTCACGCGGGCCTTGCGCAGCGACAGCTTCAGGTGGGCCTTCGCCTTGGTGACGACCTTCGTGCGCGGTGAGACGACCACCCCGGGGTTGGTGCGACCGGCCCCCCGGACCTCGACGCGCACCGAGAGGTGGCGCCCGACGTCGGCCCGCTGAGGCGCGTACGTCTTCCCGGTGGCGCCGGCGATCGGCTTGCGACCGCGCAGCCACTGGTAGACGACGTCGTCGGCGGACGGCGTCCAGGTGCCGGGGTGCGCGCGGAGCACCTTGCCGAGGCGCGGCTTGCCGGTGACCCGGGGCGCGACGACGGCCACCGGCGCATCGCTGACGGCGACGAGCCGCAGGGCCGGGCTCGTGAGCTCGGCTGTGCCTGTCTCGGTGCCGGTCCCCGCACCGGCACCCTCCGCGACGAGCCGAGCGACGAGCAGGCGCGCGCCGACGTCGCCGGCGGTCACCGTGAGGTCGTCCCCGATCCGGTCCACCGCCCCGGCGGACGAGCTGATCACCACGTCCGCCAGGTCGGGCGTGACGTCGTTCCCGAAGGCGTCCGACCCGACGACCCGGAGCGCGACGGGCTCGCCGACGACGACGGTCGCGCCACCGGGCGCCGTCAGACGCAGCGCGGTCAACGGGCCGGGTCGCACCTGGACGGTGAGGCGCTTCGAGACCACCGTGCCGTCCGCGAGCCGGGTCGAGGCGGTGAGCGTGTGCTCTCCCGACCGCGTCATCGTCACCTGCCGACCGGTGACCAGGTCGCTGGGCACGTCGCTCGTCACGATCACGCCCGCCACGAGGTCGAACGGGTTGCCGAAGCGGTCGGTGCCGGTCGCGGTCACCAGGACGTCGCTCCCGGCGTCGCGCGCCCCCGTGCCGCCGGCGATGCCGAGCTCGGCCGCCACGACGTCGGCCGCGGTGACGTCGACCAGCACCTCCTCCTGGGCGGGCGCACCCGCCCCCTGCTGACCGGCGCGCACCAGGTAAGAGCCGGCACGGCGCAGCTCGACCGCGGGCCCCGTGACCGTGTAGGCGGCGAGGTCCGCGGGCGTGCCGCTCGCGGCGTCCACCACGCTCAGCGCCAGGCCGGCGGTGAGGTCGAGGGCGTTCCCGAAGGCGTCCGCCCCGGTGCTCGTGAAGCGGACGACGGCGCCTGCCGCCACGGTCGACCCGGAGGGCACGTCGGCCGTGATCTGTGCGCTGCCGGGAGAGGCGTCGCCCGGCGCGACCGTGACCGGCACCTGGCCCGTCAGGCCCTGATAGGTGGCCGTCAGCGTGCGCTGCCCGGCCATGCGCAGGGTCAGCGTGCCGCCGGAGGCGCTCTCGCCCGCTACGAGCGGCGCGAGGGCGACCGTGCGCGGGTCGAGCTCGGAGACGGTGTTCCCGTAGGCGTCCACGACGCTCGCGGTGAAGCCGACCGACGCACCCGCGGCCACCGTCCCGCCGGGCGCCGCCCCGTCGTCGAGCCGGACACGCAGCGCGCTCCCGCTCGCGGGCGCGACCGTGACCGTCACCTGGCTGGTCCGGGTGCCGTCGCTCACGGTGACGACGTGGTCGCCGGCGGTGGTCGGGGTGAGCACGCCGTCCGCCGTGATGCTCTCGCCGGCCACGGAGGAGGTGAACGTCAGCCCCTCCGGGTCGAGCGCGGCGCCCTCGTTGCCGTACGGGTCCACGACGCGGGTCGTGAGCACCATCGGCGTGCCCGCGACCACTTCGGTGGCGGAGGCGCTGAACCGGATGCCAGCGCGCACGTCGTTCGCAGGCGTCGCCAGCTCCTGCGCGACCTGGCTCGACGCCGCCGCGGGCCCGAAGAGCGACAGCGTCGCCAGCCCGGCTGAGGCGCTCGACCACCCGTGGACGGTGAGCGCGACGTAGCGTGCGGACGCGCCGTCGAGCGCGAGGTCCGAGACGCGCCCGCCGTCGAGCGTGCCGATGTCGGTGTAGGTCAGGCCGTCGGTGCTCGTCGAGACCGTCGCCGCGGGCACGGCACCGGTCGCGCCCCACACCGTGCGCAGGGTCGACAGCGCGGTGGTCGCCCCCAGGTCGACGACCATGCGGCCCTCGGCGCTCCCCGGCACCCACTGCGTGCTCGGGTCGTCGTCCGTGGCGAGGTCCGGATCGCTCATGCCGGCGGGCAGCGGGCTCGTCGGGAAGGTCCGGCGGTCGGCGGCGAGGTCGGCGAGCGGGTAGGGGCGCTCGGCGTCGAAGCTGACGCGCACCGACTCGTCGCCGGGCACGACGACGGTCCTCGCGGTGCCGCCGCCGGTGGGCGTCACGGTGAGCGTCACGTCGTCGATCCCGCCCGTGATCCGCAGGTTGCGGCCGTTGTCGACCCGGACCGAGAGCCCGTCGAGGTCCCCGGCGGACGGGGCCGAGACGGTGAACTGCGGCGCCAGCACCCGCGACGTCGCGGCGGGCAGGCTCGCCGCCAGCCGTGACCCGTCGGAGCGCAGCGTCTGGGTGCCGAGGAAGACCGATCGCTCGGTGCCGCTGTGCGGCAGGCTCACGTTCACGTCGTGGTCGGCGCCCGAGAGGTTGAACAGGCTGACGTAGCCGTCGGCGTCGCTCGCCCGCACGGCCGGGTCGTCCACGGTGACCGCGGGGCGGGCGGCGAGGCTCGCGGTGCGCGCGGCGTCGGCGAGGGCGTAGCCCTCGACCACCATGCCTGCGCTGTTCGCGGCCGGCCCGGACGAGAGCACGACGGCGTCCTTCTTGCCGTTGTGCTTCACGGAGATGGCGCCGGTCGAGCCCCGCTTGACCAGGCCGACCCGGTCGTCGACCGCGAGCCACGAGGAGCTGCTGACGATCTCGTCGGCCACGCCGTAGATCGCGACGGTCCGCCACTGCACGCCGTCGTCGGAGAGCTGGATGCGGTAGGCCGCGCCCGCGGCGGTCGGCGCCTGCCAGGAGAGCAGCACGCGGTCGATGGTCTGGGGCTGGCCGAGGTCCACCTGCACCCACGAGGAGTCGGAGCCACGCTCGGAGGTCGCGACCGCCCAGCGCGTGGTCATCGACCCGTCGTTGACCCGGGTCGCCACGTGCGTCGAGTCCTGGCTCGAGGCGGTCGCCGTGCCGGCTGCCGCCACGTTGGTGCCCTTCTCGCCCTGGCGCGCCTCCATCTCCCACAGCGAGTAGCCGTAGCTGGTGGGGTCGGCGGGGGCCCTGGTCACGCCCTGCATGCGGACGTACTGCGCCGTCTGCTGGCCGAACACGACGTCGTCGATGCGGCTGTAGCTCGCCGGGTCCGGGGTGCGGACCGCGACCGTGCGCCACGTCACGCCGTCGTCGGAGACCTGGACCAGGTAGTCCTGGCCGGCCGCGGTCTCCCAGTAGAAGGTCACCCGGTCGATGGGGGTGGACGCCCCGAGGTCGACCTGGAGCCAGTCGTGGTGGGTGCGGCAGGAGGTGGGCATGCCCCAGCGGCTGTCGTGGTCGTTCGACGCCGTGTTCTTGGTGAAGGAGCCGTCGATCGCCTTGGCCGCGACCTCACCCGTCGAGGTGTTCTCGCAGCTCGCCGTCGCGGTGCCGCCGAGCGACTTGTTCTCCCCGTCCGCGCCGTCGCGGACCTCCATCTCCCAGATCGAGTAGTAGTAGCTCGCGTGCCCGAGCACGCCCTGCATGCGCACGTAGCGCGCGCTCGTCTCGGGGAACGTGGCGGTGTCGCGGCGGGCGACGTAGCTCGTGGGCAGGTCCGTGGTGTCCGACACGACGGTGCCGAGCCCTGGCCCCGTCGCGCGCGGCAGGGTCGTCGTGGAGTCCGACGTGGTGTATGTGCGGTCGCCGTCCAGGCCCTGGATCGTGCCGAGCGGCATGCTCATGTTCCACAGCGAGAGCTTGCCCTCGTCCGCGGCGGTGCCCGAGGTCGCGTAGACCACGGAACCGGTGGGCAGCGTCGTCATGCCTGCGTGCTCGCCCGTGGTCGTGGTGAGCATCGACGCGGTGGCGTCGAAGCCGTCGCGGGTGGTCGAGTAGGTGCTCGCGCTGCGCCCGGCGAGCGGGGTCGAGGTGCTGGGCAGGAACGAGGGGTCCGTGCCGCCGACGCTGAAGAGCCAGTCGTCGTGCTCGGGCGCCCAGGCGAACTTGGTCCAGCCCGCACGGTCTACCGTGGCGGCCCAGGCGTTCGCCGACTGCTGGGCGACCAGGCCGGGGCGGGTGGCGCCGTAGTCCGTGGTCCCGGAGGCGAAGGCGTACAGCTCCTCGTCGCTCGCCACGCGTACGGGGCCGTCGGCGCTCGCGTCGCGCCACTCGTGCAGCAGGTAGCTGATGGCGATCTCGGAGCGGGCCTCGGGCTCGTACTTGGCCTCGCCGTTGTACTGGACCAGGCAGTACGCGCAGCGCGCGCCCTGCGCCTGGTAGTCGAGGAGCTGTGCCGCGAGGTTCGCCTCCGCGCGGGCCACGATCTCGTTGCCCTGCACCTGTGCGAGGTAGGCGAGCGGGATGACGTCACGGCCGAACATGTGCTCGCGGTCGTTGATCATCGGCATGAACGGCTCGCCGGAGTCGGACATGGTCTGCAGCACGGTGGCGAGCGACTCGTCGTTGCTCACCAGGGTGGTGAGGACCTCGGGCAGCGGCCGGCCGGCGGCGATGAACTGCACGGCGTTGCGGGCGGCGGTGCGCCAGATCTCCGACTGGTAGTGCGGGGAGTAGGTGTCGTGGTTCTCCACGAGGAAGGTGTCCCACAGGTTGTGCGCGGTGTTCGCGGAGACGGGCACGCCGCCGATCGTGGCAGGGTTCGCCTGGTCGGCCGCGGGCACGCCCATGGCGTTGCGGATCCAGGTGCCCAGGCTCATGGACCAGTCGCCGGCGGCCGGGTCGTCCGGGTTCCAGGCGACACCGGGGCCGAAGGACAGCGCGTAGACGCCCATCTCCTCGGTCTTCGAGTCGCCGTAGTAGCCGCCGGCCGAGCCGTTGGGGCTCCAGCTTCCCGAGGCGGGGTCGTTCGCCGTGCCGAGGCTCTGGGCGTAGTCCGCCTGCCCCTTGGTGATCGCGTCGACCCGGTCGCGGGTCTGCTGGTCGAGCTGGTCCCACAGCAGGTGCGCGCCGAGCACGAAGTACGACTCGTAGGTCGCCTCCCAGAACAGCGTCTTGCCCCACTGGGTGCCCCCGTTGAAGCGGTTCGACGCGGCGTAGTACGTGATGGTCCGCAGGGTGTGGTCCAGCAGCGTGGCCCGGTCGACGCCGGTCACCTCGGCGTCGTAGTCGCCGCGCGTGAGGATGACGGCGTTGCCGAGCACGGCGGTGAACGTCTGGTTGGCGAACTTGTAGGAGCCCGCGGCCTCGTCCCACTGCTGCTCGACCCAGTTGGTGTGTCGCAGCAGGACCTCGTAGTAGGTCTGGGCGACCTCGTCCTGGGCGACCGCGTCCTGCGCGGCAGGGGTCGGTGCGGGCGCGGGGGTCGACGCCGTCGCGGTGGGCGGCGCGGCCTGGGCGGACGGCGCGAGCGTCACGACGGGGGCGAGCGCGAGCGCGACCGAGGCTGCACCCACGACGAGACGGGTCCAGGTCGTGTGCTTGCGAGGACGGCGGACGAGATCCATGAGCTCCCCAGTTCGGGTCGAGACACGGCCCGGACGAGCTGCTCCGACCGCCCGGGCACGGCCGGACAACGTTGTCAGCCGCGTGCATCCACCCTAGCGTTTCTCCGGGATCGGGGCCTCGCCGGTCGAGTAGCGAGCGGTGGGTCGAGTAGCGAGGTACGAGCGTATCGAGGCCAGCGAGCGTATCGAGACCCCTTGCCAGGTTTCGACACGGGCCTGGCGGCCCTGCTCAACCGGCGGGAGGGGCCGGCCCTGCTCAACCGGCGGGAGGGGCCGGCCCTGCTCAACCGGCGGGAGGGGCCGGCCCTGCTCAACCGGTGGGAGGGGCGGGCTCTG
>Ga0182749_1002938_pt1 | contig 12079 bp, 10 predicted proteins | sample eDN3rd37CKraftMG_FD_128875 | JGI IMG/M metagenome (GOLD analysis project Ga0182749, IMG submission 128875) | Enriched Miracle-Growth compost microbial communities from Emeryville, California, USA - eDNA 3rd pass 37_C Kraft MG (version 2) (version 2) ...
CAGGTGGTCGGTCTCGTGCTGGACGATGCGCGCCGGCCAGCCGACGAGCACCTCCGTGGTGCGGGCGCCGTGCTCGTCCTCGCAGGTGAGCTCGACGGCGCGGGGACGCGCGACCACCGCCTGGTAGCCCTCGACGCTCAGGCAGCCCTCGTAGAACGACACCGGCGCGACGTCGTCGTCCCCGGGCGCGGGGACCGGGCGGTACCGGGGGTTGACGAGGGTGCGGTGCTCGAGCGGCGGGCGCTCGCGCGGGTCGGCCGGGTCCGCGGCCCCGGGGTCGTGGACGACGGCGAGGGCGAGCGGCAGGCCGACCTGCGGCGCCGCGAGCCCGACGCCGGGCGCGGCGAGCATGGTGCGTCGCATCCACTCCAGCAGGTCCTCGAGGAGGTCGCCGAGCTGTCCGGTGTAGGCGGCTGCGGGGGTCCGGAGCACGGGCTCCCCCGCCTGGACGATCGGGAGGACGCCGTCAGGGTGCGCGGCGAGGAGGGCCTCCACCACGGCCCGCAGGTCGGGGGACGGGGTCATGCTCCTCAGTCTTCCCCACAGGACGGTCACAGACCACCCTGAGCGACCCTGGTGCGCCCCTGGTCCGTCGGCAGGGCTCCTGACGGGGCTCGCTCAGGCGAGAGCGAGCTGCGCGCGGACGACCTCCGCGAGCCGCTCGGCGTGGCTGTCGGCCTCCTCCTGCGTCGGCGCCTCGACCATCACGCGGACGAGCGCCTCGGTGCCGGAGGCGCGCAGCAGCACCCGGCCGCCGGCGCCCAGCTCGCGCTCCGAGGCTGCGACCGCGGCCAGCAGCGTCTCGTCGCTGGCTGCCCGGGACTTGTCGACGCCCGGGACGTTGACCAGCGCCTGCGGCAGCTGAGGGATCGCCGCGGCGAGCTCGGAGAGCGGCTTCTTCGTCTGGGCGACGCGGGCCAGCAGGTACAGGGCGGTGAGGATGCCGTCCCCCGTGGTCGCGTGGTCGAGCAGCACCACGTGCCCCGACTGCTCGCCGCCGACGCTGTAGCCCCCGCGGCGCATCTCCTCGAGCACGTACCGGTCCCCGACCGCGGTGCGCAGCGTGGTCACCCCGAGCTCGTCCATCGCGAGGGTGAGGCCCAGGTTGGACATGACGGTCGCCACCAGGGTCCCGCCCCGCAGCGTGCCGCGCTCGTGCTCGGCGGCCGCGACGATGCCCATGATCTGGTCGCCGTTGACGATGTCGCCGTTCTCGTCCGACGCGATGCACCGGTCCGCGTCCCCGTCGAAGGAGATGCCTGCCTGGGTCCAGTGGCCGACGGTCGCGGCCGCCATGCGGCGCGGCTGCGTGGCGCCGTAGCCGTCGTTGATGTTCACGCCGTCCGGGTCCGCGCCGATCACGATCACCTCGGCACCCGCGCGGCGCAGCGCCTCGGGCCCGAGCTCGCTCGCCGCGCCGTTCGCGCAGTCGACGACGACGCGCAGCCCGGCGAGGGAGTGGGGCACGCTCGCGACGAGGTGGTCGAGGTAGGCCTCGACCGCGTGGCCGTCGAAGGAGATACGGCCGACGCCGGCGCCCGTGGGCCGCTGCCAGGGCTCGCGCAGGCGTGCCTCGATCTGGTCCTCGACGGCGTCGTCGAGCTTGAAGCCCGAGTGGTCGAAGAACTTGATGCCGTTGTCCTGCATGGGGTTGTGGGAGGCCGAGATCATCACGCCGAGGTCCACGTCCATCGTGTGCGTCAGGTACGCCACGGCCGGGGTCGGCACCACGCCGACGTCGATGACGTCCACCCCCGCGCTCGCCAGCCCCGCGCTCACCGCGGCGGCCAGGAACTCTCCGGAGGCTCGCGGGTCGCGGCCGACGACGGCCTTGGGGCGCGGGCCGGTGAAGGCGCCGCTCTGCCCCAGGACGTGCGCTGCGGCGACAGCGAGGTCGAGCGCCAGCTCGACGGTCACGTCCTGGTTGGCCAGACCGCGCACACCGTCGGTCCCGAACAGTCGTCCCATGCTCGTGATGTCCATTCCTCGTCGGCGCGGCTCGCGGCCGGGCGCCGGGCGTCAGGTGGTGCACCTCGGCGCGCTCGGAGAGCGCTCGCAAGGGCACCCCAGCATATCGCCGCCTGGGAGGGCGGGGTCAGTCCGTCCGGAGCGTGGTCGTCGGCAGCTTCTTGTTCTGACCGGACCGCACGAGGAACCGACGGCTCCCGCCTCGCTTCGAGGCGCCCACATCGGTGTTCGGGTAGACACCCGCCGACGTGTCGCTCACCGTGACGCGGTACGAGACGCCCGGGGCAAGCCGGGTGATCCGGTAGCTGCCGTTCTTCTTCACACGCGCGCTGACCGAGGCCTGGAGAAGGCGGTGTGGCAGCAGCGCGCGGCTGTTCGGGTCGAGGGTGATCGGCACGGGGGTCGTCGCCGTGACTCTCAGCCCCCTGACGCCCTGACCGTCGACGTCGACCACCCGACCGGTGAGGGTCCCCGGCCTGTCGAGGCGGACCGTGATCCTCTTCGTGCGGGTCCGTGGGCTCACCGTCACCCTCACCGGATTGCCGCGGCCTCTGGAGACGGACATGCCTCGCACGTCCACGCCCGGCATCGCGGCGTCGACGAAGAGGCGGTAGGTCCCCGGCGCCACGCCGTCCAGGTGCGCGACGCCGTGGATCCCGGTCTCGGCGTTCAGGTAGGTGTCGTTGCGATCCACGAGGAAGAGCCCTGCCCCACCAGCACGGCCCCCGCCGCGGGCCTTCATGGTGACCCGCACCCGCGCACGATGGGGTGCTTGACGCAGCCGGCCTGCCGAGACGGTCCTCGCCGTCTTCACCCTGACCAGTCCGGTCTGCACGTCGTCGCCCGCGAGCGCCACCCGATAGCGCCCCGCGGGGAGGTTCCGGAACGTCACCCTGCGATGCGTCCTGGTGCTCCCCTTCGCGAAGCGGAAGCTCTTGGTCCTGACCAGGTGGCCGGCGCGGTCGAGCACCGTTGCCTGCCCGCTGCTCACGACGCCCCGGCCGCTGCGCACGACGCGGACCCGGAGCGATCCGTAGGCTCGCGTGACGACCCCGAGGTCGCTCACATGGTGCTGACGGACCCGCACGACGCGCGTGAACTGCCGCAGCGCCCCCGAGGTGCAGGAGAACGTGAGCTCGTAGGTGGCCGGGAACAGGTTGGTCAGCGCGAAGGAGCCGTCCGCGTCAGCCGTCGTCCGCGTCATCAGCTCATCGCCTCGGTCAAGGGCGTACGCAGACACCTCCGGGACGATGCAGGACTCGATGAGCACCTTCCCCCGGACGGCGCCCGTGGGCAGCGGCGGGACGGTGACGTCCACCTTGAGGGTCCCGCCCGACCGGACTCGGTACCGTGCCGCGTCGCTCTCGCGCAACGTGCTCGGCGCGTAACCCTCATGGCCTCCCGGTAGTCCCACGGAGACCGTGAGCGCCGTGCCGGAAGGCACGGGCACGATGTAGTGGCCGGTCGCGTCGGTCGAGACCCGCACGTCCTCCTCGGAGTCCCCGGCGACGACGTGGACGCGAGCGTCCCCCTTGGTGGCGCCCTTGTCACGCACGTACCCGTGCAGCACGGTGAGGTCGGGCGGGCTCAGGACCAGGAGGCCGTCGGCTCCCGGATCCAGCGGCACCTTCGCGTCCGAGACCCAGGTCCAGGCCTCCTCGGAACCGGCGAAGAGCTCCCAGCCGTCGAACCTCAGGCTCACCCAGGACTCCCCCGGCTGCAGCCCGTCGAACGAGACTCTTCCGTCGGCCCCCGTTCTACCCGAGACGTCCCCGACCGCTACCCGGATCCCCGGCACCCGGAGGCCGTCCGAGCTCTCGACCTGGAAGGTCACGCTGGCGCCGTCCGCCGCGCTCGCGGCGGGGCCACCGAGGGCGGCGAGCAGGAGACCGAGCGACAGGAGCGCAACGACCAGCGCGGCCGGGCGCCGCCTACTCCCGACAGCGACCCGCCTCTTCATGGACCAGGTCCCCCCAGATGCAGACATGAGGTACACCATACCGCCCCCTCAGTCACGGTTCGTGTCCGCCCGGTGGAAGGAGACTCTGTCGCCCGGTGCACGAAGGCCCCCGCCGCCGGAGCAGCAGGGGCCTTCGCGAGGGCAGCGCGACGTACGGTCAGCGCTTGGAGTACTGCGGAGCCTTGCGGGCCTTCTTGAGACCGGCCTTCTTGCGCTCGACCGCACGGGGGTCACGCGTCAGGAAGCCGGCCTTCTTGAGCGCCGGGCGGTTGTGCTCGGCGTCGATCTCGTTGAGCGCGCGGGCGATGCCGAGGCGCAGCGCGCCGGCCTGGCCCGAGGCGCCGCCACCGCTGATGCGCGCGATGACGTCGAAGCGGCCCTCGACGTCCACGAGCTTCAGCGGGGAGTTCACCAGCTGCTGGTGGACCTTGTTCGGGAAGTAGTCCTCGAGCGTGCGCCCGTTGATCTTCCACTGGCCCGTGCCGGGGACGAGGCGGACGCGAGCGACCGCCTCCTTGCGACGACCCAGCGCCTGGCCCGGGGCGGTCGCGCTCTGGCCACGGCCCGCGGGGGCGGTGGTCTCGCTCGTGTAGGAGCTGGGCGTCTCTTCGTCCAGCGTGTCGATGTCGACGGTGGTCTCGGCCACTGTGGGTGTCCTCGCGTCCTTGATCTGTGGGGAAGGTTCGGTCAGGGCGGCGCGAGCTACTGCGCGACCTGCGTGATCTCGAAGGGCTGCGGCTGCTGGGCCGCGTGCGGGTGCTCGCCGCCCGCGTAGACCTTGAGCTTGCTCAGCTGCTGGCGGCCGAGCGTCGTCCGCGGCAGCATGCCCCGGACGGCCTTCTCGATGACCTTCGTCGGGCTCTTCTCGATGAGGTCCGCATAACGGGTGGCGCGCAGCCCGCCCGGGAAGCCCGAGTGGGAGTAGGCGAGCTTCTGCTCGCGCTTGTTGCCCGTCAGCGCGATCTTCTCCGCGTTGATCACGATGACGAAGTCTCCGCCGTCGACGTGGGGGGCGAACGTGGGCTTGTGCTTGCCACGCAGCAGGGTCGCCACGTGGGACGCGAGGCGGCCCAGGACGATGTCGGTCGCGTCGATGACGTACCAGCTGCGCTGGACGTCGCCGGGCTTCGGGGTGTACGTACGCACGGTCGTAGCCTTCGTCTCGGTTCGTGTCTTCTCCGCGCGCAGCGAGCTGCGTGCGGCGAGGTCGGATCGGTGCTTCAGGAGGCCGCGAAGCCGGCCGCCGTCACATCACCATGCCCAGAGGCTCCCGGACGTCCAGGCAGCGAGTGGGCGCGCGCTGGGTCCTGCGGAACATGGGCATGCGAAGCGAAGCACAACGACTCACAACGATACGGGGCGGTGGGTCGAGCGGTCAAACCCGTCGGGCGGACCAGCCAGCCGCCGGTGGCCTGCCCGGCACCTCAGGCCGGCAGCCCGGCCGGCTGGGGCGACCGCTCCCGGAAGCCCGCCGGTCTCAGCGCCTCGCACGCCGGGCAGCGGTCGTCGAAGGCAGTGCCGGGGACGCACCCCTCGCAGCCGAGACGCAGCGTGGTGCACGCGGCGTCGGCGCAGTTGCGGAACCGATCGGTGCGGCGACCGCAGCCCTCGCACTCCCCCAGCGGCTCGCAGCCCTCGTCGAAACGGACCGCGCCGCGCCCGTCGAAGACGTACAGCGAGCCCTGCCACAGACCGCCCGAGCCGCGCTCCTCCCCGTACCGCACGATGCCGCCGTCGAGCTGGTACACCTCGTCGAACCCGCGGTTGCGCATGACGGCGGAGAGGATCTCGCAGCGCACCCCGCCCGTGCAGTAGGTGACGACCGCCTTGCCCTTGAGGTGGTCGTAGCGTCCGGCGTCGAGCTGGGGCACGAAGTCGTGCGTGGTCGCGACGTCCGGCACGACGGCGCCCGCGAACCGTCCGGTCCGCGCCTCGAAGGCGTTGCGGCCGTCGAAGAGCACGACGTCGTCGCCGCGCTCGGCGACGAGCGCGTCGAGCTGGTCGGGCGTGAGACGCGCGCCACCGCCCTGGACCCCGTCCGGGCCGACGACGATCTCGTCCGGCACGCCGAAGGCCACGAGCTCGGGGCGCGTCTTGACGCTGAGCCGCGGGAAGTCCTCGCCGGTCCCGTCGGACCACTTGACGTCGAGACGCTCGAAGCCCGGGTACCGGCGTGTGGCCTTCAGGTACTGCTTGAGGTCGGCGACGTCGCCCCCGAGGGTCGCGTTGATGCCCTGCGGCGCGATGACGACCCGTCCGCGCAGGCCCCAGCGCTCCGCGAGCGCCTGCTGCCACAGGCGCACGGCCACCGGGTCAGCCACGGGGGTGAAGGCATAGAAGAGCACGACGCGGGGGGTGGGCACCGTCCCAGCCTACGGGCCCGCAGGGCCACCCCCGGGTGCGGGACCCCGCCGGTATGGACACGATAGAGGCATGAGCGAGAACAGCGACTACGAGGTGGGCCCCGCAGGGGCCGAGGACCGCTCCGACGCGGCGCAGGCACAGCTGCCCCCGGAGGACACGCTGCTGCGCCACGGCGAGCCCGACCCGCTCGACGAGGGCTACTCCCCGCCCGACTTCCCCCGCGCGGGCCTGTACGACGAGACGCCTCTCGACGAGGAGCTCGGCGAGACGATCGACCGCGAGCTGGACGAGGAGGAGCCGGAGACCTGGGAGGACGACGCCCAGGAGGCACAGGAGGAGGACGGGTACGACGTCCGTGACGACCTCTACCCCGACGGCGCCGACCCGCGCGCGGGCAGGCTCGCGGCGGACCCGGACGCGCTCGACGGGCGCGGGAACGACGTCTTCGCCGACGACGAGGGCATCTCCGGCGGCAGCGCGAGCGCGGAGGAGGCTGCGGTCCACGTCGTCGCCGACCGCGAGCAGGAGTACTCCGAGGAGATCCTCGACGACATCACGGACACCGCCGACGACGACCCGGACGACGGGGCCTGACGGGAGGCCTGAGGACCGTAGGTCGGGCTCCCGTCGATCGAACGCCCGATCGAGCATCCGGTCGAGCGGTGAGGCACGGGCGCGTCCAGACCGGCGGCGGGCTCAGCCCGGCTCGACCTCCTCGTCCATGCGCCGGGCCCGGACCGCCGTCGCCCGCCTCGCGAGCTGCTCCTCGGGCGGGTACTCGACCCCTTCCAGCGTGAGCCCGTGGGCGGGGACGACTCCCCCGGCGGCGTCGCGCTGCCTCGCGGCGAGCACCTGCGCGGGCCACTCGACACCTCGGCGCCCCAGCCCGACGGCCAGCGAGGCCCCCACGAGGGCCCGCACCATGTTGTGGCAGAACGCGTCGGCGCGGACGTGGGCGACGACGAGGCCCGCGTCCGGGCCGTCCGTGGGACGCTCCCAGTCGAGCCGCTGCAGCTCGCGGATGGTGCTCGCGCCCGGGCGCGGCTTGCAGAAGGCCGCGAAGTCGCGCAGACCCAGCAGAGGCTGGGCGGCGGCGTGCATGGCGGAGACGTCGAGGGGCCTGCCCGACCACAGCGTCCAGTCGGAGCGCAGCGGGTCGCGCAGCGCGGCGTCGTCCGCAATGCGGTACGTGTACCGGCGCAGCAGCGCCGAGAAGCGGGCGTCGAAGCCCTCCGGCGCGCGGCTGGCGCGATGGACCACCAGGTCGCGCGGCAGCACCCCGGCCAGCCGGTGGACGAGCGCGACCTCGGGCGCGCGGTCGCTGCGACCCGGCGTGCGCTCCCACGCCTCGCGCGGGACGTCCACGTGCGCGACCTGCCCGCGCGCGTGCACCCCGGCGTCGGTCCGGCCCGCCACGGTCAGCCGCAGGCCCGGGACGCGCAGCACCGTCGTCAGCGCCTCCTCCAGGGTCCCCTGCACCGTGCGCAGGCCAGGCTGGGTGGCCCAGCCGCGGAAGTCGGTGCCGCGGTAGGAGAGATCGAGGCGGACGCGGACCGGGTGCTCGTGGCCCGCGCCCGGCCGGTCGTCCTCGAGCGGCGCGCCCGCCACGCCGCTCACCGTGGCGCCTCCGCCCCGCAGGCGGTGATGCGGTAGACGGTGACGGTCCCGGTCCCCTCCACCGGCACGAAGCCCCTCGAGACGTCGACCTCGTCGAAGCCGGGAGCGTCCTTGCCGTCCCACGCGTGGTCGGCTGCCGGTGTCGCCCGGTCGTCGTAGAAGTGCGTCACACCGAGGTCCTGGAGGTAGGCACACACCCGGGGATCGCTGTGGATGTCACGGAATCGGGACCGCAGGTAGGCGCGCGCCGGGTCGGCCGAGCCCGCGCCCAGCTGCAGGTACACCGAGCGCAGGCCGGACAGCCCGTAGCCGAGCGGCAGGCCGCTGTACGGGCTCCCGATCACCACCGCGTCGCGCCCGAGCACGTCCGGGAGACGACGCAGCAGGTCGAGCTCGTCCGCCGTCGCCATCGTGCCCCACTTGAGGCGGGCGGGCTGGTACGACTGGGCGAAGAACCGTTCGCGGGCAGGCGCCTGATAGCCCAGGGAGACGACGAGCGAGACGAGCAGCACCCACGCGAGCGCTCCGGCGGGCGTGCGGGCACTGCTCGCACCGCCCGGGAGGCGCCAGCCGAGAGCGCGCCCCGCGCCGAGCCCGCGCAGCAGCGCGCCGGTACGGTCGCTGCCGCACACCCGGCGCGCGACCCAGCCCGCGATCGTGGTCGCGCCGAGGGCCGCCAGCAGGACCGCCGTGGCGGGGTAGAAGGCCTCGATGCGCATCGCCTGCTTGTACCAGATGCCTGTCACGCCGCGCAGCGGGTTCTCCCAGCCGGCGGCCAGCGCGGCCAGCGCGAGGGTCAGCGCCCAGGCCACCACGACCCAGCGCAGCCGCTGCCGCCACGCGACGACGACACCGACCAGGACCGCGGCGGACACGACGAGGTTGGCGGGCCAGGCGGTGATGACGAAGTCGAGGAGCAGGCGCAGGACGGTCACGGAGTACGGGCGCATGAACGGGCGCTCGTACCCGGTCACCGAGGCCCAGGACGCCGTCTGCGACGCGCGCGCGACGGCAAGCGCCCCGAGCACGAGCACGATGCCGACCACGACCACGACGCCCGCCCGCCGCCCCGAGCGCCAGCGGCGGGAGGCCGTCAGCCATACCCGCCAGGCGAACGGGGGACCGACCAGCACGAGCAGAGCGACCGCGCCGGTGGGGTGCGCGGCAGCGAGCCCGACGGTCGCCACGAGCGCGGTGCCCGCCACGGCGGTCACCGCCCGCCGGCGCCCGGTGCCGGCCCGCGCCGCTGGCGCCGGGACACCCTCACGGCGGGCGTCGAGCACGCGAAGCACGAGCAGCCACAGCGCGGCCGCTCCCGGCAGCACGAGGATCGAGGTGCCGTTCGGCCACACCGCCTGGATGCTCCAGAGCACCGTCGGGAACATCGGGAAGGCGCCGAGCAGCGCCACCGCGACGACGAGCAGCGTGCGCCGACCCGGCAGCACGGTCCAGCACCAGCCCGCGACCACCAGCGGCCACACGATGCCCGCGCAGACGAGGGTGTAGGCGCTCGTCGCCGCGGGGATGCTCACCCAGGGCAGCAGCCCGTGGGTCCCCGGGACGAGCGCCATGAAGGCGTGCCACGTCGCCGGGTAGAAGACGTGGACGTCGGAGCCGTAGAGGCCGTCGAGGCCGGTCGCGTCGCCGGTGTCCTGGATCAGCCGGATGCCGTCGAGGTGGAAGACGCCGTCCCACTGCTGCAGCGGGTTCTGGGCGGAGTGCATGCCGAGCAGGGTCGGGACGAGGACGAGGAGCGCACCCCCGGCCAGCACGAGACCCAGCGCGAGAGCGGCCGCTCGTCCCCTTCCCCGAAGGATGCCGACGGCGAACGGCTCCTGCGCCGCCACGACGCGCGCCGTGCCCGCGCGGCCGAGGACGAGACGCCCGACCAGCGCGAGGACGACGAGCACCACGAGCGTCGTGGCGATGCCGCTCACCGGTCGCCAGGCCAGGCCGAGCCGCGCCACGAGCTGTGTGGCGACCGCGTACCCGGCGAGCGACACCGCTGGCGCTCCGGACCACAGCAGCAGCCCGCGCAGCCCGACGGCTCGCAGCGCACCGAGCCCGGGCAGCCACAGCAGCGCGAGCACGACGAGGCCCGCGGGCAGCGCCTGCGTCAGCCAGGTCATCGCTCTCCTCGCTCCGGGGCCGGGTCGGGCGGTCCTCCCGCCCAGGTCATCCTCGCACCTCGCGCCGCTCGCAGAGACGACCGTGGCCCGGAGCGTGCGCTCCGGGCCACGGTCGTTCCAGGCGGCTCATGCCGCCGGGCGGGTCACTTGCTCTCGGCGTCCTCGGCCGACTCGTCGTCAGCACCCTCGGCCGGCGCCTCGGCCGACTCGGGAAGGGCCTCGACCTCGGCCGGGTTCTCCGCGCCCTCGGCGGGGGCGTCGGCGTGAGCCCGCTCCTCGGCCTCCTCGACGGCGGGCGTCTCCTCGACGGCCTCGGCCTTGGCTGCGGACTCCTTGACCGAACGCTTCGCAGCGCCCTCGGCCTCGCGGACCACGGCCTGCTTGGGGCTGACGGGCTCGAGGACGAGCTCGATCACCGCGAGGGGCGCGTTGTCGCCCTTGCGGTTGCCGATCTTCGTGATGCGGGTGTAGCCGCCGTCGCGCTCGGAGAGCTGCGGGGCGATCTCCGCGAAGAGGCGGTGCACGACGGTGTAGGCGTCGCCCTCGGCGCCCCAGCGACGGGGCGTCTTGTTGCGGATGACGGCCGAGACCTGACGGCGGGCGTGCAGGTCGCCGCGCTTGGCCTTGCTGAGCAGGCGCTCGGCGAAGGGCTGCAGGCGCTTGGCGCGGGTCACCGTCGTGGTGATGCGGCCGTGCTCGAACAGGCTCGTGGCGAGGTTCGCGAGCATCGCGCGCTCGTGAGCCGCACCGCCGCCCAGACGCGGGCCCTTGGAGGGGGTAGGCATTCTCGTTGCTCCTTGTGTGTACGGTGCTCAGGTCACCCGACCCGGCCCCGGAAAGTCAGTTGTACTGCTCGTCGAAGTCGTCTTCGCTGTAGTCCACCGTGCTGGGGTCGAAGTCCAGCGGCGAGTCCTTCAGCGACAGGCCCAGGCCGGCCAGCTTGCCCTTGACCTCGTTGATGGACTTCGCACCGAAGTTGCGGATGTCCAGGAGGTCGGCCTCGCTGCGCGCCACGAGCTCGCCCACGGTGTGGATGCCCTCACGCTTGAGGCAGTTGTACGAGCGGATCGTGAGATCGAGCTCCTCGATCGGGAGCGCGAGGTCCGCGGCGAGGGCGGCGTCCGTCGGCGACGGGCCGATCTCGATGCCCTCGGCCTCGACGTTGAGCTCACGGGCCAGGCCGAACAGCTCGACGAGGGTCTTGCCCGCCGAGGCGAGCGCGTCCCGGGGGCTGATCGCCGCCTTGGTCTCGACGTCGACGACGAGCTTGTCGAAGTCCGTGCGCTGCTCGACACGGGTGGCCTCGACCTTGTAGGTCACCTTGAGCACGGGCGAGTAGATCGAGTCGACCGGGATCCGGCCGATCTCGGCGTCGAAGGCCTTGTTCTGCTGCGCGGAGACGTAGCCACGGCCACGCTCGACGGTGAGCTCGATCTCGAGCTTGCCCTTGTCGTTGAGCGTCGCGATGTGCAGGTCGGGGTTGTGGATCTCCACGCCGGCGGGCGGCAGGATGTCCGCGGCCGTCACGTCACCAGGACCCTGCTTGCGCAGGTACATCACGACGGGCTCGTCGTTGTCCGAGGAGACGACGAGGTTCTTGATGTTGAGGATGATCTCGGTGACGTCCTCCTTGACACCGGCGACCGTGGTGAACTCGTGGAGCACCCCGTCGATCCGGATGGAGGTGACCGCTGCGCCCGGGATGGACGACAGCAGCGTGCGCCGCAGGGAGTTGCCGAGGGTGTAGCCGAAACCGGGCTCGAGCGGCTCGATCGCGAACTGCGAACGCTCCGGGGAGATGACGGTCTCCGTCAACGTAGGACGCTGTGCAATCAGCACGGATGTGTTTCCTTTCGCACGAAGCGCCCGCTATTTGACGCTTCACGGATGGCGCGCCGGGAGTCCGGCGGCCGGGGACGGAGGGCGGGCGCGGGGACCGTGCGGCCCCCGCGCCCGTGATCAGACGCGGCGGCGCTTGGGCGGGCGGCAGGATGTCCGCGGCCGTCACGTCACCAGGACCCTGCTTGCGCAGGTACATCAC
>Ga0182749_1002939_pt1 | contig 12079 bp, 12 predicted proteins | sample eDN3rd37CKraftMG_FD_128875 | JGI IMG/M metagenome (GOLD analysis project Ga0182749, IMG submission 128875) | Enriched Miracle-Growth compost microbial communities from Emeryville, California, USA - eDNA 3rd pass 37_C Kraft MG (version 2) (version 2) ...
CGGTCGAGCGCACGGAGGATCAGCTCGGGAGCGCTGGAGAGCGTGATCTCTGCGGCCTGCAGTGCCGCCTCGTCTCGGGTCGCCCTCAGCTTGATCCGGGTCGCCTCGAGCCATTCACCGCCCAGGTTCTGTTCGGTCTGCGCGAAGTCGTCGGCGATCTCGTCCCGACCGACTCCAACCGCGTCGAGAGCGAGGGCGACGACGATGCCCGTCCTGTCCTTGCCGGCGGTGCAGTGCACGAGCACCGGCTCGTCGCCCGAGCGCGCGATCAGCCGTACCGCGTTCGCGATCGACGTGCCGCAGGCGTCGACGAAGTGCTCGTACACCGCAGGCAGGTAGTCGGGACCCATCGGAGGCTCGTGCCACTGGCTCCTGTCGATGATCGGCGCGACCTCCGTCACGATGTCCAGCCCGTCGATCAGGCTCGGCGCTGCCGCGATCTCGTCCGGCTCGCGCAGATCGATGATGCGACGGATGCCGAGCCCGACAAGGGCGGCCCGACCCTGCTCGTCCAGCCCGGAGAGGGCATCGGAGCGATAAACCTTGCCCCACCGGCTCACACCGCTTGCAGCGTGGTACCCGCCGATGTCACGGAAGTTGTATGCGCCGCTGACCGGGATGAGCCGTTGACGCCCCACACCGGCCGCCTCTATCCCGCTCATTCGTCGATCATGGCTTGCGCCCGCTCCTGAGCTTTGCGGAGGGTGACCGCCGGGTCCTTGCCGTAGAACACCGCATCGTCGACCGCGGAGGTCAAGATGTCATTGATCTGCACATAGCTCTTGCCGGGATACGACACCCACGGCTCGAGCCGGCCGAGCTGCTCGAGGTTAGGGGCCATGAGAGGGTTCTTCTCGAGCCAGTCGTGGAGCGGCCCGCCCTCGTCGGTCAGCGTGGGTCGCAGCGGCAGGTAGCCGAAGTTGGAGGTGATCACCTCGTATGCGCGCGGGCTAGTCATCCACTTCATGAACTCCCATGCCGCCGCCTGCTTGACGGGGTCGGTGGAGAACATGAAGAGCGCTGACCCGGACTGGGTCGGAACGGATTCCCGCCCGTCGAATCCGGGCAGTTCAGCGCTGGCGAGGGTCCAGCCCCCGGCCTTCGCCGCCGGCGCGAAGTACGGCGTCGCCGCCGAGCTCATGAGACTGAACACGGAATCCCCGCGCTGGAAGGCCTCGACCCCGCCGTTGAGGTCAGCGTTCAGCAGCAGACCCTCATCGGAGAGATCACGGAGCATCGTGACGGCCGTGAGCGCGCCGCCATCGGCGATCTCGAAGTCCTTGCGATTCTCGCTGAGCACGCGACCGCCCGCAGAGCGCACGATCGCCTGGAAGCACCAGGAACTTTGCTTCCCTCCGACGCATTCAGTCGAGATCGCGGGCTTGCCGGTCTTCGCCGTCACCGCCTTGGCGACGTCCTTGACCTTCTCCCAGGTCGACAGGTCGACGTCGGGACCGAATCCGGCGGCCTCGAGAGCCGTCGCGTTGTAGAACAGGACGGGGGTCGAGAACACGTAGGGCAGCCCGTAGGTGATCCCGTCCCAGTCGGCCAGCACGCGGGCACGCGCGTCGAAGGGGTACTCACCGCCGAAGTGCTCATCGATCGCGTCACGGCCGACGAGCTTCTCGATCGGCTGCGCGCCCACCTCGTTCACGATGTAGTCGAGCCCGTCGAAGGTGATCTGGGCGACGTCGGGGGGATTGCCGGCGAGAAGCTGCGTCTGAACGCTCCCGACAGTGTTCTGCCCCGCGGTCGCTGCTCCCTGAGTTCCCTGGGCCTTCACCGTGATATTCGGGTGCTTGGCCTCGAACTCGTCAACGAGCTGGTTGACCGTATCGGTCCACACCCCCGCCTGGAGAAGGTTGTAGCTCTCGAATACGATCTGGGCCTTCTGATCGGGATCCAGCTTCGGCAGGGTTCCGGACGAGCTGCTCGCTCCTGTGCCGACGCCGGCGCAACCGGCGAGTAGGGCAGCAGAGGCGACGAATGCCGCAGCTCCTGCTGCTCGGGACAATCGTTTCATGATGATGATCTCCTTGTTGTGAGGGAAAGGGGAGGATCGGTAGCCGGATCAGGCGGAGGCGAGCGCCGTGACAGGGCGGTCGGCGGCGGCGGGCTCGTCGGGGTACCACTCGAGGCGTCTGGAGTCGCGCGGATCGAAGAAGTGGACGAGCTCGGGCCTCACCGACAGGATCACGGCGTCTCCGATGCCCACCTCCCGGGCACGAGGAGCGCGAACCGCGAACCGGGAGCTCCCGATGACGCAGCTGACGACCTGTTCGCTTCCCAGGTTCTCGACGAGGTCGACCATGGCGAGCGCGGAGAGGCCGATCGCCGGGGCCCGGTCCGCGATCTCCAGATGCTCGGGACGCACGCCGACGACGACGTCGATGGCGGGGGTGGAACCCGCCCACAGCACTCCCGCGAGTGTGTCCCCGTCGACGCGCACCATCCCGTCCTCAGAGGAGACGTGCGCGGCCAGCATGTTCATGGCGGGACTGCCGACGAAGCCCGCGACGAAGGTGGTGGCCGGTCGGTCGTAGACCTCCTGCGGGGTTCCCACCTGCTCGATCTGGCCCGCGTTGAGCACGGCGATCCTGGTCGCCATCGTCATCGCCTCGACCTGATCGTGGGTCACGTAGACGAACGTCGCCCCCAGACGGCGGTGCAGCGCGGTCAGTTCTTGCCGGGTCTGCGTGCGCAGCTTCGCGTCGAGGTTGGACAGCGGCTCGTCCATGAGGAAAGCGCTCGGGTTGCGCACAAGCGCCCGGCCGACGGCGACGCGCTGGCGCTGCCCACCCGACAGGGCCTTCGGTCTGCGATCGAGCAGACCGTCGATCTCGAGCACCTTCGCCACCTCCGCGACCCGGGCCGCGATAAGGTCGCGAGGCATGCGGCGAGTGCGAAGCGGGTACGCGAGGTTCTTCGCGACGGTGAGGTGCGGATAGAGCGCATAGCTCTGGAATACCATCGCGAGGTCGCGGTCCTTCGCCGCCTTCTCGGTCACCTCGACATCGTCGATGAGGATGCTGCCGGAACTCGGCTCGAGCAGGCCGGCGATCATCCGCAGCAGTGTCGTCTTGCCGCAACCGCTCGGACCGAGCAGAACGAGAAAGTCCCCGTCGGCGATGGACAGGGAGACCGAGGCGACCGCGTTCGTGCTCCCGAAACTGCGCGAGAGCTCCGTGATATCGATCTTTCCCATCGTTCGTCCTCTCGCTCACTCGGCACGAAATTCCAGATACTGTTTTTCTTGGAATTTGATAACGATGCAAGCGTGGGCAGCGCAGATGAACGGCTCTTGAACTACTCGTGAGAGCCGTGTGAAACGACGATGATGCCTACGGAATCTCGGTCGACGGCGAAGGAAGCGCACCTTCGCCGTCATCGGCGAGGCTCATCACCTCATCGACAAGGTCTGCCTTCGCACGATTGCTCGGCATGCCGAGGGCCCGAGCGAACTCGGTGTCGAGGATGGAGACGATGGCGAGTTGGACCATCGTCGGGGAGAAGTCCTCGACCCACTCCCAGGTCGCCCCGGTGACCAGGGTGATGTCCGACAGCTCCGCCAGCCGCGACTTGGCGTAACTCGTCACCCCGATCACCCGAGCATGCGACGCTCGACCCGCCTCCACCGCGCGGAGGGTTATGACGTTCTGTCCCGAGTCGCTCATCGCGACGAGAAGGTCCGACTCCCCGAGCGAGCGCCCACCGATCTGCTGCCCGACGGCGTCGATCGGGGCCATCGCGGCCGCGCCCTTCATCACCAGGCGCAGAGCGAACAGCTGCGCGGCCGGTGCCGATCCTCCGTTGCCGACGATCAGCACCCGCTTCGCCCGTTCAAGCGCTTTCACCGCGAGTTCGAGCTGCTCCGGATCGAGCGCCTTCGAAGCGGACCGGACGTGCTCGGCGGCCGAGTTCAGGGAGGACTCGATCCTGCCCATCAGGGTGTCGCCGTCGGCCTGCGCCGTCGCAGGACGCCCAGCCCCCACGTCGCGCAACAGCAACAGCCTGAGGTGCTGAAAGCCCCGAAATCCGAGGCTCTGGCAGGTCCTGATCACGGTCCCGGCCGAGGTGCCGGTGCGGGCGGCCAGCTCGGCGACCGACAACAGCGAGACCTCCTCCGGCAGGGTGACGCACTCGAGCGCGACCCTGCGTTCGCTCGATCCGAGGGCCGGCAGGAGGGAGCGGATATGGTCGACCACTCCCCCGATCGGAGGGTCGATCAGCGCAGATGACATGGTCGTTGCCTACCACACCAGAGGAAACGGAGGGAATCCCGAAGGAGCCAGCCGGATGCCTCAGGCCAGGGACTTGCGCAGGTTCGGCCAGGCGGCGGCGAAGCCGGGGTGGAGCTCGAGGGCGTCCACCTCGTCGACCGGAACCCAGCGCAGCTCGGCGCTCTCGGCGTCCGCGATCACCGGCTCGAACACCTGGGTCGCCTCGGCGACGACCGTCGTGTACGACCAGTAGCCGAGGTCGAGCACCGAGGTGTCGAGGATGACGAGGTGCTCCCTGGGCACCGTCGCCTCCTCCGCGGCCTCGCGCAGCGCGCCGTCGACCGCGGTCTCGTTCTCCTTGCGGGCGCCGCCGGGGAGGCCCCAGGTTCCGCCGAAGTGCGACCAGCCGACCCGGTGCTGCAGCAGGATGCCGAGGCTGCGATGCCAGACCAGCAGGCCGGCGGCTCCGAAACGTCCCCAGAACTTCTCGCCGTTCGGGCCGTAGACCCAGGCGTCGCCGGAATCGCGCACGACGTACGGTGGCAGGGGCGGCGGCTTCTGACCGGTGTCGCCGGGGTCCCTGAACTCTGCCATGCCCCCAGCTTAGGCAGAGACGGTCAGCGCCGGCGCCGCTCCCTGACTCGCATGTTCACATTCACCGGGGTTCCCTCGAAGCCGAAGATCTCGCGCAGGCGCCGGGTGATGAACCGGCGGTAGCCCGGGTCGAGGAAGCCGGTGGTGAACAGCACGAAGGTCGGCGGGCGGGTGGAGGCCTGGGTGCCGAACAGGATGCGCGGCTGCTTCCCGCCGCGGACGGGGTGCGGATGCTCAGCCGCGAGCTCGGCCAGCAGCGCGTTGAACTTGCCGGTCGGGATGCGGGTGTCCCACGACTCGAGGGCGACCTCGAGGGCAGGGACCAGCTTCTCCAGATGCCGACCGGTGCGGGCGGAGATGTTGACCCTGGGCGCCCAGGCCACGTGGGCGAGGTCCTGTTCGATCTCGCGCTCCAGATAACGGCGACGGTCGTCGTCGAGCAGGTCCCACTTGTTGTAGGCGAGCACCAGGGCCCGACCCGACTCGAGCACGAGGTCGATGATGCGCACGTCCTGCTCGCTGATCGGCTCGCTCACGTCGAGCACGACGATGGCGACCTCCGCCTTCTCGAGGGCTGCACTGGTGCGCAGCGAGGCGTAGAAGTCCGCGCCCTGGGCGAGGTTCATCCTGCGGCGGATGCCGGCGGTGTCGACGAAGCGCCACACCTTCCCGGCGAGCTCGACCTGCTCGTCGACCGGGTCGCGGGTGGTTCCGGCCAGGTCGTTGACCACCACCCGCTCCTCGCCGACCGCCTTGTTGAGCAGGCTCGACTTCCCGACGTTCGGCCGCCCCAGGATGGCCACTCTGCGGGGTCCGCCGACCTCCTCCTTGGCGACGGCAGAGACCTCGGGCAGCACGGTGAGGACGTGGTCGAGCAGGTCGGCCACTCCCCTGCCGTGCACCGCGGAGACCGGCCAGGGCTCGCCGAGGCCCAGCGACCAGAGCGCCGCGGCCTCCGGCTCCTGGCGCACGTCGTCCACCTTGTTCGCGACGAGGATGACCGGCTTCCTGGTGGCGCGCAGCATCCGCACCACGAACTCGTCGGTCGCCGTCGCCCCGACGTTCGCATCGACGACGAACAGCACGGCGTCGGCGAGGTCCACCGCGACCTCGGCCTGGGCCGCGACCGAGGCGTTGATGCCCTTCGCGTCGGGCTCCCAGCCGCCGGTGTCGACGATGGTGAAGCGCCGGTCCAGCCACTCCGCCGTGTAGTTGACCCGGTCGCGGGTGACGCCAGGGGTGTCCTGGACCACCGCCTCGCGGCGGCCGAGGATGCGGTTCACCAGCGCCGACTTGCCCACGTTCGGCCGGCCGACGATGGCGAGCACGGGAAGGGCCGGCAGGTAGGTGATCGCGTCGACGTCCTCGCCGGCGCTCTCGAGGAGGTCGAGGTCCTCGTCGTCGAGCTCGTAGTCGGCGAGCCCGGCCTTGAGCGTGTTCGCCCGCTGGGCGGCGGCGTCCTCGTCGAGACCGGCCAGCTTCTCGCCGAGACGCGGGTCGAACTCCGGGAAGTCGTCGGAGTCGATGTCTGGCATGCTGGGGTTCCTTCTACGTGGTGGAGCGCGCGGCCTTCACGAGATCGACCACCGCGGCCACGGTCTGCTCGAAGTCGAGATCCGTCGAGTCGAGGGTGATCACGCCGTCCGCGGCGTTCATGAAGTCGACCACCCGGGAGTCCTGGGCGTCGCGTGCACTGAGCTGGCGCCCCACCTCGCCGGCCGCCTGGCCTGGCAGTTCCGCGGAACGCCTGGCCATTCTAGCTTCCTCCGATGCGGTCAGCAGAATGCGCACCGGGGCGTCCGGCGCGACGACGGTGGTGATGTCCCTGCCCTCGGTGACGATGCCGGGCCTGGAGGTGCCGGCGATGATGCTCCGGAACAGGTCGACCAGGTGCCGGCGCACCTCCGGCACCCCGGCGATGCGGCTCACCGCACCGGTGACGCGGGGCTCCCTGATGGCGTCGGTGACATCCGCTCCCCCGACCCGCACGAAGTAGTCGTCGGGATCGGTTCCGATCTCGTAGTCGAAGCCCGGAAGCCCGGCGATCACCGCATCGGCGTCCTCGGTGCGGATGCCGCGGTCGAGGCTGCTCAGCGCCAGCGCGCGGTAGGCGGCACCGGTGTCCTGGTAGTCGAAGCCCAGGGCGCGCGCGGCCGCGCGGCTGACGCTGGACTTCCCGCTGCCCGCAGGGCCGTCGACGGCGACGACGAAGGGCACGCTCATGCTCCGGCCTGCACGACGCGCCATCCCCTGGCCTCGAGGTCCGTCACCAGCCGCTGCTCCGCCTCGGGCAGGACGCTGATCTCGGCGAGACCGATCTGGGCGGCCGGCGAGTGCTCCAGGCGCAGGTCCTCGAGGTTGACGCCGATGTCGCCGATCTCGGTGAGCAGTCGGCCGAGCTCTCCGGGCGTGTCGTCGACCATCACCACGACCTGGCTGTACCGGCGATCCTGGCCGTGCTTGCCCGGGATGCGCGCGACGCCCGTGTTGCCGCCGGCGAGCAGCTCGGCGAGGCGGCGTCGGGCACCGGGCTCCTCGAGCGTGGACAGGCTGTCGACCAGTGCCGAGAGGTCGCTGAGGTAGTCCCTCAGGATCGCGATCACCGGCTCGGCGTTCGCGCCGAGGATCTGCACCCACAGCTCCGGGTCGCTGGAGGCGATGCGGGTGGTGTCGCGCAGCCCGCCGGCGGCGAGCGAGACCGCGCTCTCCGCGGCGCCGATCAGCTGCTTGGCGAGGAGGCTGGAGATCACCTGCGGCACGTGCGAGACCAGGGCCACCGAGTCGTCGTGCTGCTGGGGGCTCATCTGCACCGGCACCGCGCCCAGGTCGAGCACCAGATCCTCGATCACCCCGACCTGGGCCGCCGGGATGTCGTCGTGGCTGGTGATCACCCACGGCCTGCCGATGAAGAGGTCCCCGCGGGCGGAGATCGCCCCGCCGCGCTCCCGCCCGGCCAGCGGGTGGGAGCCGATGTAGCGGTCGACGTCGGCGCCCAGATCGCGCAGCTCGGCGAGGATCGCCGCCTTGACGCTCGCGACATCCGTCACCAGCGCATCCGGCCAGGCCGCGAGCTCCGCGGCGACCACGCGGGCCGTCACGTCCGGCGGCACCGCGACGACCACGAGCGAGGGGTTGTCGGTGTCCCTGGCCTCGCGCCCGGCCCCGTAGTCGATGGCCAGCCGCTGGTTGGCCGGGGAGGCGTCGGCGACCACCACGTCGACCCCTGCCGCACGCAGGCCGAGGCCCACGCTGGCTCCCAGCAGGCCGGAGCCCACCACCCGCACCTGTCCGACGATCCTCGCTCCGTTCACAGCGTCCTACTGTGCCAGATCGAGGCGCAGCGCGACGGCCCCGCGCAGGTAGGTGTGCTGGATGTACTTGCGCGGGGTGTCCGTCTCCACCAGCGCCATCAAGCGGATGACCAGGGGCATCGAGCCCTTGACGTTCATCTCGACCGCGCACATGAGCGGCACGTCGCCGAGCCCGAGCTCGCGCGCCGCGAGCGCCGGGAACTGGCTGGTGATGTCCGGCGTGGCGGTGAACATGACGTTGATCAGCGCCTCGGTGTCGATCTCGTTGGCGTGCAGCGCCTTGGACAGCAGCTCGGCGGTGGAGCGCAGCAGGTGGTCCTCGTCGTCACGGTCGAGCTGGATGGCTCCGCGGATGGCCCGAACCGCCATGTCAGTCACCGTCCTTCGCGTCGCCCTCCGCCGGGCCTGCGCTCTCCCCCGCCTGACGGGAGATGGTGAGCAGTGCGCCGAGCTCCACTTTAGTGAGGTCGCGGATGCGGCCGGGGGCCAGCGACCCGAGATGCAGCGGGCCGAACTGCCGGCGCACCAGGTCGATCACCGGATGGCCGACCTCGTCCAGCATCCGCCGCACTATCCGGTTGCGACCGGAGTGCAGGGTGACCTCCACGATCGACTCGGCGGACGACGCCTGCCCGACGATCTTCGCCCGGTCGGCGGCGATCGGGCCGTCCTCCAGCTCGACCCCCCTGGTCAGCCTGGCGATGGTCTGCGGCAGCACCCGGCCCTCCACCTTGGCCACGTAGGTCTTGAGCACCCCGAACGAGGGATGCGCGAGCACGTGGGCGAGCTCGCCGTCGTTGGTGAGCACGAGCAGGCCGGAGGTCTGGGCGTCGAGCCTGCCGACGTTGAACAGCCGCTCCTCGTAGCGCTCGACGAAGCGGCGCAGGTCGGGGCGGCCGCGCTCGTCCTGCAGCGAGCTGACGATGCCGACCGGCTTGTTCAGCATGAGGTAGCGACGGGTGGTGTCGAGCTGGATCGCGCTGCCGTCCACCGCGACCAGATCGGTCGGCAGCACCCGGCGCCCCAGCTCGGTGACCACCTCGCCGTTCACGCTCACCCGCCCGGCCGCGATCAGGTCCTCGCTCACCCGGCGACTGGCCACTCCCGCGGCCGCCATCAGCTTCTGGAGTCGGATCCCGTCGGCAGAGGCGTTGTGCTCAGCGGGCATCTGGGCCTCCGGCACCGGCGGACATCTCCGCCTCCGGCTCAGCGGACATCGTCGAAGCCGCCTGAGCCGTCGTCGAGCAGCGGCGAGATGCGGGGCAGCTCGTCGATCGAGTTGATGCCGAGCTGGCTGAGCAGCAGGTCGGTGGTGGCGTAGTGGATGGCGCCGGTCTCGCTGTCGGTGTACGCCTCGGTGATGAGGCCGCGGCCCAGGAGGGTGCGGACCACCGAGTCGACGTTCACCGCGCGGATCGAGGCGATCGCTCCGCGGCTGATCGGCTGCTTGTAGGCGATCACGGCGAGGGTCTCCAGCGCGGCCTGGCTGAGCCTGGTCGGGTTCTGGGTGAGCACGAAGTCGCGCACGATGTCGTCGAACTCGCCGCGCACGTAGATGCGCCAGCCCCCGCCCACCTCGCGCAGCTCGAAGCCGCGCCTCGGGCCCGCGCCCAGGCCGTCGTAGTCCTCGACCAGCCGCTCGATCGACTGGCGCACCGCGGGCACCGGGGCCCCCAGCGCGGTCGCGAGGCTCACCAGGCTCTGCGGCTCGTCGGCGACCATGAGGATCGCCTCGAGCGCCCGCTCCAGGTCGGTCACAGCGCGCACCGGGGGCTCCTCGGCGGCGGTCCCGGCCTCCGCCGAGGTCCCTGGCTCGATCGTGCTCGCCGCCGTCGCCGCTGCCGCGTGCTCGGTCGCGGGCTCGACATCGGCCGTCACATCGACCTCATCCTCCGCCGTGGTCTCGTTGATCGTCTCCTCGGGCATCACGCTCACTTCTCGTAGTCCGCTCCGAGGGAGGCGAGGCTCTCCTCCGACCAATGCTCGGCCGACCAGCGCAGGGTCAGCTCGCCGAGCGGCTCCAACTGCTCGAAGCTGATCGCCGCGCCGCGGTAGAGCTCGAGGATCGCGATGAACCGCGCGATCACGACGCCCTTCTGCTCGACGCCGGCGACGAGCTGCCGGAAGGTGACCGGCTCCCCCGCGCGGAGAACCGCGACGACGTGGGCCGCCTGCTCGCGGATGCTGATCAGCGGCGCATGCAGGTGGTCGAGTCCGACCGTCGGCAGCTCGCGCGGCGCGAGCGCCAGCGCGGCGAGCGCGGCGAAGTCCTCGGCGCTGAGGGTCCACACCAGCTCCGGCGTCTGCCTGCGGTACTTCTCCTCCAGGCGGACCGTCCTCGCGTGCCTGGCGGCCTCCGCCTCGAGGCCCCGGGCGAACCATCCGCTCACCTCTTTGAAGGCGCGGTATTGCAGCAGCCGGGCGAAGAGCAGGTCGCGCGCCTCGAGCAGGGCGACGTCCTCGGCATCCACCAGCTCGCCCTGCGGCAGCAGGCCCGCCACCTTGAGGTCGAGCAGGGTCGCCGCGACCACGAGGAACTCGCTGGCCTGATCGAGCTCGTCCGCCGCGTCGAGCTCGCGCAGGTAGGCGATGAACTCCGCGGTGACCGCGCTCAGGCTCACCTCGGTGATGTCGAGCTCGTGCTTGGCGATCAGCGACAGCAGCAGGTCGAACGGGCCGTCGAAGTTCTCGAGGCTGAGCGAGAAGCCGGCCGGCTCGGCCTGCTCGTCCGTCACCGCGCTAGGCGACGGCGCCACGATGCACCAGTTCCCTGGCGAGCTGGCGATAGGCCTCCGAGGCGGCGTGGTCCGGCGCGAACTGCAGGATGGGGGTGCCGGAGACGCTCGCGTCGGGGAACTTCACCGTGCGGCCGATCACGGTCTCGAAGACCCGGTCGCCGAAGGTCTCCACCACCCGCTCCAGGACCTCCCGCGAGTGCAGGGTGCGCGAGTCGTACATGGTGGCGAGGATGCCGTCCAGCTGGATGGCCGGGTTCAGCCGGTCGCGCACCTTGTCGATGGTCTCCACCAGAAGGGCGACACCGCGCAGGGCGAAGAACTCGCACTCCAGCGGGATGAGCACCCCGTGGCTCGCGGTGAGGGCGTTGACGGTGAGCAGGCCCAGCGACGGCTGGCAGTCGATGAGGATGAGGTCGTAGTCGTCCTCCACCTTCTTCAGCACCTTGGCCAGGATCTGCTCGCGGGCGATCTCGTTCACCAGGTGCACCTCGGCGGCCGAGAGGTCGATGTTCGCCGGGATCACGTCGAGACCGGGCACGGAGGTGTGCTGGATGGCCGACGAGACGTCCTTGACCGAGCCGAGCATGAGGTCGTAGATGTTCGGGACCTCGTGGGTGTTGACGCCGAGTCCCGCGGAGAGCGCGCCCTGCGGGTCGAAGTCGACGGCGAGGACCTTGCGCCCGTATTCGGCCATCGCCGCGCCTAGGCTGATCGCCGTGGTGGTCTTGCCGACGCCGCCCTTCTGGTTGCACAGGGCGATGACCCTGGCCGGTCCGTGGCGCTTGAGCGCCTTCGGAACCGGGAACTGGGTGCGAGGGCGGCCGGTGGGGCCGTCGGCAGGCAGATCGAGTCCGGAGAGGGGCTCCGAGTCGTTCCGCACGGTCGTCATGCGACGAGTTTACGGGCCGTCCCCGGGGCATTCCGGTTCATTCTCGGCGGTGCGTGCGCGCTCACCTCCACCTCTGGTTGAAGGTTAATTTCTTCCCCTCGCGAGTCGGGAGTCATGGCGACTCGAGCGAGTCCGGGACTCGCCACGACTCCCGACTCGCGAGAGCGGGCTCAACGGGCGCGGGGGTGCGCGGTCGTGTACATGTCGCGCAGGGTGTCGGCGGTGACGAGCGTGTAGATCTGCGTGGTGGCGACCGAGGAGTGGCCGAGCAGCGCCTGCACCACCCGCACGTCGGCCCCCCCGGCGAGCAGATGGGTCGCGAAGGAG
>Ga0182749_1002940_pt1 | contig 12076 bp, 11 predicted proteins | sample eDN3rd37CKraftMG_FD_128875 | JGI IMG/M metagenome (GOLD analysis project Ga0182749, IMG submission 128875) | Enriched Miracle-Growth compost microbial communities from Emeryville, California, USA - eDNA 3rd pass 37_C Kraft MG (version 2) (version 2) ...
GCCGAGACCAGGGCGTCCTGGAAGAGGTCCTCCGCCTCGGCCAGCGACCCGCACAGCAGGTAGGCGTAGCCGGTCAGGACGCCGCGGCGGGTTCGGATCAGCTCGTCGAGCGCAGCGGCCTGCGGGTCGATGGGGCACCTCCTCGTCGTCGAGCCGGGCGGGCGTGACCACTCTTGTCACCGGTATGACGAACGGGCGTCGCAGAACGTTGGGGTGCGATGAGGGCAGGCGCTCAGTAGAGCGGGAGGCGCGTCTGCCAGTGGTTCGAGACGACGAGCTCGTGCTCAGCGGTGGACACGTGGATGATCTCGATCGCTGTCACGACGTCGACGGGGCCGTCCGGAAGCATGCTGCCGTCGCAGGCGGTCACGGGAAAGGTGAAGTCGACCTTCCCGAGCATCTCGAATCCCTCGGAGGCGTGCTCCTGCGTCGTGGTCATGGCGACCACGAGGTCGTCGCGCACCACCGCTGTTGCCACGGACTCGAGCGTGAGGCCCTGGAGGAAGGAGGCGTCGTACCCCGGATCGCCGGCCTCGCGCAGCATGATCTGCGGGGAGGGCGGGTAGCCCGGTGCGGGACTGCTGTTCCGGTTCTGCATGAGCTCCGCCCGGTACGGCTCTGCGGTGGCGGCCAGCCGGGCGGTCGAGGCGCCGCACGCGAGGGCCTCGGCGGGCGTGCTGGGCAGCGGGGGAAGGCGGTCGTCGATGCGCGCGCGCCAGGGGCCGCCCGCGACGGCACGGTCGTCCAGCCCCTCATCGGCGACCTGGACGTCGAGGGTCGCATACACGTCGTAATCGCCGGGAGGCAGGTCTGCGCCGTCGCACATGGTCAGCGGGGCGGGCCGCAACGGGTACGAGGGGCCACCCTCCCAGAGCTCGAACCGCTCGCGCTCGCCCGTCGATGGCTGGGAGACCCCCACCGCCTTCCCGTCACGCACCACGTAGGTGGTCGCCACCGGGGCGACGCCGCCGCTCAGGTCCCCCGTGCCGGTGGCGCTCGCGAGCTCGAGGGGGATCGCGGCTCGGGACGGGAGTGTCGACCATGCGTCGTCGTCGGTCCGCTGGGAGCGGCCTGACGCGTCCCGGTGCGCGGCGCTCAGGAGCACGACGGAGTCCGTGGTCGATCGTGGCGGGGTGAAGGGCTCCGCGCAGTCCGGGATGCCGGTCGAGAGGGCAGGGCCGGGGGCACTGTCCGGAGCGGCGCAAGCGGCCACCGACGCCGCCAGGGCGGTGGCGCTCGCGGCGATGACAGCGATGTTCCTGGTCCTCATGGCACGGCCTCCTCGTCGAACCCGTTGTCCCGACCGTATGCGCGAGCCGCCCTGTCGGGACCTGTCTGGAGGACATCGAGTCCAACTTGTGACCTGCGCGCCCCGTCGCGTCTTAGAATGGGCTGCTGGCGGGCGCTGCGACCCCAGATGCCTGTGATCCCACGTACCTGTGATTCCAGACGTCAGCGATCCCAGACGCCCGCGGACCCACCCGAACCACGGAAGGCCACCATGCCCACCACCGACAGCGGGGCGCTCTCGCCGCTGGACGAGTCCGGCATCACGGCGGCGGTCGACGCTGCCCTCGCCGCCGTCGCCGCCGCGAGCACGCTCGACGACCTCAAGGCCGCGCGCCTCGCCCACACGGGCGACCGCAGCGTGCTGGCGCTGACCAATCGTGAGATCGGTGCGCTCGCCCCGCAGGACAAGGCCACGGCCGGCAAGCTGCTCGGTGCTGCCCGGGGCCGGGTGTCCCAGGTGATCGCCCAGCGCCAGGCCGAGCTCGAGGCCGAGCGTGACGCCCGGGTCCTGGTGGAGGAGACGGTCGACGTCACCCTGCCGACCGACCGGCTCCCGCGCGGGGCCCGTCACCCCCTGGAGACGCTGCAGGAACGGGTGGCCGACTTCTTCGTCGGGATGGGCTGGGAGATCGCCGAGGGGCCCGAGCTCGAAGCCGAGTGGTTCAACTTCGACGCCCTCAACTTCGGGCCCGACCACCCCGCGCGCCAGATGCAGGACACCTTCTACGTCGCGGCGCCCGGGGCCGGCGGGTCGGAGGGCTCCGGTGCCGAGTCGAACCTCGTGCTGCGCACCCACACCTCACCGGTCCAGGCCCGCACCCTGCTCGAGCGCGAGCTGCCGGTCTACGTCGCCTGCCCGGGCAAGGTGTTCCGCACCGACGAGCTCGACGCCACGCACACCCCCGTCTTCCACCAGGTCGAGGGCCTCGCGGTCGACAAGAACCTGACCATGGCGCACCTGCGCGGCGTGCTCGACCGCTTCTCGCAGGCGCTGTTCGGCCCCGAGGCGCGCACCCGCCTGCGCCCGTCGTACTTCCCGTTCACCGAGCCGAGCGCCGAGCTCGACCTGTGGTTCCCGCAGAAGAAGGGCGGGCCGGGCTGGATCGAGTGGGGCGGCTGCGGCATGGTCAACCCGAACGTGCTGCGCTCGGCCGGGATCGACCCCGACGTCTACTCGGGCTTCGCCTTCGGCATGGGCATCGAGCGCTCGCTCATGCTGCGCCACGGGATCGCGGACATGCACGACATGGTGGAGGGCGACGTGCGCTTCTCCGCTCAGTTCGGGATGGAGATCTGATGCCGTACGTCGTCAAGGACTGGCTCGCCGAGCACGTCGAGGTCCCCGCGGACCTCTCCGCCGAGCAGCTGGCTGCCGCGCTCGTCAGGGTCGGCCTCGAGGAGGAGGCGATCCACGGCTCGGGCGTCACCGGTCCGCTCGTCGTCGGCGAGGTCGTCTCCCGCGTGCCCGAGGAACAGAAGAACGGCAAGACCATCAACTGGTGCCAGGTCGACGTCGGCGCGCACAACGCGCTCGACGAGGCCGGCCACCCCACGGTGCCCCGCGGCATCGTCTGCGGTGCCCAGAACTTCGTGGCGGGCGATCGCGTGGTCGTCGCGCTGCCCGGCGCCGAGCTGCCGGGCGGTTTCCGCATCGCCTCGCGCAAGACCTACGGGCACGTCTCGGACGGCATGATCTGCTCCGCGCGCGAGCTGGGTCTGGGCGAGGACCACTCGGGCATCATCGTGCTGCGCGACCACCTCGCCGCAAGCGGCGTGGAAGTCCCGGAGCCGGGCACGGACGCCCTCGCGCTGCTCGGCCTGGCCGACGAGGTCCTCGAGATCAACGTCACACCGGACCGTGGCTACTGCTTCTCCGTGCGGGGCGTGGCACGCGAGTACTCGCACTCGACCGGAGCCCGGTTCACCGATCCTGGGCTGCCGGAGAACCTGGGCGCGCCGCTGCCGGTCCCCACCCCCGACGGTTTCGCCGTCGAGGTCGACGACGCCGCGCCGATCCACGGCGTGACGGGCTGCGACCGTTTCGTCACGAGGGTCGTGCGCGGCATCGACCCGTCAGCGCCTACCCCGTCGTGGATGGCGGAGCGGCTGGAGAAGTCGGGCATGCGCTCGATCTCGCTCGCCGTGGACATCACGAACTACGTCATGCTCGAGCTCGGCCAGCCGTTGCACGCCTACGACCTCGACAAGGTCGCCGCACCCGTCGTGGTGCGGCGTGCCACGCCGGGGGAGCGGCTCACGACGCTCGACGACGTGGACCGCGCGCTCGACGCCGAGGACCTGCTGATCACCGACAGCCCGCAGGGGGTGCGCGGCTCGCGTGTGCTCGGCCTGGCGGGCGTCATGGGCGGCGCCTCGAGCGAGGTGACCGACAGCACGAGGGACGTGCTGGTCGAGGCCGCGCACTTCGACCAGGTGTCGGTGGCGCGTACCGCCCGCCGCCACAAGCTCCCCTCGGAGGCCGCCAAGCGTTTCGAGCGCGGTGTCGACCCGCAGCTGGCCCCGGTGGCCGCCCAGCGCGTGGTGGACCTGCTCGTCGAGCACGGCGGCGGCACGGCCGACGCTGCGGTGAGCGATCTGGACACGGTCGTCGCTCCCGCCCCGATCACGCTCCCGGTGGGCGAGGCCGAGCGCCTCGTCGGGGTGCCGTACACGCGGGAGCAGGTCGTAGGGGTGCTCGAGCAGGTCGGTTGCACGGTCTCGGGCTCGTCCGACGCCGGGGCAGCCGGGCTTGGCAGTGCCGCTGGGCTCGACATGGTCGACGCAGCCGAGGTGCTGTCCGTCGTCGCGCCGCCCTGGCGCCCCGATCTCACGGGAGCTGCGGAGCTGGTCGAGGAGGTGGCGCGCATCGTGGGCTACGACCAGATCCCGGTCGTGCTGCCGCCCGCCCCGCCCGGCCGCGGCCTGACGGTCGCCCAGCGTCGTCGCAGGTCGGTCGCGCGGACTCTCGCGGAGCAGGGTCTGGTCGAGACCCTCAGCTACCCCTTCGTGGGCGAGGCGGAGCTCGACGAGCTCGGCATCCCGGCAGACGATGCCCGACGACGCGCCGTCCGGCTGCGCAACCCGCTCTCGGAGGCGCAGCCGTTCATGCGCACGAGCCTGCTCGTCACGCTGCTCGCGACTGCGCGCCGCAACGTGGCTCGCGGCAACCAGGACGTCGCGGTCTTCGAGCTCGGTCTCGTCACGCTCCCCGAAGCCGGGGCGCCGTCGGCACCCGCGCTGCCCGGCGGGGCGCGCCCGAGCGAGGACGATCTGGCCGCACTGCACGCCGCCGTCCCCGCCCAGCCCCGGCACGTGGCGGCGGTGCTCACCGGTCAGCGATATCTGCCCGGGTGGTGGGGCGCCGGACGTGCGGCGGACTGGACCGACGCGCTCGACCTCGCCCGGACGGTGGCCCAGGCTGTCGGCGCGGAGCTCGAGGTCGGGCCTGAGCGCGACCTCGCGCCGTGGCACCCTGGCCGTACGGCACGTCTGAGCGTGGGCGGCACCGCGGTGGGTCACGCCGGCGAGCTGCACCCCCAGGTCCTCGAGCGCCTCCACCTGCCGCCCAGGTCGGTCGCCCTCGAGCTCGACCTCGACGCGCTGATCGCCGCTGCGGGGGACGACCCGGTGCAGGCCAGGCCGGTCTCGACCTTCCCCGTGGGCAAGGAGGACGTCGCTCTCGTCGTCGACGAGTCCGTGGCGGCCGAGGACGTGCTCGCGGCGATCCGTCGAGGCGCCGGGGACCTGCTGGAGTCGGTCCGCCTGTTCGACGTCTTCCGGGGCGAGCAGATCGGCGAGGGCAAGAAGTCTCTCGCGTTCTCGCTGCGGCTGCGCGCCGCCGACCGGACCCTCGCGGCCGAGGACGCTGCGGGCGTGCGCAAGCTCGTGGTGGCGAAGGCCGCCAAGGCCGTGGGAGCGACCCTGCGGGCGTAGATCCAGCGGGGTGCGTCGGCGGGCAGGTTTCGACACAGGCCTGGCGGCCCTGCTCAACCAGCGAACGGCACCGCCGGTCGAGCAGCGCGCGCTGGCCCCGCCCCGCCGGTCGAGTAGGCGAGGAACGCGCGCTGGCCCCGCCCCGCCGGTCGAGTAGGCGAGGAACGAGCCGTATCGAGACCGCCGCACGTGTCGAGACCCAACGTCTCCGTCAGGGCACCAGCAGCACCTTGCCCGTCGTCGCGCGCGACTCGAGCGCGCGGTGCGCCTCGGCGGCGTCGGCGAGCGGGAACGCCTGGCCCACCCGGACGTCGAGCGACCCGTCGGCGATCCACCCGAACAGCTCGCGGGAGCGGGTGAGCAGCTCCTCGCGCGTGCGCACGTGGTCGCCGAGCGTCGGGCGGGTGACGTACAGCGACCCGCCGGAGTTGAGCCGTTGCAGGTCGAAGGGCGGCACCTGGCCGGACGCACCGCCGAACAGCACGAGCACACCGCGCACCCCCAACGAGGCGAGGGAGGCGTCGAAGGTCGCGCGACCCACGCCGTCGTACACCGCGCGCACGCCCTCGCCGTCCGTGGCCCGGCGCACCTTCGCGGGCAGCCCGGTGCCCAGGTCGGGGAACCGCGTGTAGTCGATCACGAGGTCGGCACCCGCACCGCGCGACAGCTCGGCCTTCTCCTGGGTGGACACCGTGGTGATCACGCGAGCCCCTCGCGCGACGGCGATCTGCGTCAGCAGCAGCCCCACCCCTCCGGCGCCCGCGTGGACCAGCACGTCGTCGCCCGGCGAGACCGGGTAGGTCGAGGTCGCGAGGTAGTGCGCGGTCAACCCCTGCAGCGCGGCGGCGCCGGCGGTGTCGAGCGGGACGGCGTCGGGCACCGGCATCGTGCGCTGCGCGGGCACGACGACGAGCTCCGCGTAGGAGCCCGGCGCATCGGTCCAGGCCACGAGGTCGCCCACCGCGACCTCGTCCACCTCCGCACCGACCTCCACCACTGTGCCCGCCCCCTCGGAGCCGGGCACCTGCGGGAACGACGCCGGGTAGACCCCCGAGCGTCGGTACACGTCGATGAAGTTCACGCCGATCGCCGCGGTGCGCACGAGCACGTCGTGCGGGCCGGGACGAGGGTCGGGCAGCTCGTCGATCTCCAGGACGTCGGCTCCGCCCGCGTGGGCGGCGAGGATGGCGCGCATGGGATCATCACACCAGGAATTCGTCGTCCAGCACGAAAATGATCCGACGAGCCCTGTCAGGACTACGGTCGGGCGACGTCTGGGCGGCCTTCGTCCCCGAGGCGCGCGAGGATCTCAGGGATGCGGGTGTGCAGCGTCTCGAAGACGAGATCGTCGTTGACACGGTCGTGGTGATGAGCGATCAGGTTGCGCATCCGTCCGATCGACGTCCACGGGATCTCGGGACGGGCTTCCTTGAAGGGGGCGGGAAGCTTTTCGACGACCGTCGCAACCTTCACGATGACATGGCTCCCCGCGTTGCGGAGCAGAGCTCCGTGCGGGGTGTCGGCCACATACGACTCGAGCCCGAACGAGGACACGGTCGCGGCTTCCTCGGCGAACTGACGGAGGTCGGAGATGCGCCTGCGGACCCGCTCGACGTCGTACGGCGTCGAGCCGTTGTCGGTCATGCTGCCACCCGGAACCGGGGGCCGTCGAGACGGTCCAGGCCAGAGGAACCGGCGGAGACCACCTCGACGGGGACGGTGAGAAGGTCTTCCAGCTCTGCCCGCAGGTCGAGGGCATCCATGAGACTCGCGCCAGGGGGGAACGTCACGATGAGATCAAGGTCTGAGTCCTCGCGGTCCGTCCCGCGCGCGACGGACCCGAACACGATCGGGTCGTGGCCGCCCCTCGCCTCGATGCGACGCAGCACTTCCTGGCGTCGTGCGGCCAACGCTTGTGAGGGCCGGAGTCGTAGCGCGGCGTCGAGCGCGGTGGCAGTCTGCGTGGTCGCTCGCCGCCGGCCTGTCTCGATGGCGGCGATGAGGGGTTGTGCGACCCCGGAACGTCGTGCAAGATCACGTTGGCTCAAGCCGAGGATCGCTCGGCGGCTGCTCACGAACCGCGGATACGACACGTCCATGGCCCCATGATAACGCCGACGTTATCCATGGTGACGGAGATCACCCTCGGCTCGCGCCCTGTCGGCCTCCCGCCGACCGGTCCGCCGTGCCTACAGTGGCAGGGACAACGCCGGGGAGCTCGGGGCAGACCGAGCTGAGAGGGCGGCTGGGCACGAGGGTGCCGGCGCCGCCGACCCGCGAACCTGAACTGGGTAATGCCAGCGGAGGGATGCGTCGCGGTGCTCGTGCACCGCTCGACAGACCGCCGACGGCCCTCGGGCGCGCGCCGTCGGCTCGCGCCCGAGGAGGCCGCTCGGTCGAGGCGGGTGGCCGTGCGGCCCTCCGTGGTCCGTCGTCCGTGCCTCTGCGCTGTGCGTTCCCCCGAACCTCCGGAGGACCACATGCTCGCCGAGATCCAGGTGTCGCCCCGACCGGGCGGCGACGCCGAGAACCCCTACGCCCACGTCGAGGCGGCCATCGCCGTCATCGAGGCCTCCGGCCTCACCTACGAGGTCGGCGCGATGGGCACGACCGTCGAGGGCTCGCCCGACGAGGTCTGGGCGCTGCTGCGCGCGGTCCACGAGGCCACGCTCAGGGCCGGGGCGGTCGGCGTGACGAGCCACGTCAAGGTCGGCCAGGGCGCGGACGACGCGGGCCCGTCGATCATCGACCTCGTCGGCAAGTTCCGGGCGTGACCACGGACCGCGGCGCGGCCGCCACCGTTGCCACGGCGCACCCGGCCCTGGCCCGCGCGCGCCGGCTGCTGTCCCCGGTCGTCCTCGCCGGTCTGCTGCTCGCCGTCTGGCAGGTGGCGGTGCGGGCGGCCCAGCTGCCGATCTTCATCCTGCCCGCCCCGTCCGACGTGTGGGCGGCCGCCGTGCGCACCGCTCCGCTGCTCGGCGAGCACGTCGTCACGACGCTCACCGAGGCCGGGCTCGGTCTGGCGCTCGGCGTGGGGGTCGGCACGGCGCTGGCTGTGGTGGTCGCGGCGCTGCCCGTCCTCGGGGAGGCCGTCTACCCGCTGATGACCGTGAGCCAGACCGTGCCGATCATCGTGCTCGCCCCGCTGCTGATCCTGTGGGCGGGGTTCGGTCTGGCGCCCAAGGTGATCCTCGTCGCGCTCACCGTCTTCTTCCCGGTGCTGGTCTCCGCGGTCAGTGCCATGCGCGCGGTCGAGGCGGACCTCACCGACATGGTCGCGGGGCTCGGCGGCACCCGTCGGCACCAGCTCTGGCTCGTCCGTCTGCCCGCCGCGCTCCCCGGCGCGCTCGCCGGGCTGCGGCTCGCGGCGACCTACACGGTCGGCGCCGCCGTCGTCTCGGAGTACCTGGCCGGCCAGAGCGGCCTCGGCGTCTTCGTCCAACGCTCGCGCAAGGCCTACGCGGTCGACCAGATCTTCGTCGCGATCCTCGTCATCGCCCTGCTCACCGCCGTGCTGTTCGTCGTCGTCGACGGTCTGTGCCGTCTGGCCACCCCCTGGCAGCGCGAGCGGCGCTGAGCACGCCCGCCGCGCCACTCTCCTCGAAAGGTCTTCCCATGCTCCTCCTCGCACGGTCCGCTCCCGCACGTCCGACCGGGGCTCGACAGCCCCCGTACCCGCACGCGCGCAGCGTCGCCTCTCTTCTCGCAGCCGCGGTGGTCGCCTGCGTCACGCTCACGGCGTGCTCGACGTCGGCACCCGCTGCCGGTCACGCCTCCGACGCCGCTGCGCCGCGGAAGGTCTCGGTCGTGCTCGACTGGACCCCCAACACCAACCACTCCGGCCTCTACGTCGCGCAGGCCGAGGGCTACTTCGCCGCGCGCGGGCTGGACGTCACGATCGTCGAGCCGGGCGACGTCTCCGGCCTGGACCTGGTCGCCGCGGGCAAGGCGGACCTCGCCTACTCGGTCGCCGAGAGCCTCGTCCCGGCGCGCCAGGCGGGGGCCGACGTCGTCTCGGTCGCCACGGTCGTCCAGCACAACACCTCGAGCCTGATCTCCCTGGCCGGCAGCGGCATCACCCGCCCCCGCGACCTCGAGGGGCACTCCTACGGCACCTACGGCAGCGACATGGAGAAGGCGCTGGTCCGCGCCCTCGTCGCGTGCGACGGCGGCGACCCCGACAAGGTGACGCTCGCGCCGCTGGGTTCGGACGACTTCCGCATCGGCCTCACCCAGCACCAGTTCGACACGGCGTGGGTGTTCGACGGGTGGGACACCATCCGGCTGCGAGACGTCGACGGCCTCGACGTCTCGACCATCGCGTTCGCCGACCACACGGACTGCATCCCGGACTGGTACACCCCGCTGCTCGCCACGTCCCGCACGACGCTCGACGACGACCCGCAGCTCGTGCGCGACTTCCTCGCAGCGCTCAGCGAGGGGTACCAGAAGGCGATGGCGGACCCGCGGGCGGCAGCGACCGACCTGCTCGCCGCCGCCCCTGAGCTCGACCATGACCTCGTCGAGCGCAGCGCCGACTACCTGGCCACGCGCTACACCGACGACCCTGCCCGGTGGGGCCGGCAGGACGCCGCGGTGTGGGACGGGTTCGTCGGGTTCCTGGAGGAGCACCACCTGATCGAACCCGGGTTCGACACCTCGGCGGCGTGGACCGATGACTACCTGCCCGGGTGACCCGACCGCCGGGGGAGCCCGGGCTGCGGTGGCGGGCCGGGCTCTCGGGGTGGAGCACCTGACGGTGACCTTCCGCGGCTCCGGGCGGCGCTCCCGCCACCCGGTCACGGTGCTCGACGGCGTGGGGCTGGACCTCGCCTCGGGCGAGCTGCTCGCCATCGTGGGCCCGTCGGGGTGTGGGAAGTCGACGCTGCTGCGCGCGCTCGCGGGTCTGCTCCCGGCGTCTGCCGAGGTGGGCAGGCGGGGCGCCGTCTCGGTGCCACGAGACCGCTCCGGGCGGCCCGACGTCGCCTGGATGCCCCAGCAGGACAGCCTGCTGCCGTGGCGGCGCGCGGTGGCCAACGCGGCGCTCGGCGCGCGGGTCCAGGGGACGTCACGACGAGAGGCGGCCCGTCGGGCCGGGGCGCTGTTCGGCCGCTTCGGCCTCGAGGGGTTCGAGCGGTCGTGGCCGCACGAGCTGTCCGGCGGCATGCGCCAGCGGCTCGCGCTGCTGCGCACGGCGCTCGCGGGGCGCAGCGTGCTGCTCCTCGACGAGCCCTTCGGCGCCCTCGACGCGATCACCCGCCGCTCCATGAACGAGTGGCTCGCGGACCTGCGCCGGTCCGAGCAGGGTTCCCTGCCGAGCAGCGTCGTGCTCGTCACGCACGACGTCGAGGAGGCGGTCACCCTCGCCGACCGGATCCTGGTGATGAGCGCCCGGCCCGGCCGGATCATCGACGAGATCGTGGTGGGTGGCGAGACTCGGCCTCGGGAACGCATCCTCGCCGCGCTGTCGGGCTGAGCAAGGGTGTGACGGGCCCCGCATCGTATGCATTCGGGTGTATGGTTATTCACATGACTGTCACCGTCGCCGTCGCTGGAGCCAGCGGGTACGCCGGGGGAGAGGCGCTGCGCCTGCTCCTGGGCCATCCCGAGATCGAGATCGGCGCGCTCACCGCGCACAGCAACGCGGGGTCTCGTCTCGGCGAGGTCCAGCCGCACCTGCGTGCGCTCGCGGACCGGGTGCTCCTCGAGACGACGGCCGAGAACCTGGCCGGGCACGACGTCGTCGTGCTCGCGCTCCCGCACGGGGCGAGCGGCGAGATCTCCGCCCAGCTCCCGGAGCGCACGATCGTGGTCGACCTCGGGGCTGACCACCGCCTGGCCTCGGCGCGAGACTGGGACGACTACTACGGCAGCGATTTCGCCGGCACCTGGCCCTACGGGCTGCCCGAGCTGATCACCGGTCCGACGACCCGCCAGCGCGAGGCGCTGCGCTCGACGACCCGTATCGCCGTTCCTGGCTGCAACGTCACGGCCGTGACGCTCGGTCTCCAGCCCGGTGTCGCCGCCGGGATCCTCGACACCTCCGACCTCGTGGCGGTGCTCTCCGTCGGCTACTCGGGTGCGGGCAAGTCGCTCAAGCCGCACCTGCTCGCCTCCGAGGCGCTCGGCGCGGCCGCCCCCTACGCGGTGGGCGGCACGCACCGGCACATCCCGGAGATCGTGCAGAACCTGCGCGCCGCGGGAGCGATCGACGTGGCGCTGTCCTTCACACCGGTGCTCGTGCCGATGTCCCGCGGCATCCTCGCGACCGCCACGGCCCGGCTGGCGCCGGGGATGGAGGACGTCAGCGACATCGAGCTGAACGCCCTGTGGTCCGCCACGTACGCGGGCGAGCCCTTCGTCGAGGTGCTGCCGACGGGGGTGTGGCCCAGCACGGCCCAGACGCTCGGCGCCAACACCGCGCTGGTGCAGGTCGCCTACGACCGCAAGGCCCGCCGTGTCGTGACCGTCACCGCGATCGACAACCTCGTCAAGGGCACCGCCGGTGGTGCCCTGCAGTCCCTCAACCTCGCCCTCGGCCTGCCGGAGACCACGGGCCTGACCACGCAAGGAGTCGCGCCGTGAGCATCACCGCTCCCCAGGGCTTCGTCGCCGCCGGGGTTGCGGCCGGCCTCAAGTCGTCGGGCAACCGCGACGTCGCCGTCGTCGTGAACACCGGCCCGCTCAAGACCGCCGCCGCGGTCTTCACCTCGAACCGCGTGGTTGCTGCGCCCGTCGTGTGGTCGCGCCAGGCCGTGTCCGACGGCGCCGCCGAGGCCGTGATCTACAACTCCGGCGGTGCCAACGCCTGCACGGGCCCCGACGGCTTCGCGGACACGCACCGCACCGCCGA
>Ga0182749_1002941_pt1 | contig 12073 bp, 25 predicted proteins | sample eDN3rd37CKraftMG_FD_128875 | JGI IMG/M metagenome (GOLD analysis project Ga0182749, IMG submission 128875) | Enriched Miracle-Growth compost microbial communities from Emeryville, California, USA - eDNA 3rd pass 37_C Kraft MG (version 2) (version 2) ...
CCCGCTCCCCGCTTAATCCGCCGAACCGCCGGATACGGACCCGTACGTCCGGTGGTGTGGGAGGGGGGAGCCGCGAGGCTTCCCCCTATCCCGATTGCCAGCAGGTCGTTGAGCCGGGCGGCGCGCTGTAGCTGTTCGGGGGTCGCGCTCATGCCGCCGTCCCTCCCGTCCAGGGATCGCGCGGCACCAGCCGGATCGGCAGGACGCCACGCGCCGGGAGGACGACGACATTCGTCTCCTGCGGCTGCGGGTCGATGCCGGCGGCGATTAGCGTCTCATCGATCTGCGCCAGCAGCCGGTCCTCGGCGGCGACGACGTCCGCCATCAGCGGGTCGAGCGTCGCGAGGATGGGCCGGCCGGTTACCACGTCCCGGTCGCAGAAGTCGGCGAGCAGGTCGCGGCGCTCCTGGGCGTGCCACTCGCGCACGATGAGGAGCATGGTGATGGGGTCGATCGCCATCACAGCACCTGGGCCTGCGGGTTGAGCAGCAGCTGCTCGAACTGCGCCCGGGCGTGGCTGCGGAGGGCGCGAGTCGCTTCCCGGGCGCTCTCCTGGCGCTCGTACTCGGCGATCGTGCCCTGCAGGGCCACGCTCTCGGCCTGCGCCGCGCGGATCATCGCCGCGAGGTGGTCGGCGTGGATGTCGAGCTTCAGCGCGACCGCATCGCGCCGGGCGTCGTCGAGCTTGCCGAGATAGGCGGCCAGGTCGGCCGCGCGCCGCACAGCGGCGGCGTGTTCGATGGCGAGGATCACAGCGCAGCTCCCTCGATCGCGGCATCACCGATGCCGGCCAGCCGCATGAATTCGACGATCCAGCCCTCGGTTATCTTGGCCACATCGGAGTTCTCTGGCGTGTGGCCGGGCTTGATCGCCATGAACCACCGCTCGATCGGACGATCGCTGTCCGGCTTCAAATCGTTCGCCAGCTCCCAATAGGGAACCGCGCAGCCGTTTGCGATCGTGCCCACGAGGCAGGCGCAGTCGCCCTCGTAGGTCGAGCCATCAATCTTGCCGGCACGAAGCGCGCCCAGGAGGAACGGAACCTCATTGCGGGCGCGCAGCAGCACATCCCACAGGTCGTTGCGGATCGGTGCCAGGGCCGCCTCCGGCAGGTTCTTGGCGCCCGTGAGGTTGGCGCCCGCGAGGTTGGCGTCCGTGAGGTTGGCGCCCGTGAGGTAGGCGTCCGTGAGGTTGGCGCGCGCGAGGTTGGCGCGCGCGAGGTAGGCGCCCGCGAGGTTGGCGCCCGTGAGGTTGGCGCCCGCGAGGTAGGCGTCCGTGAGGTTGGCGCGCGCGAGGTTGGCGCGCGCGAGGTTGGCGCGCGCGAGGTAGGCGCCCGTGAGGTTGGCGCCCGTGAGGTTGGCGCCCGTGAGGTTGGCGCCCGTGAGGTTGGCGTCCGTGAGGTTGGCGCGCGCTTTGATGGCCTGCTTGATGGCCGCTCCAAGCTGTCGGCTGTGCGGTTCGCTCTCAAACTTCGCGTCCAGCTCGGCGGTGAAAAGCGTCGTGCCGCTGAAGCGCGTCTTGATCTCGAATTTCATGTTGATGTTCCTTGCGGAAGAATTCGTCACCGCCTTAAGCCCCACCCATCGCTGGGTAAGGGGCTGTAAGGCGCCGGACCCGCAGGCCCGGCTCAGTTGGTGGTGCGGTGGTGGGGCTAGGCGGCCGAAGCAAGGCGATGTGCGATCTGCACCGCGGCCTTCTCGGCTCCATTAAGGCCTGCGCGATTTGCGACGCAGACGCCGTCAACAACCACATCCCAGCAGATACCCTTGAGGCGCTCGTAGATCTGGACGCCCATAAATTCGATCGGCTTGGCGTCGGTCTCGTAATACTCCGGCCCGTACTGGGTGCTGTGCGGGTTGTGGAAGCTGTTCCGATACCTCGCCATCTCTTCCTCCATCGTCGGCGCCGCGGGGCGCGGTGGGGTGCTTGGTTAGGCGGCTCAGTAGCGCTCGGCTTCTTCCTTGGTCAGGAAGAAGTGGATGCCGTTTGTGCATTCGAGGCGCGGATCGGGGTTGTAGCTGTCCGGTCGCACGATCTTGCCGACCTCGTAGACAGTCATGCCGTCATGCGTTGACTTGGCGCTGCTGCCTTCGGAAAGCTCCAGTACCTCGACGAACTCGGCGCGGCACTTGCGGCCGAGCGGCGTTGCTGTGCGCTTGGCATCGGCCGGAACGAGAAGCTTGGCAATCACGCCATCTTGCAGCTTCTTGTAGACCGTAAGCGTGCCTTCCTGCGGGATCTGGAAGAACGGCAGGTACGCGCCCTTCAGGTCCGCGCCCTTCAGGTACGCGCCCTTCAGGTCCGCGCCCCTCAGGTCCGCGCCCTTCAGGTCCGCGCCCCTCAGGTACGCGCCCTTCAGGTACGCGCCCTCCAGGTCCGCGCCCCTCAGGTCCGCGCCCTCCAGGTACGCGCCCTTCAGGTCCGCGCCCCTCAGGTACGCGCCCTCCAGGTACGCGCCCTTCAGGTCCGCGCCCTTCAGGTCCGCGCCCTTCAGGTCCGCCTGCTTCACTGCCTCGCCGATCTGGCGGCTTCGTGGCTCGCTCTCGAACCGCGCCTCCAGCTCGGCCGTGAACAGCGTGGCGCCGGTGAAGCGGGACTTGATTTCGAATTTCATGGAGTGGTCCTCGATTGGTGAGGCGGCTGCAGTCCGCTGCCGGGCCGTCGCGCACGGCGGCCGGGGAGAGGGCTGCGAAGGAGGCCGGCAGGGGGGATACCGGCCTCCGCGCAAAGGGTGAGTGGTGTGGGTTTCGTCAGGGCGCTTTGCCGGCAACCACCCGGCGTCTCGCCCGCATGCCGTCCTCCTTTCGTTGCGTCTGGGCTTCGCACCGCCTTAAGCCCCACCCATCGCTGGGTAAGGGGCTGGAGGGCGGCCCGGTTGAGCCGGTCGGGGGAGGGATGGTCAGGCTGCGCGCCGCAGCGCCCGGAGCCGGCTGCGGTAGCAGTGGAAGTCGTCGGAGTGGCGGTGCGATGCGGCCATCAGGGCCAGCAGCGTCATCGTTCGTGCCCGAGTGGCAGCCGCCGGCGACCGGAAGGAAACGTCGCCGCGAAGACCGGCGAGGACAACCTGACGGCCACCGATGACCGGCTGGCCGGCATAGAACGCCCGGGCGCCGAGCATCCGGACGCGGCGATGAATGGCCCGGAATTGGTCGCGGGCGCCCATCACGCGGCGCTCCGCCAGCGAGCCATCGAGCGCTCCTGCGCGACGTGCTCGCCGTAGGTCAGCTCGCCCTCCAGCGGCAGCTCGTTCTCCGCTTTCCGGAGCGCGGACAGCCCGCTCTCGAGGTCGGCGATGAAGCCGTCAAAGTCATGGACCACGCCGTCGGCGAGGCGCTTGTACTCGTCGAGGCCGCTGCACTCGCGATAGCCGGCGTCGGCCAGGCCAGGCAGCAGAGCGATCAGGCCCTTCACCTCCGTCAGCCGGCGCTCGATGGCGGCGATGGCTTCGGGGATCGACTTCGTCTCGGTGGTGGCGATCGACATTCCCTCTCTCCCGGAGAAGGGCGCCCGGGCCGAAGCCCGAGCGCTGAGTGAACAGGGAGGACCGCCTCAGCGGCGGATCAGTCGGGATGCGTCCGGCTGACGAGAGGAAATGTGCCAGAACGGCACAGTCCAGTCAACAGAGATTTTGCCATATTGGCACAAGACCGCTTCGGCAGCAAAAAGCCCCGCCGGAGCGGGGCCTCTGTTGCGTCGGCGCCCTCCTCAGTAATGGCGCTTCACCCAGGCAACCCTCACGGCCCACTGCACCGCGACATCAGAGATGAGCGGCGCATTGTAGCTGAACAGGTTGAACAGGCCGGGCTCGCTCCCGCGCATCAGGATCTTGACGAAGGTGCGGCCGTCGGCCAGGCGGACCACGCATTCGCGGCCGATCAGGTCGCCTGGGTCCCCGGGCTGCGTCTCATAGTAGATGAGGTCGCGATCCCGGAAGACCGGCTCCATGGAGTCACCGGCGACGATCACCGCGACGGTGTGTTCGGTCGCGTCCGGCGGCGCTTCGGCTTCATCGATCAGCTCCGTGGATGCGTCTCCCTCGAAGAGGTGCACTTCTGATCCGGCGCCCACATAGCCGACGATCGGCACGGTCCGGGCCGGCTCAAGGATCTCCCCCTGGGTCACCTGATAGAGCGCGGCGAATTTCTCGATCCATTCGCCATCCAGGCCGCGCTTGCCGCCCTCAAGGCGCGAAACGGTCGTATGGGTGGTGCCGAGCTTGTCGGCAACCTCCTGGAGCGTCCAGCCCCGCTCATTGCGGAGCTCCTTGAGGCGATTCGTCATGGCCGGAGCGTGCCAAATTGGCAACTCGGTGTCTTTGGCCAGATTGGCACAAGGGGTATTGCTCATATTGTGCCGATATGGCACAGTCCCGGCATGCGACTTTCCGAATACATCGAACAGAGCGGCACCTCGAGGCAAGCGTTCGCTGATCGCATCGGGGTCGACCTCTCCTATCTCTCCAGGCTCATGAGCGGCAAGCGGCGCGCCAGCTGGCAGCTCGCCGGGACGATTGAGGAGGCGTCCGGAGGGGCCGTCACGCGGCACGATCTCCGGCCGGATATCTATCCGCCGCCTCAGGACCGCGCGGCATGAGCGCGCCTCTCCTCATGCCCGGCGAGACTCCGCGCGAGTGGTTTACGCCAGCATCGTCTCCGATCCTATTCAATATCGGTCTCGACTTGCGGTCCCCGATCCAGCATTTCGCCGAAGAACATCCGGAGATATTCGGCGACTGCAGTTCTGGCAGCATCGACATTCCCGTCATCCATGCTGAGAGCCCCCAGCTCGGCGTTGGTAAGGCAAGCGTCCCTGATGACGGCGGCGTGCTCGGCGCCGAGGCGGGCGATTGTCTGCGCCAGGATGATCCTCAGCGCGACGATCTCGACGCCAATCCGGCGATCTCGGGCGGCGACGGCCTGCATGAAAGCCCTGACCTGATCGTCCATGTCCCGCCCCCGATCGGCGCATCAAATCCGAGCAGCTTGAGCTCGGACGACGGGGGAGTCGAGCCCGCATGACGATTTACGACTGGCCCGCCGTCCTGCCGTCGACGACGCCGCCCATGGCCCCCGCCCGCGAGCCCTGGCGCCCCAACCTGCGCGCCGCGCGGCTGCCCGAGGAGCGTCGTCGCCGGCTGCCGGGATTCTGGGGACGGAAGCAGAGACGCCGCTTCATATCCGTGGTCCGCGCGGCCGTCCAGCAAGGGCTACGCACATGACCCCGGCCGAGATCTGCTGCGGCGAATGCCGCTCGATCCATCAGTGCCGGCGCCGCTGCGGCCTTGAGCCGGCGGCGGGGATCGCTCCCGCGCCGCCGGCCTCACCGCCGCGGAGCCCCGCCCGGGACGGTGGCATATACGCGGCGATCGGGTTGTGGGTCGGCCTCACCGCGGCCCTGCTCAAGCTGGCGGGGGCGATCTGATGCTCGGCGCGATCGACCGAGAGCGCACCGTGCGCGGCCTGATCGCCGACGGCTGGGGCGAGGAGATCACCCGCCGGTATCTCGAGGAGCGGTTCCCCCGCCGGAGCCGCAGCGGGAGCCTGGGCGCTGCAACGCCCAGGGCTACCGAAGGTCTCAACAGCTATGTGAACACGCTCGCTCATGAACCCAATCATGAGACGGAGCGCGACGAATGTCCCTCGACCGGAAGGACACCATGACTGCCGAAACGGTTACCGCCGATGACCTGGGCGCGCCGACTGCCGAATGGCTTCGGGCCAAGGGCTATTCGGCCAAGAAGGTCGCCCGGGTGGTGGGCGCTTGCGAAGGCATCGGCAAGCAACTGCGTGCCGGCCGAGCGCCCACCCCGGAGCAGATGGTCAAGCTCTCCCTCCACTTCGGATGGGACTTCGTCAAGCACGTCTTCGCGGCCGTCCTCGGCCCTGATCAATCGCACGGCCTGATGGCCTTTGAACGCCGGCTGGCCCGGCTGGAGGAACTGCATGCGGCAGCACGTCAGAGCGCTCTGGAAGAGGTTCCTGCTCTGGCTGTCGGGACTTCCCATCGCACTAGCGCGCCGCTGGGTGAACTGGCGCCGCCGCAAGACTAACCGCCGTGGCGGCCCGGCTGACCGTCGCTCGGGAGACCATTCATGACCCGCTTTCTCAACAGCATCCGCGCCTTTCTGCGCGGTCCATCAGAGGAGGCCTTGCGCCTCGACCTCGCCATCCTGCGTAGCCGGCTCGATCGTCTGGAGGCCGACCTGCGGGAGGAGAAACGCGAGGCGGCAAGCGCGAATATTCTGCGCTTCGTGCCGGGGCGCCGTCGCGGGCTGGAGGGCTGAGGCTATGGCTCGCCCCTGCATCTACGACCACGCCGAGCTTGACGAGGGCGTGTACCTCATCCTGCGCGACGTGGCGGCACGAGGCGACCGTGCCCCGTCCCTGATCGAGATCGGACGCATTCTCCACCGCCGGAAGGACACCATCGGCGGCTCCATCAAGCGCCTCGACGCCGCCGGTCGGATCCAGATCCGCGGCGCCAGGAACACGCCGTCGTACTTCATCCCCGAGACTGGCCGCGAAACGACGCGGGTCCGCGCCGGCCGGCCGCCGACGAGCGACACCGTCAAGCGCGACGGCGCCCTGACAAGCGGCCAGCGCCAAGTTCTGGCTGTGGCGCGGCAGCTGGACCGGCAGGGCGTCGAGATCTGCGCCGCCAACATCGGGCCCAAGATAAATCTCCCCGCCGGCGCCGCACTCAGCCGCCTGACGCGCCTGGCCGGCAACGGCTACCTGCGGCCGCTCCGCCCCGGGTATTTCGCCCTGGTCGATGCGGAGCAGCGGAAGCGCGAGGAGCCGCAGCCGATCGTCGACACGGTCGAGATCGACGGCCGCCAGGTCCGGCGCACCCGCTATCCGGCAATGCTCGCCGACGGCGCGTGTCAGTTCGGCTGCGGCTTGGGACGCGGCAGCGTCGCACTGGCCGGCGGCGGGGCGCAAGTCGTGGCGAGGAGGGCGTGATGGCCGATTGCAAGACTTGCGTTCCCGACGGCAAAGCTCCTCCGCGTCCGCCGAGCCGAACGTGGCCGTATCGCGCCTGGAGCGCCTATGCCTGCAATGATTGGGGTCGTGAGGGGGCCGGCGCAGTCCCGCTGACGGCGCCGCCGAAACGAAGCCGGATCGTCGACCGCGAGCACAACGATCAGGTGCCGGGAGGCGCCGCATGAGCGCCGCCGCCGACCGCCGCTGGTGCCTGGAGGTTGCGCTTGCGCGCCATCCGGCCGACGACGCCGCGGCGCTGGCGGCGGCTGAGAGCTTTCTGCGGTTCCTGACCGCAGATGAGCGGGGAGATCTGGGATCAGCTCGGGTTCATACCCCGAGACAGCCGGGTTCGAATCCCGGTCCCGCAACCACAACCGCCCCGCCTGTCGGGGAGGAGGCGGTCGGCCTGTCCGGCCGCCGGGCCGGTGACGAACCGGCGCAGGCCTCATCCGAGCGACACGGTGAATCTCCAGGCCGTAGCCTCGCCCATTCCTCCCGGGGTGCTGGGCGTGAGCGCGATGCGGGGGATGCTGGAGTCCCCGCCTCGGATGGGGCCGCCAAACTGCGCCAGCGGGCGCCGGCCAGGGCCGACCTGCCGTTGACCGATGGCGAGCGCAGGATCATCGACGCGCTGTTGAAGGTCGGAGCCCCCGGCGCTCCCATTCCCGAAGCTGCGGCGCGCCAGGCCACCTGCATCCAGAAGCCCGGCCCGGCGCTGAGCAGGCTGAGCGCGCTCTGCCGCAAGGGATACCTGATGAGCGCCATCGGCGTAGGAGGCCGCGTCTACCGCGTCACCCGCAACGCCGCTGGCGACAGGGTCGCGCCCATGATTGAGGGCGCCCGCGTCGAGATCCGCGACGACCTGCCCGTCCCGGTCACCGTATGCCCGCCGCGGTATGCGCGCGGGTCCGTCGAAAGCCAATACCAGCGCTGAGAAGGAGAACCCATGGCGCGCCGACTGAAGGAAGCCACCGAGAAGCCGAAGCGCGGCGTCACGCGCGAGGTGGTGCTGAGTTATGACCGAAAGATCGGAGAGGCGCAGGGCCGCCTCGATGATGCTCGCGGCGAGGTGGGCCAGTTCAACAAGCAGTTCAACGACGTTGGCGGCAATACGCAGGCGTTGAAGCTGGCCCGCAAGCTGAAGCGGATGGAGCCGGTCAAGGCCCAGGCGTTCTGGAAGGAGCTGAACCAGTACGTCGGCGACCTCGATGTGTTCGCCCAGGGCGACATGTTCGACCAGAACACGACGACGGCGGCTGACAGCGCCGACGGCGAGAAGCGCAACGAGGTGGCCGATGCCCAGGGCAAACAGGCCGGTCTCGACGGCGCCAACCTCGACAGCAATCCCTACGCCGAGGATGACCCGGCCCGGCCGTTCTGGTCGAAGGGCTGGCGCGACGGGCAGAACGAACTCGCCGGCCGCTTCACGGCGCCGGCCGGCAGCGAGCAGGCCGCGGCGCCGGCCGAAGCGGCCGCGGGAGAGGAGGGCGGCGCCGCTGAGCCCGATCCGCTGGAGATCCCCGCATTCCTCGATCGCCGGCCGGGCCGCCGCCGCAGCGCCCGCATTCCCGACGTGCCGACGGTGGTGCAGTAGGGATGGGCGGCGTCCTCGCCCTCGACATCGCCCGGCAGCTCGGTTGGGCGGTGGCCACAGCCGATGCCTGCCGGCGCTGGCCGCGCACCCAGCTCGAGGCGCGCGGCCACGACTGGACCGGCGTGCGCTCTGGCAGCGTCACGCTCGCCCAGCCGGCGGCGTCGCACGGTCGGCTCTATGCCGCCTTCGCCGACTGGCTGGCCGACGCCATCACGGTCCATGCGCCGAACGTCGTCGTCATCGAGGCGCCGCTGCCGCGGATCAACGGCGGCGCCGAGGCGGCCCGGCGATCGCTCGGCCTGTCCGCGGTCGCCGACCTCGTCTGTTACCGCCGCGAGGTCGAATGCTTCGAGGCCGCGAACAACTCGGTGAAGAAGACCTTCGCCGGCGCCGGCCGGGCCGAGAAGGGCGACATGCTCCGCGCCTGCCAGGCGCGCGGCTGGGATCCGAAGGACGACAACGAAGCCGACGCGCTGGCGCTGCTCGACCATTCGATCCTGCTGCTGCGGGAGCGGAGGAACTGGCGGCCGGAGCACATCTCTCAGCCGCTCGGGCGTGTCGTCGAGGGTTTGGCCCGCAAGGTGGGCGCATGAGCCGCCGGCTCGAGGGAATCAAGCCAGGCGACCAACTCGCCGGCGGCCACGGCTGGGGCAACTGCTTCTGGCTCGTCACCGATGTCTGGTTCGACCCGGTCAGAGGGCAGCGGCGGCGGGCATCCGGCGAAATGGTGGCGATCCAGATGTTGGACGCGGCGGGCCGGCCGTTCGGCACGAAGTGGGCGCATACGATCCGCGGCCTCGCTCAGGCCGGGTATCGGCCCGCGAGGTTCGACTACGCCGCAATGGCAGCGGCGCGGTCCGAAGCGATCAAGGAGGGCAAGGTCGTTGGGATCGGTGCTGGCGCCCGCATCAAGCAGCGCAATCAGGCACGCACCTGGAGCCGGCCGCTATGACCGCCTACGCCGAAGCCCAGGCCCGCCTCTCCGACGCCAAGCGTCGCCGGGACAGCCGCGCCGTCCACGCCGCGACCGAGGAGAGCAAGCGGCTCATGACGCAGCAGCTGCGGCGCAAGGTGGAGATCCGGCGCGGCCGGCCCGGGCCGCTGAGGCGGTGGTGGGGGAGGGGAAGGTGACGCCTTTAGTTGCGACTCTCCCGGTAGGCCTGCAGCAACGGTACAAGCTCGTCAGCGGCTCCAAGCGCTTGGTCAACTATATTCGCCAGCCAGTCGTAGTGGTCCGCAAGTTCGTCCCAAGTGCTGCTGGCGTAGAATCCCTCATAGTGCCCACGGAGAGCATCGATGATGCTGTTGGCGCTCATGTAGCATTCGACGATCTTGGCGGGTATCGGGTCGGGAAACGAGCCAACCTTGCCAGCATAGTTATTGAAGATCGGGGTGTAGGCTTCTCTGGTGACGGGAATGGCGGCCCTGATGGCTTGTCTGGTTTGTCGACATTGGAGCGCCAGACGTCGAGGTCCGTTCACCAACTGCCCCGCCTCATCAGGCACAAACAGTCGTTCACGAGCGAGGCGCGCCAAGCCAGAGATTTCCGCGACGAAGGCGCCGGCAATCGCGTGAAGTTCATCCCTGGCCTCCTTGGTTCGGCGCCGGTCCTCTGCTTCAATGAGGTGCTTGGTCGAACGCAGAGTGGCGCCAGCAGTGAGAGCCGAGCCGTATACAGCTCCAATGCCTGCGAACAGAGCGAGTATTCCGGTTATCAGGGTCTGATATCGCTCCAGCCAACCAGCTTGGGGCTGAGTGACCTCGATCGTACCTGGCCACGCCGGCATATTGACCTGCGCAGGCGGTATCGTCGGGGACGGCTGGATCACAACCGGGGCTGGTTGGACAACGATGGCCGGCGCCGGTCCTGGCGGTGCCGCATCCTGAGCGAATGCCGAGACCGAAATCAGCAGAGCGAAAATCAGGATTCGAAGCATAGGCGGATAGTGCAGCGGAGCCGTGCGGCTGTCGAGGTGGCGGCATGACCCTCGCCACCGTCAGCACCGCCACCGAGAAGCAGACGCGGCCGCGCGAGCAGGATCCGCACGGTTGGTACTGCGAGCCGGCCTCGACGGTCGAAGCGCTGATCGATGTGGAGCCTCTGTGGGGCCCCGGCCACGATCCCTGCTGCGGTCGCGGCAACATCCCGAAGACCTGCATCGCCGGCGGCCTCGACTGCACGGGCTCCGACCTGGTCGACCGCGGCTACGGCGTTGTCCACGACTTCCTCGCGCCCGCCGCCTGGCCATTCGCCTATCCGGCCTGGATCATGATGAACCCGCCCTTCGAGCACGCGGTCGAGTTCATCGATCGCGCCTTGACGATCGCCCGGTGGAAGGTCTGCGCGCTGGTGCGGCTGTCGTTCCTTGAGGGCAGGCGGCGGAAGGGCTGGTTCGAGGACGCGCCGCTCGCCCGGGTGTGGGTGTCCTCGTCCCGGCTCAGCATGCCGCCGGGCCATCTGCTGCAGCAGGGTCTCGTCGAGCCAAAGGGTGGCGCTGTCGCCTTCTGCTGGCTGGTGTTCGAGCACGGCCACCGCGGACCGGCGCAGATCGGGTGGCTGCCGTGAGCTTGGTTCCCCCTATTCAGCACATCGACGTGATCGACCTCGACCAGTTGAACCGGTGCCTGGTCGCCTGGGGTCACAAGATGGGGCCGTGGACGCGGCCGGCATTCGGCGGCCCCTGGTTCCACGGGATGTTCCATCACGGTGAACTCGTCGCGTTGACCGCCGCCGGCACACTGATCCGTGAGCGCTGTGCTGGGCTCACCAGAGATGATGCGGTCGAACTCGGCCGGGTCTGCGCGGTGCGGCCAGACCTCTGCCGGCCGATGCTGCGCCTGTGGCGGGAGATGGTATTCCCGGACCTCTGCCGCAGCCGAGGTTGGCGCTGGGCCGTCAGCTACCAAGACGAGGCGCTGCACAGCGGCAATCTATACCGGTTTGACGGGTGGCTCCTGCTGGGCCGCTCCAGCAGCGGCTCGGACCAGCGCCGCGGCGGCAAGGGGCAGTCGAAATCGATCTGGGGCTGGTGCCTCGATCGGAACGAGATGGCTGCACGCAAGACCGCATTCGCCATGCCGCGGAGAGAAGCAGCATGACCGCCGCCGTCACCCCCCTCCGCCGTCCCGGCTCCGAACGCGCCGACAGCATCCGCTCGACCCTCGACGGCCTTCACGACCTCTGCCGCAACGGCGAGGCCGAGCAGGCCTTGCTCGGAGCCATCCTCGCGAACAACCGGGCGCTGGATGCCGTCGCCGACTTCCTCCGGCCGGAGCACTTCGGGGTCCCGGCGCACGGGCGGATCTACGCCGGCTGCCTGGCGTTGGTGCAGGCCGGGCGCATCGCCGACCCGATCAGCCTGAGGCTGCAGTTCGAGGACGATGGTGATCTCGCCCAGGTCGGCGGGGTCGAATACCTGATGGACTTGGCCGCGTCGGTCGTCAGCGTGATGAACGCCGCTGACTACGGCCGGACCATCGTCGACATGTGGAAGCG
>Ga0182749_1002942_pt1 | contig 12071 bp, 10 predicted proteins | sample eDN3rd37CKraftMG_FD_128875 | JGI IMG/M metagenome (GOLD analysis project Ga0182749, IMG submission 128875) | Enriched Miracle-Growth compost microbial communities from Emeryville, California, USA - eDNA 3rd pass 37_C Kraft MG (version 2) (version 2) ...
GCCCGTCATGAAGGTGCCATGTGGGTACGTGGCCGTCGTCCCACCAGCCGATGCCGTCACGATGCTCTACATCCTGCGGGTGGGCGGCCCGGCCCACGCGATCGACCCATTCCCGCGAGGCGACGAGTTCGTATTCAGTGAGCATGAGCCTGCGGGCCACCGTATCGGAGCTCGGCAGGCCATGGATGGCGGCCGACAGAAGGATGTCGTAGCCGTCGACGCTCGGCGTCCGGGTGCCGTCGGTGACGTCCACCCGGACCGCGACGTCAGGATATGCCTCGGCGAACTCCAGACAGAAAGCGCCCACCACGAGTTCGGCCAACACGACCGGACAGGCAACACGCAAGGCCCCGCTCGGTTTCTTGAGGCTTTCCCGGGCGATGTCGAGCGCGGCTTCTCCTTCGTCACGAATGGCCAGCCCATGACGGCAAAGCTCCATGCCGATCGGCGTTGCGGCGAAGCGCCTCGACGTCCTATCGATGAGATGAACCCCGAGCTGCTGCTCCAGCTCGCCGATACGCCGGCTAAGGCGGGATTTGGTGATGCCGCTGGCCTTGCTGGCGCGGGTAAAACCACCGGATTCGATAACCAGCGCGAGAAGAGCAAGATCACCGTAGATGATCGACAAGGCGAGCTCCATCGTCCTGAAAATAGAACGAAGGATCGCGGCAATCGTCGTTGTTGTCAATTTTTTCGGCCAGTAACCTCCCCGCAAAGGGAGGACGAGAATGCACGGAAGTTCGCTGTTTCGCGTCGAGACTGGCCTTGGCGCGATAGTCGGGCGCAGCCTGAACGGCGTGCGGCAATTCCGCGGCGTCCCTTACGCCACTGCTCCGGTGGGTTCGGGCAGGTTCGAACCACCTTCGGCTATGAGGAGCTGGAGCGGCACACTTGAAGCGAATAGCGATGGACCCATTGCGCCGCAAACGCCTTCCCGCGTCTATGCCGCCATGGGGTCTATCGACGCGCCTCAGTCGGAAGACTGCCTGACCCTGACGATCTGGGCCCCCGCCGAGGCGACAGCGCCTTGCCCCGTCATCGTCTGGTTCCATGGCGGCGGCTTCATGAGCGGCGCGGGCTCGCTTCCGTGGTATGACGGCGAGGAGCTGGCTCGGCTGAGTGGCGCGGTGGTGGTCAACGTCAACTACCGGCTGGGCGCCCTCGGCTTTCTCTGCGTACCTGGCCAAGTGCCGGGAAACCTGGCGGTGCTCGATCAGGAGCAGGCCCTGCTCTGGGTCCGCGACCACATAGCCGCGTTCGGCGGGGATCCTTCGCGTGTGACCGTCATGGGCCAGTCCGGCGGTGGGCACAACATTGCCATGCTCCTCACCGTTCCGCGAACGCAGGGTTTGTTCTCGCGCGCCATCCTGCTCAGCCCCCCTCTCGGCATCGGGCTGCATTCCCCCGAAGAGGCTATGAAATCTGCCTCGGTCTTTCTCGATGCGCTTGGAATAAACGGGCGCGCCGTCAGTGACGCGTTAAAAAAAGTGCCGCTAGAGCAGATCCTTCAGGCTCAGGGCAAGACCGCCATGGCTGTCTCCAACATGGCGCGCGGCGATCTCCGGCCTCCCTTCATGCCGGTTCATGACGGAGCTTTCGCGATCGAGGAAGAGAACTTGATCGAAGCGGCGGCGCGTGCCGCGGCCGAACGCGGCGTCGAGGTGCTGATAGGCTGGACGCGCGATGAAGCCAATCTCTTCTATGGGTTGGAGCCTGCGATTGCCGGACTTGATGCCGCGGGTTTCGACGCGGCAGCCGAAAGGCTTGCGCCGGGAAAGGCCGACATCCTCGCCGAAGCCGTGCGCGCGGCAAGGCCGGAAGGCTCGAACGGGCAGCTCTTCATGGATCTGGTTCGGGACATCACATTCCGCCTGCCCATCCTCGATTTCGCGGACAGGCTTTCGCGAGAAGGCGGCACGGCGTTCGTCTATCGCTTTGACTGGGCTTCTCCCGAGAAAAGGCTTGGTGCTTGCCACTGCATCGACCTGCCCTTCGTCTTCGGCACTCATGAGAACTGGAAAAGCGCACCTATTCTCGCCGGAGCCGACCCCGAAGAGTGTTCCGCCCTCTCCGATACCATGATGCGAATGGTGGGGGACTTCGCTCGTGCCGGCAATCCCGGCATCCCGCGGTGGGATAGCAACCGCCGCGTCACGCATATCGGCGTCACAAGCAGGGAGGCGGCGGCATGAGCACCTCCGGCCATCACGAAACCTCTTACGCAGATACGATCATCCACGGCGGCACGATACTTACAGTGGATCGGCGCAGAACCATCGCCGAAGCTCTGGCCATCAAGGATGGGCGCATCCTCGCCGTTGGGACCAAGGCAGAGGTCGCCATCCATAGGGGGCCTCGGACCGAGACCATCGACCTTGCCGGCGCGGTCGCGATCCCGGGCATGGTCGACAACCACACCCATCAGCTCCTCGCCGGGCTGGACGCCGGGGCCAAGGTCAATATCGCTGCCGCGCAGTCGATTGCCGAGATCAAGGAGCGCATCGCGGCGGAGGTCCGGCGCGTGGGGCCGGGAAAATGGATCGGTACCTCCTGCATGTTCCGGGGCGCGCTGAAGGACGGGCGCTTCCCTGACCGCAGGGATCTCGACGAGGTCGCGCCGGACAACCCGGTCTACATCTTCCAGTCGGGCAAGAACATCATCGCCAACAGCATTGCGCTGAAGCTTGCTTCGATCGGCGCCGACACGCCAGATCCGGTCGGCGATCCGAATTTCTCGGAAGGCCACATCGTCCGCGACGAGAACGGCGAGCCGACAGGGCATCTGATCGCAGGCGCAGGCGACCTCGCGCGTCGCCGCTGGTGGAAAGCCCTCGGGCAGCCGATGAAGAAATGGGATTTTCTCCATTTCGACGCTGATACCTATGTTGCTGCGCTCCGGCGGCAGATGAAAGTGTTCAACGCCGCCGGCATCACGGCGACCCGCGACATGGGCGTTTCCGATGAAGAGCGCGGGGCCTATGTTCAGCTCGCCCGGCAGGGTGAGGCGACCGTCCGCACCGACCTGATCGTCGGCCTGCCCATCCGCTACGTGGATATCGAGGAAGCGGAGAGGCTGATCGCAGCCTATGCCGGCCCGATGCAGGGCGGCTGGGAAGACTGGCTGCGGATCGGCGGTTTCAAATTCGTACTGCAGAACGATGGGTTCTGGTCCCATTCCCCGAAGAAATCCCGCATCCTGATGCGCGCTGCAAACCGGCTGGGCTGGTCGCTGGCGATCCATGGACCGGCCATGTGGGACCATGAGGCCTGGGACGGCCTGATGGAGGTTCTAGCAGAAGCCGATGCAGAAAAGCCGCTCGCCGGCCGCGGCTTCTCCTTCGAGCACTGGATCGGCACCCGGCGAAAGGAGCATCTGGCCCGCCTGCGCGACTGGGGCTTCGCCGTCGCGCCCAACCCGCCGCTTTCCTATTTCGGCGCCGGCCGGTCCTACCGGATGCACGAGGCGCTGCAGCAGGTGCGCATAGCCAAGCCGTCTCCCTACACCCCCATGGAACATGCGCGGCGCGAATGGGGCCTGTCGATCCGCGATTGGACCGATGCCGGGCTGATCGTGTCCGGCGGGACGGACTGCCCGGCCACGACCTATGATCCCGACCGTCCGCTGCTCGGCATGTACGTCGCCCGCACACAGGCTTCGCTCGCCGGCGAATTGCTGCCGGACCAGAAGGTCACGCCGGAGGAGGCGCTTCGTATGTGGACCATCAATGGCGCGCGTTCCATGGGCGCGGAGGATCGCTTCGGCTCGTTGGAGGTCGGCAAATATGCGGATATCGCGATCCTGTCGGGCAATCCCCTGACCGCAGGCGATGAAGAGCTGCTCGGCTTTAAAGTCCTGAAGACGATCGTGGCGGGGAGAACCGTGTCCGACCACGCGAAGCAATAATCGGTTCGCCAAATGCAAATCAGCCCGTCAATGGCGGGAATAAAAGAGGGGTTCAAGATGGCAAGCTCGATAAGCATCCAGAACGACCGCATTGCCGGAACACCGGATTCCGGCCGCCGCAAATCCCTTTTTGCCGGGGTCGCGGGCAACTTCATCGAATTCTACGACTGGACGATCTACGCCTATATGGCGCCGATCTTTGCCAGCCAGATGTTCCCATCGGACCAGCCGATGGTGTCGCTGCTGCTGGCCTTCTCCACCTTTGCGCTCGGCTATATCGCGCGGCCTCTGGGGGCCCTCATTTTCGGCGCCTACAGCGACCGGATCGGGCGGCGCAACGCGATGACCATCGCAATCCTCGGAATGGGAGTCTGCAGCCTCATCATGGGCCTTGTGCCCAACTACGCCGCCATTGGCCTGGCCGCTCCCGTGCTGCTGGTTGCTGCGCGCCTGATCCAGGGCATTTCGGCCGGAGGCGAGGCCGGCAGCGCGACAACCTACCTCGTCGAGCTTGCCAAGCCGGGGCGCCGCGCGTTTGCAGGCAGCCTTCAGCAGATCAGCACCGGCGCAAGCACGCTTTGTGCCCTGGCAACGTCCGCAATTCTCGCCGGCACGCTTTCCGCCGAGGCATTGGCGGATTGGGGATGGCGCATTCCCTTCATCATCGGCGCCGTCCTTTCGGTCGTCGGGCTTTATTTGCGGCTGGCGGCCCATGAAAGCCCCGTCTTCGAAGTGGATTCCAAGTCGGCGGAGAAGCGCGAGCCGTTCTTCGCATCGCTGACGAAGGCATGGCGTCCCGTCCTCCTCGTCGCGGCGATGGCGCTGTTTCCCAGCATCGCCTTCCTCACATGGCAGATTTTCCTGCCCACCTTCATTTCGGTATCCACCGGCATGGCCCGCAGCCAGGCGCTCAACATCAGCACGATCGGCGTCTTCGTTTTCCTGGTGCTGATCCCACCTTCGGCCATGCTCTCCGACCGTATCGGCCGCAAGCCGATGATGATCGCCTATACTGTATTGGCGATCCTCTGGGCCTATCCCACCTATGTGGGCATCCCGACCTTCTTCAACTCGTATAGCGGCGTGCTCACGGTCGCGATCGTCGGCAACATCATCCTCGCGATCATGGCGGGCAGCCTCGTCGCATGCATGGTGGAGCAGTTCGACACGCTGGTGCGCGCCACGGGCAACGGCCTTTCCTATGCGATCGGCATCGTTCTTTCGGGCGCGACCTATCCGCCGATCGTCACCGCGCTCATGGGGAGCCAGAGATACACGTCCATCGCGGTCTATGTGATCGTCATGGCCGCCATCAGCCTCGTCGCATACATCATCATGCCCGAGACGAAGGACAAGCCGCTCAGCCAGCGCGGCTCGGTTTAACGCAGACACGGAGGCGAAAGGGCGCGGATGCCACATTTCCTGCTGAAGACAAGGATGACGGCGGAGACATGGCGCCGTCTCCTCGCCAATCCGGAAGATCGCCTCCAGAAGGCCAAGGAGGGCGCTGCGGACTTCAAGGGAGAGCAGGTCGGCTACTGGTATTCCGCCGGGCGTTACGACGTTTACAGCCTGCTCGCAGCGCCGGATGCCGAAACGGCCGGCGCGCTGCGTTCGCAATTGTTCTCGAGCGGTGGCTTCGTCGATTTCGAGCCGGTCACGCTGCTGACCGTCGATGAGATGAAGCAGGCTGTAGCGATGGCTGGGGGCTGGCCGTCCTTCAACAGCTACAAAGCGCCGGGCGGAACGGAATGAAGGAGAGCCTCATGCCCACCTATCTCCTCTACGGCAAGTTCACGCCGGAGTTCTGGCAGACGATCCGCCGGGATCCGGAGGCCGCCCCCGCCCTCGTCAGGAAAATGGCCGAGAGAAGCGGATGCCTCGTGGAGCACTTCTTCTTCGCACTGGAAGAGTTCGATTTCTACGCGGCCGTCTCAGGCGAGCGGCCGGAGGATCTGACCACGGTGCGAAACCAGCTCATGGCCGATGGCGCATTCCGCGCCCTCCACGCCGAACAGCTCTTCACATTCGCTGAACTCTTCCCCGGCGAACAGGCCATCGCCGAAGCCTAACCCATAGGGCCTCAGCGCTCAGGCGAGCAGCCGGTCATTCCTGCAGGGCGATTTCTGCCTTGAAGCGTTCGGAAGCACGCTCCTGCAGCGAGGCGTCAACGAGATAATCGATCGCGGTCATCGCCATGGCCTTGGCGCCGTCGAGGGTGGCCTTCATCCCCATGTCCGTGCCGACCCAGTGGGTGAATTCAGTCGTGTGGAAGGCCACACCTGCGGGAACCGCCGCGATCATCGGATGGATGGTCGGAACGAGGTGGCTGACATTTCCCAGATCAGTGCTCGAAGCCTGGTTGGGCGGGAGAGTCTCTATGGGAACGAAAGTGCGGCCCAGGCGCTCGGCATTTGCCTTGTAGGCATCCGCCAAGGGCCAATTCGTCACGAGATCGAAATACTCAATGTCTTCCCATTCGATCTCGACGCTTGCGCCGGACGCCAGCGCGCCTGCCTGGAAGCACTGCTCCACACGCTCGCGCAGTGCCTTCAGCCCTTTGCGGGTCGGCGCGCGAACCGCGAAATGGCCGGCCGCATAATCCGGGACGATATTGGAGGCAACGCCGCCATGGGTGATGATGCCGTGGATGCGATGGCGGGCAGGCATATGCTGCCGCCAAGCTGCGATCGCCTGATAAGCGGCGACCAGCCCGTCCAGCGCATTGATGCCGGCTTCCGGCTCCGACGAGGCGTGCGAAGGCTTGCCGCGATAGCGCACATTCACCCCGGCGCGGGCGATCAGCGGAAAGGAGGCCATGTCGGCGGGCGCCGGATGAACCATCATCGCGCAGGCCAGGCCGTCGAAAGCGCCTTGGCGCGCCATCAGCACCTTGCCGCCGCCGCCCTCTTCCGCCGGAGCGCCGAGCAGCCGGACCCTGCCGGGAAGACGGTCGCCGAGCGCCGCCAGCGCCAGCGCCGCGCCGAGGGCGGCCGTGCCGATGATGTTGTGCCCGCATGCATGCCCAATCTCGGGCAGCGCGTCATATTCGGCGATGATGCCGACGCAGGGCCCGTTTCCCCGCCCGAACTCTGTCGCAAAGGAGGTTTCAAGCCCAAAGGCGGGCGCGGTAACGTCCAAACCCGCTTCGGCCAGCGTGCCTGTGAGCAGTTTGGCCGCCTTGAATTCCTGGAAGCAGATCTCCGGGTTGGCGTGAATCTCCTTGGAGATCGCAATGAGCTTGTCCGCCATTTCATCAATGGTTCGGCAAAGCTGAGCCTTCAATTCCTCGGCCGACATTAGCTCGATTCTCCCCAAGTTCCGCTTTTGCAATTTGCCCGAAATTGAAGGGCAGATTCCCGTTGACGCCTTCGATATATACGTTCAGTATTAATGTGCAAACCGCACATTTTGAAATTTACAAGAATTTCTTTGTGCGCACACGATGGGCTATAAGGGAACGATGGCCATCGTGAAGGGGAAGGGTCCATGTCGCGCGAGCGAGCCAAATATCGCGAATATGTTTCGTTTCGCCTTGAATGGGTCTCGTCGATCGCGCGTGCGGAGGCAAGCAAGATCTACCTGCGGGAATGCGGGCTGGATATCCGTCAGTTGCGTGTCCTGAGGCGGGTTGCTGAAGATCCCGGGCTCAGCGTGTCCGAAATCGTCGAAGCGACGATGTTCGAAAGGACGCTGGTGTCGAGGATCATATCCGAGCTCGTAAACGATGGGCTTTTGGTCCGGCGCATATCCGAATCGGACGCGCGGCAGTTCCACATCGATATAACCGCCAAGGGCCTGGCTCTGGCGACCATGGCGGACGAGCTCGGCGACCAGCTCAACGAGGACCTGCTCTCCAGCCTCGACGCGCACGAGCGCGAGGTGCTGGACCGTTGCCTCAACAAACTCGTCCAATGGCATCCAAAGAATAACGAGTCGGCCAGCCCCAAGGGGGACGGTGCCAGCGATGGTTCACGAGCGACTTCCTTGGCCGCTTCAAAAAAGAACAGCCGCAAGAAGCGCGGCGGAAGACCAGCCTCTAGAGGAGCAAAGGGGAATGTTTAAATCAATGATGAGGGCGACAGGCCTTGCCGCCCTCGCCTGCGCGACGATCCTTTCGGGAACCGCTTGGGCGGAGGGCACCCTCACACTCACGCTGCCGGGCATGCCGACCGGTTATCCGGTGGTCGCTTCCGGCGGGCTTTCCGATATTCTTGCCACCAACGTCATCAGTGAAGGCCTCACGCGGTGGAAAAAGGATACGCTGGAGGTCGAGCCAGCGCTTGCCACCTCCTGGGAGGCCAATGACGACGCCAGCGTATGGACCTTCACTTTGCGCGACGGCGTGAAATGGCACGACGGCGAGCCGTTTACGGCGGAAGACGTCAAGTTCACCTTCGATCTCATCCTGAACAAGGATATCCGCGCCGCGGCGGCCGGCCAGGTCGACACGCTGTCCTCTGTGGAAGTGATCTCGCCCAACCAGGTGCGCATGACCTTCTCCAAGCCGAACGCGTCGTTGCCGCTGATGCTGGCCTACCGGATGCCCATCGTTCCAAAGCACATTCTTGAGGGCCAGGACCCGAACCAGCCGACGGCTTTCATCGAGCACCCTATCGGCACCGGCCCCTTCAAGTTCGCCGAAGCCGCCTCCGGCCAATTCTGGGCGACGGAGCGCAATGAGGAATGGTGGGGCGGGGACGTCTCGCTTGACGAGGTGGTCTTCCGCATCATGCCGGATGCCAACAGCGCGGTCGCGCAGCTGAGGGCCGGCAGCGCCGATGTGGCGCTGATCCGCCCGCAACAGATCTCCGCCCTTGAAGGCGGCGACATCGATGTAAGCGCCGTGGAACAGCCGAGCGTCTATTACGTCTCGCTCATTAACAACAAGCCGCCCTTCGAGGACGTGAAGGTGCGTCAGGCGATGAACTACGCCGTCGACAAGGAAGGCATCATCAAGGCTGTCGTCGACGGCTACGCCACCGTGGCGAGCGGCATGATCGCGCCATCCATCGAAGGCTACACGGCCGACGTCATGCAGTACCCCTACGATCCCGAGAAGGCGAAGGCATTGTTGGCGGAAGCCGGCTGGACCGAGGCCGATGGCAAGCTCAGCAAGGACGGAAAGCCCCTTTCGGTCGAGCTTACGACCTCCACCGGCGTCATTGGCGGGCCGCAGCTTGCACAGATCATCCAGCAGCAGCTCGGCGCGATCGGTGTCGAGGCGACGATCAACATGGTCGATTTTCGCGATCACTGGACCGGCGTTTTCGACGGCACGTTCCAGACCTCGGTCGAATATCTGAACCTGCAGCCGAGCGCCGATATCACGAACGCGCTTTCCTGCGGCGGTAGCCAAAACCGGTTCGCCTATTGCGATCCGGAACTGGACAAGATGTTCGCCGATGCAAGCGCCATCGCCGAGCCGACCGCACGCAAGGCGAAGTATGCGGAGATCCAGAAGCGCATCGGAGAGAACCCTCCGGGCATCTGGCTCTACTATCCCAAGGAGATCCGCGCCATCAGCAAGCGGGTTCAGGGCTTCCCGCAAAACCCGCTGCGCATGGCCACAACCCATCTGTTCGACGTGACGGTCCAAGAGTAAGCGGCAAGAACGATGGCTGGCTACCTCGTCAGGCGCCTGGCGCAATCGGTGATCCTATTCTGGATCGTCACCGTGCTCACTTTCGTGATCATCCGGCAAGCGCCGGGGGGGCCCGCCATCCTTGCCAATCCCGACCTCTCCAAGGAGCAGATGGAAACGCTCACGGAGACGCTCGGCCTCGCCGATCCTCTCTACGTGCAGTACGGCCGCTGGCTCGGCGGCCTCCTGCGCGGCGATTTCGGAACCTCCTTCAACGAGGGCGTGCCGGTGCTTTCCCTCATTGCCGAGCGGCTGCCCAACACGCTGATGCTGAGCTCGGTCGCGCTCGTCATTGCCGTCGCGCTCGGCATGGGCCTGGGCATTCTCAGCGCCGTCAAGCGTAACAGCTGGTTTGACGGCCTCGCGAGCACGCTCGGTGTGCTCAATCTCTCGGTTCCGGCGTTCTGGTTGGGCATCGTGCTTATCCTGCTCTTCGCGGTCGAGCTTCGCTGGCTGCCCGTCGGCGGCATGCCGCGGTCACGCGATTGGAGCCTGATCGAGCTTGCGCGGCACCTGATCCTTCCCTCTGTCGTCGCCGGCGGCTTTCTCATGGCGAACGTCATGCGCTACACGCGCTCCGCCATGCTTGAGGTTTCCGACCAGCTCTATGTGACTGCCGCGCGCGCCATGGGCATCCGCGAACGCCGGGTGCTTCTGGTCTACGCGCTCAAGAACGCGATGCTGCCGGTCATCACAGTCATCGGCCTTGGCCTGCCGCAACTGTTCGCCGGCGCGGCGATCACCGAAACCGTCTTCGCATGGCCGGGCATCGGCAGCCTTGGCATCACCGCTGCACGCACCGGCGATTTTCCGCTCATCATGGGCATCACGCTTGTGGTGTCGCTGATTGTCATCGTGGCGAACCTGCTGACCGACCTGAGCTACATGCTGCTCGATCCAAGGGTGAAATTCTCATGAGTGCGGCCCTCGATCATCCCTCCGTGGCGGAGGGCGGCACGGGAGTCGTGGAGACGCCGGGCCGCCGGGCGCTGAAGCGCTTTCTGCGGCATGGCAAGGGCATGTTTGCCCTCGTGCTGCTCCTGGCGATCATCCTGGTCGTCGGCATCGGCCCCATCTTCTATGACGTGGATCCGACGCGGATCGACCTCGTCAACACCATGGCTCCGTCTTCGGCCGAGCATCCGCTGGGGACGGACGAGAACGGGCGCGACGTGCTTGCCCGGCTCCTGGAAGGTGGGCGTGTATCGCTGATGGTGGGGCTTGCCGCCATGGCGGTATCCGTCGCGCTCGGTGTGCTCTTCGGCGCAACTGCCGGCTACTTCGGCGGCTGGGTGGACCGCATTCTGATCCAGGTCATCGACGGCATCATGGCCATCCCGCTCTTCTTCCTGTGGCTGATCTTCCTGACGAGCATACCGCCGACACCACTCTCCATCGTGCTGGTGGTCGGCTGCACCTCGTGGATGCCCACGGCGCGGGTCGTCCGTAGCGAGGTGTTGAAGGCGCGCGAGCTGGAATTCGTCGAGGCGGCGCGATCGCTCGGCGCAACGCGCATGCGCATTCTCTTCCGCCATTGCCTGCCGCAAGCCACGTCCTCGATCATCGTTTCGGCGACGCTGGCGGCCGCCTTCGCGATCATCAGCGAATCCGCCTTGAGCTTTCTGGGCATCGGCATTCAGCCGCCCCGGCCGAGCTGGGGCAACATGCTGACCGGCGCGCAGGAATATCTCTTCGCCGCGCCGGCACTGGCGCTCTACCCGGGCTTCGCGATCCTGCTGCTCGTTCTCTCCTTCAATCTGCTGGGGGATGCGCTGCGCGACGTCCTCAATCCCCGCGGCTAGGTTCGGAAGCAACATATGGAACACCAAACACAATCGCCCCTTCCCGTCACCCTGCTTACGGGGTTTCTCGGCTCCGGCAAGACCACGCTCGTCAACCACATCCTTTCGGGCAGTCACAGGCGCAAGATCGGCGTCATCGTCAACGAGTTCGGAGAGTTGGGCATTGACGCCGCACTTATCAGCGGTGCCTCAGGGTCGGTGATCGAGCTTGCTAATGGCTGCATCTGCTGCGCCACGCAGGGAGACCTTTCACGCTCGCTGCGCGACATAGCCGCCGCGGGAAATCAAATGGAGGCGCTGCTCATCGAGACAAGCGGCCTCGCCGACCCGGAACCGGTCATCGCTGAGCTACAATCGGCCAAATTCGCGCAGGCATTCCGTCTCGATGGCGTGATCACGGTCATCGACGCGGAGAATTTCGACCGCAATCTCGACCACGCCGAGGCGGCGTTTCAACAGATCGTTGCCGGCGACCTGCTTGTCATCAACAAGGTCGATACGGTGCCGGAGGAGATCCCCGGCCTCATCGAGAACGGGGTCCGGAAGGTCAATCCCGACGCCCGTTTCGTCAGCGCGGTCCGCTGCGAGGTACCTCTCGATATCGTGTTCGGGATCGGCGGCCGGGTGGAGCCCGCCGTTCACGCCCACGATCATCACCACCATCACGATCACGACGACACTCATCACCATCATTCGCACGACGATTTCGACAGCGTATCGC
>Ga0182749_1002944_pt1 | contig 12067 bp, 10 predicted proteins | sample eDN3rd37CKraftMG_FD_128875 | JGI IMG/M metagenome (GOLD analysis project Ga0182749, IMG submission 128875) | Enriched Miracle-Growth compost microbial communities from Emeryville, California, USA - eDNA 3rd pass 37_C Kraft MG (version 2) (version 2) ...
GTCCAGCGCAAGCTTCTCGCGGGGCGGCGCCACGCTGTATCGTCTGGCGCTCTCCGGCTTCGAGACGCGGGCCGAAGCGGTGAAGATGTGCACCCGGATCAAGGCGCGCGGTGGCGACTGTTTCGTGCGCGCCGCCGCCGGCGAGCAGCCGGTCCGCTGGGTCTCGCGCGCCGGGCCGCAATACGCATCGCGCTGAACGCCCCGGCGCGCATCCGTCGAGGTCAGCTAAGGCATGCAGCCCGATCCCGGGATCGGGCTGCATGCTTTATTTTTGTTGCCGTGCCGTTTTCGTCCGAGAACCGATGCTCACTTTTCGGCGCGCTGGTCCAGCGGCCGGCCGCCCTTGATCGTTTTGAGCACCTTGCCCTGCACGGGCAGGCCGTCGAAGGGCGTGTTGCCGGCGCGCGCGGCCATGGCATCGGCATCGATCCGCCAGGGCGCGTCGGGATCGAGCAGGATCAGGTCGGCCTCGGCCCCTTCCTCCAGCCGCCCGCCCGGCACGCCCAGCAACCGCGCCGGGCGGGCGGAGAGCAGCGCGAACAGCCGCGGCATATCGATCACCCCGTCTCGCACCAGCGTCAGCGCCAGCGCCAGCAGCGTCTCCGCGCCCGCCATGCCGGGTTCGGCGTCGGCGAAGGGCAGCCGCTTGGCCTCGGGCCCCTGCGGGTCGTGCGCCGAGCAGAGGATGTCGACGGTGCCGTCGCGCACCGCCTCGATCGCGGCCAGCCGGTCGCTCTCGTCGCGCAGCGGCGGGGAGAGGCGCGCGAAGGTGCGGAAGGCGCCGATCGCGCCGTCGGAGAGGAGCAGGTGCGCCGGGCTGATCCCGCAGCTCGCCTTCACGCCGCGCCGCCGCGCCTCGCGCACCAGATCGAAGGCGCGCGCGGTGGTGAGCTGGTGAAAATGGATGCGCGCGCCGGTCTCCTCGGCCAGCATCAGGTCGCGCGCCACCGCCATCGCCTCCGCGGCGGCGGGGGCGGCGGGGAGGCCGAGGCGGGTGGACGTCTCGCCTTCGGTGGCGACGGCGTTGCCGGTCAGCCCGCTATCCTCCGCATGCGAGATGACGAGCAGGTCGAGCGCGGAGGCATAGCCGAGCAGCCGGTGCATCACGCCCGAATCGACGATCCAGCGCCGCCCGGTCGCCACCGCGCAGGCGCCCGCCGCATGCATCAGCCCGATTTCGGCAAGCTCCAGCCCGGCCAGGCCGCGCGTCGCCGCCGCGATGGGATGTATCCACACGCCCGGCTTGCCCGCCTGCGCCGCGCGCTGGACGAGCGCTGCATCATCCAGCGGGGGCGACTGGTCCGGCATCAGCCCCGCGCGGGTGATCCCGCCGGCGGCGAAGGCGGGCAGGTCGATCGCGAAAGAGCCGAGATCGACGATACCCGGCGCGAGCAGCGCGCCTTTGGCATCGATGGTCTCGGCACCCGCGGGAACGTCTAGCCGCCCGATCGCGGCGATACGCCCGTCGCGGATCAGCACGCCGCCGGCGGTGACGCCGCCCAGCGGATCGACCAGACGGCCATTGACGATGGCGAGGGGGGAGCTTGTCTGCGTCATGCCCAGCCCTCCAGCCCGCGCCGGCCGCGCGTCAGCACGTCGAGGCAGGCCATGCGCACCGCGACCCCCATCTCCACCTGTTCCGTGATCGCCGAGCGCGTGGGGTCGTCCGCCACGCTGCTTGCTATCTCCACGCCCCGGTTCATGGGCCCTGGATGCATCACCAGCGCGTCGGGCGCGGCGAGTTCCAGCCGCCCCGGCGTCAGCCCGTAGAGCGCGTGATATTCGCGCGGCGAGGGCACGAAGCCGCCCGCCATCCGCTCGCGCTGGAGGCGCAGCATCATCACCACATCGGCGCCCCGCAGCCCGGCGGCGAAATCGGTGAAGGACGTGGCGCCCATCCGCTCGATCCGCGCCGGAAGCAGGGTAGGCGGCCCCACCACGCGCACCTCCGCCCCTAGAGCGGTCAGCGACAGGATGTTCGATCGCGCGACGCGGCTGTGGAGCACGTCGCCGCAGATCGCGACGACCAGCCCCTCGATCCGCCCCTTGCGGCGGCGGATGGTGAGCGCGTCGAGAAGCGCCTGCGTCGGATGCTCGTGCCGCCCGTCGCCGGCGTTCAGCACCGGGCAGTCCACCTTGTCGGCGATGAGCTGGACGGCGCCCGACGCCTCGTGCCGGATCACGATCATGTCGGCGCGCATCGCGTTCAGCGTCATCGCGGTGTCGATCAGCGTCTCGCCCTTCTTCACGCTGGACTGGCCGACCGCCATGTTCACCACGTCCGCGCCCAGCCGCTTGCCCGCGATCTCGAACGACAGGAGCGTGCGCGTCGAATTCTCGAAGAAGGCGTTGATCAGGGTGAGGCCCGCCAGCCGGTCGTCATGCTTGGCGGTGCCGCGGTTGAGCGCGATCCACTGCTCCGCCTCGTCGAGGAGGAAATTGATCTCCCACGGCTTCAGTCCGGCGATGCCGGTGAGGTGACGATGCGGGAACGGGTGCGCGCCCTCGGGCGTGGCGCGGGATGTGGGGAGCGTGTCTGACATTAAAACGCAACTCTAGCGGGGGAGGCGGGTAAGCTCAAGCGCGGGTGAGCGCGTCGATCGCCCCTTGCAGGATGTAGGCGGCGGCCATCTTGTCGACCAGCTCCGCGCGGCGCGCGCGGCTGGCATCGGCGGCGAGCAGCGTGCGCGTGACGGCCTGCGTCGACCAGCGCTCGTCCCACAGCATCACCGGCAGGCCGAGCGGCAGCAGGTTGCGCGCGAAGGCGCGGGTGGATTGCGTGCGCGGCGAATCGCTGCCGTCGAGATTGAGCGGCAGCCCGACGACCAGCCCCGCGACCGATTGCTTGCGGAACAGCGCTTCCAGCTTCGCGAGATCGGCGGTGAACTTGCCGCGCGCGATCGTCTCGGCCGGGCTCGCGATCGTCCAGCGCGCGTCGCAGAGCGCCAGGCCGATCGTCTTCGTGCCCACGTCGAGCCCGGCGAGGCGGCCGCCATCGGGCAAGGCGGCGCGGAAGGCGGCGGCATCGGCGGCGATCATGCGCGTTTCAATCTTTTTCCGCGCCTGTCGGCGGCGCTCTTTTCGCCGCCGTGGGGCGCGGCCAGGAAGCTTCGTGTCCGCGCCTCGGCGTCGGCGCGGATATTGGCCTAGAACAGCGCATAGTCGAACACATGGTAATTGCCGCCGGGCAGGACGTAGCGCCCGTATCCGGCGGGCGGCGGGCCAATCAGCAGCAGCCCGTCCGAATCGCAGCGCGCGGGGACGAGCGCGGGGGTCAGGTCGGCCTCATCCGACGTCGCGCGCGGCACCAGCGAGCCCCGATTCACCGTCCGCAGCGCCGCCGTGCCGGGCGCGCCGGTCAGCGGATTGATGCAGAGCATCGGCGTGCCCCGGCGCGGACGGCCATCGAGGCCGACGCTGGCGTCATAGACGTCCTTGATCAGACGGGGATCGGCGGGCTCGGCGAAGCTTTGCCACGAAAGGACGCAGTTCGCCTGTCCCGGCTCCCGGCAGGCGGGCAGGCCCAGCGCGGGGATGTCGGCCTCCACCGACACCGGCCAGCCGACGAGATAGGCCGCGACGATCCGCCGGGCGAGCGGGGTGCCCGCGATCCGCTCGTGGAGCAGGCGCATCAGGTGAAGCGAGCCCTGGCTGTGCCCCGCGAGCAGGATCGGCTGCGATTCGGGAATGCGCGCGAGGAAGGCGTCGAAGGCGCGCTCCACGTCGCGATAGGCGAAGTCGAGCGCCGCCCTGGAATCCTTGTTGTCGACGAGGAAGGCGCCGATCGTCGCCTGTCGATAGCGCGGCGCCCAGATCGCGCCCACGCCGTTGAACGCGCTCGCCTGGCTGGCGGAGAAGAGGCGCAGCCGGTCATTCGCCTCGCGGTCGTCGAGCGGGGCGTTCCAATGGTCGCGGCGCAGATAGCTGGTGGGCGCGACGTAGAAAACCGCGACGTCGGGTTTTTTCGCAATTGCGAAACCGGGCGGCGTCCAGAGGGCCGGATTCTTCGCCATGCCCGGCCGCGCCAGCCAGGCATCGTCGCGCGCATAATCCGGCGCGCCGGCGTCGGCGGGCGAGGTGAAGGCGACGCCGGGCACGAAAGCGGCGCGCATGATGTTGTCCTGAAACAGATTCCAACCAATGGCGGCCGCGAGCGTCAGCATGATCAATCCTGCGATGACATACAGAAAACGTCGGGCCGCCACGTAGGGCCTCCTATTGTGCAATGCAACATAAGCGCGGATGATGAGCAAGTGCGTAGCGGGCAATGACGGTTGCGCGCAATGCACATCGGCGGTGGAGCGGCGCGGGGCCGCGCATTGGGGCGCGGAAGCGTTCCGGGTGCGTCGCGACGGGCCGGCTCGGTCCTGATGCGCCCTGATGCGCCTTGATGCGCCGGTGGGCGGGTGCTAGCCGCGCAAGCCATGTCCGTAGACGCCACCACAGTCCGCAAGATCGCGCAGCTCGCCCGGATCGCCGTCACCGACGGCGAGGTCCAGGCGATGGTGCCCGAACTCAACAACATCCTTGGCTGGATCGAGCAGCTTGGCGAGGTCGACACCGACGGCGTCGATCCGCTCGCCGCCGTCATCCCCAACCATCTGCGCCTGCGCGACGACGTCGTCACCGACGGCGACCGGCGCGACGAGATATTGAAGAACGCGCCGCAGGCCGAGCATGGCTTCTTCGCGGTTCCCAAGGTGATCGAATAGTGACCGACCTGACCGATTTGGGCGTCGCCGCGCTGCGCGACGGTTTCCGCAAGGGCGATTTTTCCGCGCGCGAGGTGGCGGACGCGTTCAATGCCGCGGTGGTCGCGGGGCGGGCGCTCAACGCCTTCCTCGTCGAGACGCCGGAACATGCCGCCGCCGCCGCCGAGGAGGCCGATCGCGGCCGCGCCTCGGGCGAGCTGCGCCCGCTTTCGGGCGTGCCGCTGGGCATCAAGGATCTGTTCTGCACCGCCGGCTACCAGACGACGGCGGCGAGCCATGCGCTGGAAGGCTTCGTGCCCACTTACGAATCCACGGTGACGGCGAAGCTGTTCGGCGCGGGCGCGGGGATGCTGGGCAAGCTGAACCTCGACCAGTTCGCCATGGGCTCATCGAACGAGACCAGCGCGTTCGGCAACGTGATCTCGCCCTGGCGGCGCAAGGACGGGGGCAACGCCCCGCTCGCGCCCGGCGGCTCGTCGGGCGGCTCGTCCGCCTCGGTCGCGGCGCGGATGGCGCCGGGGGCGACGGGCACCGATACCGGCGGCTCGATCCGCCAGCCCGCCGCCTTCACCGGCATTTCGGGGATCAAGCCGACCTATGGGCGCTGCTCGCGCTGGGGCGTGGTCGCCTTCGCCTCCTCGCTCGACCAGGCGGGGCCGATGGCGCGCGACGTGCGCGACTGCGCGATCCTGCTGGAGACGATGAGCGGCTTCGATCCCAAGGACGCGACCTCGCTCGACCTGCCGGTGCCGAACTGGGAAGCGAGCCTGTCGGGCAGCCTCAGGGGCAAGCGGGTCGGCATCCCGCGCGAATACCGGATCGACGGCATGCCCGCCGAGATCGAGGCGCTGTGGCAGCGCGGCGTCGATTTCGTGAGGGATGCGGGGGCCGAGGTCGTGGAGGTCTCGCTGCCGCACACCCGCCACGCGCTGCCTGCTTATTACATCATCGCGCCGGCCGAGGCGTCGTCCAACCTCGCGCGCTATGACGGCGTGCGCTACGGCATCCGCGAGCTGCCCGAGGGCGCCGGCTTGCAGGACATGTACGCGGCCACGCGCGCCGCCGGCTTCGGCGCGGAGGTCAAGCGCCGCATCCTGATCGGCACCTATGTGCTTTCGGCGGGCTTCTACGATGCTTATTACACCAAGGCGCAGAAGGTCCGCGCGCTGATCGTGCGCGATTTCGAGCGGGCGTGGGAGAATTGCGACCTGCTGCTCACGCCCACCGCGCCTTCCGCCGCCTTCCCGCTGGGGGAGAAGAGCGCCGATCCGATCGCCATGTATCTCAACGACGTGTTCACCGTGCCGTCCTCGCTGGCGGGGCTGCCGGCGATGTCGGTGCCCGGCGGGCTCGACGCGCAGGGGCTGCCGCTCGGCCTCCAGATCATCGGCCGGCCGCTCGACGAGCAAGGCGTGCTCGATGCGGGGCTGGCGATCGAGGAACGCGCGGGCTTCTCCGCACGCGCCGGGAAATGGTGGTAAGATGAGCAACTATCGCATCCAGGGCGCCACCGGGGAATGGGAGGTCGTGATCGGCCTGGAGGTCCATGCCCAGATCACGTCGAACGCCAAGCTCTTCTCCGGCGCGTCCACGAAGTTCGGGGCCGAGCCCAACGCCAACGTCTCGCTGGTCGACGCGGCGATGCCGGGGATGCTGCCCGTTCCCAACCGCGAATGCATCCGTCAGGCGGTGCGCACCGGCATGGCGCTGGGCGCCGAGATCCACCGCTGGTCGCGCTTCGATCGCAAGAATTATTTCTACGCGGACCTGCCGCAGGGATACCAGATCAGCCAGCTCTACCATCCGCTGGTGGGCGAGGGCACGCTGACCCTCGACGCGGACGAGAAGGCCGGGATCGGCGAGGGCAAGACGATCGGCATCGAGCGCATCCATGTGGAGCAGGACGCCGGCAAGCTGATGCACGACCAGCATCCGACGCGCTCCTATGTCGATCTCAACCGCTCGGGCGTCGCGCTGATGGAGATCGTGTCGCGGCCCGACATGCGCTCGCCGGCCGAGGCAGGGGCCTATGTGCGCAAGCTGCGCTCGATCCTGCGCTATGTCGGCTCGTGCGACGGCAATATGGAGGAAGGCTCCATGCGCGCCGACGTGAACGTATCGGTACGCCGCCCTGGCGAACCCTTCGGCACGCGGACCGAGACCAAGAACGTCAATTCGGTGCGCTTCGTCATGGCCGCGATCGAGCATGAGGCGCAGCGGCAGGTGGATGTGATCGAGGGCGGCGGCACGATCGTGCAGGAGACCCGGCTGTTCGATCCCGACAAAAGCGAGACGCGCTCGATGCGCTCCAAGGAGGATGCGCACGATTACCGCTATTTCCCCGATCCCGACCTGCTGCCGCTGGAGCTGGACGAGGCTTTCCTCGCCGACTGCAAGGCCAGCCTGCCCGAGCTGCCCGACGCCAAGCGCGCGCGCTATGAGGGCGCGCTGGGCCTCACCCCCTATGCGGCGGGCGTGCTGACGGCGGACGTCGCCACCGCGCGCTGGTTCGAGGCGCTGCTGGCCGCGACGGCCAAGCCCGGGGCGGAGATGGCGAAGGCGGCGTCCAACTGGCTGATCTCCGATCTGTTCGGCGCGCTCAACCGGCTCGGCAAGTCGATCGACGAGAGCCCGGTCTCGCCGGCGCAGGGGGCCGAGTTGCTCGGTCTCGTCGCCGACGGCACGCTGTCGGGCAGCCTTGCCAAGCAGGTGTTCGAGATCATGCTGGAAACCGGCGGGGACCCGGCGAAGATCGTCGACGAGCGCGGCATGCGCCAGACCAGCGACACCGGCGCCATCGAGGCGGCGATCGCGGCCGTGATGGCTGCGAACGCGGACAAGGTGGCGGATTACCGGGGGGGCAAGGACAAGTTGTTCGGCTTCTTCGTCGGCCAGGTGATGAAGGCGATGGCGGGCAAGGCGAACCCGGGCGTGGTCAACGATCTGCTGAAGAAGGCGCTGGGATGATCGCGGCGCGGGGGGAAGGGGAGAGGCTCATGCTGCGGCGGAACTTGCCCTTGGCCCCGCGCCTGCTATAGACCCCGCCGACCGGCGGCCCGGCGGGCGTGGCGGAACTGGTAGACGCGCTGGATTTAGGTTCCAGTATCGCAAGATGTGGGGGTTCGAGTCCCTTCGCCCGCACCAGCTTTCGCACCATGCGCGAGCGGGTAGCCGAAACTATTCACGAGAAGGCCCGAGATTCCGATGCAGACTGTCGAGACTTTGAACGAGGGGCTGAAGCGCGCCTACACGCTGACCATCGCCGCCAAGGACATCCTCGCGCGCGTCGATGCCGAGATCCGTCAGGTCGCTCCCCAGATCCGCATGCCGGGCTTCCGCCCCGGCAAGGTGCCCGCCAACCTGATCCGCAAGATGCACGGCCCCGCGCTGGAGCAGGACGCGCTCAACAAGGCGGTGCAGGAGGGCGTGCAGGCGCTCCTCGCCGAGCAGAAGCTGCGCCCCGCCATGCAGCCCGCCGTCGAGCTGGGCGAGGGCTATGAGGCCGGCAGGGACGCCGAGGTCACGGTGTCGCTGGAGGTGTTGCCCGACGTGCCCGAGCCGGTCATCGACGGGCTGGTGCTGGAGCGCCTGACGGTCGAGCCCGGCGAGGAGGAGATCGACGTCGCGGTCAACCGCATCGCGGCCCAGCAGAAGAGCTTCGATCCCGCGCTGGAAGGCCATCCGGCGGTCGAGGGCGATCTGGTCGTGATGGACTATGTCGGCAAGGTCGACGGCGAGCCGTTCGAGGGCGGCACGGGCACGGGCATGTCGGTCGAGCTGGGCTCGGGCCGCCTGATCCCCGGCTTCGAGAGCGGGCTGGAAGGCGTGAAGGCGGGCGAGAGCCGGACCCTCAACGTCACCTTCCCGGACGACTATAATGTCGCTTATCTCAAGGGGAAGCCGGCGACGTTCGACGTCACCGTCACCGAGGTCAAGGTGCCGAAGGAGGCCGTGGCCGACGAGGAGTTCGCCAAGTCGCTGGGCCTCGAAAGCCTCGACCAGCTTCGCAACCTGCTCAAGGACCAGGTGGTGCAGGAGCTGAACAATCTCACCCGCACCCATATGAAGCGCAAGCTGCTCGACCAGCTCGCCGCGAACCACGACTTCCCGGTCCCCCCCTCGATGGTCGAGGCCGAGTTCGGCCAGATCTGGGCGCAGCTCGAGCATGAGGCCACCCATGAGGAGGACCCCGAGGCCGCCCGCGCCGAGATGGAGAAGGATCGCGACGATTATCGCGCGATCGCCGAGCGGCGCGTGCGCCTTGGCCTGCTTCTCTCCGAGATCGGGCAGCGCAATGGCGTCGAGGTCACGGGCCAGGAGATGCAGCGCCTCGTGATGCAGGCAGCGCAGCAATATAATCCGAAGGATCGCGAGCGCTTCGTCCAGTATATCCAGCAGGATCCGATGGCGGCCGCCCAGCTTCGCGCGCCGCTCTACGAGGACAAGGTCGTCGATTTCCTGTTCGGCAAGGCCGAGATCAGCGACCGCGCCGTGACCCGCGAGGAACTGGAAGCCGCGATCGAGGCGGAGGACGACGGCTCGCCCAAGCCGCACGTCCACGGGCCGGATTGCGACCACGACCACGACCATGATCATGGCGCCAAGGCGAAGAAGGCCGCGCCGAAGAAGGCCGCCGCCAGGAAGGCCGATGCCGAGCCCGCCGCGGAGGACGTGACCGGGGAGAAGCCGGCCGCGAAGAAGGCTCCGGCGAAGAAGGCCGCCGCGAAGAAGGCCGAGCCCGCCGCCGACGAGGAGTCCGCCGCCGACGCGCCGGCGAAGCCCAGGAAGGCGCCGGCCAGGAAGAAGGCCGCGGCCGAGGAGTGATTCGCCGCCGCGATCCGGGGCGCCCCGCCGGTGCCCCGATCGTTTCGGCTTCATGCGTCTGGAACCGGGGCGGCTTCCTTTCGTGGGGAGCCGCCCCGTTCCTTGCCTGCCTCACCGTGGCGCGTCGCCTGTTTCCATGCCGCCGGAAATCGCTCTAGAGACAGCGCCGCGACGAACAGCTAGAGCGCGATGCGATGAAGCTTCAGCCCGACAGGTCCGTTCCCCTGGCCGCCGCATCCGCGCGGATCGCCGTGATCCTGCCCTGCTATAACGAGGAGGCGGCGATCGGCGCGACCGTGGCGGCGTTTCGCGCCGCGCTGCCCGACGCGACCGTTTACGTCTACGACAATAACAGCCGCGACCGGACGATCGAATATGCGCGCGCGGCGGGCGCCGTGGTCCGCAGCGAGCGGATGCAGGGCAAGGGCCATGTCGTGCGCCGCATGTTCGCGGACGTGGAGGCCGACGTCTATGTCATGGCCGATGGCGACGCGACCTATGACGCGGCCGCCGCGCCCGCGATGGTGCGGCAGCTCGTCGACGAGCGGCTTGATATGGTGGTGGGCGCGCGCCAGTCGGAGGTGGAGGCGGCGTACCGGCGCGGCCATCGTTTCGGGAATGCGCTGCTCACCGGCATCCTGGCCTGGCTGTTCGGCCGCAGCTTCAGCGACATATTGTCGGGCTATAGGGTCTTTTCGCGCCGTTTCGTAAAGAGCTTCCCGGTGCTTTCCTCCGGCTTCGAGATCGAGACGGAGATCAGCGTCCACGCGCTGGAGCTGAGGATGCCGGTGAGCGAGACGGTGACGGCCTATGGCGCGCGGCCGGAAGGATCGGAGTCGAAACTTTCCACCTATCGCGACGGCTGGCGCATCCTGCGCACAATCCTCACCCTGTTCCGGGTCGAGCGGCCGGTGCTCTATTTCGGCGCGATCGGATTGGCGCTGGGGCTGATCGGCCTGCTCCTCGCCATCCCGCTGGTGCTCACCTATGCCCGCACCGGGCTGGTGCCGCGCCAGCCCACCGCGATCCTCGTCACCGGGCTGATGATCCTTGCCTTTCTCAACGGTTTTTGCGGGCTGATCCTCGATACCGTGGTGCGCGGACGGCGCGAGGTGCGGCGGCTCGCCTATCTCGCCTTCCCGGCGCCCGGCGCGGCAGCCCCTTGAAGTCGCCACGCCAAAGGCCGATGTTGGGCTTCCAGAAGGGCACAAGGACCTGAACACCCCATGCACAATCCGTTCGAAACCGGACAGTTCGCGAACCCCACGACCGATGGGCTGGTTCCCATCGTCATCGAGCAGTCGAATCGCGGCGAGCGCAGCTTCGATATCTATTCGCGGCTGCTGCGCGAGCGGATCGTCTTCATCACCGGCCCGGTCGAGGATCATATGGCCTCGCTGGTCTGCGCGCAGCTCCTCTTCCTCGAGTCCGAGAACCCGAAGAAGGACATCTTCATGTATATCAACTCGCCGGGCGGCGTGGTGACGGCGGGTCTCGCGATCCACGACACCATGCAATATATCCGCCCGCGCGTCGGCACGCTCTGCATCGGGCAGGCGGCGTCGATGGGCAGCTTCCTGCTCGCGGCCGGCGAGCCGGGGATGCGCGTCGCCACAACCAACAGCCGGATCATGATCCACCAGCCCTCCGGTGGGGCGCAGGGCATGGCGGCCGATATCGAGATCCAGGCGCGCGAGATCCTGCGGATGCGCCACCGGCTGAACACGCTCTATTCCAAATATACCGGCCAGCCGATCGAGGAGATCGAGAAGGCGATGGATCGCGACAAGTTCCTCGAGGCGGACGAGGCCAAGGCGTTCGGCCTGATCGACGAGGTGTTCGACAAGCGCCCGGCGCCGGCCGAGGACAAGGCGGCCGCGTGAGCCGCCATCGCGCCGGCCGGATCGGCGTAAATCCTTCCCGCGGCGGGTGGCGCCATATTCGCCATTGCCCGCCGGGGAAAACGGCGTCTAGGATGCCGCATTGCGGAACGGCCGGTGTGCTGGCCGAAGGAAAGACGATATGACAAAGTTGAGCGGCGGGGATTCGAAGAGCACTCTATACTGCTCTTTCTGCGGCAAGTCGCAGCACGAGGTGCGCAAGCTCATTGCCGGCCCGACCGTGTTCATCTGTGACGAATGCGTCGAGCTGTGCAACGACATCATCCGCGAGGAGACGAAGTCGGCGCTGGTCGGCAAGAAGGATGGCGGCGTCCCCACGCCGCTGGAGATCTGCAACGTCCTGGATGATTATGTGATCGGCCAGTTCCAGGCCAAGCGCGTGCTGTCCGTCGCGGTCCACAACCATTACAAGAGGTTGAACCACGGCGCCAAGGGCGCGGACGTGGAGCTGGCGAAATCGAACATCCTGCTCGTCGGCCCCACGGGCTGCGGCAAGACGCTGCTCGCCCAGACGCTGGCGCGAATCCTCGACGTGCCCTTCACCATGGCGGACGCGACGACGCTGACGGAGGCGGGCTATGTCGGCGAGGATGTCGAGAACATCATCCTGAAGCTGCTCCAGGCGTCCGA
>Ga0182749_1002950_pt1 | contig 12047 bp, 12 predicted proteins | sample eDN3rd37CKraftMG_FD_128875 | JGI IMG/M metagenome (GOLD analysis project Ga0182749, IMG submission 128875) | Enriched Miracle-Growth compost microbial communities from Emeryville, California, USA - eDNA 3rd pass 37_C Kraft MG (version 2) (version 2) ...
ACGTGCGTAAGATCAACGGCATTGTCCGCTACAGCCAGGGCACCGCGCTCGACGGCTTCTCCGTGACCGGCATGGCCTATGCCAACCGTTGGAATTCGACCGATCAGGTGGCGCAACGCGCCGTGACGTCGCGCCTGATCGACCGCTTCGGCACGCTCGATCCGACCGATGGCGGCGAAGCCAGCCGTTACAGTCTGTCCGGGCGCTGGGGCACGAGCACCGATACGACCGCGACCAAGATCGAAGCCTACGCCATTCGCGCGCACATGCGCCTGTTCAACAACTTCACCTACTATCTCGACGACCCTATCAATGGCGATCAGTTCAGCCAGCGCGACGACCGCACCGTCCTCGGGCTCAACGCCAGCCATACCGTCAAAGGCCATCTCGGCGCCTTTGATACGGAGACCCTGATCGGTCTCCAGACGCGGTACGATGACATTCATCTCGGGCTGAACAAGACTGCGCAGCGGCAGATCCTGTCGACGACGCGTGACGATCGCGTGAAGGAGGGCAGCGTCGGTCTCTATGGGCAAAGCACGGTGCGCTGGACAGACTGGCTGCGCACCGTCGTCGGCCTGCGCTACGACCGCTATGACGGCCGCGTCGATAGCGACACACCGGAGAACTCCGGCAATGCCGCCGCTTGGATCGCCAGCCCCAAGGCGAGTGTGATCTTCGGGCCTTTCGCCGGGACTGAGTTGTTTCTCAATGCCGGCCGCGGCTTCCACAGCAATGATCTGCGAGGCGCCACCATCACCGTCGATCCCAGCGACAAGGTGACGCCTTTGCCGCGCGTGCCGCTGCTGGTCCGTTCGCAAGGGGCGGAGGTGGGCGTACGCACGCGCGCGATCCCGAACCTTGAGAGCTCGATCGCGGTGTTCGTGCTCGATTATGCGTCGGAATTGCTATTCGTCGGCGATGCCGGCACCACTGAGGCGAGCCGGCCGAGCCGCCGCGTCGGCATCGAGTGGACCAACCACTATCAGCCGCTGCCCTGGCTCGGATTCGATGCCGATCTTGCTTATACACGCGCCCGCTTCACCGACGACGACCCGGCCGGCAACGACATTCCCGGTGCGCCGGCGGCGGTCGCGTCCGCGAGCATGGTGTTGGGCTATGAAACCGGCTGGTTCGGCACCGTGAAGCTGCGCTATTTCGGGCCGCGGTCGTTGGTGGAGGACGGGAGCGTACGCTCCGGCGCTACCACTCTGGTCAATGCGCGCATCGGCTACAAATTCGACAATGGTTTTAAAATCTGGCTCGATGCCCTCAATCTGCTCAACAGCCAGGCGAGCCAGATCGAATACTATTACACGTCGCGCCTGCCGGGCGAGCCGGCGGGTGGGGTGGACGGCATCCACTTCCACCCCGTTGAGCCGTTTGCCCTCCGGCTGACCGCGGCCGCTACCTTCTGACGGTGCATTGAAGTGCGTTAACCGGCGCGCCATATGGTGAGGGTTCCTTTCCTCGCACAGACCGGTCCTCATGGCGAAAACCGCAGCCCGCAAGAATGCCGCCCCTTCGTCCAAGCTCGGCAGCCTGCCCGAGTGGAACCTCAACGATCTCTATCCAGGACTCGACAGCCCGGAGCTCAAGCGCGACCTCGATGAGGCGGACGCCGACTGCGCGGCGTTCGAAGAAGCGTTCAAGGGCAAGCTGCAGGCGATGGCGGCCGGCGCGGACGCCGGCAAGAAGCTGGTCGAGGCGGTAAAACGCTACGAGGCGATCGAGGACAAGCTCGGCCGGCTCTACTCCTATGCCTCGCTGCTCTACGCCGGCGATTCCACCGATCCCGTGCGCGCCAAGTTCTATGGCGATGTGCAGGAGCGCATCACCGCCGCGTCGATCCATCTGCTGTTCTTCACGCTCGAACTCAACCGCATCGACGATGCGGCGCTCGACAAGGCGATGGCCGATCCCGCGCTCGGACATTACCGGCCCTGGATCGAGGACGTGCGCAAGGAGAAGCCGTATCAGCTCGAAGACCGCGTCGAGCAGCTTTTCCATGAGAAGTCGATGACGGGCTATTCGGCCTGGAACCGGCAGTATGACGAACTGGTCGCAAGCCTGCGCTTCAAGATCGGCACCAAGGAGCTGTCGATCGAGCCCGCGCTCAATCTGCTGCAGGACGCCGACGGCAAGAAGCGCAAGGCGGCGGCGGAAGCCCTAGCCAAGACTTTCAAGGAAAACCTGCGGCCGTTCACGCTGATCACCAATACGCTGGCGAAGGACAAGGAGATCTCCGACCGCTGGCGCGGTTTCAAGGATGTCGCCGACGCGCGGCATCTGTCGAACCGCGTCGAGCGCGAGGTCGTCGATGCGCTGGTGGAATCCGTGCGCGCTGCTTATCCCAAGCTCTCGCACCGCTACTACGCACTGAAGGCCAAGTGGTTCGGCAAGAAGACGCTGCCGCACTGGGACCGCAACGCGCCGCTGCCGCAGGTGCCGCAACGCACGATCTCGTGGAGCGATGCGCGCGCGACGGTGATCACCGCCTATGGCGCGTTCTCGCCCAAGATGGCGGAGGTGGCCGATCAGTTCTTCACCAAGAGCTGGATCGATGCGCCGGTGCGCCCGGGCAAGCAGCCCGGCGCCTTCGCGCATCCGACCGTGCCATCGGCGCATCCTTATGTGATGCTCAATTATCAGGGTAAGCCGCGCGACGTGATGACGCTCGCGCACGAACTCGGCCATGGCGTGCACCAGGTGCTCGCCGCGCCGAACGGCCCCTTGATGGCGCCGACGCCGCTGACGCTGGCCGAGACCGCCAGCGTATTCGGCGAGATGCTGACCTTCCGCAAGCTGCTCGCCGCGACCACCGACGACAAGCAGCGCAAGGCCATGCTCGCCGCCAAGGTCGAGGACATGATCAATACGGTGGTGCGCCAGATCGCGTTCTACACCTTCGAGCGCAAGGTGCATCTGGAGCGCCGCAACGGCGAACTCACCGCCGACAAGATCTGCGAGTTCTGGATGTCGGTGCAGGGCGAGAGCCTGGGGCCGGCGATCGAATTGAAGGAAGGCTACGAGACCTTCTGGACCTACATCCCGCACTTCATCCATTCGCCGTTCTACGTCTACGCTTATGCGTTCGGCGACTGCCTCGTGAACTCGCTCTATGCCGTCTACGAGCAGTCGGCCTCCGGCTTTGCCGAGCGCTACCTCGAGATGCTCTCGGCCGGCGGCACCAAGCACCATTCGGAGCTGCTGGCGCCGTTCGGGCTGGATGCCCGCGATCCGAAGTTCTGGGACGGCGGGTTGTCGGTCATCGCCCACCTGATCGACGAGCTGGAGGCGCTGGAGAAGGCCTGAAACTCAATCCGGATCAAGGCGTTATACGTCCGTTGAACGGGCGTTATACATATGTTATACGTGCCTGAGACGGGAAATTCGCGATGAAAATCGAGATCAAAAAGATCGGCAATTCCGACGGCGTCATTCTGCCGCGTGAGTTGATGCAGCGCTTGGATCTTAAGCGCGGACAGCAACTGCACGTCGTTGAGCTCGCCGGCGGAGGGTTCCAAGCGCTACCGTACGACCCGGATTTCGAACAGACGATGGAAATCGCCGACGAGATCATGAACGAGTATCGAGACACGCTCGCGGCCCTGGCCAAATAGCAGGCGATGACCGACCCCCAGCCGAAATGGGTCACCTACGATCAGATCGTCGCCATCCACAGCCGCGAGCTGCGCCGCTTTGGCGGCGCAGCCGGTTTGCGCGACGATGGTCTGCTTCGCTCGGCGCTCGAGCGTCCGATCAACAAATGGCAATATGAAAACGCCGACTTGGCGGTAATGGCCGCGGCCTATGCATTCGGCTTGGCCAAAAATCACGCCTTCGTCGACGGGAACAAGCGCATCGCTTTCATGGCGATGATGACATTCCTGCGCAAGAATGGCGTTCGCTTCGCGCCCGAACCGGCTGTCGCGACACGCATGTTCTTTGCGCTTGCCGCAGGTGAGGTGAGCGAAGATAGCCTGGCACGATGGATCAAGGACAACTGGCCCAAGTCCTGATCGACCTCCTTTCTGTTCCGCCGGTGCATGATTAGATGCCGTCTATGAACACGCCGCCATCTGACGACTCCGAAAGAAACCGCTTCACCGCCCGCGCCGCGCGTTACGCGCGCGTGGGTACCAGGGTCGGCGGCGTTGCCGCGCGCATGGCCGGCCAGCGCCTCATCGGCGCGCAGGACACGCGCGCCGGCAACGCGCTGGCGCTCGCGTCCGCATTGGGCGGCCTCAAAGGCCCGATCATGAAGGTGGCGCAGTTGCTCGCCACCATTCCCGACGCGGTGCCGCCGGAATACGCCAGCGAGTTGATGAAGCTTCAGAGCCAGGCGCCGCCAATGGGCTGGGCCTTCGTCAAGCGCCGCATGAGCGCCGAACTCGGCCCCGACTGGCAAAGCAAGTTCGCGCATTTCGAGCATCATCCGGCGGCGGCCGCTTCGCTGGGCCAGGTGCATCGCGCGACCGCGCGCGACGGCGCGCCCTTGGCCTGCAAGCTGCAGTACCCCGACATGCAGTCCGCGGTGGAAGCCGATCTCACCCAGCTCCAGCTGCTTCTGTCGCTGCGCAAGCGCTTCGATCCGGCGATCGACACGTCGGAGATCGCGGAAGAGATTTCCGAGCGTCTGCGCGAAGAGCTCGATTACGCCCGCGAGGCCAAGCATGTCGCGCTCTATCGGCACATGCTGCGGGACGCGTCCCTGATCCGGGTGCCGAACGTCTGGAAGGAGCTCTCCACCGGCCGGCTGCTGACGCTCGATTGGCTCGAGGGCGACAAGCTGCTCGCCCACAAGGACGACCCGATCGAGGCGCGCAACGCCATCGCCACGGCGATGTTCACGGCTTGGTGGTTCCCGTTCAGCCGCTTCGGCGTGATCCATGGCGATCCGCATCTCGGCAATTACACGGTGTTCGCCGATGGCGCCGGCGCCCCGGGCGGGATCAACCTCCTCGATTACGGCTGCATCCGCATCTTCCCGCCGTCTTTCGTTGGCGGCGTCGTCGACCTGTATCGTGGGTTGGAGCGCGGCGACGACGACTTGGTCGTCCACGCCTATGAGACCTGGGGCTTCAAGCGCCTCACGCGCGACCTGATCGACACGCTCAATATCTGGGCACGCTTCATCTACGGCCCGCTGCTGGACAACCGCGTGCGCACCATCGCCGACGGCGTGAAGCCCTCGGACTACGGCCGGAAGGAGGCCTTCCGCGTCCACCAGGCGTTGAAGGAGAAGGGGCCTGTCACCGTACCGCGCGAATTCGTGTTCATGGACCGCGCCGCCATCGGGCTCGGCGCCGTCTTTTTGCACCTCGCGGCGGAGTTGAATTTCTACAAGCTGTTCAACGAGGCGATCGAGGATTTCGATGTCGGCAAAGTCGCGGCCCGCCAGGGCGAAGCCCTCGCGGCGGCCGGGCTCTAGTCCGTCCACCGGGGCTTGTCGCGCCGCCGTTGCTCTCGCGCCACAATTGCGGTAACCCCTCTGCGGCCCGCCTTTTTGAGAGACCTCGGAGATCCTTCCCCATGGCCGACCACGGCACCGTCGAATACGCAACCGCCACCGGCAACGACTATCCGGCGCACGAGAATACGTACGAGCGGTTCGTCCAATTCACCTTCGTCGGCACGATCCACGTGATCAATCTGGTGCTCGGCCTGGCGACCGGCGGCGTGCTCGGCCACTGGCTGTGGGCGCTCCTGGTGTTCATCATCGCCATCCTCGGCGCCATCCCGGGTTTCGTGACCGGCACCAAGACCTCGAGCTACGTTGCCTTCGCGCTCAGCTTCCTGATCTTCGGCTTCCTCGCGTTGTCCTAAGACCTGAGCTGGCCGAAAAAGAAAAATAGGGGGAGGCGCGGATGCAGATTGCCGTAGCGCGAGAGACGGACGCCAACGAGCCGCGCGTCGCCGCCTCTCCGGAGACCGTCAAGAAGTTCAAGTCGTTCGGCGCCGACGTGGCTGTGGCCCGCGGCGCCGGCGTCGCTTCCGGCATCCTCGATGCCGACTACGAAGCGGCGGGCGCGACGATCTCCGACACGCCGACGGCGAACGCCGACATCGTCCTGAAAGTGCGCCGTCCGGAAGCCAGCGAGCTGGCCGGCTACAAGAAGGGCGCGCTCGTCATCGCCATCATGGATCCGTACGGCAACGATGCGGCGCTGAAGGCCATGGCGGACGCCGGCCTTGCCGCCTTCGCCATGGAACTGATGCCGCGCATCACCCGCGCGCAGTCGATGGACGTCTTGTCGTCGCAGGCGAACCTCGCCGGCTACCGCGCCGTCATCGACGGCGCCTACGAATACGGCCGCGCGCTGCCGATGATGATGACCGCCGCCGGCACCGTGCCGGCCGCCAAGGTCTTCATCATGGGCGTCGGCGTCGCCGGCCTGCAGGCGATCGCGACCGCCCGCCGTCTCGGCGCGGTGGTCACCGCCACCGACGTGCGTCCCGCCACCAAGGAGCAGGTGGAAAGCTTGGGCGCCAAGTTCCTCGCGGTCGAGGACGAAGAGTTCAAGAACGCCCAGACCGCCGGCGGCTACGCCAAGGAAATGTCGAAAGAGTACCAGGCCAAGCAGGCGGCGCTGACGGCCGAGCACATCAAGAAGCAGGACATCGTCATCACCACCGCGCTGATCCCGGGGCGTCCCGCGCCGCGGCTGATCACGGCCGAGATGGTCGCCTCGATGCGTCCCGGCTCGGTGATCATCGATCTTGCCGTCGAGCGCGGCGGCAACGTCGAGGGCGCGCAGCCCGGCCAGATCGTCAATGTGAACGGCGTCAAGATCGTCGGCCACCTCAACGTGCCGGGCCGCCTCGCGGCATCGTCTTCGGCGCTCTACGCCAAGAACCTGCTCACCTTCGTCGAGACCTTGATCGACAAGAAGGAGAAGAAGCTCGCCGTCAACTGGGACGACGAGCTGGTGAAAGCCACGCTGCTGACCCGCGACGGCGCCGTCGTGCATCCGAACTTCCTGCCCAAGACGGCAGCCTGATCATCCAATTGGGGGCTTTGCCATGGACCACCTGGCAACCGCGGTCGATCCCTTCGTGTTTCGGCTATCGATTTTCGTGCTGGCCGTCTTCGTCGGTTATTACGTCGTCTGGTCGGTGACGCCGGCGCTGCATACACCGCTGATGTCGGTCACCAACGCCATCTCGTCGGTGATCGTGGTGGGCGCGCTGCTCGCCGTCGGTGTCGCGCTCGCCGTGAACGACCAGGGCCCGCTCTGGTCGCGCATCCTCGGCTTCGTCGCGCTCGTCTTCGCCTCGATCAATATCTTCGGCGGCTTCCTGGTCACCCAGCGCATGCTGGCGATGTACCAGAAGAAAAAGAAGTGACGGCGATGAACGCGCGACACACTCCGCTGTCATGCCCCGCGAAAGCGGGGCATCGAGTAACCACCGGCTTCACCATCCATATCGAGCGCTGCGGCGTACTGGATCGCCCGCTTGCGCGGGCGATGACACTCACGGGTGCCTGCCATGAGCGCTGATATCGTTGCGCTGCTTTATCTCGTCGCCGGCGTCCTGTTCATCCTGGCGCTGCGCGGACTGTCCTCACCGGAATCGAGCCGCCGCGGCAATCTGTTCGGCATGATCGGCATGACGATCGCCGTGCTGACGACGCTCGGCTCGCATCCGCCGGCCGACGGCCTCGCCTGGGGCCTGGTGATCGGCGGCATCGCCATCGGCGGCGGCATCGGCGCGGTGATCGCGCGCAAGGTGCCGATGACCTCGATGCCGGAGCTGGTCGCCGCCTTCCACTCGCTGGTCGGCATGGCGGCGGTGCTGGTCGCGGCCGGCGCCTTCTACGCGCCCGCCGCCTTCGGCATCGGCGAGGAAGGACACATCCACGCGCAGAGCCTGATCGAGATGTCGCTCGGGGTCGCCATCGGCGCCATCACCTTCACCGGCTCGGTGATCGCCTTCTTGAAGCTCTCCGGCCGCATGAGCGGCAAGCCGATCATTCTGCCGGCGCGCCATCTCGTGAACATCGTTCTGGCGCTGGCGCTCGTCTACTTCATCTATGGCTTCTTCGTCTCGCAGTCGGCGATCGACTTCTGGTTGATCGTCGTCATCTCGCTGGTGCTCGGCGTCCTGATCATCGTCCCAATCGGCGGCGCGGACATGCCGGTCGTGATCTCGATGCTCAATTCCTATTCGGGTTGGGCGGCGGCCGGCATCGGCTTCACGCTCGGCAACTCGGCGCTGATCATCACCGGCGCGCTGGTCGGCTCCTCGGGCGCGATCCTGTCCTACATCATGTGCAAGGGCATGAACCGCTCGTTCATCTCCGTCATCCTCGGCGGCTTCGGTGGCGAGACGGCGGGCCCCGGCGCGGCGCAGGAGCAGCGGCCGGTCAAGCTCGGCTCGGCGGAAGACGCCGCCTACATCATGAAGAACGCGCAGAAGGTCATCATCGTGCCGGGTTACGGCATGGCGGTGGCGCAGGCCCAGCACGCGCTTCGTGAAATGGCGGACCATCTCAAGAAGGAAGGCGTCGAGGTGAAGTACGCCATCCATCCGGTCGCCGGCCGTATGCCGGGCCACATGAACGTGCTGCTGGCCGAAGCGAACGTGCCCTATGACGAGGTGTTCGAGCTCGAGGACATCAACTCCGAGTTCGCGCAGGCGGACGTCGCCTTCGTCATCGGCGCCAACGACGTCACCAACCCGGCGGCCGAGGAAGACAAGACCTCTCCCATTTACGGCATGCCGGTGCTGCAGGTCTGGAAGGCCGGCACGGTGATGTTCATCAAGCGCTCGCTCGCCTCCGGTTATGCCGGCATCGACAACCCGCTGTTCTACCGCGACAACACGATGATGCTGCTCGGCGACGCCAAGAAGATGACCGAGAGCATCGTCAAGAGCATGTGAGACGCCGTCTCAGCGCCGAAATGAGTATGGCCGGGCTCGTCCCGGCCATTTCTTTAGGCGGCGGCGTTCTTGTGCTCTGAGCGCGTCAGACCGTCGCTTCCCGCGGCAGCGGCACCGTGCCCTTCACGCGCACGCCTTCGGGCCGATAACTGACGTTCGCCTTCGCCTGGATCTGCCCGGGCAGCACGATGTCGACGAGGCGCGTGCCGAAGCCTTTGTGCTTGGGCCGCTTCACCACAGGGCCGCCGGTCTCGATCCACTCGAAGTCGAGGCGCCGGCCGCTGGCGGCGATCGTCACACTCCAGGTCACGTCCACCTGACCCTCGGGGGCGGAGAGGGCGCCGAACCGCACGGCGTTGGTGGCGAGTTCGTGGATCGCCATGCCGAGCGTCACCGCAAGCTGCGAGGGCAATTCGATATCGGGTCCGCTGAGCGTGATGCGCCCGTCTGGGCCGGTGTCGAAGGCGTCGAGCTCCTTGTGCAGGATGCCGCGGAACTCGACGACGCCGCCTTCGTCGCTCAGCAGCAGGTGCGTCTTGGCGAGCGAGCCGATGCGGCCGATGATGGCGTCGCGAAACTCCTCGATGGTCCGCGCCGAGCGTGCCGTCGAGCCCATGATCGCCTGTACCGTCGCCAACGTGTTCTTCACGCGGTGGTGCAGCTCGCGCACCAGCAGCGCCTGCTGGTCCTCGGCGGATTTGCGCTGGCTGATGTCGGTCAGCATGTTGACGGCGCCGACCAGCTTGCCCGCGGCATCGAAAAGCGGCGTCGGCGCCGCGGCGAAGGGCACGCGCGTGCCGTCCGGTCGCTCGGCGATCGCCTCCACCCCGCGCACGGGCCGTTGCTCGCGCACGGCGACGGCCATGGGGCAGTCGCTGTGCGCCATCGGCGTGCCGTCGGGCCAATAGAGCTTCCAGGCGCCGCACCATTCTGTGACGCCCAGGGCCGGCTGGTGGCCCCACAATTCGGCGGCTGCGCTGTTGTAATAGGTCAGGCGCCCCATCGCGTCGGTCGTGTAGACGGCCGCGGGGAGCGCGTCGAGCAAGGCATCGAAGCGACGCTCGCGCTCGCTCAGCAACGCCTGCGTCCGCGGCAGGTCGCCGATCGAGACGATGTTGTCGTTGTTGTTGCTGGGTCGCGCATCGCCCCGTGCGGCGCCCGCGCGCTCGCTTTCGAGGAAGCTGAACTTGGAATCCACCGCCCCTGCCTCGATTTCTGACATAGGGGTGGCTGCGTGACGACCACGTCCCCCTACCGCCTATTTCAATGAACGCGGGTGCGTGCATATCGTTGCAACGGCGATGAGATTTTCCACCGTAGAAGCGGGAATTCCTTAACGACGTACCTTTTTCGGCATTGGGAGCCCGTTAGCAAAGCCTTGCAACGGTAATTACGATTGCTGGCAGTGGTATGCGACGGCGCGGGTGCCCGAAGAACGAACGCAGCCGAACCGGATCAGGGACGTCGCGGCGTGGGCTCCAGCGCGACCGGGGGTGGCGGGATGACGGTAACGAAGTGGATATGCATCGGCGTGACGATCGCCCTCCACACGTTCGCATGGGCAGCGCCGGTGTCGGCCGAGCCCTGCGCCGATCCGCTCAAGCCGATGCTCCGCGCCGAGCTGTTCTTCGGCCGCTCGGTCGGCAGCCGTTTCGGCGTCACCGACCGGCTATGGCAGGGCTATGTCGCGCGTGAGCTGGCGCCGCGCTTTCCCGCCGGCTTCACCGTCGCCGACGGCAACGGCCAGTGGCGTGAGGGCGGCGCCGTCATGCGTGAGCGCAGCAAGATCGTGATCGTGGTCGCGCCGGACAGCGCCGACCTGCGCGCGCGCCTTGCCGAGGCCAGCGCGGCCTACATCAAGCGCTTCCAGCAGAAGTCGGTCGGGCTGGTCATGCAGCCCGTCTGCGCGGCATTCTAGCGCCATGGCGCTTCTCAAATGGCTGCTCATTGCCGCCGTGCTCGGCTATGGCGGGCTCCTGGTGCTGATGTACGTGTTTCAGCGCTCGCTGCAGTATTTCCCGGATCGCACGCGCACGCCGCCGGCCATGGCGGGCTTACCCCAGGCGGAAGAGGTCGCGCTCAAGACGAGCGATGGCGAGACCGTCATCGCCTGGCATGTGCCGCCCAAGGACGAGCAGCCGGTCGTGCTGTATTTCCATGGCAATGGCGGCGCGCTCAATCTGCGCGCAAGCCGCTTCACATGGCTGGTGGCCGAAGGCTACGGCCTCCTGGCGCTCTCCTACCGCGGCTATGGCGGCTCCAGCGGCACGCCGAGCGAAGCCGGCCTGATCCGCGACGCGCAGACGCTCTACGACTATGCCGCCGCGCGCTATCCGGCGCGCCGCCTCGTGCCGTTCGGCGAATCCCTCGGCACCGCAGTGGCGGTGGCGCTCGCCGCCGAACGCCCCGTGGGCGGCCTCATCTTGGACGCACCCTTCACCTCCGCCGCCGATGTCGGCGCCGCGGCCTATCCGTTCGCCCCGGTGCGTTGGCTGATGAAGGACCCGTTCCGGTCCGATCTGCGCATCGGCCGCGTGCATGCGCCGCTGCTGGTGATCCACGGCGCGGGGGACCGCATCGTGCCGATCGCGTTCGGCGAGAGACTGTTCGCGCTGGCCAATGAGCCCAAGCGCTTCGTGCGCTTTCCCGCCGGCAATCATGTCGATCTCGACGACCACGGCGCGGCGGATGCTGTGAGGCCGTTTCTCGCGTCGCTCCCGCGCTGACGCGCCGGGCGCTTTCGGCTGGGGCGGGGCCCAAAACAAAAGCGCGAGCCGCAAGGGCCCGCGCCATGTGAAACTCAAAACCCGTATCGGCCGTTCGGCCGGCTTGGCTCAGCCGAAACGACGGGCGCCACCAGCGCCGCCGCGGCCGCCCGCCGCACCCGGAGCCGGCTTCGGCTTCATCGGCAAGAGGCCCTCGCGCTGCATCTTCTTGCGCGCAAGCTTGCGGGCGCGACGGATCGCTTCCGCCTTTTCCCGCGCCTTCTTTTCCGACGGCTTTTCGTAGTGACCGCGAAGCTTCATCTCGCGGAAAATGCCCTCACGCTGCATCTTCTTCTTGAGCGCCTTGAGGGCCTGATCGACGTTGTTATCGCGGACGAGTACTTGCACGCTTGCTCCTTCGTTGTGGGCCGGACGGGTTAAGGTCAAAAGCCC
>Ga0182749_1002956_pt1 | contig 12028 bp, 9 predicted proteins | sample eDN3rd37CKraftMG_FD_128875 | JGI IMG/M metagenome (GOLD analysis project Ga0182749, IMG submission 128875) | Enriched Miracle-Growth compost microbial communities from Emeryville, California, USA - eDNA 3rd pass 37_C Kraft MG (version 2) (version 2) ...
AATGCTTTCCCGACGGCGTCGTCAGGATCACGGAAACGCTGTCGTAGTCGCCCGCCCTGCCGATCTCCGGATCGACAAGCACTGAGGCTGTCGCAAAAACCGTGTCAGGCTCCTCCCCGAGGAGGAAGCGGGCCATGTCGAAATCGTGGATCGTCATGTCGCGCAGGATCCCGCCCGACGACTGGATATAGCTTATGGGCGGCGCTCCCGGATCGCGCGAGGTGATCTGCACCATTTCCACCTCGCCGATCCTCCCCTCATCGATTGCCGCGCGCACGGCTAAGAAATGCGGATCGAAGCGGCGGTTGAAACCCACCATCAGTGTCGCTGCGGTTTCCTCGACCACCTTAAGACAGGCCTTCACGCGGGCGAGATTGAGGTCGATCGGCTTTTCGCAAAAGATGGCCTTGCCGGCCCGCGCGAAACGCTCGATGAGATCGGCGTGGGTGTCCGTGGGCGTGCAGATCACCACCGCATCGATGTCACCGGCCTTTTCAATCTCGTCGATCGAGCGGATTTCGCACCCGTACCTGACCGCAATGTCACTGGCCGCCGCCTGCACGGCATCGGCCACGGCGACAAGCTTTGCGTCAGGATTGGAAGTGATCGCCCTGGCGTGGACCTTGCCGATGCGGCCCGCGCCGAGAAGACCGAATTTCACTGTCATGGAATGCCTCGATGTTGGCTAGAGGTATACTGTTGGGCGCGCCGCCGGTCAGATGAAGGCAGTCTCCTCGCCCATGCCGGTCTTCACGCCGGTGATCAGGGAAACGATCTCGTTGCCGTCCGTCTTGTCGCGATCCACCGCTCCCACGATCCGACCGCGGCGAAACACCCAAATCCTGTCGACGAGATCCAGCACCTGGCGCAGATTGTGGCTGACCAGGATCAAGGGGACGCCCCGCCTCTTGAGCCCGCGGATAATGTTCTCCACCTGCGCCGTCTCCTGCACGCCGAGCGCCGCCGTTGGCTCGTCCATGATGATGAGTTTCGAGGCGAAGCTCGCCGAGCGCGAGATCGCGACGCACTGGCGTTGGCCGCCGGACATGTTGCGGATCTTGTTCTTGAGGTTCGGGATCTTCACGCCCGTGGCCCGCAGCGCCTGTTCGGTGCGCTCCAGCATCCTGCGCTCGTTCAGGAAGCTGAAGGGGCCCAGATTGAAGTAGATCTCTTCGCGTCCGAGGAAGAGATTGGCCGGCACGTCCAGATCGTCGGCGAGTGCAAGGTTCTGGAATACGGTCTCGATGCCGGCATCGCGCGCCTCGATTGGGCTCTTGAAATGCACTTCCTGGCCGTCGAAGAAGATTTTGCCGCTGGTCGGCTGCTCCACCCCGGTGATCTGCCGCACGAAGGTCGATTTACCAGCGCCGTTGTCTCCCACGACCGCGACATGCTCACCGTCACGCAACTCGAAGTTGGCCTCCTCCAGCGCACGCACGCCACCATAATGCTTCGTCAGCCCCTCGGTGCGCAGGATGATCTTTTCACCGTCCATTGGAGCCTCCTCAGATCCGGCCGCGCAGGCGCTGGCGATAAACGTCGAGGACGACCGCACCGACGATGATGATGCCCATGATGATCTCCTGGTAGTAGGCGCTTACCCGGATGAAGGTGAAGCCGGAGGTGATCACGCCGAAGATGATCATGCCGAGGGTCGTGCCGACGATTGAGCCGCGCCCGCCGCTAAGCGAGGTGCCGCCGATGACGGTCATGGCGATCGCCTGGAGCTCATACATCAGGCCCATGCCGCCCTGCGCGGTCTGCCCGCGGGCGGAAAGCACGACGCCGGCGAGCGCCGAAAGGCCGCCGGCGATCGCATAAACCAGCATCAGGTGCCGCTCGACATTGATGCCGGAGACGCGCGCCGCCTGCTCGTTGGAGCCGATCGCATAGGTGCGCCGGCCATAGAGCGTGTATTTGAGGAGGATATGGAAGAGCACCGCCACGACGGCGAAGATGATGACGGGCATCATGCCCTGGCCGATCGCCGCATAGCCCTCCGTGGGGAAGGAGACCGGCTGGCCGCGCGTGTACCAGTTGGCGACGCCGCGCGCCGTCACCATCATGCCGAGCGTGGCAATGAAGGGCGGTATCTTCGTGTAGGCGATCAATGCTCCGTTGATCAGTCCCGCGAAAAGCCCCACCCCGAGCCCGATCGCCACGGGGACGATCATCGGAAGATCGGTGAGCGACGGATAGACAGCGCGCGCGTTGGAGGAGACCTGCGCGAAGCTCATGGCGATGAAGGCGGTCATGGCCAGCACCGAGCCGGAGGAAAGGTCGATGCCGCCGGTAATGATCACCTGCGTCATGCCGACCGCGATGATACCGATCACCGAGACCTGCAGAATGATGATGCTGACGCGCTGCAGATTGAAGAGGAAGCTGTCGCCGCGCACGAACCAGCCGAGCAGTTCGAAGATCGCCGCGATGATAACGAGGCCAATGAAGACGTTGAACTCCGGCGGGAGGACGCGCCGCTTCGGCTCACCCATCGCGGTCGTCGTTGCTGTTGTCATGGTTGTCTCCCACAGAGCACCTCGCGGCCCGGCCGGGCCCTGGCTCCGCTCCGTCTCCTCTTCCTGGCAAGCGGCAGCGCATTGCCGCCGCCTACTATACACGCGCCGCGGAACGATCGCCTGCGATCAGTTCTGGCCCATATATTTGTCCATGTTCTCGGGCGTCACCAGCTCGAAAGGAACCCAGACCACATTGCCGAGCTTCTCGCCCTGCGCGAGTTTCAAGGCTGCATCCACAGCACCGCTGCCCTGCGCGGCGGCGTTCTGGAAAACCGTGACGTCGAGGTCTCCCGCCTTCATGGCCGCAAGCGCGTCGGGCGTCGCGTCGACTCCGCCGACGATCACATCCTCCATGGACATGCCCGCCGCCTTCATTGCCTGTATCGCGCCCAGAGCCATCTCGTCATTGTTGGAGACGACGGCATCGAATTCCACGCCCGCCGACAGCCAGTTGTTCATGAGGTCGGTCGCTTCCGTCCGATACCAGTTGGCGGTCTGCTCCTCGACAATCTTCATGAAGGAGCATTCATCCGTGGCGATCACGTCGTGGATATCTTGCGTGCGCTGGCGGGCGGCCTGGTTGTTCAGTTGTCCCATCAATACGACGATGTTGGCGGCGTCGCCCTTGCCTTTCTCCTTCAGAAGCCTGCAGACTTCCTTGGTCTCCAGCGTGCCGGAATCCACTTCATTGGAGCCGACAAACGTCTGGTTGTCGGGAAGACTGTCCAAATTCGCGGGCTGCCGGTTGACGTAGACCAGCGGGATGCCTGCATCGGCAGCGATTTGCGACTGCGCGGCGGTGGCGTCCGTGTCCACCGGATTGACGATGATGGCGTCCACGCCCGAGGCCACGAAGTTCTGGATCTGGCTCAGTTGCTTGGCCGGGTCCTTCTCCGCGACTTCGATCTGCACCTCGACGCCCTTTTGCTGGGCATAGTCGGCGATGCCGTTGCGCAGGATTGTCAGGAAATTGTCGAGTTCCGACATGGATACGCCGATCGTCTGGGCGAAGGCCGACGTCGTCATCAGGGCTGAGATCGCAGCCCCCAACAGGAACTTTTTCATTTCATTGCTCCTCCTCACGATGGGCGTCCGGCGGCACCCTTTTTTGACCGGAAATCTGCGAAGGCCTTCCGTGCCGTTCCTTTTCCCGACGTGGTCGGTCCCCTGAAATAGAACGCCTCCACCACGGAATGGCCAATATGAAATTTCTATTCTATTTTCTTCCGGGCGGTCAAGGCCGTTCCACCAGCTCCTCCTATTGCCGATCCTCTCGAATGCGGCTCCCGATGAAAGCCATGCTGCGCTCGATCGCCGATCGCAGATCGGGCATTTGGTGCACCTCGTGCGAGAACGGCTCGAAGGAACAGGGTCCGGCATAGCCAGCCCGCAGAAGAGCGGAGATCTGGCCTGCATTGTCGAGCCTGTCCCGGCCGTCGACCAGCACGCGGTGGGCATCGAGCATATCGGCCGCGGAGAGATCGGGATCCGAGACACCGGAGACATGCACAAGTCCGGTGTGGCCGGGGAAAAAATCGGTCTCACCGGCAACGAAGTGATGAAAGGTGTCGTGCACGAGCCTGAATGTCCTTCCGGCGCCCAGCGTCTCGATTGCCTCTACGGCTTCCGATTTGCGGCGGAGCGAACAGGTCTCGAAACCAAGCGGCTCCACGAAGCCCAATAACCCCGCGTCTTCCAGAATTGGTCGCAGGCCTTTCAGCGCCGTTTGCAGATTGGCCTGACGCTCGCTCTCGGCCCGGCCCGAGCCGTCGTTTGTGGGTACGAGCACCAGTGCCTCCGCGTCACAGTCGCGGGCACAGCGGGCAAGCGCCCTCGCCTCCTCCTCGCGCGCGGCATTCCAGTCATTGAACCGCTGCAGCGCGTTGATGGAGAGGATTTTGAGCCCCCGCTCCCGCGCCGCCTGGGCGATCAATGAGGGCGATGTGCCGTCCATGATCGCATTGCCGTCGATGTCGTTGCGGATTTCCACGCCGACGGCGCCGACGGCCCTGGCCAGGTCGAAGAAATCGCAGACCGGCAATCGCGGCGCGCACATGTGGTTGAGCGCGAATACGGGCTTGGCTGATGGCATGACCGGCTCCCGGGATCGCGCTGAATGGATCGAACGACCAATGTTTTATGCTGAAGGCGAGCGCGTCTCCGCGCTCAGATCATAACCAAAATTGAGCCCGTCTTCATCCTCCTCCATGCGAAGTATCCCGTGTGCCGGGAAACTCGTGGGAGCACTGCGCCCACAATCAAAGGAAGTGAGCGCTTATGAGGCCGCAGAATTCAAGCACGTTCAATCCGATGCTGGTTGGCGCGAGAAAAGCGGCCGGTGGCCACCATGCATGGCTTGCAAAACACCCCGTTACGCCACGCCGCAGCAAATCCAATCCTGCGCAGTCTCCCGTCGCGCCGCGCACGGCGCTTACCTTCGCCACCCTGCTGGCATTTGCGCATGTCGCCGAAGCGCGCTCGACCATTTTGACCTCGCGCGCCTCCATACCGGGCCCACAAAAGGGCAAGGCGCGGCGGGAAGGGCAACCCTCGGCGGAAATGTCCGGCGGAAGTTTAAAGACAGCGACAGCCCAGCCTTCGCACGCGCCATCCTCATCGATCTTAGCGGCGGATCGCCGGAGCGGTACCTCAACGGCCGCAGCGATCCCAACTGGCGGGGAGCACCACGCTCTCGTCAAGCGCTCTGCGCTTGCTCCTGCCGCGCCTCTTGACGAAGCCAGGCCGAGCAATGGAGGGGCGCTGCATGCACCTGGCCTCAATGGCGACTTGCCCTTGGGTGAGCACTCGCTGATCGCGGCGCGGATAAAGGCGGTCCGAAAGCTGCTTGGAAAGGAGATCGAAGATCGGGAAGACGAGCTGCTGCTGGATATCGCCAACCGGATCCATAACGACGCCTCGTCCAGACCGCACGACGAAGCAGCGTCCGCCGCATCTCTGGCCCTCTACAAGGAAGAAGCCGAAATCTGGGCCGCCGAAAATGGCGGCAAGGATTCCGACCTAAGCGCGGCTACCCTCCTTGAAGCCTTCAAGGAGGCATGGACGTTGGCGCTGGAGCCTCCGCCGCCGCCTCTCTTCAAAAGCAGGAACGAGCTGCAGGAACGCACGGACAATCTCTTTGAGGAGAAGCTGCAGCGCATGTCCTATCTGGAGCGGCTGTTCTCAGGCGTGGGGATATTCGGCGAAGGCGTCAATACATCACCGGAGGTTAGAGAGGCCTACAAGCGGCAGTTCTCCGACTATATTTCCCGCCATCTCCCCAGATTGTGCACGGCAAAGGCGATATCCAATGCCCTGGAGGGCGGGCTCAACAGACTGCAGATGGAATATCGTCCTTCCCAGGTATGGCTCGTCAATGACGTCTACCTGCGAAGGATGAGGATCTACAGCTACAATCCCAGCGTGTGGATCATCAATCAGACCGGGGAGCGGGAGATGCCGGCCCTGGTCTTCCCGCTTCCAAAGGAAGACAGGTTCGGATTTATCGGGCCGGCCGGCGATTTCCGGCTGCTGGACAAGGATATTTTTGACGGCCAGGGCCGCTTGAAGCAGGAACCCATCCTCAGGGCGCTCGATATCGCGTTTGACAACACGAATCCCGGAACGTCCGTGGGATGCCTGATATCATACAAGCAATGCCATTCGTCCTATTTCGACTTCGAAGCAGTCGATGCGACTGAAAATACGTCATCGATAAAGGAGATGATGGAAGGCAAAATCAGCAAGAATGTCCTCGCCCTCATCGAGCGCATAAAGGAAGAGAAATACGATCCGTCCCTAATCGAATCAGGAATCCTCTCCCTGGTTCCCTTCCTTGAAGTAATAAAGAAGTCCCAGGATCATCCGGAATACCGCATCAAATTCAAGGATGTTGCTTGGGATCTGTTCTCGCTCGGTCTCACCGTCGTCCCCTTGGCCGGCGTGGCGGCAAAGTCCCTCCATGCGGGTTTTTCGGCGGCCAAGGCGGCGTCCATTGCCGCAAAGGGTGCAACCGCCGCCGCGAAAGCCTCAGCCATGGTGCGCGCTTTCATGGATGGCTCCAAGACGAGTTCGTTTCTGCGCCTTGCCGGGCGGGAGCTTGTTGATTTTGTCGTTCCCGTCTTCACGGCGCGAGATGTGTTGCGGGGATCCAAGGTCGCCCCGGATGTCGTAACGCATGTACTGCGCATCACGGGCGAGGCAGAAAAGAGCATTCCCAATCTTGGCGGCGGGTGTTCCGTGCACCGGGTGGCGCAGCAGGCGGCGCGGCACACCGACGATGCGGCGGCCCACCTTGAAGGTGACGCCCTTTTCAGCATCTATCATCAGCTGCATAAAACCGGCAGCATCAAGAGAATCCATACGCCGCAGCTGATCCAGAAGCACTTCGATGCAAGAGCGGAACTGCCGATTCCCGACAAATTGTATCGAAGCCAAACCGGGGTTTCCATTTCGATCAACGACAAATTCGCCACTCAGGACGACTATCTCGCTGCGATCATCAAGCACGTCGCCATCTATGCCGGCAGCGGAGGCAAGGCGGTATCCCTCAGCATGAGCAGAACAGTGGCCGAACGGTTCAAGAAGAGGGGCTATAACCTGCTATGCGTCGATACGAGCCATGACCGGCACAATTTCCGCACGATCGAAAGCATCCTGAAGCACGACGGGCCACGACTGGTGGCCGATGGAAAGCTCTCGCGGGGATCACTTGCACAGGCGATCAAGAACGCATTCAACGAGGGCGAAGAGGAAGTGTTCTATGTTTCGGGTAGCATACCCGACGAATGGGTGGAGGAGCTTCTGTAGGCTGACTTAAAAAGCCTCCTGCCGCAGCATTCGGCATTGGCTTCCAGCCGCGCGGGTATTAAGAAACGGCCGTCCGCAGATTTCCACCGCTGCGGCCCTCTTTGCTCGTTGGAGTGCCCATGACCGACAAGACATTCGACATCAACCTTTCCTGCGAGGACCGGCCGGGGATCGTGGCCGCCGTGACGACCGAACTGGCCGCGCTGGGCGCAAACATCGCCGAATCCAACCAGTTCTGGGATCGGCAGACCAACCGGTTCTTCATGCGCATCTCCTTCACCGCGCCGGCAAGTGTCGACCGCGACGCGATCACGCGCGCCCTGGAGCCGGCCGTCGCCCGCTTCGACATGAAGACCGCGCTCGCCGACCGCTCGCGCAAACCCAAGATCATCATCATGGTCTCGAAATTCGACCATGCGCTGCTGCACCTTCTCTACCAGATCCGCGTGGGTTGGCTCGACGCGGAGGTGACGGCGATCGTATCGAACCACGAGGATTCCCGGCGCACGGCCGAGGCCGAGGGCATTCCCTACCATTATTGGCCGGTGAACAAGACCAACAAGGCCGAGCAGGAGGAGAAGCTCCTGACGCTCTTCCGCGAGACAGGCTCCGATCTGGTCATCCTGGCGCGGTACATGCAGGTGCTGTCAGACCAGCTCTCCAAACGGCTTTACGGCAAGATCATCAATATCCACCACTCCTTCCTGCCGAGCTTCAAGGGCGCGAAGCCTTATCACCAGGCGCATGAGCGCGGCGTGAAGCTGATCGGCGCCACCGCCCATTATGTGACACCGGATCTCGACGAGGGGCCGATCATCGAGCAGGAGACCGAGCGCGTCACCCATGCGATGAGCCCCGAGGATTTCCTCGCCGCCGGCCGCGATATCGAAAGCCGGGTGCTGGCGCGAGCCGTCAAGCTTCACCTGGAGAGCCGCGTGATGCTGAACGGGCTGAAGACGGTGGTGTTCGCGAAAGGCTGAAGCGTTACCGGAGCGGAATGCGCTCACATTTTATGGGCGCGTCCGCTCCTCTCCGTTTAGTCTAGCCGATCTCGATCTCGCACCAGTGCTTGTATGGCCGGTCCGGCGTAACGACGCAGGATGGAAAGTGTGGGTAGTTGATCGCGTCGGGAAAATGCTGGTCCTCAAGGCACAGTCCGGCGAAGCGGGGGTAGTGCCGCCCGCCGAGACCGGGCACCGGAAGATTGATCTTGCTGCCGGTATAAAGCTGCAATCCGGGCTGGTCCGTCTTCAAGGTGAGTGTGAGGGAGCCATCCGGCGCCTTGAGAACTGCCGCCGGCGTTGAAAGATCGCGGCCGGTGTCGAGAACCAGATTGTTGTCATAGGCGATCGGCTCGCCCTGCGCATCGCAGAGGGGTCGCGCCTTGCGGAAGTCGAAATGCGTGCCCGCGACCGGCTCGATCCGGCCGGTCGGGATGAGGTCTATGTCGCGTACCGTATAAGCGTTGGCGGCAAGCCAAAGCGTATGGTTCCGGATATCGCCCTCACCCATGAGGTTAAAATAGTTGTGCTGGACGAGATTGACCGGCGTCGGCGCGTCGGGAATCGCTGAAAAGTCGATTTCCAGCGCCTTGCCCTTCAGCCGGTATGTGACGGAAACGTCCAGCTTTCCGGGATACCCCATCTCGCCGTCGGGACTGATCCTGCTAAGCCGGACGGCATCTTCCGAAAGCACCTCCATGTCCCAGACCTGATGGCTCAGCCCCCCTTCTCCGCCATGGAGCTGGTTCGAGCCTTCATTCGGCTGGAGGTGGTATTCCTTCCCGTTCAGGGTAAAGCATGCGCCGGAGATGCGGTTGGCGACACGGCCGATAATCGCCCCGAAATACCGGCCGTATTTGGGGTAGTCCTCGAAATGGTCGAAACCCAGCACCACGCTGCGCATGCCACCTGCGACAGGCACCTGCCAGTCGCGGACGACGGCACCGTAATTCATCACGAAAATGCGCACACCCGTGTCGCTGGTGAGCGTCGCCTCGAAGACGTCGCGTCCTTGATGAACGGCGATCTTCCTCGGCTCAGCCGCCATCTGTCTCCTCCTCTTCCTCGGATCGCTGAGACTTTGGCGAGAAAGTGACAATCGTCAATTCCCAAAAACGCAAAGGTGCAAAGCCCGGCGCGCATGGCATAAACGCCATCGCCGGACCAGGCTCTCAAAGCGATTCAAGCCGCGTCCAGGCCGCGTCGTTTTGCGAGGAGTTCACGCAGGCCTGGATAAAGCGCATACCCTCGAGGCCATCCTCGACGGTGGGCAACGCCAGATTCGCAGGCAATGGGCCGCCAGCCTGAAGCGCGCGGATTGCGCCCGCCGCTTCCGTATAGAGCGTCGCGAACGCCTCCAGATAGCCCTCGGGATGACCGCCGGGGATACGTGTGACGGCTGCCGCCGCGGGACTTGCGCCTGCGCCGCCGCGCGTCAAGAGCCGCTTCGGCTCGCCCAGCGGCGTGAACCAGAGATAGTTGGGGTCGGCCTGCACCCACTCCAGCCCGCCTTTGGTTCCATACACCCTGAGCTTCAGCCCGTTTTCGTTGCCCGGCGCCACCTGGCTCGCCCAGATCATGCCCTTGGCGCGCTTCCCGTCCCTCTCGCCGAAGCGCAGCATCACATGCGCATTGTCATCGAGCTGCCGCCCGGGCACGAAGCGGTCGAGATCCGCCGCCACGCTTTCCGCATGCAACCCGGTGACGAAGGTGATGAGCTGATAGGCGTGGGTGCCGATATCGCCCGTCGCTCCGCCAGCGCCGGAGCGCATGGGGTCGGTGCGCCAGGACGCCTGCTTGTTGCCGCTTTTCTCCAGCGGCTCCGACAGCCAGTCCTGCGGGTATTCGGCCTGGGCGATAATGACGTCGCCCAGCGCACCTTCCCTGATCATCTGCCGTGCCTGGCGGATCATCGGATAGCCGGAATAGTTATGGGTGAGCACGAAGAGCCTGCCGCTCTGCTTCACGGTCTCGACCAGCGCCTTGGCATCCTCCAGGCTGGAGGTCAGCGGCTTGTCACAGATGACATGGATACCTGCCTCCAGGAACGCCTTTGCCGCCGGATAGTGCATGTAGTTGGGCGTGACGATGCTCACCGCCTCGATGCCATCCGGGCGCGCCGCCTCCTTCTGTGCCATCTCATCAAAGCTGCCGTAGCAGCGATCGGGATCCAGCCCCAGTTCGGCGCCCGAAGCCCTTGCACGTTCCGGATCTGAGGAGAGCGCACCGGCAATGAGTATGTATTGCCCGTCAAGGCGGGCGGCCATGCGGTGGACTGCGCCAATGAACGCGCCCTGCCCGCCACCCACCATTCCCAGGCGGACGGGCCTTGAGGCGGATGCCGTCGCGGATGCGGAAACCATGTCTTCCTCCCTCAAGCGATGCCGAGCATGGCGCGCAGGCTCGAACGGTCGCTCGTGCCGGCCGCAAAGTCGTCGAACGCCTTTTCGGTAACGCGGATGATGTGATGCTCGATGAAGGGCGCGCCTTCGGCCGCCCCTTGCTCCGGATGCTTCAGCGCGCACTCCCACTCGAGCACCGCCCAGCTGTCATAATCATATTGGGCAAGCTTGGAAAAAATGCCCGTGAAGTCCACCTGCCCGTCGCCCAGCGAACGGAAGCGGCCGGCACGCTTCACCCAGGGCTGATAGCCCGAATAGACGCCCTGGCGGCCGTCGGGGTTGAACTCGGCATCCTTCACGTGGAAAGCCGAAATGCGCTCGTGATAGATGTCGATGAAGGCCAGATAATCGAGCTGCTGCAGGAGGAAGTGCGAGGGATCGTAGTTGATCGTGCAGCGCTTGTGGCCACCGAGCTTGTCCAGGAACATCTCGAAAGTGGCGCCGTCGAAGATGTCCTCGCCGGGGTGCAGCTCATAGGCCACATCCACGCCGGCATCCTCATAGGCGTCGAGGATCGGTTTCCACCGGCGGGCAAGCTCCGTGAAGGCTTCGTCGATCAGGCCGTCCGGCCGTTGCGGCCAGGGATAGAGATAGGGGAAGGCCAGCGCGCCGGAAAAGGACACGCTCACATCCAGGCCCAAATTGCGCGAGGCCTTGGCGGCGTAAAGCATGTTCTCCACCGCCCATTCCTGCCGCGCTTTAGGGTTGCCGTGTACGCTTTCGGGCGCGAATCCGTCAAACGGCATATCGTAAGCCGGATGCACGGCCACGAGCTGGCCGATCAGATGCGTGGAAAGCTCGGTGATCTCGACGCCGGCATCCCTGCAAATTCCCTTCACCTCGTCGCAATAGGCCGAGGATTCGGAAGCCTTCTTCAGGTCAAAAAGACGCCCGTCCCAGGCAGGCACCTGGATGCCCTTGTAGCCATGGCCTGCGGCCCAGCGGGCAATGTTCGGCAGAGTGTTGAACGGGGCATCATCCCCGGCGAACTGCGCCAGGAATATCCCCGGCCCCTTCATTGTCTTAGGCATGGATTTGCCTCCTCGATTGTCGCGAATGACACCATGGACACCCGCGCGTCATGGTCCGCTTGTCCATTGATCGGTCGCCGAAATCAACCCTCAGCCGATCCCGGCATGTAGCTGAAGCGGCTGAAGTCGGCAGGCAGTCCCGATCCGCTCGTGTCGAAGCAGAGCATGCCCACGAATGCGCCTGTGAAGGAGCCGTGTTCGCCGCGCCCTCCTTCGTCCGAGATCACGCTGGCGTCGAGCACCGGACCGACCGGCTCCCAATCGCCGTC
>Ga0182749_1002958_pt1 | contig 12024 bp, 13 predicted proteins | sample eDN3rd37CKraftMG_FD_128875 | JGI IMG/M metagenome (GOLD analysis project Ga0182749, IMG submission 128875) | Enriched Miracle-Growth compost microbial communities from Emeryville, California, USA - eDNA 3rd pass 37_C Kraft MG (version 2) (version 2) ...
CACCATATTAGAAAACGTTCCCGTCGGCCAGAAGGTCGGCATCGCTTTTTCCGGCGGCCTGGATACCAGCGCCGCGCTGCTGTGGATGCGCAACAAGGGCGCGATTCCCTATGCCTATACCGCAAATCTTGGCCAGCCTGACGAAACCGACTACGACAGCATTCCCCGGCGCGCCAAGGAATACGGCGCCACTGACGCCCGCCTGGTCGACTGCCGCGCGCAATTGGCCGCCGAGGGCGTTGCCGCGCTGCAATGCGGCGCTTTCCACGTCACCACCGCAGGCGTAACCTATTTCAACACCACGCCGCTTGGCCGTGCCGTCACCGGCACCATGCTGGTGGCCGCTATGAAGGAAGACGACGTCAACATCTGGGGCGATGGCAGTACCTTCAAGGGCAACGATATCGAACGTTTCTACCGCTATGGCCTGCTGACCAATCCGGAGCTCAAGATCTACAAGCCCTGGCTTGACCAGACCTTCATCGACGAGTTGGGGGGCCGCGCGGAAATGTCGGAGTACATGCGCGAAAATGGCTTCGACTACAAAATGTCGGCGGAAAAAGCATACTCGACCGACTCCAATATGCTCGGCGCCACGCATGAAGCCAAGGATCTTGAGCACCTGAATTCGGGCATCAAGATTGTGCAGCCCATCATGGGCGTGGCTTTCTGGCGCGACGATGTCGAAGTCAAGGCCGAGGAAGTGCGCGTGCGCTTCGAGGAAGGCCGCCCGGTGGCCCTGAATGGCGTCGAATACAGCGACCTGGTCGAGCTGATGCTTGAAGCCAACCGCATCGGTGGGCGCCACGGCCTGGGCATGAGCGACCAGATCGAAAACCGCATCATCGAGGCCAAGAGCCGGGGCATCTACGAGGCTCCGGGGATGGCGCTGCTGCATATCGCCTATGAGCGCCTGGTTACAGGCATCCACAACGAAGACACCATCGAGCAATACCGCATCAACGGTATCCGCCTGGGCCGCCTGCTGTACCAGGGGCGCTGGTTTGATCCGCAGGCCATCATGCTGCGCGAAACTGCCCAGCGCTGGGTTGCAGGCGCCATTACCGGCGAGGTCACGATAGAGCTGCGCCGAGGCAACGACTATTTGCTGCTCAATACCGAATCGGCCAACCTGACCTACAAGCCTGAGCGCCTGACAATGGAAAAGGGCGAGTCCATGTTCTCGCCGCGTGATCGCATTGGCCAGTTGACCATGCGCAACCTGGACATTGTCGATACACGTGAAAAGCTGTTTACGTACAGCAAGACGGGCCTGCTCGCTCCCGCTGCCGGCTCCGCGCTGCCGCAGCTCAAGGGCAAGTCAGAGCAGTAACCGGCTGCCGGCCCGGCGCTCCTGGCCGGCCTTGCACCCGCAGGGGCGCGCCCATGCAGGGCGCACCGAAACAAACCGGCCGTGCCTACCCGCACGGCCGGTTTGTTTCGTGGCATGCTTTGGTGCATCATGCCGGAATGACGTAACACAACGAGGCTGCGCATCCATGAGACAACGTGCATTCGGCCCTACGGGGCGCCAGATTCCCGTCATCGGTCAAGGCTCCTGGGATATCGAGCTGTCCAGCCGGGACGACGCGGTGACCGCGCTGCGAGCGGGCATAGACAGTGGCATGCGGCATATTGATACCGCTGAAATGTATGGCTCGGGAGCTTCCGAGCGTATCGTGGGCGAGGCGATACGCGGCCAGCGCGACAATATATTTCTGGTCTCCAAGGTGCTGCCTTCCAACGCCTCACGCCGGGGCGTGCTGCAGGCCTGCGAACGCTCGCTCAAGGCCCTGGGCACAGACCGGCTGGATTGCTACCTGCTGCACTGGCGCGGATCTGTCCCGCTGGAGGAAACCTTTGGCGCCTTCGAGGCGCTGGTGCAGGCGGGCAAGATCCTGTCTTATGGCGTCAGCAATTTTGATACAGACGACCTGGACGAAGCCCTGGCCTTGCTGGGACCGGGCAAGCTTGCCTGCAACCAGGTTCTGTATCACCTGCAGGAGCGCGCCATCGAACACGCCGTGATTCCCTGGTGCCAGCATCATGACGTGGCTGTCGTCGCCTACAGCCCCTTTGGGCATGGCGATTTCCCTGAATCCGATTCGGAGGCCGGCCAAGTGCTTGAAGGCATTGCACAGGCGCATGGTGTCACTGCGAGGCAGGTCGCATTGGCTTTTCTGACCCGCTTGCCGGGGCTGTTTGCCATACCCAAGGCCGCAAGGGCCGAGCACGCGCGCAGCAATGCGCTGGGCGGGGCCCTGGTGCTCTCTGATGAGGATATTGCCAGCCTGGATGCGGCTTTCCCGCGGGGCGCGCGCCCCGACTACCTGCCTATGATCTGATGGCTTTGCCGGAAGGCGGAAAGCTCCGCCGACCGGTTTATTAAGATACCTGCCCGAGCAGCAGGAATTCCATCAGTGCTTTTTGCACGTGCATACGGTTTTCCGCCTCGTCCCAGATCACGCTCTGGGGCCCGTCGATCACTTCGCCCGTCACCTCTTCGCCCCGGTGGGCCGGGAGGCAATGCATGAAAATGGCGGACGGATCGGCGACAGCCATCATGTCCGCATCGACACACCAGTCGGCAAATGCCTTGCGGCGCTCTTCGTTTTCCGCTTCATAGCCCATGCTTGTCCAGACATCAGTCGTGACCAGGTGGGCGCCTTCGCACGCCTGCATGGGGTCGGCGAATTCCCGCAGAATATCGGGGGAGGGCTGGCCGATGCGGGCGGCTTCCAGGCGGTAGCCGTTCGGGGCTGAGACGTGCAGGCGGAAGCCCAGCAGCTCGGCAGCCTGCAGCCACGTATAGGCCATGTTGTTGGCGTCCCCGATCCAGGCGACTGTTTTGCCTTCAATGGAGCCGCGATGCTCGATGAAGGTGAAGATGTCGGCCAGAATCTGGCAGGGGTGATATTCGTTGGTCAGGCCGTTGATGACAGGCACACGGGAATGCGAGGCAAAACGCTCGATGCGCGTCTGCTCGAAAGTGCGGATCATGACAAGGTCTACCATGCGGGAAATGACGCGCGCAGTATCCTCGATGGGTTCAGAGCGGCCAAGCTGCGAGTCGCCAGTGGTCAGGTGGATGACGGAGCCGCCCAGCTGGTACATGCCCGCCTCGAACGAAACGCGGGTGCGAGTGCTGGCCTTTTCAAACACCATCGCAAGATTGCGGTCATGCAGCGTGTGATGCGGTTCGTAGCGCTTGAACTTGTTCTTGATGAGCCTGGCGCGCTCCAGCACGTACTGGATTTCGGTTTTCGACAAGTCACGAAACTGCAGGAAATGCCGTAAGGGGCCGGTTTGCGTCGTGGCGGACATAATTAGCCTTGGATAAAAGAACTATCTTACCCTGTAGGCTGCGGCAGGGCAAAACCTTGTGACAAGCATTTGCCGGGGGTATCGGCTACAATCCGGGCCGCGGGAAAAGGAATTGGCCCGCCTCAAAAAGGCGGTTATTGTCCCTGGATGTTTATGACACAGCGTGTTCAGCAATTAGTAATTCATGGCCTTACCCTGGAAGGCCAGCGGTTTCGTCCGAGCGATTGGGCCGAGCGGCTTGCCGGCGTTATGTCGCAGTTCCGCCCCAGCGGCTCGGCGGGCGATCACCTTACCTACTCTCCTTACGTCGTCCCTGTCGTGATCGATGGCGTGCGCTGCGTAGTGGTTGATTTTCGCCTGCGCGACCTGGAACCTCTTGCGTGGAAATTTGTCTGCGGGTTTGCGTCTGACAACAAGCTGCAGACCTCCGAGCAAGAAATAGAAACACCATCCCGCGCCTAGCGGGCTTTTTTTTGGGCTACCAGAGGCCCAGCCCCCTGGCCATCACCACCAGAATCAGCAGTGGCGATACATATCTGAGCAGGAAGGACAGCAGCCCCGCGAGGCGTCCGTTGACCAGCGCGCCTTCATTGGAAAGCGCATGGCCGAAGGCGCGAGGTCCCCAGACCCAGCCGGCGAATACCGCGATCAGTATGCCGCCTGTCGGCAGCACCACATTGGACGATACAAAATCGAAAAAATCGAACAATGTCAGCCCGAATATCCGCAGATGCGCCAGCCAGCTTTGGCTCAGCGCCGCTGCGGCAGCGGGGATGGCCAGCAGGCACAGCGTCAGCACCGTGGCGCGTGGACGGGATATGCGCAGCCGCTCATGAAGTATGGCGATGGGCACTTCCACCAGGGAGAGCAGGGCGCCTGTGGCTGCCACGGCAGTCAGCACAAAGAAGGCCACCATAAGCGACTGCCCGAACGGTATCTGCGAAAACACGGCCGGCAGTGTAATGAAAACCAGTGACGGGCCCGCCTGGGGGGCGAAGCCGAAGGTGAAGACAGCGGGGAAGATGGCAATTCCAGCCAGCATGGACACACACAGGTCTGCGCACATGACGCGGGTAGCCGTGGCGGGAATATTCTGGCTTGCGCCGAAATAGCTTCCGTAAGTCATCATGGTGCCCATGCCTATGGACAGTTTGAAGAATGCCAGCCCCATGGCTGTCAGTATGGTGCCCGTCGAAATCCTGGACCATTCCGGCCAGAACAGAAAGGCCAGCCCTTCGCCAGCCTTGTCCAGTGTCAGGCTGACGGCGCACAATACCAGCAACAACAGGAAGAGCAGCGGCATGAGCCGCTTGGTGACTGCCTCGATACCCTTGGTCACCCCCAGCGCCAGAATGCCGCCGATGAGAGCCAGCACAATCCATTGCCAGACCAGCGACAGCCAGGGGTTTCGCGTCAGCGTCTCGAACGCGGCCTGTGTCACGTCAGGATCACCGCTCAGGGCACTGCCTTCGAGAGCCTTGGCGACATAGGCGAAGACCCAGGCCGCGACTTCAGAATAGAAAGCAACAATCAGCAGACTGCCCAGCATGCCTAATACACCTATCAGCCACCACGGGCCGCGACGCGGAGCGAGCGACTGCATGGCGGTAATCGGATTGGCGCGGGCCTGGCGGCCCATGGCAATTTCCGCAATCATCACGGGCAGGCCAATGACCAGTGTGGCCAGAAGGTAAATCAGCAAAAACCCGGCGCCGCCGTTGGCGCCGGTCAGATACGGCACCTTCCAGATGTTGCCTAGCCCCACGGCCGAGCCGAGCGTTGCAGCCAATACCCCGAAACCGGAAGAAAACCCATCCCGCTGGCCGCCTGGTGACATGTTTTGTCTGCTGTTCATGGGGTGAGATTGTATGCTCGCCGCCAGGTGTGGCATAGCTGGGCAAGTTGGCGCCGCATGACTGCCGGGTGGAGCCGGATGCGGCTGTTGTCCCCGTGCCGGGCCGGCTTGTGCTTTGTCTGTGTAGCGTCAACCTGTCGCGCTTGATCAGTCAGCCTCGCCTGGGTGCTATTCCATGATGTAAAAAACGCAGGTATAATAAAAGATCTGGGGCCGATCCGGCTTCGACGTGGGTCGCGAAACAGAGCAGGGCATGTCGAGCACCAGTAAGCTCGTAAATCCACTGGAACACTATAAACGCCAACGACGAGCGTTTCGCTCTGGCCGCTTAAGCGGTGAGCCGCTGCACTGATTTGTCTTTGGGTCAGGTGGGGTAAAACCTACAGCAGCGTCATCTACAAAGAATCGGGCCTGGTTGGGTCACTCAGCCTGGTCTTAAATCAATGTGAATCGCCAAGGAAGGGCCTGTTGGTTGGCATGATCCGAGGTTAAAACTTAAAGTTAACCGACTAAACATGTAGAACTGCCTGCAGAGGGCTTGCGGACGGGGGTTCAATTCCCCCCGGCTCCACCAGACAAACCCACGCTACACTATGTAGCACTAGATAGGGCCAGATGAAAATCTGGCCCTTTTTAGTGCCTTGTGGTGTGGTAATTCGCACCGATTTCACACTCGATTCACACCGATCAGATTGCTCCGGCGTCACATCCTTACGGTGTGATGCCGGCGGCGAAGCGCTGCAAGCGCTCGCCCTTCCTGGCATGAAGAGCATGCCATGCATCAAAAGCCTCCGTAAAACAGACTTCAGGAGCGCGGGCAAGCAACAACTTCTGCTATAGAATGGACATAGTCTTTTTTGGGCAAGGTAAATGACTAGTCAAATATTCTGTCGATGCGGTGTGGCGCTGTTTCTTGCCGCGCTGGTTTCCGGATGCTCCATGATCGGCCTTGGCGGCTCGGATGGCAGCCGCGATAGCGAATGCAAGTGGAGCCGCAGCAGTTGCATGTATGAAGGAAAGTATGAGCCGGATGAGCGGGACTACGCCGAAGAAGAGGCAAAGCGCCTGAATCAGGCCGAATCCCGCAAGATACGCCGCAAGTCCGGCTGGTAATAGGCCCGGATCGAAGGGGAATCATGGTACGCATGTTTTTGACATTGGCATTGTCCGGCGGCATTTCGATTGCCGCCAATGCCGCATCGCTCACCGTCTATCAGGACCCGAACTGTGGCTGTTGCCACGGCTGGGCGCAGCATATGCGCGATGCCGGGCATCAGGTCACCATCATTCAGACCTCTCAGGTCTGGCAGGCAAAACAGAAGCTGGGCGTGCCCGAGCAGCTTGGCTCATGCCATACGGCAGTCGTCGAGGAAACCGGCCAGGTTATCGAAGGGCATGTGCCCGCCCGGGCGGTCTCCAGGCTGCTGCAAAGCCCTGCCACGCGGGGCGTGGCGGCGCCAGGCATGCCATTGAACGCGCCAGGAATGGGTGCGCTGGACGGCAATCTGGTCACAGTGGATTTTGACGGCAAACCGTTTTCCAGAGACTGATCCGGGCTTGCCAGGCCAGGCCCTGGATGAGGCATGGACGCCCGGCGGATTGCCGGGCGAGCCGCCACGGAATATTCAAGAGCCGCTGAGGATTTTCTCTGGAAGATCCACGCCGTTGTATTTCTTGTAGAAGGCATTGAGCTTGCCATTCTTCAGATTGGTGCTGATCCAGTCATTGATCCATTTTTTCAGATCATCGTTGCCTTTGCGCATGCCGATGCCGAACTCGATCTGCTTGAGCGTGAATTTGCTTTCCAGTTCAAGCTGAGGGCTCTTCTGGTTCATCAGTTTCACCATTGCCGGGTTCTGCGCCACGAGCTTGACCTGCCCGCTGGTCACAGAGGTGAGGGTCGTAGCCTCGTCGTCAAAGCGCACGATCTGCGCGGTTGGCGGCGCGATCTTGGTGACGGCGACATCATTGGTGGTGCCTCGGGTCGCGGCAATGCGCTGGCCGGCCAAGTCGGACGGCCCCGTGATATGCATGGATTTTGGCGCGGCAAGCACATTCAGCACTGCGGCATAGGGCTTGGAAAAGTCGATGACTTTTTCCCGATCAGGTGTTATCGCCAGAGTGGAGATAATAATGTCGGCCCGGTTGCTGATAAGAAATGGAATGCGATTGGGGCCGGTCGTCGGCACCAGTTCCAGCTTGACGCCCAAATCCTGGGCGAGCAGGCGGGCAGCATCCACATCATAGCCTTCGGCTTCCAGTTTTTCGTTCTTGAAACCAAACGGCGGGTTGCCCAGATCGGTTGCGATCCGGATGACTTTGGCCGCCTTGATGTCTGACAGCGTATCGGCGCGGGCCGCGCTTCCCATTATCAATGCCGTGCCGAGAATACAGCCTAGCAAAATGCGTTTTTTCATGTCTGTCTGCTCCTTTTCCTCGCCGGGCCTGTCTGGAAAAGAGAGGCCTTTTGTTTTTCATTTATACTAATATATCAGTTGTTTGGGGTATAAGGCTATAGGCTTTCCGGCCCAGGCAGTATTTTCTTCGGCAGATTTTCCAGGGTGAATGTAATGTGGGAAACAAGCGAGCGATACCCAGACCCAAGAATCGAGATTCTTCATCCTGATTTTGAAAAATATCGCTTGTTCAGCGCCGCCGTCGAGCGGCTGGCCACGGGTACGCGCTGGGGCGAAGGGCCGGTCTGGTTCGGCGATGGCCGCTATCTGTTATGGAGTGACCTGCCCAATAACCGGATCATGAAATGGGACGAAAGCGATGGGCATGTCTCGGTGTATCGCGCGCCCAGCAATATGGCCAATGGCAATACGCGTGACCGGCAGGGAAGGCTGCTGAGCTGTGAGCACATGGGAAGGCGTGTTACCCGCACCGAATATGACGGGTCGATCACTGTGCTTGCGGATTCGTATGATGGCAAGCCCCTGAATTCCCCCAACGACATTGTCGTGAGCACGGATGGCTCGATATGGTTCAGCGATCCGCCGTTTGGGCTGCAGAACCATTATGAAGGGACGATAGGGCGTCAGGAGCTGCCGGCGAGCCTGTATCGCATTGATGGCGAAACAGGCGTCCTGGAAATGATTTCTTCCGACCTTGCGGCGCCCAACGGGCTGTGCTTTTCCCCGGATGAAAAGCTGCTGTATGTCGTCGATTCACGGGCCAAGCCAAATCGCCTGATCTATGTCTTTGATGTGCGGGCAGGTGGGAGGCTGTCGAATCGGCGCGTGCTGATCGATTGCGGCGAGGGCACGTCGGACGGTATTCGCTGCGATGTCGACGGAAACCTCTGGTGTGGATGGGGCATGGGCAGTGAGGTGCTGGATGGCGTACGTGTGTTTGATCCGTCGGGCCGCCCCATGGGACAGATCCATTTGCCCGAGCGCTGCGCCAATATCTGCTTTGGCGGAGCGCATGGCAATCAGCTCTTCATGGCGGCCGGGAAGGCTTTGTACCGGGTATTCGTCAACACGCGCGGGGCGGTGTATTGATCGCCGTTCCGCCTGGGCGGGTGAGCCTTGCGAAGGCGTTCCGTCCATAGGGGAATGGCCGCGCCGGGCGCGGGCGAAATTGCAACCAGGCTCATCCGGCTTTGTTGCATGGTTCGCCAGGGCGTCTCAGGGCAGCCGGAAAGCTGCCGCAGGGTGTTGCGGCGCAGCAGTATCCTTTGCCTGCTGAATCCCATGCAGTAATTTGAAATACCTTGAGTGGTCTTGGAAAGTCTGCGAGCGGGGAGGCTGCCACACTATCCATTCGCTTCAACAGATCAGCAGGAGAGACAGCAATGGATCACGAAAGATTTGTAGAGGTGCTCAATCAGGGGGTGACGGACGGCATCGTCGCCTTTGATCAGGCAGATGAGGAATGCATATTGCACCTGCGCGAGGGTAAGGTGCGTGCTGTGATCAGCCGTGGCGTCATGGCGCGCCAGTCTCCGGAGGTTTTTTCGGCGCTGCGCCAGCGCATCAGAGGGGCAGACTGGCCATCACGGCTGGTTCGCATAGACATCAAGAACGGAAAACTGAGAGTCAGCAATGCCTGACATGGGTGGCTGACTGAGGTATGCCCCGCAGCAACTGGCATTGGAATGTCTCACAAAAAACGGCCCCTCTGAACCGCGCACCAACAATGGGTGCGGTTCAGAGGGGCCGTTTTTTCGTGTGGAGCGTCAAGCGGATGATCCCTGCTCGAAATCTCCACTGCCAAGCTCGATGATTCCGTCTGTTGGGGTGTTGCTGGCCTCGCGGGCCGCATCCGCGATATGTTTGCGGCCTCGTTCAAACGCATCCATCAGTTCTTTGCCCGAATCGTCCGCGGCACCGAATGACTGCATCAGCGCTTCACCCGATATTTCAAAAAGGCGAGGTTCCCCAGCCTCTTTCCACGTAAAACGGATGTAGCCATCCTCGTATTTCGCCTCTGTCGTCTTGGCAAATTCGCCCATTCCGCTTGCCCTCCATGAATGGTGCCGTCAGCCTGCCCGCAAGCACCTGGATTGATTGAAACCCCACTGCCTGCATGCATTATGCTCCCTAGGGTTCAGCCTTGCGCGGCCCAACACTCAATTACAGGCCATAACTCATGCGGCGTTGCGGCGATGGCGTCGGCGCCCCATGCATGCAGCGCGGTATCCTGGCCGCAATAGCCGTATGCGGCAATAACCGTGCCCATGCCAGCCGCCTTGCCGGCAACAATGTCGCGCTGGTCGTCGCCAATATAGATACAGTCTCGCGGTGCGTAGCCAACATGGCTGGCCGCATGCAGCAGGGGAGCCGGATGTGGTTTGGAGTGAGGCGTGGTGTCTCCGCCCACAGTAATGGCGCACTCGGAATCCAGCCCCAGATGGGAAACCAGCGGGACGGCCAGGTATTCGGCCTTGTTGGTCACGATGCCCCAGGCATAGCCCTGTTCGCGCAGCGTGTCGAGCAGTTCGCGTACGCCTGGAAACAGCGAGGTCAGCCGTGTCATGTCGGTTTCGTAGTCTTGCAGAAACTGTCGCCGGCATGCCTCATAAGCCTCGTCTTCCGGGGACAGGCCCAGCCCTGCCTTGAGCAAGCCTCGGGCGCCAGCCGAAGCATATGGCCGCAAAGCTTCATAGGGCAAGGGAGCAAGACCGCGGCGCTCGCGCTGCTTGTTGGCGGCGGCGGCCAGGTCGGGGGCGGTGTCGGCCAATGTGCCGTCAAAATCGAACAGGACGAGTTTCTTCATGATCAGGCAATGCCAGTCGTTGAAAAGATGAAATGGAAATGGCCGCCGGCGGGCGGCCAGAGGCAGCCTGCGGCTCAGGCCTCGCGGCGGGTAGCCAGCAGGTAATTGACCGAGGTATCGCGGCTGAGCCGGTAATGCTGGGTAAGCGGGTTATATTCCAGGCCCGTCAGCTGTATGGCATCCAGCCCCGCATGGCGAGTGCTGGCGAGCAACTCACTGGGCTTGATGAAGTTTTCGTAGTTGTGTGTGCCTTTGGGCAGCATGCGCAGGACATATTCAGCGCCCACGATGGCAAACAGGAAAGATTTGGGGTTGCGGTTGAGCGTCGAGAAGAACACCCAGCCGCCGGGTTTGACGAGCGTCGCGCAGGCGCGCACGATGGATGCGGGGTCAGGCACGTGCTCAAGCATTTCCATGCAGGTAACGACGTCGAACGATGCCGGCTGGCGGGCGGCGATATCTTCGGCGCTGATTGCTTCGTAATTGACCTTGACACCCGATTCCAGGCCATGCAGTTTTGCGACCTGCAGCGATTTGTGGGCCAGGTCTATGCCGGTGACACTGCCGCCGGACTTGGCCAGGCTTTCGGCCAGAATGCCGCCGCCGCAACCGACGTCGAGTACAGATTTGCCATCCAGCGTCCCCACATGGTCGAGAATCCAGCCCAGGCGCAGGGGGTTGATGGCATGCAGGGGCTTGAATTCGCTTTCGGCGTCCCACCAGCGGGAGGCGAGGGCGCTGAATTTGTCCAGTTCGGCCTGGTCGACGTTGTGGCTGTCTGGAGAAGATGTCGTTGCTGTCATGGCTCTACCTGCGAAATGCCTGGAAACGGACGCCCCATACACATCATATACATGCCCTGGAGCGGCACGGATCTGCGATGCGGCCGGCCCAAAGGGCAAAAAATAAGGGCCCCCGGAGGGAGCCCTTATTGTAGCGTTTAACGCAGCAAGTATTACTTGCGGGTACCGACGATTTCGATCTCGACGCGGCGGTTTTGCGCACGGCCTTCGCGAGTCTTGTTGGTAGCCACGGGCTGCGTTTCGCCCTTGCCTTCTGCGTAGATGCGATCGGCGGGAACACCCTTGTCGATCAGGTAGCTCTTGACCGAATTGGCACGACGCTCGGACAGGCCCTGGTTGTACTGTTCAGTACCGATGGAGTCGGTGTGACCAGTGGCGATCAGGGTTTCGAGGTTCAGTGTGTTGACTTGGGAAGCAACCTGGTCAAGGATCTGACGGCCTTCAGGCTTGATCGTGGACTTGTCGAAGTCAAAGAACGTATCAGCATTCAGGACAACCTTGGTTGCCGTCGGAGCGACCACAGGAGCTTCGGCTTGCGCAACTGGCACACCATCACACCCGGGAATGCCGGTGGCGGGCGTCCAGAAGTTGTCGCGCCAGCACAGTTCACGGGTGCCGTTCTTCCAAACGTCGCCAAACGGATTGCGCCAGTTGTCGACAGTTTGTGCGGATACTGCACCAGCGGCCGTAACGGCAGCAATGGCGAGTGCTAGTGCGATTTTGGAGGGTTTATTCATGTTTCTCCTCATTGAGCTTAATGCTGGTAAGTGACCGCAGCGAACCCCCGCCGCATATCAAAAAACGCAGCCAGTATAGCAA
>Ga0182749_1002962_pt1 | contig 12006 bp, 16 predicted proteins | sample eDN3rd37CKraftMG_FD_128875 | JGI IMG/M metagenome (GOLD analysis project Ga0182749, IMG submission 128875) | Enriched Miracle-Growth compost microbial communities from Emeryville, California, USA - eDNA 3rd pass 37_C Kraft MG (version 2) (version 2) ...
CTCGGCCTGCAGCAGGGCCATCACGTCCGCCGGCGGGTCGGTCCGGGTCGCCACGGCGTCGAGCACGGCGTGCAGTGCGGTGCGCAGCCGGATCAGCCGTGCCCATTCCTCCTGATCGATCCGGGGCGCCCGGCCGAAGACCCGGGCGCACCAGGTCGACAGGGCCGCCGGGTCGCCGGCGCGCTCCCGCGGTCCCGGCCCGCCCCAGCCGGACAGGGTGTTGCAGAAATCCAGGCAGGCGAAGCCGCCGACCAGCTGCGGCTCCGGCGAGGAGGGGACATCCGATGGCATGAAACCACTATAACAGATTTGACAGGTTTCGCCGAGAGGCATAGCGTTACCAGCAAATAGCTTCAAGGTGGTTACAATGCGCTGGAACGCCCTCGGCCGGCTCTATGCCGGCGTCGGCCTGTCGGGCATCGGCCCGATCCTGGTCCGCACCAGCCCGGTCGACCCCGCCGCCACCGCCTTCTGGCGCCTGACCCTGAGCTGCATCCCGGCAGCCATCGTCGCCCGGCGGTCGCCCGCCATGCCGGCGCGCGACATCGGCCTGGCCCTGCTGGCCGGGCTGATGCTGGCCGGCGACCTGGTGCTGTGGAACGCCTCGATCGTCCGCACCAGCGTGCTCGAGGCCACGCTGCTGGTGATGATCTACCCGCTGCTGGTGGCGCTGCTGCCGGCGATATGGCTGCGCCGCCGGCCGGACGGGAAGGTGATCGGCGGCGGCATTGTCGCCTTCCTTGGCATCGCCGTGCTGGCCGGGGCGCGCGGCGCCGCCGGCGGCGACCTGCTGGGCAACGGCATGGCGCTGCTGGCCGCGCTGTTCTACGCCGTCTGCTTCCTGATCTCGGCGTCGCTGTGCCGGCGCCGGGACGCCGCCGCCGTCACCCTGTGGACGCTGATCGGCGCCGCCCTCGGGGCGCTGCCGGTGATGCTGCTGCAGGACCGGATCCTGCCGGCCGAGCCCGCCGGCTGGCTGAACCTGGCGGCCCAGGCGCTGGTCGCCTTCGCCGCCCAGATCCTGATCGCGCGGGCGCTGCGCACGCTCGACGCCGGCTTCTCCGCCATTGCCGGTTACGGCCAGCCGGTGGTGGCGACGCTGCTGGCCTGGCCGATCCTCGGCCAGGTGCCGCAGACCGCGGCCCTGATCGGCAGCGTCTTCATCGTGGCCGGCATCGCCCTGGCCAGCCGCGGCGACGCCGAGCCCGCGCCAGCCGCGCCGGCGTCCGCCGAGCCGGCGCCGGGCCGCTGACCTATCGACGGCGCCGGCCTTCCGGCCGATGATGCCGGCATGACCGATGCCGAGACGCTGGATTCGCCGGACGATGCCGGCACCGAGCTGGACGCGCCGCGGCCGAGCGCGGGCGGCCGCCTGCGCCGGGCCCGCGAGGCGCAGATCCTGGACGCCGCCGAAGGCGTGTTCGCCGAGGCCGGCTTTTCCGGCGCCACGATGCAGGGCATCGCCGAGCGAGCCGGGCTGCCGAAGGCCAATGTCCACTACTATTTCGGCACCAAGGAGGCGCTGTACCGGGCGGTGCTGGCCCGCATCCTCGATCTCTGGGTCGACGCCTTCGACCATCTGGTGCCGGAGCGCGACCCGGCCGAGGCGCTGGCCGCCTATATCCGCGACAAGATGCGCTGGTCGCGCACCCGGCCGCTGGCGTCGAAGGTCTTCGCCAACGAGATCATCCACGGCGCGCCGCAGGTCGCCGACTACCTGTCCGGCAAGCTGAAGAGGACGATCGACGAGAAGGCGCGGGTGATCGAGGGCTGGATCGCCGCCGGCCGGATGGCCCCGGTCGACCCCCGCCACCTGGTCTTCACCCTGTGGGCCGCGACCCAGACCTATGCCGATTTCGAGGCGCAGATCCGGGCCGTGCTGGGCAAGGAGGCGATGGACGACGACGTCTTCCTGGTCGCCAGCCGCCACGTCACCGGCCTGGTCCTGCGCGGCTGCGGGCTGAAGCCGCCGCGCGGCGGGTGATCAGTCGCTGCTGCCGCCGCTGTCGCCACCCCCGCTGTCGCCGCCGCCTGAATCGCTGCCGCAGCTGCCGCCGTCCGACCCGCCCGAATCGCTGCCGCAATCGACGCCGCGGGGATCGTCCCCGCCCCAGCCGTCGGTCGAACTGCCGCTATCGGACCAGGGCCAGGACGAGCTGTCGGAGGAGCTGCTGCCGGTGCCGGCGCGCCGCCGGCCGGACGTCAGGACTCCATAGGCGAAGGCCGCGACGGCCAGGAGCAGAACGATCGAGAATTCGGTGTTCATCCGCACCCCGTGCAAGGCGAGGCTCTATTGTACCACAAGCCTTCGCGACGGCCCGCCATGGCGGCGTGGAGCGCTTTGCGCTAAGGATGGGCCATGTCGCTGCGCACCCTCACCCCGCTGGTCCTGCTCGCCCTCGCCGCCTGCGGCGGGGAGCCGCCGCAACCGCCGCTGCCGCCGGCCACGCTGCAGACCGGGGCCCTGCCCGGCGAGGACGGCTTCGATCGCAGCCGGGCCGAATCGCTGCTGGCCCAGGCCAAGGCGGCCGAAGCCCGCGACCCCGGCCGGGCCAAGGGCCTGTACCGGCAGGCCGGGATGGCCTGGCCCGACCTGGCCGACGCCTGGGACGGGCTGCAGCGGGTGGCGGCGCAGCAGAACGACGCGGCCGAGGCCAAGGCCGCCGCCTTCATGGCGGAGCGGGTGAAGCTGTATCCTGGCGGCGCGATCGCCTCGCAGCGCGAGGTCAACATGGCGCTGCAGAGCTATATCCAGGCGCAGTCGCAGCAGCCGACCGACGGCCCGGAGCAGCTGGCCTTCGCCAAGCGGCTGGGCCAGTTCTACGATGCGCAATACGCGATGGCCGGCTTCTACAGCCGCGAGAAGGACTTCGGCAACATCGAGACCCACGACCTGCCGGCCGTGGCCCTGACCGGCGGCGGCGTCCTGGGCTACGCCGTCAGCCTCGCCGCCAAGGCCAGGTGAGGCGGGGCGGGGTCACCCCGCCCGCTCCCGCGGCGTCACCGACACCTCCTGCACCCGGCGGTCGCGCAGCAGGCGCAGCACCGCAGGAACGCCGACCCGCTCGGCCCCGAGCAGCCGGTGCAGCGCGTCGACACCGTCCACCGGATGGCCGTCGATCGCCAGGATGACATCGCCGACGCGCAGCGCCGCGGCCCCGGCGCCGCCGGGCAGCAGCTCCGCCACCCGGACGCCGCCGGCCGCGGGCAGGCCCAGCGCCAGCTGCGTCGGCCGCGGCAGCCGGATGGTCTGCGCGGCGATGCCGAGCGAGGCGCGCCGCACCCGGCCGTGGCGGATGATCTCCGACGCCACCACCAGGGCGGTGTCGCTGCCGATGGCGAAGCACAGCCCCTGGGCGCCGGCGATCATCGCCGTGTTGATGCCGACCACCCGGCCGAGCGCGTCGACCAGCGGGCCGCCGCTGTTGCCGGGGTTCAGCGCCGCGTCGGTCTGCAGCACGCCGTCGATCAGCCGGCCGGAGCGGCCGCGCAGCGACCGGCCGAGAGCGCTGACCACCCCGGCCGTCACCGTCGCCTCGAAACCCAGCGGGTTGCCGATCGCGACCACCAGCTGGCCGACCTGCAAGGCGGTCGAGGAGCCGAGCGGCGCCCAGCCGGGCACGCTGTCATGCAGGCGCAGCACCGCGAGGTCGGTGTCCGGGTCCTCGCCGACCGGCCAGGCGACGACGCTGCGGCCGTCGCTGAGCGTCGCGGTGATGGCGGTCGCGCCGTTCACCACATGGCTGTTGGTCAGGACGAAGCCGTCCGGGGTGAAGATGACGCCGGACCCGCTGCCGCGCGGCACGACCGCGCCATCCGGCCCCTTGCCGGAGACGCGGAGATGCACCACGGCGGGGGCGGCGGCGCGCACGGCGTCGATCACGGTGCGGGAATAGGCGTCGAGCGCGTCGCCGCCGACGGCGGCGGCCGACGGGGTCGAGGACTCGGGCCCCGGCGCCGGGGCGTCGAGGAGGAAGCGGGTTTCGTAGCCGGGCATGGCAGGACCTTGGGAGCGGAAGGGGCGGCGCCAGCCGGCGCGTCCCGTTCGCTTCCATGTGGGCATGCGATGATGAGAACCCAAGGGGAACGAAATCGCGCCGGGCCGCCGGCTGACGGGGATCGTGGCCGGGCGTATGTTCGGCGAACGGAATGCGCGATTCGCGCAGCGATCACGGCGAGGATGCCCGAAGATGGCGACGGAAACGCTGGATGGCTTCGACTGGCGGATCCTGGCGGCGCTGCAGGACGACGCCCGGATAAGCAACATCGCGCTGGCCGAACGCGTCCTGCTGTCGCCGTCGCAATGCGCCCGGCGGCTGCAGCGGCTGGAGGAGGCGGGGGTGATCCGCGGCTATGCTGCCCTTCTCGACCCCGACCGCATCGGCCTGTCGGTTGCCGCCTATATTTCGATCACGCTGGAGAAGCACGGCGCCTTCACCGCAGAGGCGTTCCGCGAGGCGGTGCAGCGCCACCCCGAGATCGTCGAATGCTGCGCCGTGACCGGCGACGCCGATTACGAGCTGCGGGTGGTGGCGCCCGACCTGAAGGACCTGTCGCGCTTCATCATGGACAGCCTGATGCGGATCGACGGCGTCTCTGCCATCCGCTCGCGCATCGTGCTGGACACCATCAAGGACAGCCGCCGCCTGCCGCTGCCGCCGGCGCCCTGACCCGGAGGCCATCGAGAATGAATATGATCGGGTTGTGAAAGCGGCATCGCTGGTCGATCGGCTGCGAGCTATCGGTGAACGCTATGCGCGCTATTCGAAGACGGGACCGAAGGTCGACAGGGCGTTCTTCAACGAGGAAGACGGCAACCTCTGATATTGGCCATCACCGCGGTCTTCCTTTCAGCCGCCCTTCGTGCGGGATCACGCCGCATGCGGCACCGGGTTGTGCCGGGGCGCCGTCCGTGCTTGTCTCCCGCCACTTCTTGCGACCCGTCTGGAGCGCCCTGCGCATGACGCGTTTCCTGCAACTTCTCGGGAGCCTTCTCCTCGCCATGGCCATCACCCAGGGGGCTTCGGCCCGCGACCCCGAAAACACGCTCTATCTCGACCTGACCTACGGCCGGGTGGTGATCGAGCTGCGGCCCGACCTCGCCCCGAAGCATGTCGCCCGGATCAAGGAGCTGGTGCGCCAGGGCTTCTACGACGGCATCGTCTTCCATCGCGTGATCGAGGGCTTCATGGCCCAGACCGGCGACCCGACGGGCACCGGCATGGGCGGCTCCGGCCAGAAGATCGACGCCGAGTTCAGCCAGCAGCCCTTCGAGCGCGGCACCGTCGGCATGGCCCGGGCGCAGAGCCCGAACAGCGCCGACAGCCAGTTCTTCATCATGTTCGCGCCCGGCCATTTCCTGAACGGCCAGTACACCGTCTGGGGCCAGGTGGTCGAGGGCATGGAGTTCGTCGACAAGATCAAGCGCGGCGAGCCGCCGGCCAACCCGGACAAGATCGTCAAGATGCAGGTCGCCGCCGACGTCAAGTAAGGCACAGGTGGCAGATCGACATCTTAGACGAGGTGTTTCTCTATGCTGTCATTGCCGGGCTTGACCCGGCAATCCAGAAGGTCTCGACGTTCTCTGGATGCCCGGGTCAAGCCCGGGCATGACAATTTGAGAATAGCTGGAATCGATCCAGATCGACCGAAGCGAAGCCCGGCCTCCTGGTCGGGCTTCTGCGTTTCGGGGTGGGCTCGCCATGACGGAGGAAAGAGGCGGGAGAGCTCGTATCGGAGCCCCACCGTCAGCGGAAGCGGAAGGCGATCAGCGGCATCTTGTAGGTCTCGCGCACCTCGGAGATCGGCTTGCCGTCCTGGCGCAGCACGATGGCGCGATTCTCGAACAGCGAGGCCGCCGGATCATAGGCCGGCGCCGGTGCCGCGGCGGCCCATTGCGCCAGCCGGTCGGCCGGCATCCGCTCCCACCCCTCCGGCAGCGTTTGCCACAGGACGGTGGAGGACAGGGTCCGGCGCGACGGGCCGAGCGGCCGGATGGCCCGGCCGAAGGGCGTGTCGGTCTCGGTGAGCTGCTTGTTGATGTCCGGCGTCAGCCGGTTCGGCAGGTACCAGTTGTCGGCCTCGGACAGCACCTGGTCGCCGCAGACCAGCTGCACCCGGCGATAGACCACCGGTTCGGCCGCATCGGTGATGTCCAGCTCCTGCTTCTGCTGCTCGGTCAGCGGTATTTCGCCGGGCACCCGCCTGGCCACGATCTTGGCCACGGGCGCCAAGCCGTAGCGGCCGCACCAATCCTCCAGGAACAGCGTGGCGCTGTCGGTGGCGCCGAGCCCGGCGCGCAGCGACTGGACCAGCGCGGTCAGCGCCAGCCGGTCGGACAGGCCGGCGGCACCGGCTTCCTGGCCGGCCGCGACCTCGGCCCGGACCAGGACGAGCGGCGTGGTCAGCGCCAGGGCGGCAGTGGCGGCGAAGATCGGCAGGCGGCGCAGCATCGGTTCCATCCTCCAGGCCGGCCAGGGCCGGCGGGCGCAGGATGGCTGGATAGCCGCCCGGAGGCGCCACGGCAATCCGCCGCAGGCCGCTTCAGGCCGCAGCGTGATGCTCGCAGCGGTTGACCTCGACCGTTACATGCGACAGGCCGGGCAGGCCGTCGAGCCGGGCCTTGTACTGTGCCGGCGGCAGCGGCCGGTCGCTGACCAGCGACACGATCGCGGCGGCATGGCCGGGGCCGACGCGCCAGAGATGCAGGTCGGCGATGCGGTCGCCCCCGGTCTCGAGCCGGCCGCGGATCGTCTCGGCGAGGCCAGGGTCTGGCACGGTGTCGAGCAGCACCGCGCCCGAATCGCGCAGCAGGCCCCAGGACCAGCGCGCGATCATGACGCCGCCGACGATGCCCATCACCGCATCCATCCAGGCCCAGCCATAGATGCGGCCGGCGAGCAGGCCGAGGATGGCGCCGACCGAGGTCACGGCATCGGCCAGCACATGGAAATAGGCCGCGCGCAGGTTGTGGTCGCGGTGGTGGGCGTGATGGCCGTGGTGGTCATGGTCGTGCCCATGAGCGTGGTGATGGTGCCCGTGGTCGTGACCATGATGGTGGCCGTGGTGATGGCCGCCGTCGTGCAGCAGCCAGGCGCTGGCGATGTTGACGGCGAGGCCGAGCACGGCGATGGCGATCGCCTCGTCATAGGCGATGGCGACCGGGTTCAGCAATCGCGCCACCGATTCCCAGCCGATGCCGATCGACACCACCGCCAGCACCAGGGCGCTGGCGAAGCCGGCCAGGTCGCCCAGCTTGCCGGTGCCGAAGGCGAAGCGCGGGTCGCGGGCGTGGCGGCGGGCATAGCCATAGGCCAGGGCGGCGACGCCGAGCGCCCCGGCATGGGTCGCCATGTGCAGCCCGTCGGCGAGCAGCGCCATCGAGCCGAAGGCGAGGCCGCCGGCGATCTCGGCCGCCATCATCGCCGCGGTCAGCACCACCACCCAGCGGGTGCGGCGTTCGTTGCGGTCATGATCGGCGCCGAGGAACAGGTGATCGTGCCGCCAGGCGTCCAGGGAATGGCTGTGCATCGTCGCCTCCGCTCAATGGAGCAGAAGGAGGTCGGGATGGCCGGTCCAGTCGCGCACCTCGCGCGTCGCCACCGCGACCGGCACGTCGGGATGGTTGTGGCGGTACAGCCTTACCGCGGCCTCGAAGGCCCATTCCGGCGGTTCGGCCCGGGCGCAGAGTTCGCGATAGACCCGCTCGACGGCGACGCGGCAGCACATGGTGCCCTCACAAATACTTGGTGATCTCGCGCAGCGAGGCGAGCCTCGCCTCACGGCCCTCACCCGACCCGTTGGAGAGATGGGCGATGCAATGGTCGACATGATCGAGGATCAGCATCGTCTTCGCCTTCTCCACCGCCTTGACCACGGCCTGGAGCTGCTGGGCGATGGCGAGGCCGTCCTCGCCGGCCTCGACCATGCGCAGCGTGGCGGCGAGATGCCCCTGCGCCCGCTTCAGCCGGCCCAGGATCTCGGGATTGTTGGCATGGCTCATGGCCGGAACCTATCCCCCTGGAGGGGATATGGCAAGTCGGCCCCGCGACGTTCCGGAGCACTTCCGTTTCCGCGCCCCTCAGATGACGGCAACGCCGCTTCTGCATCCCGCCATTCCGGCGTAAACGACAGACATATCGGAGGGGAAGTGGGTTCATCGCAAGACATCGCGGCATCGGGGCGGACCGGTCTGGCGGGACATCCGGTGCTGGCCAGCGGCCTGGCGGTCGCCGTGGTCTGCCTGTTGCTCATCGCCTTCGCCGACCAGCCCGCGGCGCTGTGGTTCGAGGCGCATCGCGGCTCCGACATCATCGGCGCGGTCAAGGTCTTCACCGATCTCGGCCTCGGTGTCTGGTGGTACGCGCTGGCGATCCTGGGCTGGCTCGGCTTCCGCTTCGCCGCCTTCCTCGCCGCCCATGGCGATGTCCGGGCCCGGCGGCTGAAGCGGGCCCGCGGCTTCGGCTTCATGCTGGCGGCGCTGCTGGCCACCACCGTGACCAACTGGCTGCTGAAGGCGGCGGTAGGCCGGCCCCGGCCGCGCCACCTGTTCCGCGAGGGCGCCTTCGCGCCGCACCCCTTCGGCTGGGACCTGTTCTCGAACAGCTTCCCCTCGGGCCACGCCCAGACCATGGCGACGGCGATGGCGGCGCTGTGGATCCTGTTCCCGCGCTGGGGCTGGGTCTTCGCCCTGTTCGGCGGGCTGGTGGCGCTGAGCCGCGTCGTCGTCACCTCGCACTACCCGGCCGACATCGTCGCCGGCGCCTGGCTGGGGGTGGTCGTGGCGCTGGCCGTGCGCCGCTGCCTGGAGGCGACCGGCGGCCCGGTGACGATCGCCCGATGATCGCCCTCGTCGCCGCCCTGATCCCGGTGCTGGCGCCGGTGATCGCCTCCGCCGCCGTCGGCTATGTCTGGGACCGGTCGCGCCATCCCTTCGACCTCGGCTTCGTCACCCGGCTCGTGACCTATGTCGGCTCGCCCTGCCTGGTGTTCTCGGCCCTGACCAGGTTCCATGTCCCGGCCGGCGAGATCCTCAGCCAGGCCGGCCTTGCGATGCTGTCGGTTTTCGCCTGCGGCCTGGCCGGCGGGCTGGCGCTGCACCTGTCCGGCCGGGCGGTCCGGCCGCTGCTGCCGACGGTGATGCTGCCGAACGCCGGCAATCTCGGCCTGCCGATCGCGTATTTCGCCTTCGGCGACGAGGGGCTAGCGCTGGCCCTGCCCTTCTCCGCCGCGATGACGATGCTGCAGTTCACGGTCGGCGTCTCCTGCGCCTCCGGCCACAGCCGGTGGACCGAGATCCTCAGGACTCCGACGATCTATGCCATCCTGCTCGCGATCGCCTTCGCCGCCGCAGGCATCGACACGCCGCGCTGGCTGGCCAACACCACCGAACTGCTGGGCGGCGTCACCCTGCCGCTGATGCTGATCGCGCTCGGCGTGTCGCTGGCCAGCCTGCGCATCGCCAATCTCGGTCACGCCCTCTGGCTGGCCGGGCTGCGCCTGGCCCTCGGCCTCGCCGCCGGCGTCGCGGTTGTCAAGCTGTTCGGCATCCCGCACCCGACCGCGAGCGTGCTGATCCTGCAATCGGCGATGCCGCCGGCCGTCTTCAACTACCTGTTCGCGGCCCGCTACGGCGGCCCGGTGCAGGAGGTGGCCGGCGCGGTCGTGGTCGGCACCGCGATCTCCCTGCTGACCCTGCCGGTGCTGCTGGCCGTGCTGATAGGGTAGATCGGACGCGCGGGCGAACCCGGCCTACCCTTGTTCGATCTCCCGCTTGCGCGCCTCGTAGGTGGCCTCGTCGATCAGGCCGCGCCGACGCATGATCTCCAGCGCCACCAAGGCCCGGCCGCGGTTGTCGTCGCCGACCGTGCCGCTTTCCGCATCCGCGTCGCTGCCGGCCGCGCCGGGCTGCGCCTTCTCCGCCATGATACCGTCCATCCGTTCTGGGACGCCGCGCACCGTTCTGCGACGCCGCGCACGCTTCCGCGGGCGGGGCGTCGCGCCTATGACAGCAGACGATGGCGCAAGGAGGACGGCCGGTCGAGATGGGAACGAAGCGGATTCTGCGGATCCTGGCCCTGGCGGTGCCCGTGATCGTCATCGCCGTCGCCGTGGCCTTCTGGCTCGGCCCGCCGGGCGGCGGTCGCGTCACCGGCCAGGGCTTCGGCTCGGTCGGCGGGCCGATCGCCCTGATCGACCAGGCGGGCAAGCCGATCACCGAGAAGGACTTCACCGGAAAATACGCCCTGATCTTCTTCGGCTACACCAGCTGCCCCGATGTCTGCCCGACCGAGCTGTCGACCATGGCCGCCGCGCTGGACCAGCTGGGGCCGAAGGCCGAGGGCGTGGTGCCGGTCTTCATCACCGTGGATCCGGAGCGCGACACGCCGCAGGTGGTGGGCCAGTACGCCCAGGCCTTCCATCCCCGCATGGTCGGCCTGACCGGCACGCCCGAGCAGATCGCCCAGGCGGCGAAGGCCTTCCGCGTCTACTACAAGAAAGCACCCCAGGGCGACGGCACCACCTATCTGATGGACCACTCCGCCTTCATCTACCTGATGGGGCCGGACTGGCAGGTCGTCGATATCCTGCCGCCGCAGCTGTCGCCACAGGACATGGCCCAGCGCATCGGCAAGCAGATCTGACGGCCTGAGGCCAGAAGCGGGGTCGTGATCGCGCCCGGCGTGCTATCGTGGGCCGAATCATGCCGTCCGCTCTCGGGAGTCGCCCCATGATCCTCCGCCACGCCCTCCTGGCCGGGCTCGCCTTCCTCGTCCTCAATGGCTGCTCCGAGCGCGAGGCCCGGCAGCAGCAGGCCCTGACGGCCCAGAGCGACCTGGTCGGCACCAGCGAGACGCAGCTCCTGGCCTGCGCCGGGACGCCGAACCGCACGCGCAGCGTCGGCAACACCCGCTACCTGACCTATCAGAGCGCGGGAATGAGCGCGGACGAGATCGCCGGCGTCGGCGGCTTCGGCAGCGCCAACGCCGGCTCCGACATCGGCATCAACCCGGTCAATGTCGGCGTCGGCCAGCAGATCGGCACCGGCTCGCTGGACCCGAACTATTGCGAGGCGACCTTCACCGTGGTCGACGGCCGGGTCGCCGAGGTCCGCTACCGCACCACCGGCGGCTATTACCGGACGGCGCAGTGCTCGGATATCGTCGCCCCTTGCATGGGCGGCCCGCAATTCGACCCCAGCCAGGGCCAGCCGAACCAGAGCAAGCCCAGGAAGCCCTGACCGGGACAACCGCGCCCGCCGTCGGTCGCGGAGCACAAACCGTCGCGGACCGGATGGACCGGAGGTCCGGATACGGGCCTCTGTTCCCTGTTCGCCCGCGGCGGTTGCCGATCCTGTCCGCGGGCACTAAAAGCGTCCTTCTGCAGCGCGAAAAGCGCGGTCCATGGAGTGCGAGCCGATGAAGATCCTGGTCCCGGTCAAACGGGTGATCGACTTCAACGTCAAGGTCCGGGTCAAGGCCGACGGGTCCGGCGTCGACTTGGCGAACGTCAAGATGTCGATGAACCCCTTCGACGAGATCTCGGTCGAGGAGGCGATCCGCATCAAGGAGGCCGGCAAGGCGACGGAGGTGATCGCCGTGTCGGTCGGGCCGGCGCAGGCGCAGGAGACGATCCGCACCGCCCTGGCCATGGGCGCGGACCGCGGCCTGCTGGTGCAGACCGATGTCGAGCTGCAGCCGCTGGCCGTGGCCAAGATCCTGAAGGCGCTGGTCGAGCGCGAGCAGCCGCAGCTGGTGATCCTGGGCAAGCAGGCGATCGATGACGACGCCAACCAGACCGGCCAGATGCTGGCGGCCCTGCTGGGCTGGGGCCAGGCGACCTTCGCCTCGAAGCTGGTGGTCGAGGACGGCGCCGCGCTGGTGACCCGCGAGGTCGACGGCGGCCTGGAGACCATCCGGGTCAAGCTGCCGGCGATCGTCACCACCGACCTGCGCCTGAACGAGCCGCGCTACGCTTCGCTGCCGAACATCATGAAGGCCAAGAAGA
>Ga0182749_1002963_pt1 | contig 12000 bp, 10 predicted proteins | sample eDN3rd37CKraftMG_FD_128875 | JGI IMG/M metagenome (GOLD analysis project Ga0182749, IMG submission 128875) | Enriched Miracle-Growth compost microbial communities from Emeryville, California, USA - eDNA 3rd pass 37_C Kraft MG (version 2) (version 2) ...
CGGCCGCGACGACTTTGGCCCCGGCGCAGACCCCGACGATCATCGCGCCCTTGTCGACCTGGCTCCTGATCCACGCAAGCGCAGCCGGATCGTCATCGCGATGCATGGCCGGAACGATGACGTAATCCGCACCCTCCGGATATTTCGCGTCGAATTCCTCGACGGTCGACTGGGGCTCCACCTTGAGGGCCGGATAGAGTGTCACCGGCCCCGGCCCGGTCGCCAGCGCCACCACATCCGCGACGTCGGCGCGCTTCAGGATACCGTAGGACATGAGATAGTCGGTGGCCTCCGTCCCCTCATTGACCCCGATCACCGCAATGAGCGGGCGCTCGCGCTTCGGCGGTTTCAGGCCCGCCAGCGCGGCATCGGTCTCCTCCTGCGCGATCGGCGGCGCCGCGCCGACCGCGGGCGTGGCAGGCAGCGAAAGGATCCAGCCGATACCCGCAATTGCGAGGAGAGCGAGGGCGCCCAGCCCGCTCTTCAGCGCAAACCGTCTTTTCATGGCGTCCATCCCCGGCGTCAGACTCGGGCCAGGCTACATCCGTTTCGGCTTCACCGAAATGACGAAAATCCCCGGAGGATCACTCAAACGCGGTTCTGCAGATGCTCGTAGACCGAGCTGAGGTGCCGGCGCATCGCCTGTTCCGCCGCAACCGGATCGCGGTCGGCGATCGCCTCGATCACCTTGTGATGCTGGTGCGAGACCTCCGAGCGCCGCGAATGGGAGAAGGTGCTCTGCCGAAGGGCCCGCCATCCCGAGTTCTTCAGCACGCTCGCCAGCGATTCGAACATGGCGAGGAAGAGGCTGTTGTTCGCCCCCTCGGCCACGGCTCGATGGAACGACAGATCGGAGATCTCGAACCCCTCCGGCGTTTCGGCCTGGGAAGCGTGCACCGCGGCCCGGCTGATGCGGTCAACCTGCTCGCGCGTGGCGCGCAGCGCGCAGAGGCGGGCGAGGATCGGCTCCAGTTCCATGCGCACTTCGAGCAGTTCCGCCGGCGTCGTATGGATGGCCGAGCTGAAAAGCTGCTTGCTCTGGCGCGGCCGCTGGGCTGAAACGAAGGTGCCCTGGCCCTGCCGGCGCCAGATGATTCCCTGCGCCTCCAGAAGGGCGAGCGCCTCGCGCAGCGAACGCCGGCCGACGCCCATGTGGTCGGCAAGCTCGCGCTCCGGCAAGAGCCGGCCGCCTTTGACGATCTGGCCCTCCTCCAGCGCGGTGCGCAGGCGCTGCGCAAGCGGCGGCTGCACCTGTGTCGTCTCCCCTGTCATCGCTGCTCTCCGCGCGTCATCGCACCAATGTGAACCACTTTGCTGCGAAATGTCTATAGATCCTTGTACATAACGGCTCGGAACTGAACCAATTTAGAATGTTTTCACATAATGGTTCATTTTTAGCTTGACCACCCCGCACCAACTGCCACTAGATAGCCGCGTAACAATGGGTGCCTGAACCATTAGCCATTGGTTCGGCGCGACCGGCGCGAACTCTGCGCATTCAAGAGGGGACGTGACATGATCCGGAAGATTTCCGTAATCGCCTTTGCAATGACGACCGCGCTGATGACGGGAAGTGCATTCGCGCAAAACGAGCTCAGGATTGGCATGCGTGACGATCCGGGCTCGCTCGATCCCGCCACGAACGCCACCTTCGTGGGCCGCGTTTCGCTCCAGTCCATCTGCGACAAGCTGGTCGATATCGATGTGCAGGGCAATCTGCAGCCCATGCTCGCGGAAAGCTGGCAATGGTCGGAAGACGGCAAGGAGGTGACCCTGTCTCTGCGCCAGGGCGTGGTGTTCCATGACGGCACGCCCTTCAACGCGGAAGCGGTGAAGTTCAACCTCGAGCGCTATCTCACGCTCGAAGGCTCCCGCCGCCGCGCCGAGATCTCGGCGATCGACAAGATCGACGTGCTTGATGACCACACGGTCAAGCTCACGCTGAAAGCCCCGTCCGTTTCCCTGCTCACCCAGTTCACCGACCGCGCGGGCATGATGGTGAGCCCCACGGCCTATGCCGCCACCACGCCGGAAGAGTTCGCCAACAAGCCCGTTTGCGCCGGCCCCTACACGCTGGCCGAATATCGCCCGCAGGAGCAGGTCGTGCTGGAGAAGTTCCCCCAGCATTGGCGCGCCGACCAGTACAGCTTCGACAAGGTCATCTATTCCGCCATCCCCGACAGCAACGTGCGCCTGCTCAATCTGCGCTCCGGCGAACTGGACCTGGCGGAGAACGTGGCCCCCAACGACATCCCCTCGCTCGAAGGCGACAGCAGTTTCAAGGTCGCCGTGGGTGACCAGCCGGCTTTCGAGATGATCCAGTTCAACCTCAAGGGACCCGGCGCCAATCCGGACGTCGCCAACAATGTCGCCGTGCGCGAGGCTTTCTCGCTGGGCATTGATCGCGAGGCCATCAATCAGGTGGTGTTCGGCGGCCGCTACACCACCGGCAACCAGCCCTTCCCGCCCTCCAGCATGTGGTATAATCCGGAGTTCCCGGTGCCGGCCCGCGATGTCGAAGCCGCCAAGGCGAAGCTTGCCGAAGCGGGACTCGAAAAGGTGGACATCGATCTGATGATCTCCACCTCGCCCGAGCGTCAGGCCGTCGCCGAGATGATGCAGGCCATGCTCTCCGAGGTTGGCATCAACCTGAACATCCAGCCGACCGAGTTCGTATCCATGCGCGAGAAGGCGGCCTCGGGCGATTTCCAGGCCTATGTCATCGGCAGCTCCGGCCGCGTCGATCCGGACCTGAACATCTCGCTTACGCTCGAATGCGGTACGGCCAACAATGTCGGCGGCTATTGCAGCGAGGAGCTCGATTCCCTTCTCGACAAGGGCCGCGCCACGGCGGACCCGGAAGCACGCAAGCCGATCTATGCCGATGCGATCGAGGTCATCATGAAGGACGTGCCGGGCATCTATCTTTACAACCCCCGCGCCGCCTACGCGATGACGTCCAAGCTGGAAGGCTTCCAGCCCTTCCCGGACGGCATCATCCGCCTGGAAGGCGTCAAGCTGGCGGAGTGATCCAGCCTCAAGCCCGCTCCGGCGCGGTCCACCGCCGCGCCGGCCCCGCAGTGCCGCACGACGATCCTATGACGGACACCACGCAAAATCTGCTCGAGGTGAATGAGCTGCGCGTAACCTTCGGCGCGGCCGATGAGGCCGTCACCGTCGTCGACGGCGTGAGCTTTACCGTCCAGGCCGGCAGGACCCTCGGGATCGTGGGAGAGTCCGGAAGCGGCAAAAGCGTCACCTCCCTCGCGATCATGGGCCTGTTGGCCAAGCATTCCGCGCGGGTGAGCGGCACCGTCGCCTTCGAGGGCAAGGACCTCCTGCGCCAACCCGAAGCGACGCTCCGCGATCTCCGGGGAAACCGTCTGGCGATGATCTTCCAGGAGCCGATGACGTCGCTCAACCCGGCCTACCGCATCGGCGACCAGATCACCGAGGCGCTGATGCGTCATCGCAAGATGACGAAAGCGGAGGCCAAGGCGCGGGCCATCGAGATGCTGCGGCGCGTCCGCATTCCCTCGCCCGAGCAGCGCTTCAACGAGTTTCCGCATCGCCTTTCCGGCGGCATGCGCCAGCGCGTCATGATCGCCATGGCGCTTGCCTGCGATCCGAAGCTCCTGATCGCGGATGAGCCGACGACGGCGCTCGATGTCACGATCCAGGCGCAGATCCTTTATCTGATGCGCCAGCTCCGCGAGGAGACCGGCGCCGCCATCGTCCTCATCACCCATGATCTCGGCGTCGTCGCCGAAGTGTGCGACGACGTTGTGGTCTTGTATGCCGGCCAGGTGGTCGAGCGCGCCCCGGCCGCGGACCTCTTCGCCTTTCCGCAGCATCCCTATACCGTCGGCCTCCTGGGTTCCCTCCCCCGCTTCGAGGAGAGCACGGATCGCCTTCCGGTGATTGCCGGAACCGTGCCGAACCCGCGCGCCCTGCCCAAGGGCTGCCGTTTCCAGGACCGTTGTCCCTTCAGGATCGAGCGTTGCGCCGAGCAGCCGCCGCTCCTTGAACTCTCGCCTACCCGCAGCTCCCGCTGCTGGCGCGCGCCGCTCGAAGGGCTCGCGTCATGACTGGCCCGGTCCTCACCGTCGAGAACGCGTCGAAGACGTTTGTCGCCAAGCGGAATGTGCTCGGCCGCCCCACGCGCACCGTGAAGGCGGTGGATTCGGTAAGCCTTTCCCTCATGAAAGGGGAGACGCTGGCGCTTGTCGGCGAGTCGGGCTGCGGCAAGTCCACCCTCGGCCGCCTGATGACGCGGCTCATCGAGCCCACCTCCGGCACCATCGTGCTCGACGGCGAGGACATCACCACCGCTAACGACCGGGCGCTGCAGAAAATCCGCCGCAAGATCCAGATGGTTTTCCAGGATCCGTTCGCCGCGCTCAACCCGCGCATGACCGTCGGGCAGATGGTGGCCGAGCCGCTGATGCTGCATGACATTGTCCCCGCCTCCGAGCGGAAGGCGCGCGTGGTGTCCCTTCTAGAAGCGGTGGGCCTCGGGGCGCAGCACGCGGACCGCTACCCCCACGAGTTTTCCGGCGGCCAGAGACAGCGCGTCGTGATCGCCCGCGCGCTTGCCGCCGATCCGATGGTGCTCGTCTGCGACGAGCCGGTATCGGCGCTCGACGTGTCTATCCGCTCCCAGATTCTCAATCTTCTGGCGGAGCTGCAGGAGCGGCTGGGGCTGTCCTACATCTTCATTTCCCACGATCTTGGCGTGGTGAAGCACATCGCCGACCGCGTGGCGGTCATGTATCTCGGCCGTATCGTCGAGATCGGCAGGACGGAGGACGTCTTCTCCGCCCCGCGTCACCCTTATACTCGGGCATTGATCTCGGCCATTCCCGTGCCCAGTCCCAATGCCGCAAGAGCGCACGAGCCGATCGAAGGCGACATGCCGAACCCGCTCGATCCTCCCTCGGGCTGCCATTTCCACACGCGCTGTCCTTACATGCGGGATATCTGCCGCGACAAACGGCCGGAACTGCTGCCGAGCGATGCCGGGCATCCATCCGCATGCCATTTCCGCGACGAGCTTCCTTCCGCCGCGGACATTCTGCCCAAGCCTGTCGCCGTCGTTCCGCGCCTGGAGAAACTCTTCACGGCCTTTGGAACCTCCGGCGTCGAGGAGGCCCTCCCATGACCCGTCTCATCGCGCGCCGCCTCATCGAGCTCATCCCGACGCTGTTGATCCTGTCGGTGATCATCTTCCTGCTGCAGCGCCTTCTGCCGGGCGATCCGGCGATCGCGCTTGCCGGCGACGACAGCGACCCGGAACTGCTCGAACAGATCAGGCGGCAATACAACCTCGACCAGCCCCTGCCCATTCAATATCTGAGCTGGATCGGCGGCGTGCTGCACGGCGACCTCGGCAATTCGATGCGGCTCGGCCGCCCCGTGCTGGACCTGATCCTCGATCGTCTGCCGGTGACCCTCCAGCTTGCCGTGATGGCGATGCTCTTCGCCCTGGTGGTGGGGCTCACCGCCGGCATCATCTCCGCCATCAAGCAGGGCACGGTCTGGGATTACCTGGCCAACATCATCGCGCTTGCAGGCATCTCGCTGCCCAATTTCTGGATGGGCATCATGATGATCCTCTTCTTCTCCGTCATGCTGGGCTGGCTCCCCGCATCCGGCTATGTGAGCCCGGCCGACGACCTGCAGCGAAGTCTCCTCAGCCTGCTGATGCCCGCCATCGTGCTCGGCAGCGGCATCGCCGGCGTCATCATGCGCCACACCCGCAGCGCCATGCTGCAGGCGCTGGAAAGCGACTATGTGCGGACCGCCCGCGCGAAGGGGCTGTTTGAATCGCGCGTCGTCATCCGCCACGCCATGCGCAACGCCCTTACCCCCGTCATCACGCTCGGCGCGTTGGAGTTCGGCGGCCTCCTCGGCGGAGCGGTGCTGACGGAGCAGATTTTCAACATCCCGGGCTTCGGCAAGCTGATCGTCGACGCCGTCTACAACCGCGATTATGCGGTGGTGCAGGGCGTCGTGCTGGTGACGGCCATCGTCTATGTGACGATGAGCCTGCTTGCGGATATCGGCTATGTGCTCGCCAACCCAAGGCTGAGGGAGTAGCCCATGGCAATCGCCTCGACTGCCCCGGCAGTGCCCCATGAAGGCCAGTTCGCGCGCTTCTGGAAGAGGTTGCGTAGGCGCAAGGCCGCGCTTGCGGGCCTCATCTTCATCGTAATCGTAATCCTGGCCGCGATCTTGGCTCCGGTGATCGCGCAGTTCGATCCGCTCGCGCAGGATTACACCGCGATCCGCCAGCCTCCGACGGCGCTGCATTGGTTCGGCACGGACGAGCTCGGCCGCGATATCTTCGCCCGCATCGTCTTCGGCGCGCGGGCCTCCATGCTCGCCGGCATCATCTCGCTCAGCATCGCGCTCGCTATCGGCGTGCCCTTCGGCCTCGCCGCCGGCTATCTGGGCGGCTGGATCGATCTGTCGATCAGCCGCGTGGTCGACGCCATGCTGGCCATCCCCTTCCTGATCCTCGCCATCGCGCTCGCCGCCTTCCTGGGCCCGAGCCTGACGAACTCGATGATCGCCATCGGCGTCACGGCCGCGCCGCTCTTCGTCCGCCTCACGCGCGGCCAGGTGCTGAGCGTGAAGGCGGAGGACTATGTGGCCGCGGCCCGTTCCCTTGGAAACCCGCACTGGCGCGTCGCCTTCCGCCACATATTGCCCAACGTGCTGCCCGCCCTCATCGTCCAGGCGACGCTGGCGCTCGCCGCCGCCATCACCTCCGAGGCGAGCCTTTCCTTCCTGGGCCTCGGCCAGCAGCCGCCCGCGCCGTCCTGGGGCTCCATGCTCAACACCGCGCAGCGCTCGCTCTCCAACGCACCCTGGATAGCGGTCTGGCCGGGCATGATGATCTTTCTCACCGTCCTTAGCTTCAACCTTCTGGGGGACGGGATGCGCGACGCTCTCGACCCGCGCAGCCGCTAACCCAACAACGGAAAGTCCTGAGCCATGCGAATTCTCGTCGTCGGAGCCGGCATCCTCGGAGCCAGTGTCGCCTACCACCTCTCGCTACAGAAGGGCGTCGATGTCGAGGTGATCGACGAGGAGCATCAGGGCAAGGCGACGCTCGCCGGCGCCGGCATCGTCTGCCCCTGGGCCACCAAGGTCGAGGAGCCGGCCTTCTACCGCTTCTACGCCGCCGGCGGCGCCTACTACCGCAAGCTGGTCGCGAACCTCGCCGAGAATGGCGAGACCGATTTCGGCTATCGCCAGGTCGGCGCCCTGGTCCTGGCGGAGAACGAGGCCGAGCTCGCCCAGGTCGAGAAGCGCGTGCTCACCCGCGTCGCATCGGTTCCCGAGGCCGGCAAGGTCTCCCGCCTTTCAGGCAAGGACGCGCAGGCGCTCTTCCCTCCTCTCCGCGATAATTTCCTCGCGCTTCACATCGAGGGCGGCGCACGCGTCGAGGCCCGCGCCATCGCCGCGGCGATGATGCGCGTCGCTGTCAAGAACGGCGCCAAGGCCCGCAAGGGACATGTGGAGCTGGCGCTTGCGGGCGGAAAGCCGGCCGCCACGCTGAACGGCGATAAGATCGAGGCGGACCTTGTCATCGTCACCGCCGGCGCCTGGGCGAACGAGATCCTCTCCGCCCTCGGCGTCTCCATCGCCGTCGCGCCGCAGAAGGGGCAGATCGTCCACCTCCGCGTGCCGCAGGAAACGCGTGATTGGCCGGTCCTGCTGCCGCAGGCGAGCCACTACATGCTCGCCTTCGATGACAACCGCGTGGTCGTCGGCGCGACGCGCGAGACAGGCTCCGGCTTCGACTACCGGGTGACCGCCGGCGGCCAGGCCGAGGTGCTGAATTTCGGCCTCGGCCTCGCGCCGGGCCTCGCCACCGCCACGCTGATCGAGACGCGCGTCGGCTTCCGCCCCGCCACCGAAGGCGTCAAGCCGCTGCTCGGCCGCATGCCCGGCATCGAGGGAATGCTGATCGGCAATGGCCTCGGCGCCGGCGGCCTCACCATGGGGCCGCTCGCCGGCCGCCTGCTCGCGCAGACCGCCCTCGGCCAGCCGACCGATCTCGATCTGGCCGATTATCCCGTCCTCGTCTGAAAGAGGTCCACCATGTTCGCTCCCTATCGTTCCCGCATCGTAGGCACCCGCCACATGGCCGCCGCGGGCCATTATCTCGCGGCCCAGACCGCCCTCCAGGTGCTCGAAGCCGGCGGCAACGCCATCGACGCGGGCGTGGCGGGCGGCATCACGCTCGGCGTGGTGCAGAGCGAATATGTCGGTTTCGGCGGCGTCGCGCCGATCATGATCTATTCGGCAGGGAAAGACGAGGTCGTCTCGATCAGCGGCCTCGGCGTCTGGCCCAAGCGCACGGATCTCAGCGTCTTCCACCGGGATTATGCCGGGCGCATCCCGCAGGGTCTCCTGCGCACCATCACCCCCGCCGCCCCGGACAGCTGGATCACGGCGCTTGAGCTCTACGGAACCATGTCCTATGGCGAATGCGCGGCCGAGGCGCTGCGCTTCGCCCGCGAAGGCTTCCCCATGCCCGCCCTGATGGCCGCGATCATCGCCGACTATGAGGACGACTACCGCAAATGGCCGCAGAATGCGGAGATCTACCTGCCCGGCGGGAAGGTGCCGCAGGCCGGCGACATCTTCGTCCAGGCGGATCTGGCGAACACCATCGCCTATATGATCGACGAGGAGCGCGCCGCCGCCGCCAGGGGCGGGCGCGAGGCGGGCCTCAAGGCAGCGCGCGACGCCTTCTACAAGGGCGACATCGCCAAGGCCATCGCCGCCTATCACCGCGAGCATGGCGGCTGGATGCGCGAGGACGATCTCGCCGAGTTCCGCGTCGAGGTCGAGCGCGCCATGTCGGTCGCCTATGGCGGGGCGGAGATCTTCACCTGCGGCCCCTGGTGCCAGGGCCCCGTGCTCGGCCAGGCCATGGCCATGCTCGACGGCGTCGACCTGAAGAGCCTCGGCCACAACAGCCCCGCCTATATCCATCACCTGGTCGAGGTCCTGAAGCTCGCCTATGCGGACCGCCACGCGCTCTATGGCGACCCGAATTTCGTCGACGTGCCGATGAAGCAGCTCTTCAGCGCCGAATATGCTGAGGCCCGCCGCAAGCTCGTGGATCCGGCCCGCGCCCATCCTGGAATGCCGGACCCGGGCCTTCCCACCAATTGGGGCAGGAACCCTGTGCCTCTCCCCGATACCGAGAAGAACCCCGGCCAGCTCGACACCTCCTATGTCTGCGCGGTGGACAAGGAGGGCAACGCGTTCTCCGCCACGCCGAGCGATGGGTCCGTCGGCGCGCCGATCATCCCCGGCCTCGGCTTCGTGCCGTCGGCCCGCGGCGTCCAGTCGTTTACCGATCCCAACGCGCCGGCCGTCCTCGGCCCGGGCCGCCGTCCGCGGCTCACGCCGGGCCCCGCCTTCGCGCGCAAGAAGGGCGAGTGGATCATGCCCCTTGGTTCGCCCGGCAACGACGTCCAGCCGCAGGCGATGCTGCAGGTCTTCCTCAACATCCATGTCTTCGGCATGTCCCCGCAGGACGCCATCGACGCGCCGCGTTTCGCGACCTTCAGCTATCCGCGCTCCTCCGCGCCGCATCCCTTCGATCCCGGCCTCCTCAAGCTGGAGCGCCGCATCCCGGCGGAAACCCGCGAGGCTCTGCGCGCGCTCGGTCACGACGCTCGCGACTGGCCGGAATGGGATTTCGCCGCGGGCGGCGTCTGCACGATCATCAAGGACGAGAAGAAGGGCGTGCTGGAGGGGGGCTCCGATCCGCGCCGCCCGACTGCCGTGGCGGGCTGGTAAGACAAATGACGAAAACCTTCACCTACGATACCCCCTACGCCACGCACCGCGTCCCGGTCTTCGCGCGCAACATGGTGGCGACCTCCCAGCCGCTCGCCGCGCAGGCCGGCCTGCGCATGCTGCTGAAGGGCGGCAACGCCGTGGATGCCGCGCTCGCCACGGCCATGGCGCTGACGGTGGTCGAGCCCACCGGCAACGGCCTCGGCAGCGATGCCTTCGCCATCGTCTGGGACGGCAGGGAATTGCACGGCCTCAACGCTTCCGGCCGCTCGCCCGCCGGCTGGACGCCCGAGCGTTTCGCCGGAATGGATAGAATGCCCCTCCGCGGCTGGGAAAGCGTCACCGTGCCCGGTGCCGTCTCCGCCTGGGTCGCCCTGTCGCAGAAGTTCGGCAAGCTTCCCTTCGAGACGCTCTTCGAACCCGCACTGGAATATGCCCGCACCGGCTTCGCCGTCTCCCCCACCATCGCCACATTGTGGGCTATCGGGGGCGAGCAGTTGCGCGACCAGCCGGGCTTTGCCGAGACCTTCCTGCCGGCAGGCAAAGCGCCGGCGCCCGGTGAAATCGTCCGCAACGAGCCGCTCGCCCGAAGCCTCGAAAGCATCGCCGCCAGCAAGGGCGAATCCTTCTATCGCGGCGATCTTGCCGGAAGGATCGCCGGCTTCGCGCGGCAGCACGGCGCGGTCCTCTCGGAGGACGATCTCGCCGCCCACACCGCCGATTGGTGCGGCACGATCTCAGCGCCCTTCCGCGGCGTCGACCTCCACGAGATCCCGCCGAACGGCCAGGGCATCGCCGCGCTCATGGCGCTCGGCATCCTCGAGCACACCAACATCCAGGATCACGCGGCCGACAGCGTCGCCTCCCTCCACCTGCAGATCGAGGCGATGAAGCTGGCGCTTGCCGATGCGGCGCGCTACGTCGCCGACCCGGCGGCGATGAAGGTGGGCCCGCAAGCCCTGCTCGATCCGGCCTATCTCGCCCGCCGCGCCCGGCTCATCAACCCGGCGCTGGCCGGCGATCCTCAGGCCGGCGCGCCCACCGAAGGCGGCACGGTCTATATCACCACGGCCGACCAGTCGGGCATGATGGTCTCCTACATCCAGTCCAACTATTCGGGTTTCGGCTCCGGCGTGGCCGTGCCCGGCACCGGCATCCACCTGCAGAACCGCGGCTTCGGCTTCACGCTGGAGCCCGGTCATCCCAACCAGGTCGGGCCGCGCAAGCGTCCGTTCCACACCATCATCCCCGGCTTCCTGATGAAGGGCGGCGAGCCGCTGATGAGCTTCGGCGTGATGGGCGGCCCCATGCAGGCGCAGGGGCATCTGCAGATGGTGCTGCGCACGCATCTCTACGGCCAGAACCCGCAGGCCGCCAGCGACGCGCCGCGCTGGCGCTTCGTCTCCGGCAGAAAGGTCGCCGTGGAATGGACGATGCCGGGCGAGACCGTGGCCGGGCTTGCCGAGCTCGGGCATGAGATCTCGCGGGAAAGTCCCGACAACAATTTCGGCTTCGGCGGCGCCCAGCTCATCTGGCGTCTCGAAGGCACTTACGTAGGCGGGTCCGACCATCGCAAGGATGGCGGCGCCGTCGGCTTTTAACCAAGGATAGGAAGCAAAATGGTCGAACGCATCAAGAAGGGAAAAACGCTCCACGCCATTGTGGTGCATGGGGACGTGGTCTATACGGCGGGCATCGGGGCGGACGATATCGGGCAGGATATGGAAGGACAGACGCGCCAGATCTGCGCCAAGATCGATGCGCTCCTGGAAAGTGTCGGGTCTGACAAGACCAAGCTTATCCGTGCACAGATCTTCGTAACGGACATGGCCCGGAAACCGGATATGGACCGCGCCTGGCTTGCCTGGCTCGACGAAAACGATCTTCCGGCCCGCGCGACCATCGGCGTCGCCGATCTGGGCGATCCCCGGCGCCTGATCGAGGTGGTAGTGACCGCAGCACGGTAGAGCCGTTCATGGTTAGATTGAAGCATTCTGCCGGAGCCGGTTTGGCTCAAGGTCAAGGGATTTGGCGAAGGCCGTATCGGGCATACGGTCGAGCCAAAGCCCGCTGGATTGGGCCGAACCGGCCCGGCCTACCGGTCGCCCCCGTTTCGCGGAAACGGGAAGGGACGACCGGCAGGTTCAAACCGTTTGCTGGTTTGCCCAGGCA
>Ga0182749_1002966_pt1 | contig 11984 bp, 9 predicted proteins | sample eDN3rd37CKraftMG_FD_128875 | JGI IMG/M metagenome (GOLD analysis project Ga0182749, IMG submission 128875) | Enriched Miracle-Growth compost microbial communities from Emeryville, California, USA - eDNA 3rd pass 37_C Kraft MG (version 2) (version 2) ...
CGGCGACGGCCGCTGGGTGCGGCTGCACACCAACTTCCCGCATCATCGCGACGGCGTGCTGACGCTGCTGGGCCGCGCCTGGGACAAGGCCGCGGTCGCCGAGGCGCTGCGCGGCTGGAAGGCATTCGATTTCGAGGAGGCAGCGGCGGCAGCGAAGCTTGTCGTCACAGCCATGCGCACGTTCCGGGAATGGGATGCACATCCGCAAGGCATGGCGATCGGCCGCCTGCCCTTGCTGTCGATCGACAAGATCGGCGATGCGCCGCCGCCGTCGTGGCCGCAAGGTGACCGGCCGCTCGCCGGCATCCGCGTGCTCGATCTCACGCGCATCATCGCCGGCCCGGTGTGCGGGCTGACGCTGGCGGCGCATGGTGCCGACGTGATGTTGGTGACCTCGCCGAATTTGCCGGCGGTCGCGCCGCTCGTCATCGACACCGGCCGCGGCAAGCTGTCGACGCATATCGATCTGCACGACGAAGCAGGGCGCAAGGCGTTCGAGGCGCTGGTGCGCGAAGCCGACGTCATCGTGCAGGGCTATCGTCCGGGCGGGCTTGACGCGCTCGGTTACGGCCCGGACGACGTGGCCAGAATGCGCCCCGGCATCGTCTATGTCAGCCTGTCGGCCTATTCGCACGAGGGTCCGTGGGCCGGCCGGCGCGGCTTCGACTCGCTGGTGCAAACCGCGAGCGGCTTCAACGCCGCCGAAGCGGAAGCCGCCGGCGTCAGCGGGCCGAAGCCTTTGCCGGCGCAAATCCTCGATCATGCGACAGGCTATCTGCTGGCCTATGGCGCCATGAGCGCGCTGTTGCGGCGGGCGCGCGAGGGCGGGAGCTGGCATGTCCGCGCGTCGCTGGCGCAGACCGGCTCTTGGTTGCGCTCGCTCGGGCGTATCGACGGCCTCGGCGCCAAAGATCCGGCGCGCGGAGACATTCTCGACTGCCTGGAGGAAACGCCTTCCGCGTTCGGCCGCTTGTCGGCCGTGCGCCATCCGGCGATCCTGTCGGAAACGCCGGCCCGCTGGGCCCGGCCATCGGTGCCGCTCGGCACACATGCGGCAATGTGGCCGTGAGGAATGCGTCTCGGAGCTAAAGGACCTTTGAGGCGCTTCAGTTTTCTCGTCGGCTTCATGCTGAGGAGCGCTCCGAAGGAGCGCGTCTCGAAGCATGCGGCCGACCCCATCCTTCGAGACGCGGCCTTCGGCCGCTCCTCAGGATGAGGTCGGAGAAAGATTGCGTGCGCTTCGCTACGCCTTCAGTAGCGACGTCCCCGTCATTTCGGCCGGCTTCGGCAGACCCATCAATTCCAGCAGGGTCGGCGCGATGTCGGCGAGCCGGCCTTCCGCGACGAGCGAGCGGTTGCTCGCGCCGGCGAGGATGACCGGGACCGGATTGAGCGTGTGCGCCGTGTGCGGGCCGCCGGTTTCCGGATCGACCATCATCTCGCAATTGCCGTGATCGGCGGTGACGAGCAGCGCGCCGCCCATCGACTGGATCGCATCGGCGATCCTGCCGAGACCGGTATCGACGGTTTCCACCGCCTTGATCGCCGCCGGAATGCTGCCGGTGTGGCCGACCATGTCGGGGTTGGCGAAGTTGAGGACGATGAGGTCGTACTTGCCGGACTTGATCGCCGCCACTGCCTTGTCGGTGAGTTCCGGTGCCGACATTTCCGGCTGCAGGTCGTAGGTCGCGACCTTGGGCGAAGGCACCATGATGCGGTCTTCGCCCGCGAACGGCTCCTCGCGCCCGCCGTTGAGGAAGTAGGTGACGTGCGGATATTTCTCGGTCTCGGCCATGCGCAACTGCGTGCGGTGCGCATTGGCGACGACCTCGCCGAGAATGTTCGGGAAGCTCTGCGGCTGGAAGATCGTCTGCATCAATCTGTCCAGCTCTTCGCTGTATTGCGTCATGCCGACGGCCGCCGCGAACCTCACCGTGCGCTTGCGCGCGAAGCCGGAGAAGGCGGGATCGAGCATCGCGCCCAGGATCTCGCGGACGCGATCGGCGCGGAAATTGAAGCACAGCAGGCCGTCGCCGTCCTTCATGCCGCGGTAGTCGCCGATCACGGCCGGGACGATGAATTCGTCGTAGACCTTGCTGCCATAGGCGTCGGCGACCGCCGCCTGCGCGGTCGCAAAGCGCGGTCCGTCGCCGGCGACGATGGCGTCGTAGGCCTTCGCCACGCGGTCCCAGCGCTTGTCGCGATCCATCGCGTAATAGCGGCCGTCGACGGTCGCGATCGACACCGACGGCGGCAGCGCGGCCGCGAACGCAGCGAGATACTCCGCGGCAGACTGCGGCGGCGTATCGCGGCCGTCCGTGAACGCATGCACGACCGCGGGGACCTTTGCGTCGGTCAGGATCTTGGCGAGCGCCACGGCATGGTTCTGGTGCGAGTGCACGCCGCCCGGCGAGATCAGGCCCACAAGGTGGCAGGTGCCGCCGCTCGTCTTCAGCTTGCCAATGAAGTCGGTCAGCGCCGGCGCGCGGGCGACCTCGCCATTGGCGATGGCGTCGTCGATGCGTGGCAGGTCCTGCATCACGACGCGGCCGGCGCCGATGTTGAGGTGGCCGACCTCGGAATTGCCCATCTGTCCCGGCGGCAGGCCGACATCCTTGCCCGAGGTGCGCAGGAAGCCGTGCGGGCAGGAGGCCCAGAGGCGGTCGAAGGTGGGCGTCTTCGCTTGCCGGACGGCGTTGTTGGCGACGTCGTCGCGCCAGCCCCAGCCGTCCAGTACCACCAGCATGACAGGACGGCGGTTTGCCATTCGAGGACTCCCGGTTCGGACCGAATTGGCCGGGTTTTGAAGGATCGGGCCGGTGCGGTCAACTTGCCGGGTAAATGGCGCGGCCCGCGAGGCGTGCAAGGGGCATCGCCCGGCGCCGCCGACTTGAGCCGCTTGTCGGCGATGCGCGCGGCGGCGACACTGACGGTGACGCAATCGGAGCGGGAGCGAGGCGATGAGCGGCGTGGAGGTTGTCGAGCTCGATGCCGCCGGCGTCGAGGCCGCGCTCGGCGAGCTTGCCGAGGTGCTCGCCGACTGCGTCAACGGCGGCGCTTCGGTCAATTTCATGCTGCCCTATGGCCGCGACGACGCGGTCGGCTTTTTCCGCAAGGTTATCGAGGCGATGCAGCGCGGCGAGATCGTGCTGCTCGCGGCGCGGCTCGACGGCCGCATCGTCGGCGCGGTGCAACTCGGCCTGGATACGCCGCCGAACCAGCCGCATCGCGGCGAGATCAGGAAGCTCATCGTGCACCGCGCTGCGCGCAATCGCGGCGTCGGCGCGGCGCTGATGCAGCGGATCGAGGAGATCGCGAAGGCGCGCGGCCGCACGCTGCTCGTGCTCGATACCGCGAGCGATTCCGCCGAACGGCTCTACGCGCGCGGCGGCTGGCAGCGGCTCGGTACGATCCCGGACTATGCGTTGCTGCCGCAGGGCGGCTACTGCGACACGGTCATCTTCTGGAAGAAGCTCTGAATCGCCGCGGGCACAGCGCACCCCCCTCTCCCCTGTGGGGAGAGGGCTGGGGTGAGGGGGTTGCTATGTCGAGCGTTTGTAACCCCTCACCCGACGCGCTTCGCGCGTCTACCTCTCCCTATGGGAGAGGTGAAGAGCACAAGCGGCACGTCACGCCGCTTCGCCGACCTGCCCCGCTTCCCAGCCGAGGATCGCGCGCTTGCGCGTCAGGCCCCAGTGATAGCCGGTCAGTTCGCCGGTCTTGCCGATGACGCGATGGCACGGCACGACGAAGCAGATCGGGTTCTTGCCGACGGCGGCGCCGACGGCGCGCGCGGCCTTCGGGTTGCCGGCCTGTGCGGCGAGATCGGAATAGGTGGTGAGCCGGCCCATCGGGATGGTCAGCAGCTTCTCCCACACGCGTACCTCGAAATCGGTGCCGATCAGCACGATGCGCAGCGGCTGCTCCTTGCGCCACAGGCTCGGATCGAAGATGCGGCGCGCGGTCGGCGCGGTGGCGGCGAAGTCCTCGACGTATTTCGCCTTCGGCCAGCGCGATTTCATGTCCCTGAGCACCGCCTTCTCCTTGCCGGCATCGGCCAGCGCGAGGCCGGCGAGACCGCGCGGCGTGGTCATCACCAGCGCGGTGCCGAACGGAGAAGCGTGGAAGCCGTAGGTCAGGGTCATGTTCTCGCCGCCGGCCTTCCATTCGCCCGGCGACATCGCCTCGTGCGTGACGAAGAGATCGTGCAGCCGGCCGGGGCCGGACAGGCCGACCTCGTAGGCGGTGTCGAGGACGCTCGCCGACGAGCGCAAGAGTTCGCGCGCATGGTTGAGCGTCAGCGCCTGCAGGAACGCCTTCGGCGTCAGCCCGCACCAGCGGCGGAACAGGTGGTGCAGTTCGGTCGGCGTGACGCCGGCGGCGTGCGCGATGGTCTCGATCTCGGGCTGCGAGCGCCAGTTGCCGCGGATATGGGCGATGGCGCGGCGCACGACGTCGTAGTCGGCCGACGCGGTCGCGAGCGGCGCGAATTCGGGCAGGCGGATGGCCGGGGCCAGTTCGTCGAGGTTGATGTTCATGGTGGAAATCTAGGGCCGGCGGCGCCCAACCACCACCCGATTTCTGGCCTCTCGTTCCGTTCCCTTCCGGGGCGGGATCAAGGCAGAACCGTGCGCGTCACCCCGCGCTTGGCCTCGTTGAGCGCATTGGTCAGCGCCTTGGCGAAGGAGGCCTTCTCGTTGGGGCCGAGGAAGGCGGCGACCGTGAGCTGCTTGCCGCGGGAGACGAGATAGAGCCGCTCGATGCCGTACTCCTCGATCGTCTCGCGCTCGAGCCGCACCCACAGCGGATTGAGCAGCCATTCGCGCACGGCGCCGCGGTGGCTGATCTTGCGCACGGTCAGCGCCGACGGCGTCACCGTGACCTCCTCGTAGGCGGCGGCGCGGGCGTAGTTGACCCGGAACGCCAGGTACACGAGCAGGACGTCGAGGCCGAGGAAGCCGAACACCGGCCAGGCGCCCATCAGCCAGAAGGCGATGCCGGCGGCGAAGCTGGCGATGCCGTAGACGACCATCAGGACGACGAAGCCGGTCGAATGCAGCGACCGATGCGGCGTCAGCACGGCCGAAAAGATCGTGGGTTCGAGGTCGTCGGCGTTGTCGGAGGGCATGGGCAACACTATACCCGGGTCATGGCGAAGAAAATGGCCCGCAGGCCTGCTCGAAAGCCCCCGCGAAAATCCGCCACAAAGGCCGCCGGAAAGCCGCTCCGCGGGGCCAAGGCGGTGGCCGGGGCGGGCAAGGCTGCCAAAGTGAAGCCTGCCGCCGTCCGTGCGAAGGCCGACGCCCGCGCCGCTCACGGCGCCCTGCCGCAATGGACAAGCGCCGAGATCGCCGAAGCGTTCCGCCGCTTCCAGGCCGCCAATCCGGAGCCGAAGGGCGAGCTGCAGCACATCAACCCGTTCACGCTGCTGGTCGCTGTGGTGCTGTCGGCGCAGGCGACCGACGCCGGCGTCAACAAGGCGACGCCGGCGCTGTTCGCCGCCGCCGATACGCCGCAGAAGATGGTCGCGCTCGGCGAGGACAAGGTGCGCGACCTGATCAAGACCATCGGCCTCTTCCGCACCAAGGCGAAGAACGTCGTGAAGTTGTCGGAGCTGCTCGTCGCCGAGCATGGCGGCGAGGTGCCCCGCTCGCGCGAGGCGCTGGAGGCGCTGCCCGGCGTCGGGCGCAAGACGGCGAACGTCGTCATGAACATCGCCTTCGGCGAGCCGACCATTGCCGTCGACACGCACATCTTCCGCGTCGGCAACCGCACGGGCCTGGCGACCGGCAAGACGCCGCTCGAGGTGGAACTGAAGCTCGAGCGCGTGGTGCCGGCCGAATACAAGCGCCATGCGCACCACTGGCTGATCCTGCACGGCCGCTACACCTGCGTCGCGCGCAAGCCGCGCTGCGAGCACTGCATCATCGCCGACCTATGCAAGTGGCCGGGGAAGACGGTGGCGTAGCTGTCGTCCCGGGCGACTGAGCCAACGGGTCCGCGCGAAGCGCGGCCCGATGACAGGCTTCGCGAAGGAGACCCGGGACCCAGTACGCCGTAGGCTATCGACGGACTGCGGAGTACTGGGTCCCCGCTTTCGCGGGGACGACGATCACGCTCGCTCGATCAGCTCCACGCGCTTGGCCGCCGCGCGCTTGTGGATGTGCACCATGAAGGCCATGGCGAACACCGGCGTCGCCAGATTGACGATCGGGATCGACACGAACAGCGCGATCACCATGCCGGCGATGAACACATAACCGGCGTTCCGCTTGCGCAGCGCCTTGGCCTCGTGCGGCGGATAAAAGCGCATCGCCGCCAGCTCGAAGAAGTTGCGGCCGAGCAGATAGCTGTTGGCGACGAACAGGATCAGCAGGCCGAATCCGGCGAACAGGACGAACGGCAGCGCCACCAGATAGACGACGAGCGACAGGAGCGCGAAGGCGGCACCCTCGATCACGGCGGTGACGATCGGCAGCGCGCGGCCCGGCGGCTCGGCCGGATAATGGCGGCGCTCGACCACGTCGGCGACGTCGTCGACGAAGAAGCTGCCGACGAAGGCTGTGACCGCCGGCATCAGGAACACGGCGCCGGTCAGGATGCCGAGCCCGGCCATGATCGACAGCACCCAGGCGAGTACGGCCCAGGCCGAATGCGGCGCGAAGCCGGAGGTCTGCTCCGCCCAGGTGGCGCCGCTCTCGGCGAGCGAGGACAGGACGCGTTGCAGGACGATGCCGATCACGGCGATCAGCGCCAGCGCCAGCAGCACGGATTTCATCAGCACGGCCGTCAGCGGCGGCCGCAGCATGTCGGTGATGGCCTTGATGGCAGCGTCGAGCATGGGGACAGAGGTAGGCGGCGAGTCGGGGCAGGGCAAGGTCGAATGTCGTCCCCGCCTTCGCGAAATGACGCGTCAGACCGCCGCCGACAGCTCTTTCGCCGCTTCCGCCTCCGGCACCAAAGGCGCCACGTCGGCCGGCGCGAGGTCGGCCCAGGCCATCGCCTTGTAGTCGAAGCCGCGGCACAGCGTCGGCTTGACCACTTCGAAATAGGGCGAGATGTCGAAGTCGCGCGGCGCATAGAGCGAGGAGTGTCGGATCTCGAGGATCTCGACGCGCGCTTCCTCGCTTGCGCCCCGCGTCACCTTCGGCAGGATCGGATAGCGCACGGCCGCGAAGGCCTGCGCGATCAGCGCCGAGCAGATGATGCGCGTCGGATGGCCGGAGCCGAGCGCGATCATGCGGCGGCGCCAGCGCTGCGGCACCGGCAGCGGCAGCAGATAGCGCATCAGGTCGGTGATGTTCTTCAGGTCGTAGTCGAAGCCGATGCGCTCGGCCGCGTAGGCGCAGACGCGCGCGCGGTCGTCGGCGGTCAGCCCGATCGGACGGCAAATGCGCGTGTGGAAGCGCGCGTATTTCGACAACGGCGCGGCGACGACGCCCTGGCCGATATTGGCCTCGACCAGCACCAGCGGCTCGCCGTCGGCGGCGACGCGGTCGCCGATCGGCCCGCAATAGAGCGCGGCGTGCGACCAGGTCGATTGCGTCAGATACTTGATGACGCCAGAGATGTGATTGTTGCCTTCGACCAGCAGCACGTCGCCGGGCATGAGCGTCTCGCGCAGCGCATCGGGATCGCTCGGCGTGAACGGCTGATAGCCGATCGCCGGTTTCTCCAGATGGCGGGCGATCACGCGCCCGATGCCTTCGACGATCATGCCCATGGCGTCCGGTCCCGGCGTCAGGTCCGCGGCGCCGAAACGACTGTCCCCCTTGAAGGCGCGCTTGGCCGCGCGCGTTCGTCTCTTTGTCGATAATTTAGGGGGAGTCATTGCAAATTGGTTCATCGTGCGCGTCAGCGTTAATCGGCGTTAGCCATGAAAATTGCGCGCCGGCGCGCATTCGTGCATTCTGGCCGCTCGCCGGGAAACCTTTCGGACACCATGCCGCTCATGTCATGCCGCGTCTGAGCCGTCGTTCGTTCCTCGCCGCCTCCGCCGCGTTGATGGCGCGTCCGGCGCTGGCCGCAAAGTCGGCCGGCGAGGATGCCGACGTCATCGTCATCGGCGCCGGCGCCGCCGGCATCGCCGCGGCGCGCCGGCTCGCGGCCGAGAAGCTGCGCGTCGTCGTGTTCGAGGCCTCCGACCGCATCGGCGGCCGCTGCGCCACCGACACCGCGACGTTCGGCGTGCCGTTCGATCTCGGCGCGCACTGGATCCACAATCCCGACGTCAACCCGCTCATCGCCGGCGGGCCGCCACCCGGGCTCGAGGTCTACGCGGCGCCGCGCTGGCAGAGCGTGCGCGTCGGCCCGCGCGCGGCGCGCGACGCCGAGCTCGAGACCTTCCTCGCCGCGCAGGTGCGTACGCAGCGCGCGCTCCGCGAGCCGCCGAAGGGCAAAGGCGACATCGCGGCCGCGCGGCTCATGCCGAACGATCTCGGCGTGTGGAAGGGTGCGCTCGACTTCATGTTCGGCCCCTACGCGACGTCGAAGGACCTCGCCGACGTCTCCGCCATCGATCTCACGCGCACCGTCGAGCGCACCGGCGAGGCCTTCTGCCGCCAGGGTTACGGCGCGCTGCTCGCGAAGCTTGCCGCCGGGCTCAACGTCAAGCTGTCGACGCCGGTGAGCATGATCGCCTGGGGCAAGAGCCCGGTGCTGGAGACGCACGAATCGCTCTGGTATCCGCGCGCCGCGATCCTGACCGCCTCGACTAACGCGCTCCTCGGCGACGACATGGAGTTCATCCCGCCGCTGCCGAAGACCGTGCGCGGCTGGCTCGGCAACCTGCCGCTCGGCAGCCTCGACCACATCGCGCTCGACATGCCGCGCAATCCGCTCGGCCTGCAGAAGGACGATCTCGTGTTCGAGCAGGCGACCGGCAACAGGACCGCGGCTCTGCTCGCCAACGTCTCGGGCACGAGCCTGCACGTCGTCACGGTCGGCGGCAGCTTCGGCCGCGACCTCTCGGCGAAAAGCGAGGCGGCCATGCTCGACTTCGCCACCACATGGCTGTCGTCGGCCTTCGACGTCGACGTGAAACGCTACATCAGGAAGGCCAAGGCCACGCGCTGGAACGCGCAGGATTTTGTGCTCGGCGCCATGTCGGTGGCCGGCCCTGGCCACGCCGAGGCGCGCAAGGCGCTCGCCGAGCCGCTCGGCCGCGTCTGGCTCGCCGGCGAGGCCTTGCACGAGACGCAATGGGGCACGGTCAACGGCGCCTGGGAATCGGGCACGCGCACCGCGGAGGCCGTGCTGCGCTATCTCAGCCACGGCCGCCGCGAGGAGCCGAAGGCGCGCGCGAAGCACCAGCGCAAGCGCCGCGGCGGCGACTGATGCGGCCCCGCGCGCTGATCGCATGGTCGAGCGGCAAGGACAGCGCCTGGGCGCTGCATGTCATGCGGCAAAGCGGCGACTACGACATTGTCGGCGCGCTGACGACGGTGAACGAAGCCTTCGGCCGCGTCGCGATGCATGGCGTGCGGCGTGAGCTTCTCGACATGCAGATCGCCGCGGCCGGGCTGGCGCCGGTGCCGGTGCACATCCCCTATCCATGCACCAACGAGATCTACGAGGGTGCGATGGCTCAGGCGACGACGCGGGCCAAAGCCGACGGCATCACGCACATCGTGTTCGGCGACCTGTTCCTCGAGGACATCCGCGCCTACCGCGTCGCGAAGCTCGAAGGTTCAGGGATCACGCCGATCTTCCCCTTGTGGCGGCGGCCGACCGCGGCGCTGGCGCGCGAGATGATCGCCGGCGGCCTCGAGGCGCATCTCTCGACGGTCGATCTCAAGACGTTGCCGGCCGACTTCGCCGGCCGCCGCTTCGATGCGGCGCTGCTCGGCGCGCTGCCGCCCGGCATCGATCCATGCGGCGAGAACGGCGAATTCCACACGTTCGTCTTTGCCGGGCCGATGCTGTCGCGGCGGATCGAGATCAAGGTCGGCGAACGCGTCGAGCGCGATGGGTTTGCTTATGCGGATCTGCTGCCGACGTAGTTGTCGGCCGTCATCCCGGCCAAGCGAGCCAACGGGTCCGCGCGAAGCGCGGCCCGACGACAGGCTCCGCGAGCGCGAGCCGGGATCCAGTACGCCGTGCCGTCTCGATAGACTGCGGCGTACCGGGTCCCCGCTTTCGCGGGGACGACGAAAACCTACGCCCTCAACACCCCGCCGGTGCGCTTCTGCACCTCGGCCACAATCTTCTGGCCGAGCGCGTCGATCTCCTCGTCGGTCATCGTCTTGTCGCGCGGCTGCACCGTTACCGCGATGGCGACCGACTTCTTGTCCGGATCGATGCCCTTGCCCTCGTAGACGTCGAACACGCCGACATCGGCGATGAGCTTGCGGTCCGCGGCCTGGGCCGCGCGCACGATGTCGGCCGCCTTGACGCCGCGATCGACGATGAAGGCGAAGTCGCGCTCGACCGGATGGAATGGCGACAGCTCGAGCATCGGCTTGGCGCGCGTCGCCTTGGCTTTCGGTTCCGGGATCGCCTCGAGGAGCACCTCGAAGCCGACCAGCGGTCCCTCCGCCTTCAGCGCCGCGAGCGTGCGCGGATGCAGCTCGCCGAAATGGCCGATGACCGTCTTCGGCCCCATCTGGATGGTGCCCGAGCGGCCCGGATGCAGCCAGCCGGGCCCGCCCGGCACGACCTGCAGGGCCTGCACCGGCGCGCCGGCGGCGGCGAGCACGGCAAAGGCGTCGGCCTTGGCGTCGAACGTGTCCACGGGCTCGGCCTTGCGCGACCAGTGACGGCCGGCGCCGTCCGGCTTCGCCAGCGCGCGGCGGAGGCCGGTCGCGGCGGTGAACTGCTCTTCCGGCCGGTCGCCCTTGAAGATCTGGCCGACCTCGAACAAAGCCACGTCGCCGAGACCGCGGTCGGCATTGCGCTGCGCCGCCATGATCAGCCCGGGCAGCAGGCTCGGCCGCATGTCGGAGAGCTCGGCCGCGATCGGATTGGCGAGCGCGAGCGCGGCACTGCCGCCGCCGAACAGTTCGGCCTCGCGCTTCGACACGAACGACCACGTCACCGCCTCGACGAGACCGCGTGCGGCGAGCGCGCGCTTGGCCTTGCGGTTGCGGCTCTGGATGACGGTCAGTACCGGCTTGCGCGCATCCTCGCCGCGCGGGAACGGCGTCGGCGGCACCTCGTCGACGCCGACGATGCGCACGATCTCCTCGACGATGTCGGCGCGGCCGTGCACGTCCGGGCGCCACGACGGCACCGCAACCTTCACGCGCTCGCTTTGGCCGGCGACGAAGAAGCCGAGCTTCTCCAGGATGCGGCGGACCTCGGGAAGCGGCCGCTTGAGGCCGGACAGCCGCGGCAGCTCGCTCAAGGGGAAGTCGATGATCTTTTCCTTCGCCGCCGGATCGCCGGCAACGACGATCTCCGACGGCTCGCCGCCGCAGAAGTCGAGCACCAGTTGCGTCGCGAGCTCGAGGCCGGGCACGGTGAAGTTCGGGTCGACGCCGCGCTCGAAGCGATAGCGCGCGTCGGTGTTGATGCCGAGCTTGCGGCCGGTCTGCGCGATGTTGAGCTCGTTCCACAGCGCCGATTCGATCAGCACGTCGGTCGTCGACTCGTCGCAGCCCGACTCCTCGCCGCCCATGATGCCGGCGAGCGATTCGACCGCCCGCTCGTCGGCGATCACGCACATGCCCTGGTCGAGCGTATAGGTCCGGCCGTCGAGCGCGAGCAGCGTCTCGCCGTTCTGCGCGCGGCGGACGGTGAGATTGCCCTTCACCTTCTTCGCGTCGAACACGTGCAGCGGCCGGCCGCGATCGAAGGTGAGGAAGTTGGTGATGTCGACCAGCGCGTTGATCGGGCGCAGGCCGATGGCGGTGAGCCGCTGTTGCAGCCACTCGGGCGACGGGCCGTTCTTGACGCCGCGCACGAGCCTGAGCGCAAAGGCCGGGCACAGTTCCGGCGCCTCGATCTTCACCTCGACCGGGCAGGGGAATTTGCCGGCGATGCGC
>Ga0182749_1002967_pt1 | contig 11981 bp, 11 predicted proteins | sample eDN3rd37CKraftMG_FD_128875 | JGI IMG/M metagenome (GOLD analysis project Ga0182749, IMG submission 128875) | Enriched Miracle-Growth compost microbial communities from Emeryville, California, USA - eDNA 3rd pass 37_C Kraft MG (version 2) (version 2) ...
CGTTGCGCATGGCGTCGTCATAGGTCGACTTGCGCGCGTAGAGGCGGGTGTCGACATAGAGGTTGAAGGCCTTCTCCGCATCGCGCCGCGCGGCGGCGTCGCTCTCGGCCACATGCGTGTGCAGCGTCACCACGGCGTCGTCGTCGCGGTCGGGTACGCCGGCCCCGGCCTTGTCACTTTCGGATTTGCCGCGGCGATATTCGGCAACAAGCTCGCCGATCTGATCGAAGTGCTCGAGCGAGGCGTAAGGCACGCACATCAGGTTGTTGCCTTGGCGGCCGATGTGATAGGCGGCCTCGCGCCGCAACACCGCGACATAGATCGGCACCTCGCGCTGCAGCGGCACGACGTTCAGCGCCACAGCATTCACGGTGCTGAACTTGCCCTTCGCTGTGACGCGCTCGCCGGCCAGCAGCCGCCGCACGATAGCGAGGTTCTCGTCGAAGCGGTCGCGCTTCTCGGCCGGATCGACGCCGTAACCGGCGAACTCATGCGGCAGATAGCCGGAGCCGACGCCATAGACGAGACGCCCGCCCGAGAGCACGTCGACCATGGCGTAGCTCTCCGCGACGGTCAGCGGATTGTGGAAGGTGAGGATGGAGATCGCGGTGCCGAGCCTGAGGCGCTGCGTCCGCTGCGCCAAGGCGGACAGCATCACCGCCGGATTGGGCACGACGCCGTATTCGTGGAAGTGATGCTCGGCGACCCAGAAGGTGTCGTAGCCGAGGCCGTCCGCCAGTTCCGCCTGTGCGATGATCTCGCCGTAGAGCTGGGCCACGGTGCGCGCGCCGGACGGATAGTGGTCCTGGACCGAGAAGATCGACAGCTTCATCGCGGTTCCTCAGCTCTTGTTGTTGACGAAGTCCCACACGCGCGCGGGCGCTTCCCAATGTGCGTTGTGGCCGGCGCCGTCGATGACGCGCGCGGCCGGATCGATCCCCTGCATCTGGACGAGCGTCACCATCGGGTCCTTGGCGCCGGCGCAAAGGCGCAGCGGCGCGGCGGGCAGCTTCAAGAGCGCCGGGATCGACGGGCCCACGCAGCCGAAGGCGCGCGGGTCCATGGCGACCTGCCACTGGCCCTCGCTGCCGCTGACGCCGGAGGCCGCGGCGTCCGATGCCGGATCGACGAGGCCGATGAGGCCGGACACTTTCAGGAAGCGGTCGATCGCTTCCGCGCGCGTCGCAAAGGGGCGGGCAGGGCGCAGCGACAGCTCGCGGGCTTTGGCTTCTTCCTCCGGCGTCCACACCAGCTTCACGCCGAAGGCCGCGACGTCGCTCACGCGCGGCCCATACCAGCCGGTGGCGACGAGCGCGGCGACGACGCCGCCCATGGAATGGCCGACGAGGACGACGTTGCGGGGGTCTTCATCTTCGATCAGCCCGGCGATGTCGGCGGCATGCATGGCGTAGCCGTAAGGGCCGTGCATCACGGAGCGGCCGTGCCCGCGCAGGTCGGGCGCGAGCCAGCGGCCTTGCCAATGGGCGTCGGCGATGGCGAGCATGCGCGACCACACGGCGCGATTGGCGCCGAGACCGTGGATCAGCACCGCGAGCTTCTCGCCGTGCCCGCCGCGCGTCGCGCTCAAGCCCCGGCGGGAGATGAGGTCTTCGGTCATGCTGCGCCTTCTCCGCTGTCAGTCCGGGGCGCGGCCGCAGGCCGCGAACCCGGAATCCATAACCCCTGCGGTGCAACGGCTGGATTCCGGGTCCGCTCGCTCTGCTCGCGTCCCGGAACGACCACTCTGAATTTCGCTCGCCTCAAGTGTCATCATCACAGCCCGAGATACGCTTCGCGTACCCGCGGATCGCCGGACAGGTTCGCACTTTCGCCCGCGAGCACGATGCGGCCGGTCTCCAGCACATAAGCGCGGTCGGCAATGGCGAGCGCGGCATTGACGTTCTGCTCGACCAGAAGAATGGTCATGCCGTCCTTGCGCAGCGCCGCCACGGTGTCGAGGATCTGATCGACCAGCACCGGCGCCAAGCCCATCGACGGTTCGTCGAGCAGCAAGAGGCGGGGATCGCTCATCAAGGCGCGGCCCATCGCCAGCATCTGCTGCTGGCCGCCCGAGAGCGTGCCGGCGGCCGTGTGGCGTTTGCTCGCGAGCGCCGGGAAGAGCGTGTAGACGCGGTCCATCGCGGCGGCCACGTCGGCGGCATGGCGGCGGAAGGCGCCGAGCCTGAGATTGTCCTCGACCGACAGCGGCGCGAACACCTGCCGCGCTTCCGGCACCTGGGCGATGCCGCGCGCGACGCGCCTATGCGCGGGCAGGCGGTCGAGCGCCTCGCCGTCGAACGTGATGCGGCCCTTCACCGGCGGCAGAATGCCGGAAATGACGCGCATCAATGTCGTCTTGCCGGCGCCGTTGCTGCCGATCAGCGTGACGATCTCGCCGCGTCCGACCTCGAGCGAGACGCCGTGCAGCACCTCGATGCGGCCGTAGCGGCAGGTGATGTCGGAGACGCTAAGCACGCGCGGCCTCCCGCTGACCGTGCTTGCCGAGATAGGCCTCGATCACCGCCTGATTGGCGCGCACCTCGGCGGCGGTGCCTTCGGCGATGGTGCGGCCCTGGTCGAGCACATGGATGCGGTGGGAGATTTTCATCACCAGCTTCATGTCGTGCTCGACCAGCACGACGGTGACGCCGCGCGCCGCGATCTTCTGGATCACCGCGTCGATCTCGGCGGTCTCCACGGGATTGCAGCCGGCGGCCGGCTCGTCGAGCAGCAGCACCTTCGGCTCGGTGGCGAACGCGCGGGCGATCTCGAGCCGCCGCAGCGCGCCGTAAGGCAAGGTGCCGGCCGCGCGCCCGCCGACGTCGGTGAGGCCGACGAAGGCCAGCAGCTCTTCGGCGGCGTCCCGCGTGGCGCGGTTCTGCCGCAGCACGGAGGGCAGCGTGAACAGATGCGCAAGGACGTTGCGTTGTTCGTGCAGATGGCGGCCGACCATCACGTTCTCGGCCGCGCTCATACGGAAGAATATCTGCAGGTTCTGGAACGTGCGCGACAGGCCGCGCCGCGCGAGCAGATGCGGCGGCAGGCCGGTGACGTCCTCGGCCCCGAGCGACACGCGGCCGCTGCTCGGCGCATAGAGCCCGGAGATGATGTTGAACAAGGTCGTCTTGCCGGCGCCGTTCGGGCCAATGATAGCGAAGATCTCGCCGCGCTCGACCTTGAGCGAGACGTCGGTCAGCGCGTTGAGGCCGCCGAAGCTGATGCCGATGTTCGAGGCCGCCAGCATGCTCATCTCCGCGTCAGCCGGGCGGCGAGCGTCGGCACGATGCCCGACGGCAGGAAGATCATCACCAGCATCATGATGAGGCCGAGCGCGATGTGCTCGTACTCGTGCAGCACGGTCAGCACCTGCGGCAGCAGCACCAGGAGCGCGGCGCCGACGATGCTGCCGAGGATCGAGCCGAGGCCGCCGAGCACGGCCATGGTGACGAACTCGATCGAGCGCAGGAAGCCGGCGGTGATCGGCGTCACCAGCCCATCGAACAGCGCGAGATAGGCGCCGGCGACGGCGGCGTAGACGGCCGAGATGACGAAGGCGATGAGCTTGTAGCGCGCGACGTCGACGCCGAGCACGCGCGCGGCGGTCTCGCTGTCGTGGATGGCGCGTAGCGCCCGTCCGGTGGGGCTGGCGATGAGGTTCGCCGCGATCCAGGCGCCGATGACCAGGGTGATGCCGGCGATCCAGTACCACATGCGCGGGCCGAAGACGCGGAAGCCGAACACTTCGAGGCGCGGCACTGGCATGCCGTCCGGCCCGCCGGTGAAACGCGCTTCGTTGGTGAAGACGAGCGCGATCAGCAGGCCAAGGCCGAGCGTTGCCACCGCGAGATAATGCCCGCGCAGGCGCAGGATCGGCCGGCCGACGACGAAGGCCATCAGGCCGGCGGCGGCGGCGCCGATGATGAGGGCGGCCCATGACGGAATGCCGAGATGCGTCGGGCCGATCGCCACCGCATAGGCGCCGATGCCGAAGAAGCCGGCGTGGCCGAGGCTCACTTGCCCGGCAAAGCCCATCAGGAGATTGAGCCCGACAACGGCGATGGCGAAGATCGACACCAGCGCGGCAACGCGCAGGTAATAGACCGAGGGCAGAACGAGCGGCAGCACGGCGACGATCACCGCGAGCGCCACGACCACGGCATAGGGACTGTCGAAGAAGCGCCGTATCATCGAGCGCCTCCGTCACACTCTCCGCTCGTCCCCGCGAAAGCGGGGACCCGGCGCTGGATTCCCGCTTGCGCGGGAATGAGCGGGAGCCGGATCGGCTTTTCGTTAGCGTGCAGGCGAGAGATCATCACTACACCCGCTCCACGCCGGCGCGGCCGAAGAGGCCCTGCGGCATGACGAACAGTACCAGCAGGATGACGATGAAGCCGATGGCGTCCTTGTAGCCGGACGAGATGTAGCCGGCGCCGAAGGCTTCCAGGAGTCCGACCGCGAGGCCGCCGACCACGGCGCCGAGCGGATTGCCCATGCCGCCCAGCATCGCGGCGGCAATGCCCTTGAGCGCGAGCAGCGTGCCGGAGTCGTAGCTCGTCAGCGTAATCGGCGTCGCCAGCACGCCGCCGACGGCGCCGATGGCGGCCGACACGGCGAAGGAGAGCGCGACGACCGCGCCCGTGTTGATGCCGACGAGTTTGGCGGCGACGCGGTTGGCGGCGGTGGCGAGGATCGCTTTGCCGGTGAGCGTCATGGTCACGAATACCCAGAGCGCGAGCACGATCAGGCCGGCGCCGAAGAGCACAATGACGCTCTGCGGCAGGAGCGCGGCGCCGCCGACGATCCACGGGGTGTCGCCGGCAAACGGCTTGAGTGAGTGGAAGTTCTTGTCGAAAACCAGGCTGGAGACGCCGCGCAGCAGGATCGACGCGCCGATGGTGATGATGATGAGGCTGACGGCGGAGGCGCCGCGCGCCGGGGCGATGCCGAGCCAATAGAGCGCAAGCCCGACCGCGACCGCAACCGCAATGGCGAGTAGCGCCGCCAGCGGCAGCGGCACGCCGGCCGCGGTCGCGAATACCGTGACCATGCCGCCGAGCATGACGAACTCGCCCTGCGCGAAATTCAGGACGTCGGAAGCGTTGTAGATGAGCGTGAAGCCGAGCGCGACCAGGGCGTAGATCGCGCCCACCGTCAGCCCGGAGAAAAGGAATTGCAGGAATTCGGACATTCTTTTTCCGTCATTCCGGGGCGCGCACGAAGTGCGCGAACCCGGAATCCAGAGAGATCGCGGGCATACATTGTGACTGGATTCCGGGTTCGCGGTCTTTCGACCGCGCCCCGGAATGAGCTTAAGGCTCACGTCCCCGGATTGATCAGCGTCCAGTCGCCGTTGCGGATCTCGAGCATCCGGAAAGCCGTCAGGTCGAGGCCGAGATGGTCGGTCGGCGACATGTTCACGACGCCGCCGGTGCCCATGAAGTTCTTGGTCTTCTCGATCTCGTCGCGCACCTTGGCCTTGTCGGCGCTCTTGGCGCGCTTCATCGCGTCGACCAGGATCATCAGGCCGTCGTAGGCGTGGCCGCCGAAGGTCGAGACCGGCTGGCCGGTCTTCTGCTCGTAAGTGGCCTTGTAGTCGGTCACGACCTTCTTCTGCGGGTCGTTGTCCGGCAGCTTGTCGGCGACGAGCAGCGCCGCCGCCGGCAGCCGCACGCCCTCGGCCGCGGGGCCGGCGAGCGAGATGTACTGCTTGGAGCCGACGCCGTGGCTCTCATAGAGCGGCACCTTGATGTCGAGCTGCTTGTAGTTGCGCGTCACGATCGCCGGGCCCTGGCCGAAGCCGGGATTGACCACGGCCTGCAGGCCCGGCGTGCCTTTGATCTTGGTGAGCTGCGGCGTCATGTCGGTGTCGCCGGGGCCGTAGCTCTCGTCGGCCAGAACCTCGATGCCGTATTTGTTGGTGACGGTAAGGCACTGCTGGCGCATCGAGGCGCCGAAGGCGTCCTTGCCCGAGATCATGCCGATCTTGGTGAGGCCACGCTTCTTGAGGTCCTCGAAGATCTTCTCGCAGGCCATCAGGTCGGTGTGCGGCGTCTTGAAGTTCCACTTCTTGACGGGCGTCACGGCCTGCACGGCGCCGGCGAAGTTGATCAGCGGCACCTGCGCGTCCTCGGCGAGCGGAATGAGCGCCATCGTGGTCGCCGTGGTCGAGCCGGCGAGCAGCGCGTCGACGCCGTCCTGCTCCAGCGCGCGTGTGCCGAAGGTGCGCGCCTGGTTAGGGTCGCCGCCATCGTCGTAGACGAACAGCTTGATCTGCTGGCCGTTGATGCCGCCCTTGGCATTGATGTCGGCGACGTACATCTCGATCGTCTTCTTCTCGGGATCGCCGAGGAAGGAGGCGGGGCCGGTGACGGAGAGGATGGCGCCGATCTTGATGTCGGCATGGGCGGCGCTCGCCGCCGTGACGAGCGCGGCCGCGGCAAGGAGCCGAGGCAGAAGTCTTCCAACGCGTGAAGTCATGGTTTCCTCCATGGTGGACGTTTCCTTTTGTGAGCGGCCGTCTTTGTCGCGGCCGTCTCACCTCAGCGTGGCAGCAGGCTTCAGGCCGCGCGCTGGCGGCGGAAGCTCGCGATGCGGAATCGGTTGGCGACGAAGGCCGCATCGGTCAGGCAGGCATTGCCGGCGGGGTTGGCGCCGGTGACGTGATAGTCGGAGAAGGCGGCGGACTGATTGACGTAGATGCCGCCGGTCAGATTGACCGATAGGGCAACGCCCGCGCGGGCGAAGGCGTCGGCCGCCGCGTCGATCACCTTGTCGTCCGTCGCGTAGAGCGAGGCGGTGATGGCGCCCTTGCGCCGGGTCGATTCCGCCGCGCGCGCGATGGAGTCAGCGGTATTGGCGGTTTTCACCACGAAGCTGATCGGGCCGAAGCGCTCCTCGCCCCAGGCGCTTTCGTCCTTGGCGTCGACGGCGAGCACCAAGGGGCTCGCGGTGCGCGCGCCGTCGAAGCCGCTGACGGGAACGGCCGCAGAATCGCGCACGACGCGGCCGAGCTTGCGCGCCGCGGCGACGCGCGCGACGGTCGCTTCGTTCTGCACGGCGCCGAGAATGCCGGCGGCGCGCTCGGGCTCGCCCAGCAGCTTGTCGATGGCGGTGGCGATGCCGGCCGCGACCTCGTCGTAGCTCTTGTGGCCGTCATTGGTGTCGATGCCGGAGGCCGGCACGAAGATGTTCTGCGGCGCCGTGCACATCTGCCCCGAATAGAGCGAGAGCGAGAAGGCGATGTTGCCGCACATGCCGCGGAAGTCGCTCGTGGAGTCGATAACGATCGGGTTGATGCCGGCTTCCTCGGTGAAGACGAGATCGGTCGCCGCGTTCTCGCGCACCCACGAGCCGAACGCCGGACCGCCGGTGAAGTCGATCATGGCGATGCCGGGATTGGTGACGAAGTCCTTGGTCGAGGGTGCTTCCGGATCGTCGGCCGCGAGCAGCACGACGTTCGGATCGAAGCCGGCTTCCTTGAATACGTCGCGCGCGATCTTCAGCGTGATGGCAAGCGGCAGGATCGCGCCCGGATGCGGCTTGACGATGACCGTATTGCCGGTGGCGAGGCTGGCGAACAGCGCCGGATAGCTGTTCCAGGTGGGGAAGGTGGCGCAGCCGATGATCAGCGACACGCCGCGCGGGATGACGCGCCACACTTTGTCGAGCACGATCGGATCGCCTTTGCCGGCGGGTTTCGACCATTCGGCGGTCGCCGGCACGCGCGTCATCTCGTCGTAAGCATAGGCGATGGCTTCCAGCGCGCGGTCCTGCGCATGGGGGCCGCCGGCCTGGAAGGCCATCATGAAGGCCTGGCCGGTGGTGTGCATCACCGCGTTCGCCATCAGGAAGCTTTGGCGGTTGATGCGCTGGACGATCTCCAGGCAGACGCCAACGCGATCCTCGATCGAGGCGCCGGCCCACGAAGCGCCGGCTTTGCGCGACGCTGCGATCAACGCGTCGGCCGAGGCCGTCGGATACGTGATGCCGAGCGCGACGCCGTAAGGCGAGACTTCCTTGCCGGCGCGCTTCTCGCTCGGCTGATCGAGCTCGAACGGCTTATCGAGCAACGCCTTGAACGCGGCTTCGCCGTCCGCCTTGGCGGTCTCGCCGTAGATCTTGCCTGATGCCGCTTCCGGGAAGGCGCTCCAATATGTGCGCGCGCGACAGGCGGCGACGGCACGATCGAGCTGCGCGTGATGCGCTGCGAAGAAGCTCATGGTTTTTCCTCCCGGCATTTCGTCGGTGTCCCGCGTTTCATGAGAGGCCGCGTTGACACCCTGAGTTGCGGGTCATATTAATTAGTCGACCGACCGGTCAGTCAAGTATAATATAATTCGGTCACGGCGCCTTCCGTCACGACGGAAACCAAAGAAGCGCCGGATCGCGGAGGAAACGAAATGGACGAGACACCAGTCCTCGTCGCTCGGCGCTCAGGCTTCTGGGCGTTGACGCTCAATCGCCCCCAGCGGCTGAATTCCTTCACGCAGGCCATGCACGTCGCGCTCATCAAAGCGCTGGACGAGGCGCAGTCGCAAGGCTGTCGCGCGCTGCTGATCACCGGCGCCGGGCGCGGCTTTTGTGCGGGGCAGGATCTCAGCGATCCGATCGCGCAGGGCGACCTCGGCGACGCAATCGAGCGCTATTACAATCCCTTGCTGCGCAAGCTGCGCGCCCTGCCGTTTCCGACCGTGGCCGCGGTGAACGGCGTTGCGGCCGGGGCGGGCGCCAACATCGCCTTTGCCTGCGACATCGTGCTGGCCGCCAAGAGCGCCACTTTCACGCAGGCCTTCGCCAAGATCGGTCTGGTGCCGGACAGTGGCGGTACGTGGCTGTTGCCGCGCCTGGCCGGCAGCGCCCGCGCCCGGGGCCTCGCGCTGCTGGCGGAACCTTTGCCGGCGGAGAAGGCCGAAAGCTGGGGGCTGATCTGGAAGGCCGTCGACGACGATAAGCTGATGGCCGAGGCTGACAGGATCTGCGCGCAACTGGGGAGCGGGCCGACCTTCGGCCTGGCGCAGATCAAGCGCGCGCTCGATGCGGCGGAGACCAATGACTTGGCCGCGCAGCTCGATCTCGAGCGCGATCTGCAGCGCGCCGCCGGTCGCTCCCCCGATTATGCCGAAGGCGTGAAGGCCTTCATGGAAAAGCGCGCGCCGGTGTTCACCGGCCGGGGAAGCTGAGCTATGGACGCGGAACAGCTCGCCAAAGCCTGCGCCGTGGCGATGTGGGCGAAAGACCAAGCCAGCCGCGGCCTGGGCATGGAGCTGGTCTCGGTCGGTCCCGGCCGCGCCGAACTCGCGATGACGGTGACCGACCGCATGGTCAACGGCCACAAGATCTGTCACGGCGGCTTCATCTTCACGCTCGCCGACTCGGCCTTCGCTTTTGCCTGCAACACCTATAACCAGCGCACCGTGGCGCAGCACTGCGCCGTGACCTTCATCACCGCCGGCAAGCTCGGCGACACGCTGACCGCGCGCGCCATCGAAGTGCATCGGCGCGGACGCTCCGGCATCTACGACATCACCGTGACGCGGGACGACGGGACGGTGATCGCCGAATTCCGCGGCCACTCACGCACCATCGAAGGCGAACTCGTTCCCAATCCGGACAAGAGCGGCACAGCCGCCACCCGCTGACCTCGGGAGGACTTCATGCTCGACAAATCCTATCAGCCATATGGCCTCGAACCGATCGAACGGGCCTCGCGCGACGAGATCGCGGCGTTGCAGACCGAGCGTCTGGCCTGGTCGCTCCGGCATGCTTACGAGAACGTCGCTTCCTACAAGAAGAAGTTCGACGAGGCCGGCGTTCATCCCGATGATTTCAAGCGGCTGGAAGACCTCGCCAAGTTTCCCTTCACCACCAAGCAGGATCTGCGGGCCAACTATCCCTTCGGCCTGTTCGCGGTGCCGCAGGAAAAGATCGCGCGCATCCATGCCTCGTCCGGCACGACCGGCAAGCCGACCGTGGTCGGCTATACGCTGAACGACATCGATGTCTGGGCGACCGTGATGGCGCGCTCGATCCGCGCGTCCGGCGGACGGCCGGGCATGAAGGTTCATGTGTCCTACGGCTACGGCCTGTTCACCGGCGGCCTGGGGGCGCATTACGGCGCGGAGAAACTCGGCTGCGCGGTGATCCCCGTGTCGGCCGGCATGACCGAGCGGCAGGTGCAGCTCATCTGCGATTTCCAGCCGGACATCATCATGGTGACGCCGTCTTACATGCTGGCGATCCTCGACGAATTCCGCGCCAAGGGTATCGACGCGCGCGCCTCGTCGCTGCAGGTCGGCATCTTCGGCGCCGAACCGTGGACCAATTCGATGCGCGGCGAGATCGAAACGGCGTTCGACATGGATGCAGTCGACATCTACGGCCTCTCGGAAGTGATGGGGCCGGGCGTCGCCAATGAATGCGTCGAGACCAAGGATGGCCTGCACATCTGGGAGGATCATTTCTATCCGGAGGTGATCGATCCCGAGACCGGTCAGGTGCTGCCGGACGGCGAGCAGGGCGAACTGGTGTTTACCTCGCTCACCAAGGAAGCCATGCCGGTGATCCGTTATCGCACGCGCGATCTCACGCGGCTTTTGCCCGGCACCGCCCGTTCCATGCGGCGGATGCAGAAGGTGACCGGTCGTTCGGACGATATGATGATCGTGCGCGGCGTCAACGTGTTCCCGACGCAGATCGAGGAGCAGCTGCTGCGCTGCGAGGGGTTGGCGCCGCATTTCTACATCGAGCTCTTCCGCGAGCACCGGCTCGACAGCGTGCGTGTTCATGTCGAGGCGCGGCCGGAGCGGGCGGACGAAGCCTCGCGCGCGGCGCAGGCGGCGCTGCTCAAGGCGCACGTGCGCAGCGTGGTCGGCATCGGCATAGAGGTCGAGGTCGCCGATCCCGGCGGCATCGAGCGCTCGATGGGCAAGGCCAGGCGCGTCGTCGACAAGCGGCCGAAGGATTGATGGATGCGGCAGCGTTTCAAATCCTCCGCTCGCCCCCGCGACAGCGGGGGGCCAGCTGGACCGAGCGGCTCGGCGCTGGAGTCCCGCTTGCGCGGGAATGAGCGGAGTGTGGGGCGACCTAACGGAAATGAACTCTGATGGCGCGGCCTCGTTCAGCGGACTACGACGACAAACGACAGGCGATCCTCGCGCATTCGGCCGAGGTCTTCGCCAAGCATGGCTATGACCGCGCCTCGATGGCGGAGGTGGCGCAGGCTTGCGGCGTGTCGAAGGCGCTGCTCTATCACTACTACGTCAACAAGGCGGAGCTGCTGTTCGACATCCTGCACGCGCATCTGCAGGTGCTGGTCGATGCCGTGCACGCCGTCGACAAGGCGCTGCCGCCGCGCGCGCGCCTGCGCGGGCTGATCGGCGCGCTGCTCGAGGCCTATCGCGACGCCGACAACGAGCACAAGATCCAGCTCAACGAGTTGAGCAAGCTGCCGCCCAAGCGCCAGAAGGTGCTGACCGACATGGAGCGCGAACTGGTGCGCCTGTTCGCCGACGCGATCGCGGCGGTCAATCCGGCGCTCGCCGGCGACAACGCGCTGTTGAAGCCGGTGACCATGTCGCTGTTCGGCATGGTCAACTGGCATTACATGTGGTTTCGCGAAGGAAAGGCGCTGACGCGCGAGGACTACGCCGATCTCGTCACGACGTTGGTGATCGAAGGCGCCGCGGCTTTGACGGCGCCGCCGGTGAAGGCGAAGCGAACGGCGCGCGCGTAACTGAGCAACCAGCACTGCCTCTCGCCGTCACCCTGAGGTGGTCGCGCACAGCGCGACCCTCGAAGGGCGACGGCCCGGGCCGTTCATCCTTCGAGGCTCGCTACGCTCGCACCTCAGGATGACGGGACTAAACCTGATCGAAATCCAGCGCCACCTTCGGCGTGACCGGATGCGCCTGGCAGGTGAGCACGTAGCCGGCTTCCAGCTCCCACGGCTCCAGCGAATAATTGGTGTCCATGCGCACGTCGCC
>Ga0182749_1002969_pt1 | contig 11972 bp, 8 predicted proteins | sample eDN3rd37CKraftMG_FD_128875 | JGI IMG/M metagenome (GOLD analysis project Ga0182749, IMG submission 128875) | Enriched Miracle-Growth compost microbial communities from Emeryville, California, USA - eDNA 3rd pass 37_C Kraft MG (version 2) (version 2) ...
CTCGGCGTCGGTGCGGGCGCGGCTGGCGCAGGCGCATCCCGCCCGCGCCGCCGATATTGCCGCAGCCATCAACGCCGTCACCAAGCAGGCCTGTGCGGCCCCGGAAGCGATCAGCGCCGCCACCGAGATGGCGCACGGGCTGGTCAAGCTGCTCTATGATGACGGTCGGCTCGACGAACAGGAAATCTCGAAATTCGCCGCGGCCGGCAAGTTCGACGAAACCAACGCCTCCCTCGCCTGCCTGGCCAAGGTGCCGGTCTCGCTGGCAGAGACCATGATGGTGGAGTCACACACCGAAGGCGTCCTGATCCTTGCCAAGGTCTGCGAATTGTCCTGGCCGACAGTGCAACTCATCATCGAGATGCGGGACAGGCTGGCCGGCACCTCCTCGACCGACATCAAGGAGACGCGGCAAATCTATGAGCGGCTCCGCCTCTCCACCGCGCAACAGGTGCTGCGCTTCTACAAAATGCAAGAGTCCACGGCGCCGAAGCCCGGACCTTAAGCCGACCGACTCTCAGTACCGTAGCATATGCCGGCCAGCGATAGCGCCGACGCCGGCGACGATCGCCACCGCGATCGAGTACCAGACCGCAACGAACAGCGGCGAGTCATCGGCGCAATGCGCAGCATAGAGCGTCGCGCCCAATCCCGACGCCAGCAATCCTGCAACGGCGCCGGCAAGCTCCGGTCGCGCGGGCGCACCGCGGCGCAGCGCCAGCAGCGCGGCCACCAGCACGGGAGCGGAAAACAGCGGAATCGACATCATGCAGCTCATTGCGTTGTTGCCGATCAGCCGGGTCAGCCATGGCCGCTCATGCGGCATCATCATCTCAGCAACGATCCCGAGCCCGACCATCGCGGCCGGGATCGCCAGCAGCCAGGACCACCGTTTGAAGGAGGCTTCGGGCCTCGCCAGGTGCAGGCTGACGACGATCGCGCTGAATGCCAGCGCCAGCGTCACCAAGAACTTCAGGTCGAAGAACGGATTATGCATCGCGGTCCGCACATCGCTGCGCACGCCGAGAACCAGCATGAACAGCACTGCGGAGACCGGGAGCGCCAGCAGCAGCGCCCAAGTCAGCGTTGTGCCGATCCGCGGCTGGCGGATCTCGGCGTCTGCCGCCAGCGCCTCGATCAGGCGATCGGTCTCCATGATCAGGACTCCCGCAATTTGCCGGCCAGGCTGGCAAGGCCGCGATGCAGCGCCACCCGCACCGCGCCTTCGGACATTGAGAGCCGCGCGGCCGTTTCCTTGATCGATGCACTCTCCACCGCGATCGATCTCAACACGTCGCGCTGCCGTTGCGGCAAGCCGTCGAGATGGCTCGCGATCTCTGCCGAGGTCAGCGTCTCGGCGGCCGCCGGCGCCGCCATGGTCTCCGAGAAGTCGTCGATATTGATGAAGACGCGGCTGCCGCGCCGACGCAGCGCGTCGATCAGCTTGTTGCGCGCGATGGCAAACAACCACGGCGCGAACGGCGCCGTCGCGTCCCACGTCTGCCGCTTCAGGTGCACCGCGAGCAAGATCTCCTGTACGATATCTTCGGCTTGATCCACCGGCTGCCCGGCGCGCGCGAGGCCACGATAGGCCGCGGCGCGCAGCACCGGCGCCACGGACCGCAGCAACCGACGATAGGCTGCCTCGTCGCCTGCGTTCGCCGACCGCATCAGAACGGTCCATTCGTCGTCACGTCTGCGCACGCACGCTCCTGCAAAGCCATTCGTCCGGCGAACGACGTTATTACGCGCCCCCGCCATGATCACGCTATCGTGAAGACCCCTCATCCCGCCTCGCCGGCCGGATGGCTGTTTTCGCAATTCCCCTGCGGGGTCGGTTCATAACATCGATCCGAACGGCTGGCACGGCGGACGAAAGCGGGCCTTTTCAGGGATTTGTCGAAAGATTCCCTCATTTTGCCGCGCTGTGGTCACGACTTGAGTCTTTCTGCGCAGCCGGGGTGGGCGTAACGGGGAGACTGCCATGAGATTCAAGGCCAGCGGGCGCTCGGCACTGGTCGTCGCAGCAGGAATCTGGATGTGGTGTTTGGGGCCCCTGCAGGCTCAGCAGGCACCCAATGCAGCCGCGCCGGCCACGGCGCAACAGACACAACCCAACCCGCTGCAGCAGTTTTTTGGAATCAAACCGGCGCCGGCCGCAGCTCCGGCCGACCAGGCCAATGCGGAGCCCGGCATGCCGATGGCTCTGCAAAAATACCGCAAGGCATCTTCCCACCACAGCCGCCGCCATCGCGTGTCACGCACGACGAGGCACCCAAGGCGCTCGACGGTCGCCAAATCCAAGCCCGCAGAAAAGGCCGACTCCGATAGGGAGGCGCGCGTCGCCGACGCGGACAATACCTCTGCTCCCGAGAGCAGCACCCCGCCGGCGAAGTCGGCTTCCCCGGCACAGGGATCCGCGCCGCAGCAGAGCTCCTCGGCGCAGCTGTCGACGTCCGTCGCCAACGCCCGCGCACAACTGCTGGAGAGCAATCCGGCGGCCGCCACAGAGCCCACCATGCCGCCGACTGGAGCTCCTGCGCCGTCTGCCGCAACCGCGGCAACAGCCGCCCCTGCCGGTGGCGAAAATGCCGCGCCGCCGCCGACCAATACCGCCAAGGCCGACACCAACGTCGTTCCGTCCGATCAGTTCAATGACATCGATCGCGCAGCGACTGAAAGCGCCCAGCCGACGCCAACGCTGGCCTTGGCGTCGATGGAGAAAGCCGTCGGCACCACCGGCCAGGCCGCGGCCGCGAGCGACGATCATTCGACCTGGTCCCAGGCCTCTTTCATCGGCAAGATCTTCATCGCCTTCGGCGGGCTGCTGACGTTGGCTTCGGCTGCACGCATGTTCTTTGCGTAGCCTTGAAGCCTTCGTGCCGCGCCGCCGTTTTAACCTCCCGCGGCGGCGCGGCGTTTTCTTCGATCGATCGCACGCCGGCATTTTCCCAATCCACTGTGCATTTCTGCGCATGCGGCGGCCTTGCAGCCCGCGCCGTCTGCGGGCACATTGCGCGCGCCGCGGGCCCTGATCGTCAGCGCCCGCCAACGAACTCAGCGTGAGATGGCATCATGAGCACATTCGAACACATCATCGTCGAGAAGAAGGGTAGCGTCGGCATTGTTCGCCTGAACCGGCCGAAAATGCTGAATGCACTGTCGTTCGGCGTGTTCCGTGAAATTGCCGCCGCGATCGATGACCTCGAGGCCGACGACGCCATCGGCTGCATCGTCATCACCGGCAACGAGAAGGCATTCGCCGCCGGCGCCGACATCAAGGAGATGCAGCCCAAGGGCTTCATCGACATGTTCAATGAAGACTTCAAGCAGATCGGCGGCGACCGCGTCGCCACCTGCCGCAAGCCGACCATCGCGGCGGTCGCCGGCTATGCGCTGGGCGGCGGCTGCGAACTGGCGATGATGTGCGACTTCATCATTGCCGCCGACACCGCAAAATTCGGCCAGCCGGAGATCACGCTCGGGACCATTCCCGGCATCGGCGGTACCCAGCGCCTCACCCGCGCCATCGGCAAGGCAAAGGCCATGGACCTTTGCCTCACCGGCCGGATGATGGACGTCAACGAAGCCGAGCGTTCCGGCCTCGTGAGTCGCATTGTGCCGGCCGACAAGCTGATGGACGAAACGCTCGCCGCCGCCGAAAAGATCGCTGCGATGTCGCGTCCCGCCGCCGAGATGGCGAAGCTCGCGGTCAACCGCGCCTTCGAGACGCCGCTCTCCGAAGGCATGAATGTCGAGCGCGACCTGTTCCGCGCCACCTTCGCGCTGGAGGATCGCGCCGAGGGCATGGCGGCGTTCATCGAGAAGCGCAAGCCCAACAACAAGAACCGCTGAGCGATCGGCCTCGCGAGCCTGTTGCGCTCTCTGATGCCCGGCCTCGTGCCGGGCATTCGCGTTTCAGAATGCTGTTGCAGACGCGGATGCCGCGGCGATGCCAGCCGTGACGACGACAACGGTTCGACGGAGTTGATCTATCCCGTGCGTGCAAGTGCTGCCTGCACCAGCGCGCGATAGAGCCGATCCTTCCAGGTGACCGGCTTGTCCAGCCCAAGGCGCGCCAGGGCCGGTGTGTATGCGGCATTGGACCGCGTCATGCCCTCCCAGGCCAGACTCGCCAGTCGCCACGGCGATGCCGACGCCGCGCTCAGCACCTGCAGTGCCGGGATCAGCCGCTGCTCGACCTCGGTGAAGTCGCTGCCGAACGGAAACGCCGGCAAATGGCCGTGCTCCCGCGCGGGCTTCAATGCTTCGCCGATCCGCGCCGGCACATTGTCACGGAAGGCCGCGGGAATCTCATAGCTCTTCGGCAGTTTGCCGGCATCCTTGGCCTGCCGCATAAGCTCCGGCTGGAAGCGCGAGTCGGCGACCTGCAGCATCGCCGCGATCACGTCGGCATCGGACTTGCCGCGCAGATCTGCGACGCCGTATTCGGTGACGACGATATCGCGCAGATGACGCGGGATCGTGGTGTGGCCGTAAGTCCAGCGGATATTGGATTCGGCCTTCGCGCCGACACCGCGCGTCGCTTCCAGAGTCAGGATCGAACGCGCGCCCTCCAGCGCGAAAGCCTGCGCGACGAAATTGTACTGACCGCCGACGCCGCTCACCACCTGTCCGTTGTCGAGACCGTCGGACACCGCCGCGCCGAGCAGGGTCGCCATCATCGTGTTGTTGACGAACCGCGCGTCGCGCCGCGCGCGGCGTTTGGCATCTTCGTCGCCATAGAGCTGGTTGGTGAACGACACCGGCATCATGCGGATCTTCGTCAGAAGCTCCGGCGGCATCTCGCGCAAGTCGCGATAGAAGCCTTTGGGCCCTAAGAAGAATGCGCCATGCAAGCGCACGCCATCGACCTCGCGCTTCACGATCTCGGCCTTGAACAGCGCGAGGAAGGCTTCGGTCAGCATTTCGCTGACGCCATAGAGCCCTTGATCGAAGGGCGAATCCTCCAGCGGGCGCGTCGAGGGCGACAGTCGCGTCATCGTCTGGCGATAGGCGGTGGTGTCACGGTGTCGCAGAATGAGGCTCTGCGCCAGCGCGTCGCCGACCTGCCCGATGCCGATCTGCAGGCTGCCGCCATCGCGAATGAGGCCTGCGGTGTGCAGCCCGATGACGTATTTGTTGTCGCTGATCGGCTCCGACGGCGGCGCGAACAGCGGAAAATCGGTTTCCGGGCTTTCGAGGATGGCGCTGAATTCGCTGGCCGGCAGATCGCCGGGCCCCGGCATGAACGGGAGCTCGGAATTGACCTGTCCCACGAGATGGAACGAGACCTTGCCCGCGGCGCGGGCCTGCAGCAGATCCAGCGTCGTGTCGGTGTTGCAGCTCAGGCTGTAGCGCGTCTCGCCATTGACCACGCGCTTCGCCACCAGTTGCGTGATGACATGAAGTCCGCGGGTCTGCAGGTATGAGGCGGCATGGGTGTAGTTGGCGGAGATATAGTGCTGCTGCGCGAACGGAACCCGCAGCCATTTGCCGGCAAGGAAGAAGAACTCGATCACCTCGACATTCTTCGGCAAAGCATGCGCGTGCAGCGCGCTGGCATAGTCCAGATCGGGATAGCCGCCGAACAGCCGATCGATCACCGGGCCGATGAAACGTCGCTCGAGATCGGCGGCCGGCTTGGGTTTCTCCAGCGTGAGCGCGGAAAAGAATGTCAGCTTCAGCGCCGCGTCCCGCACGGCGCGGCGATACAGCGCGTTGACGATATGATTGGCCTTGCCCAGGCCGAGCGGCAGGCCGACGACCAGTTCGGGACCGATGTTGCGGATGAGGTCCTCGGCAAGCGCTTCCGCATCGGTAAACAGTTTCGGCATCGGTCTCCTTACCCGCGCTGCGGCCACTCCGGCGAATCGTGTCCGAGCGGCACCGCCGGACGAGACCAGAAGGCGGGCGTTCGCGACAGGATGGCCGAATGCCGCACCGCATTGAGCCGGCCGAAACCGGACTGGCTCTCCTCGAGAAACGGCGTCACGGTCTCCGGCTTGATATCCGGCGCCTCGAGTCCTTTTGCAAGCCGGCCCAGATTCCACAGCCAATGGCCGGTCTGCGCCAGCGAAACCTGCACATGCCAGCTTCCGCCCTCACGCGCCTGCCGCGCCCGGGCCATCATCGCGCCGAACGCCATCAGATAGCCGGTCACGTGATCGAGAATCTGCATCGGCAGTTCCTTCGGCCCGTCGATGCCGGCGGCCTCTGCCTCCGCGTGATTGAACCCGGTGGACGTCTGCACCAGGGAATCGAAGCCACGCCGTTCCGCCCACGGCCCGACATGCCCGTAGGCCGACAGTGAAACATAGACGATGCGCGGGTTGAGCAGCGCGGCGTCGCGCGGCGAGAAGCCGAGCGCCGCCAAAGCCTGCGGCCGATAACCCTGCACCACGATATCGGCCCCGCTCATCAGCTTGCGCAGCGCAGTGCGGCCGTCCTCGCTTTTGAGATCGAGCGAACACGACAACTTGCCGCGACCGGTATCGATCACCAGCCACGGAATCGACGGCAGCTTCGGTCCGGTGACCAGCATCACGTCGGCACCATGCGCGGCCAGCGCGCGGCCCGCGACCGGCCCCGCGATCACGCGCGACAGATCCAGCACGCGCAGGCCCGACAGCGGCCGCTCGCCGATCGGCCAGGACCGCGGCGCCGCCTCGCCGATCCGCTCGATTGTGATCACCGGCAATGCCGCCAGCGCTTTTGCCTGCGGATGCTTTAGCCACGCCTCACGCGAACGCATCAAGGACACCACCGCGCCGCCGGCATAGGCGGCCGTCTCGAACATCTCGCCTTTCCATTGCATCAGCGCGGCCTGCACCGCATCGCGCTCGGGCTTGCAGTTCAGCACGCGGCAGACATTGTCACGGTGATGCGGAAAGTTGGTGTGCAGGCGGACAAAACATCCGTCGCCGGTTCTGTACACGCCGGCAATGGTATCCCAGGCGGGCGGCGGCGGCTTGTCGTCGACCCGCAGATAGCGCTCGCTGCGGCACTCAATGGCGGCGTGCAGCATATCCACCGGCATGGTTTGCACCTCGCCGCTCCGCATTTGCCAGATTTGCGCCGCGGCAAGGCCGGTGGCGGCGATGGCGGCCTGCGCGGCAGCGCCGACACGAAACGACGACGGCAGCGTCGGCTCGCTGCCGGTCAGTTGCACGGCATCGATCGCCGCGGGCTGCCCCCTGGCCTGCACCCAAAGGTCGGTGAGGATGTCGCGTACTGTCTGCATCGAGGCGCTCCAAAGCATCGTCACGCGAAACGCTATAGAGCGTCGGCACGCGTCAGCATAGCATCGTCCTCGTCCGACCTGACATGAAGGATACGCAATGGCCGCCATAGATCCATTGACCGCAACCGGCGTTCTGCTGGCCACTGCGGCAACCGACGCCGTCTATGTCATGTTCACGTCCGCGGTAGTGGCGCGACGGCGCGTTCCCGCCGCGACATGGAGCAGCGTCTGGTATCTGCTCTCGTCCTATGCGGTGATCAGCTATACCGAAAACTGGGTGTATGTCGCCTTCGCCGCGATCGGCTCATGGCTCGGCGCCTATGCGACGATCACGTTCCTGCATCGTCCGCCCGGCGGTCCGCCGATCGGCGCGGCGCCGGAGTAGCGAAGAGGAGCGTCATTGCCGGACTTGATCGGCAATCCATCTCTTGAAGGATGAATGCGCGGGTCGAGCCCGCGCATGACCACGACGGCGTGCGGATAGCACCTCAATGAAAATCCCGCGACGGCGGAAGAATGCGCACGTTACGCGGATGACGGTGTTTTTGCGCCGGAATCTCCGGCTGTGTGTGGCGATCGTCATTGATCGGCTCGACCAGCACCGCGCCCGTCGGCAAGGCACGCTTGCGGACCAGCGCATCGTTGGCGAGGCCGGTCAGATCATGGGAGCGATCGATCAGGCGCTCGGCGACGAGGTGCACCACTTCGTCCGGACTGCTCTGGATGCGGCCTTCCACCAGCACCAGCCGCGCGCCCATCACCTCCTTGCGGAACCGCGCCATCACCTTCGGCCACACCACGATATTGGCGATGCCGGTTTCGTCTTCCAGCGTCATGAACACCACGCCGTTGGCGCTGCCCGGCCGCTGCCGCACCAGCACCACACCGGCGCAGCGAACACGCTGCCCATTACGGGCATGGGATACATCGCGACAGGCAACGACGCCTTCCGCGCGAAATCCGTCACGCAGAAACTGCATCGGATGACCTTTCAGGGACAGCCGCACCGTCTGATAGTCCGCCACCACCTGCTCCGACAGCGGCATCTCCGGCAAAGGTTGCGCGTTCTCGTCGGGCTGTTCGCGCGCGATAGCGGCCTCGAATAGCGGCAACGGCACATTATCCGGCAGGCGGCGTACCGCCCATAGCGCGGCGCGACGGTCGAGCCCGAGCGAGCGAAACGCATCGGCATCCGCCAACAGGATCAGCGCGCGCTTCGGCAACCGCGTGTCGCGGGCGAAATCCTCCAGCGAGGTGAACGGCCGCCGCTCGCGGGCCTTGACGATGCGCTCGCCCCAATCGTCGGAAAGATTCTTGTCATGGCCGGGCTCATCCGGATCGACCCACTTGAAGCCGTCGATCTGCCGGAAGCCGAGCCGCACGGCGTGATATTTTCCACCGGACGCTTCCAATGTGTTCTGGCTGAAGCTTTCCGACACATCGATCTCGCGCACCTCAACGCCATTTTTCCGCGCGTCGCCGACGATCTGCGCCGGCGCATAAAACCCCATCGGCTGCGAATTCAAGAGCCCGCAGCAGAACGCATCGGGATGAAACCGCTTCAACCACGACGAGACATAGACAAGCTGCGCGAAGGCGGCGGCATGGCTTTCCGGAAAGCCGTAACTGCCGAACCCCTTGATCTGCTCGAAACAATTTTCCGCGAATTTCGGATCGTAACCACGTGCGATCATGTTGCCGACCATCTTGGCTCCGAATGTGCCGATGGTGCCCATATTACGGAAGGTCGCCATCGACCGGCGCAAGCCGTTGGCTTCCTCGGGAGTGAATTTCGCGGCTTCGATAGCGATGCGCATCGCCTGTTCCTGAAACAGCGGCACGCCAAGGGTCTTGCTCAGAACGTTTTTGAGTTCGTTTTTGTCGCCGTCCTTGGGATAAGGATATTCGATATCTTCCGGCCGCATTTTCCGTCGCTTCAGATACGGATGCACCATGTCGCCCTGGATCGGGCCCGGCCGCACGATGGCGACCTCGATGACGAGATCGTAAAACGTGCGCGGCTTGAGGCGCGGCAGCATGTTCATCTGCGCCCGGCTCTCGACCTGGAACACGCCGAGGGATTCGCCCTTCTGGAGCATCTGGTAGACTTCATCATCGTCTTTCGACTTGATGTCCGCCAGTTGATAACGCCTCCCCTTGTGCTGTGCGATCAGGTCGAAGCATTTGCGAATGCAGGTCAGCATGCCGAGCGCCAGCACGTCGACTTTCATCATCCGCATTGCGTCGACGTCATCCTTGTCCCATTCGATGAAGGTGCGGTCCGCCATTGCCGCGTTGCCGATCGGCACATAGGTGTCGAGCCGATCCTGCGTCAGCACGTAGCCGCCGACATGCTGCGACAGATGACGCGGAAAGCCGATCAGTTGCGTCGTCAACGCGACCGCGCGCGCCACTGTGGGATTGTTCGGCTCCAGCCCAGCTTGCCGCACCTGCTTGTCGTCGAGGCCGTCGCCCCAATGTCCCCACACCGTATCGGCCAGCGCGGCGGTGACGTCTTCGGTCAGTCCAAGCGCCTTGCCGACGTCGCGGATGGCGCTGCGCGGCCGGTAGTGAATCACGGTGGCGATGATCGCAGCGCGATGGCGTCCGTAGCGGCGATAGACATACTGCATCACCTCCTCACGGCGGGTGTGCTCGAAATCGACGTCGATGTCCGGCGGCTCCAACCGCTCCTTGGAAATGAATCGCTCGAACAGCACATCGATCTCGGCCGGATTGACCGAGGTGATGCCGAGCACGTAGCAGACCGCGGAATTGGCCGCCGAGCCGCGGCCTTGACATAAAATCTTCTCACCCCTCGCCCAGTGCACGATGTCGTGCACGGTAAGAAAATAATGCGCGTATTTCAGCTCCGCGATCAGCGCCAGTTCCTTGCGCAGCGTCGCGCGCAGCTTGTCGTCGATGCCCTGCGGAAAATATTCTTTGACGCCTGCGCGTGCCAGGTCTTCGAGATGCTGTTGCGCGGTTTTGCCCGGCGGCACCGGCTCATCAGGATATTGATATTTCAATTGATCGAGCGTGAAGGCGATGCGGTCGGCGAAACGCACCGTTTCGGCCAATGCCTCCGGCCATGACCGAAACAGCCGCGTCATATCGTTCGGCGTGCGCAAATGACGTTCGGCATGGGCTTGCAGCTTGCGCCCCGCCGCCGTGATCGTCACCTTCTCACGAATGCAGCACAAGACATCCTGCAACGGCCTGCGCTGATGCACATGATAGAGCACGTCGTTGGTGGCGATCAGCGGCACGCGCGCCGTCGTCGCGATCCTCTCCAGCCGCGCCATGCGCCGCGCATCGTCGCCGTGATGATGCAATGATGCCGCGAGCCACACGCCCTCGGCGGAAAGGCGCGAAAGCGCATCGAGCGTCGTCAGCGTGATCCTGACGCGGATCCGATAATCCGGCATTACCACCAGCAGCAGGCCTTCGCTGAACTCCGCCAGATCGGCGAAGCGCAAATGACATTCGCCCTTCTCCGCCGCCAGTTTGCCTTTGCTGAGCAGTTGGCAGAGCCGGCCATAGGCGGCGCGGTCGCGCGGATAGGCCAGAATGTCCGGCGTGCCGTCGGTGAATACCAGCCGCGCGCCGACCAACAGCTTCGGCTTGTAGCGCACGCGCCGCCGGTTGCCGTATTCGCTATAGGCGCGCACCACGCCGGCCAGCGTGTTGTGATCGGCGATGCCGATGGCATAGAGGCCGTATTTGCTGGCGCGCTGCACGTATTCCTGCGGATGCGACGCCCCGCGCAGGAACGAGAAATTGCTGGTGACGCCGATTTCCGCATAGACGGTCATGCGAACAATCCGTGCAGAAACCAGCGAAAATTGACGACCTCGCGCCGATGAACGCCTTCGCGATAGAGCCAGAACCGCGCGCCATCGGAATCTTCCGCGCGGAAATAATCGCGGGTGAGGTTATCGCGGTCGCCGAGCCGCCACCATTCCATGGCGATGCGCTCCGGCCCCTCGATCAGCGCGAGACGATGAAACGCACGACGCCAGCGGAACGCCGCCGGCGGACCGTGCGGAAAATCCGCCAGCATCTCCACCGGCTCCGGTTGCGCGAACAGTCTGAGCGGGCGCAGCGGTGGCTCGCCCTCCGTCCGCTCCGGCCACGCCGCAACGGTCGCCGCGGCGAAATGGTGCTGCGCCGGCAGAGCCCGCGTCGCCCGCTCGGGGATATGCGTATCCTGCGGCAGATGCACGACGATGCGCTGTCCGCCGATCCGCGCCGCGATGCGATCGATCAAGGCGGCGACCGCGTCGCTGTCATGGACATGCGCATCGAGATCGCGCTGCGCGGCGACCACATCATCGGTGCGGCTTGCCGCGAGCCGGATCAGATCGAAGCCGAAGCCGGGATCGAGCGGATCGGCCAGTGCATCGAGCCGTTCGCGGAACAGACGATCGACGATTTCGATCCGCGTCACCGGCACGCCGGTCTCGACGCCGATGACGCGCACCGCGCCGTCGGTGCGAAAGAAACTGGCCTCCAGCCGGCGCGCGCCCTTGCCGTCGCGATTCATGCTGCCGATCAGGGTCTGTCCCAGCGCCGAGAGCGTCGTCGCGATCACCCCGTCGGTGGCCACCGGCTCGGCGAACCGCTTCTCCGCGATGTAAGTCGGCAACGGCTTGCGCGGCGAGATCGGCGCATCGCGGTGGCCCAGCGCCTGCTCCAGCCGCGCGACGAAGTCCGCGCCGAATCGGGC
>Ga0182749_1002975_pt1 | contig 11949 bp, 13 predicted proteins | sample eDN3rd37CKraftMG_FD_128875 | JGI IMG/M metagenome (GOLD analysis project Ga0182749, IMG submission 128875) | Enriched Miracle-Growth compost microbial communities from Emeryville, California, USA - eDNA 3rd pass 37_C Kraft MG (version 2) (version 2) ...
CGAGCCATTCGGTGATGAAGGTGCCGTTCTCGTGGATGTCGATGGTCTGCAGCGGGCCGGGGCCGGCATTGGTGAATTTGTGGGGCGTGTCCGCCGGCACCACCACGATCTGCCCGGCCTCGGCCAGGATCTCCCGGTCGCCCAGGGTGAACCGGGCGCGGCCGGCGCGGAGGATGAAGGTCTCGGGATAGGGGTGGCGGTGCAGCTTCGGCCCGCCGCCCGGCTCGGCCCGGTCGAAGAAGATCACCGAGACATTGGCGCCGTACCGGCCGAGCTGGATCTCGCCGTGCCAGCGCTCGGGATCCTCCGCCCATGCGTGGCGGTCGATGACGGGGTTCATGGCGGTCTCCCTATGGTCTTGTGTCGTTGCGTTCTGGTCACCATACCCCATCATCGTCGAGCCCGCAGGGGCGTGGCCGATCCCGGGCCGCTCGTACCGGCCCCTGGGTCGCCACGTCGCTTCGCTCCTTGCGATGACATGAAAGGGACGAGGTGGGTCGGGTTCGCGTCGGCGAACCCGACGATCAGATCGGGCGGCGAAATGGGGGGCGCAGAGCGAACCCGACCCGCGTCCGAGCCCCCTCGATCCTCCAGCCGATGCACATTCTGGGCGCACGGGTTGACGGGCTCAAATCGGCGTCCGACCAAAACGACGACTCCCGCCTCGCTTCGGCACGATCGGGCTCCTCATCCCGTTGTCATGGCATCCGTTCCGCGCTGGAGGATGCCATGAAGAACGCGCCTTGGTTCACCCGCTTCGCCAACCGGGTCTCGCAGCTCGCCGGGCATCCCGCCACCTTCGGCGTGGCTGCGGGGCTGATGGTCGTCTGGGCCGCGATCGGGCCCTTCGCCGGCTTTTCCGATGTCTGGCAGCTGACCGTCAACACCGGCACCACGATCGTCACCTTCCTGATGGTGTTCCTGATCCAGAACACCCAGAACCGCGACACCGCGGCGCTGCAGATCAAGATCGACGAGCTGATCCGCGCCACCGAGATGGCGAACAACTGGATGCTCGACCTGGAGGAGCATTCCGAGGAGGACCTGCGCCGGATCCGTGAGGAATACTGCAAGCTCGCGGCCGAGGCCCGGGCCGAGCGCGACCGCGGAAGGGCGTGATGCAGGGGCGAAGGTGATGAGCCGCGTGGGTCGGGTTCGCTGCCGCGAACCCCGCCTATAGATTCACCCTGCCTCGGGCAGCCGCTCCCGTCCGTGCGGGGCGGTCAGGTCCAGGACCGGGCCCTGCGGCACGATGCCGGTCGGGTTGATGGTGCGGTGGCTCTCGTAATAGTGCCGCTTGATATGCGTCATCTCGATCGTCGCCGCCACGCCGGGCTTCTGCGCGATCTCGCGGGTGAAGCCCCACAGCGCCGGGTATTCGTGCAGCGGCCGCAGGTTGCATTTGAAGTGGCCGTGATAGACCGGGTCGAAGCGCAGCAGCGTGGTGAACAGCCGGATGTCGGCCTCGGTCAGCCGGTCGCCGACCAGCCAGCGATGCGCCGACAGCCGGGCCTCCAGCTTGTTCAGCGTCTCGAACAGCTGCGTCACCGCCTCGTCGTAGGCGGCCTGCTCGGTGGCGAAGCCGGCCTTGTAGACGCCGTTGTTCACCCGGTCGTAGACCTCGGCGTTGATCGCATCGATCTCGGGCAGCAGGCCGTCCGGCGACAGGTCGACCGACCGGTCGGCCCAGTCGTCGAACGCCGAGTTCAGCATCCGGATGATCTCGGCCGACTCGTTGTTGACGATGCTGCGGGTCTGCTTGTCCCACAGGACCGGCACCGTGACCCGGCCGGTATAGTCCGGCTTGGCGAGCGTGTAGACCTCATGCAGCGCGGCCTTGCCGTTGACCCGGTCGCCGGTCGCACCGGGCGAGCGCACGCCGGTGCGGATGTCGGCGAAGGTCCAGCCCTGCGCGCCCATGAACGGGTCGACCACGTCGACCGAGATCACGTCCTCGAGCTTCTTCAGCGCCCGGACGATCAGGGTCCGGTGCGCCCAGGGGCAGGCATAGGAGACGTAGAGGTGATAGCGGCCGGGCTCGGCCTTGAAGCCGGAGCTGCCGTCGGCCGTCACCCGGTTGCGGAAGGCGCTGTCCTGCCGCACGAAGCGTCCGCCGGTCGATTTGGTGTCGTACCACTGGTCGGCCCAGCGGCCTTCGATCAGCAGGCCCATCGCGTCCTCCATCGGCCGCCGGGGATCCCGGCGGCAACAACATCTGCTCAGGGTATCGGTCTCGAAGGCAGCATACCCGATTGCCTCTCCCGCTTGCGGGAGAGGTCGGAGACGCGAAGCGGCTCCGGGTGAGGGGATTTCGTCGAGGCCGGGACCAGCCCTCACCCGGTCTCGCTACGCGAGCCCGACCTCTCCCGCGTCCGGCGGGAGAGGCAATACGAACTTGATCGCCGTCAGCCGGCGAGCTTCGAGGCGATCTTCGTCACATGCGCGCCCTGGAACCGGGCGCCGGCGAGCTCGTTGGCGCTCGGCTGGCGCTGGCCCTGGCCGCCGGCGATGGTGGTGGCGCCGTAGGGCGACCCGCCGGTGATCTCGTCCAGCGTCATCTGGCCCTGGAAGGAGTAGGGCAGGCCGACCACCACCATGCCCTGGTGCAGCAGGAAGGTGTGGAAGCTCAGGAGAGTCGCCTCCTGGCCGCCATGCTGGGTCGCGCTCGAGGCGAAGACGCTGCCGACCTTGCCGATCAGCGCGCCCTTCATCCACAGGCCGCCGGCCTGGTCGAGGAAGTTCCGCATCTGCGCCGCCATCATGCCGAAGCGGGTCGGCACGCCGAAGATGATGGCGTCGTAATCGGCCAGCTCGTCGATCGTGGCGACCGGCGCCGCCTGGTCGAGCTTGAAGTGGTTGGTGCGGGCGACCTCCTCCGGCACCAGCTCCGGCACGCGCTTGATGGTGGGCTCGCCGCCCGCCTCGCGGACGCCCTCGGCGACGGCGGTCGCCATCGTCTCGATATGGCCGTAGGAGCTGTAGTAGAGGACCAGGACCTTCGTCATCGCATCGTTTCCCTTCGCGGACGCGCTGCCGGCACTGCAAAGGGGGCCGGCGCTGCAGGGGAAAGGTAACCCCGGCGGAGCGCCGGGATAACCCGCCGATGCGGAACAGGATTGTTTCCCGTTGGGCGACGATCAGTGCTGGCCGCCGCCTCACGCCGGCTGACTTGCCGCCGCGCCGGCCCGGCGCCGCGCCGTCGCCGCCAGGAGGACGAGGGCGATCGCGGCCGACAGGGCGCCGACCCAGCCGAGGGCGGGGATGCCGCCCCGGTCCAGCGTCGCGGCGCCCAACGCCGAGCCGAAGGCGATGCCGGCATAGAGCGCCGAGGAGTTGAGCGAGGCCGCGATCATCCCGACCTCCGGCGCCAGCCGGATCAGCCGCGTCGTCTGCGCCGGGTGGAAGGCCCAGCCGGCGATGCTCCAGACCAGCATCAGCGGCGCCACCGCGAACAGCGCCTCGCCGCTGGGCAGCGCGGCGGCAGCCCCAAGGCCGGCCAGGGCCAGGGTCAGGAAGGCCAGGGCGCCGAGCTGCAGCCGCACCGGGCCGATCCTGTCGGTCAGCTGGCCGCCGAGGGTGTTGCCGATCGCCGAACCGATGCCGAACAGGAACAGCACCGCGCTGACGCCATCCGGGCCGATTCCGGCCGTGTGCTCGAGATAGGGGGCGATGAAGGTGTAGAGGACGAAGGCGGCGGCGATCCAGAAGAAGGTCACGGTCAGCGCCTGCAGCACGGCGGGCCGGCGGGCCACGGCGAGGCGCTCGGCCAGGGTGCTGGCGCCGAGCGGCAGCCTGGCCGGCAGGCCGAAGCGCAGCCCCGCCACCCCGGCCAGGCCGAGCCCGGCGACGATGACGAAGGTCGAGCGCCAGTCGGCATGGGCGCCGATCCAGGCGCCGAGCGGCACGCCCAGCGCGGTGGCGATGGTCATGCCGCTGGTCACCGCGGCGATCGCCCGGCCGCGCCGCTCGGGCGGAACCAGCGACGCGGCGACGGCGTAGGCGGTCGGCATGAACAGCCCGGCGCTGAGCGCCAGCAGCACCCTGGCGGCGACCAGCTGCCACAGGCTCTGGGCCACGGCCGCCAGCAGGTTGGAGAGGGTGAAGGCCAGCAGCGCCGCGACCAGCAGCCGGCGCCGGTCGAGGCCGCCGCACAGCGCCGACAGGACCGGCGATCCGACGGCATAGGCGAGGGCGAAGATGGTGATCAGCTGCCCCGCCGTGGCGACGGAGCTGTGGAAGTCCGCGGCGATCGCGGGCAGCAGCCCGGCGATCATCAGTCCTTCGGTGCCGATGGCGAAAGCGCCGATCGCGAGCCAGACCAGGGAGGCGGGCATCGATGGTGTTCCATTGTTCAATGAGTATTGAACTATAAGAGGCCGGCGGCCGCTGTCGTCAAGCCCTTTGTTCAAAAAGTGTTGAACATTGAAACGGATCTCCCGATCGACTAGATGTCGGACATGCGCCCGCCGTTTCAGCCCGATCGCGACCAGCTCGACCTGGTGACCATCCTCGCCGCCCTCAGCGACCCGACCCGGCTGGGCATCGTGGCCAAGCTGGCCGACGAGGGCGAGGTCTCCTGCAGCAGCTTCGGCGACGGCGCGACCAAGACCGCGCTGTCCTATCATTACGCCAAGCTGCGCGAGGCGGGGGTCACCTGGACGCGGATCGTCGGGACCCAGCGCTTCATCTCGCTGCGGCGCGACGACCTGGACGAGAAGTTCCCCGGGCTGCTCGACTCGATCGTGGCAAATGCGCGCAGGGCCAAGGGGGCCGGCACCGCCGCATAGCCGCCCTTGACCGCGATATTGCTGCTATTCGAAAATTACCCGTTTACGAAAGGGTAATTTCACGACTATCGCTGCGCCAATTATGGTCCCGGGACCTGCAAAACATGGGAACGCAATGCGCTCCCAAACGTTTCGGGGCAAAGATCTTGAGCAATCCCCACACGATGGCCATGCGTCGCTCTGCCCTGCCCAAGCGGACTTTTTCGGTCGTCACCACGTGCCATGGTGCCGGTTACGCCGAATACGGCAGGCGCATGATCGAAAGCTTCGACCATCACTGGCCGGACGAAGTCCCTCTGCTCCTCTATCGCGAGAATTTCGAGCCGGAGGTGGAGAGCGAGCGGATCATCGTGCGCGATCTGCTCGAAAGCTGCCCGGAGCTGGTGGCGTTCAAGCGCCGCCATGCCGACAACCCGCTGGCGAACGGCCGGACCCAGCGCTACCGCTTCCGCCTGTCGCGCAACCCCTACAAGAACCGGATCAAGCTGGGCGACAGGAACTGGGGCTCCGGCTTCCGCTGGGATGCGGTGCGGTTCGCCCACAAGGCCTTCGCCATCTTCCACGCCGCGGCGAACAGCGACGCCGACGTGCTGATCTGGGTCGACGCCGACAGCCTGTTCTTCGCGCCGCCGACCTGGGAGGAGCTCGAGAGCTTCGTCCCGCCGGACTGCTTCGTCGGCTACCTGCACCGGCCGACCTACGCGGAATGCGGCTTCATCGCCTACAACCTCCGCCATCCGGCGACCCGGCAGATGCTGGCGGCGTTCGAGCAGCTGTACACCCGGGACGAGCTGTTCCGGGAATACGAGTTCCACGACGCCTATCTGTTCGACGTGGTGCGCCGACAGACGGAACAGGCCGGCCACAAATCCTACGACATCGGCGAGGGCATCGGCGCGCGGGCCAAGCACGTGCTGATCAACTCCCGCCTCGGCCGCTTCATGGACCATGTCAAGGGCGGCCGGAAGGATATCGGCCACAGCCCGCGTGGCGACCTGGTCGTCGACCGCCGCGAGGCCTACTGGGCCAATTCGGCCTAGGCCGGAGCCGGGCCGCCGCAGGGTCAGCCATCCGCCTTCCGCCGGACGGCCGCACGGTGTTACCTGCCCGCGATAGACTTGTTTTCCCGATGCCGTCACCATCCGGAGCGGTTCTCTACGGATCGGGAAACGCGCGATGTCCCTCAGAGCGGTCATGGCTGTCTGCGTCGCCCTGTTCGCACCCGGCGCCGCCCATGCGCAATTCGAGATGATGAGCCCCATGCTCCTGCAGGGGCCGCGAATCATGTTCCAGGACCATGCCGACCGGTTCCGCTCCGCGCCATCGGGGCAAGCCGCCTCGCCGTCCCGGCCGGGGCCGGAGATCGATGCCGCGTCGTTTCGCTACCGTCCCGACATGGCGCGGCGACGGGCGAACCTCGCCCGGTTCGTCGAGAGGAGCAGAGCCGCCGATCCGAGAGGCGCCGATGATCTCGCAGCCTTGTTCGCCCAGGGTGACTTCATCGAGCGGATGCGGCCCGAGCTGGCGAAGTATGGCCTCGCCGTCGACAATCTCGCCGATGCCTATACGGTCTGGTGGATCGCGGCGTGGCAGGCGAGCCGCGGCAGGAGCGACGATGTGAGCGCCACGACCGCAGCCGCCGTGCGCCGCCAGGTCGTGCAGTCGTTGGCCTCGACACCCGCGTTCGGAAGCGCTGGCGATGCCGCCAAGCAGGAGATGGCGGAGGCGCTGCTCGTCCAGGGAATGCTGCTGGCAGCCGCGCTGGAGCAGGCGAAGGGCGATCGTGAGCAGATGGCGGCGCTCAGCCGCGCCGCAACCCAGGGGGCGCGCGGCATGGGGATCGATCTTTCGGCAATGAGCTTGACCGGGAAGGGCTTCGTCCCCGATTAGCGGTGGAGCGGGCCTTCTACACCTCGCACGCGGCCGGGCCGGCGCGGGACAGGGTGTGAAGCGCCGCCGCGGCGGCCAGGGTGAGGGCCGCCAGGGCGGCGGAGAGCCATAGCGCCGAGGCCGGCCCCAGCCAGTCGATCACCGCCGCATAGACCGTCGGCGCCGCGGCCGAGCCGAGGAAGCCGGGGACCAGCAGCCGTCCGGCGACGGCGCCGTAGCGGCCCGGGTCGAACAGCACCAGGGGCAGCGTGCCGCGGGTGATGGTCAGGAGGCCGTTGCCGGCGCCGTAGAGGAAGGCGAAGCCCATCGCCGCGGCCGGGACCTGACCGCCCCAGAGCCCGGCGAGGAAGCAGAGCGGCAGCACCGCCGCCGCGGCCAGGGTCAGCGCCGGGGGCGAGAGGCCGCCGCCGAACAGCACCTCGGCCAGCCGGGCGCCGGACTGGCCGATGCCGCGCAGCATCGCGATCCAGACCGCGACCGGGGCGGCGAGGCCGAGCCCGGCCAGGATCCCGATCATATGCGCCGACATGCCCGCGTTCAGGATGTTGGTCAGGGTCACGATCAGGGCGTAGAGCACGCCGGCGACCCGGTGGTCCCGCCGAGTGTCCGCCGAGGGCGCGGGCGCAGCCTTCCGCGGGACGTCACCATAACGGCCGTGGGGCAGGGACAGGTGCAGCGGCACCGTCAGCAGCGCGAAGCCGGCATAGGCCAGCACCGCGCCGCGCCAGCCGAGGGCGCCGGCCAGGGCCTCGCCGACCGGCCAGAACGCGGTCGAGGCCAGGCCGCCGAGCAGCGTGATCTGCGCCATCGGCCTGCGCGCCTCGGGCCCGCCGATCCGCGCCAGGGCGGCGAAGGCGGCGTCGTAGAGGGTGCAGCGCATCGCCAGCCCGAGCACCAGCCAGGCCGCGAGATAGGCAGCCGGATCGCGGGCCAGGGCGAGGCCGGCGCAGCCCGCGGCCGCCAGGACCGACCCGGCCGTCATCACCGCCCGGCCGCCGCGCCGGTCGATCAGCCGGCCGACCCGGCCGGAGGACAGCCCCATCGCCAGCAGCGCCAGGGAGAAGCCGCCATGCACCAGCGTCGGGCTCCAGCCGGTCTCGGCGATGATCCGCGGGCCGAAGCCGCCGATCAGGTAGTAGGTGGTGCCCCAGCTGATCAGCTGCGCCAGGCCGAGCCGGAGGACGAGGCCGCCCCGGATCACGCGCCGCGGCCCGGTCCCGGGAGACTGGCGTCGCCGGGGCCGAGCGGCCGCTGCATCAGCACGCTGTCGACCCAGCGGCCGAACTTGAAGCCGACCGACCGGAACAGGCCGGCCCGGCGGAAGCCGAGCGCCTCGTGCAGGGCGATCGAGGCCGCGTTGCCGCTGTCGCCGATCACCGCGATCATCTGCCGCCACGGGCCGGCCTCGCAACGCTCGATCAGCGCCGCCAGCAGCGCCCGGCCGATGCCCCGGCCGCCCATGTCCTGGGCGACATAGATCGAATCCTCGATCGCGTAGCGATAGGCCGGCCGCGGCCGGTAGGCGCCGGCATAGGCGTAGCCGACGACCCGGCCGTCGGTCTCCGCCGCCAGATAGGGCAGGCCCTGGGCCAGCACCGCCGCCCGGCGGGCGGCCATCTCCGCCACTCCCGGCGGAGTCTCCTCGAAACTGGCCAGGCCGTGCAGCACGTGATGGGCGTAGATCGCCTGGACGGCCGGCAGGTCCGCCTCCGTGGCGTCGCGGATGGTGATCAGGGAAACTGGGTGGCGATCGGGCATGGTCGGTTCGGTCTCTCGGTCAGGGCGTCCCCGCGGCCGGGCGTCCGCGCAGCGCCTCGCCGCGGCTGATGCCGAGGTCGGCCAGGCGCCGGTCGTCGAGGCCGCGCAGGATCTCGAGCTGGCGCCAGCGCGACTGCGGCGTGGCGGCGAACCAGTGCAGCATCTCGGACAGCAGGGGGCAAGACATCGGCATGGCCCTGGTGGGAACGGGCCGAGATTGCGCGTTGGTGACGGATAAGGGAAATTTGGATGATCAATGCAGAGCATAAGGAATTCTTTGCATGCGGGGCCTCAACCTCGACCAGCTGCGGACCTTCGCCGAGGTGGCCCGGGCCGGCAGCTTCTCCGGCGCCGCGGCGCGGCTGAACCTGACCCAGCCGGCGGTCAGCCTGCAGATCCGCCAGCTCGAGACCCGGCTCGGCGTGCGGCTGCTGGAGCGGGTCGGGCGGCGGGCCACGCCGACCGCGGCGGGCCGCGACCTGCTGGGGCATGCCGGGCGGATCGAGGCCGAGGTCGCGGCGGCGGTCGAGGCGATGGCGGAGCATGCCGGCGGCGCCCTCGGCCGGGTGCGGCTCGGCACCGGCGCCACCGCCTGCATCTATCTGCTGCCGCCGGTGCTGCGGGCGCTGCGCCGCCGCCTGCCGTCGCTGGAGATCGTGGTCTCGACCGGCAACGCCGTCGACATCCTGCGCCTGCTGGAGGAGAACGCGCTCGACCTCGGCCTCGTGGCGCTGCCGGCGACCGGCCGCGCCTTCGCGGTGACGCCGCTGCTGGAGGAGGAGTTCGTCGCCGTCGCCCCGGCCGAATCCTGTGACCTGCCGCCGGCGGTGACGCCCGCGGCCCTGGCCGGGCGGCCGGTGGTGCTGTACGAGCCGGGCGGCCAGACCCGGCGCATCGTCGACGACTGGTTCGCCCGCGCCGGCGTCAGCCTGAAGCCGGTGATGGAGCTGGGCAGCGTCGAGGCGATCAAGGAGCTGGTCGGCGCCGGCCTCGGCTGCGCCATCCTGCCCGGCATGGCGGTGGCGCAGGCGCCGGGCCTGGCCGTCCATCCGCTGTCGCCGCGGCTGCACCGTCAGCTGGGGCTCGTCCTGCGCCGCGACAAGCCGCTGACCCGCGGCCTGCGCGAGACCATCGCGGCGCTGGAGCAGGGGGCGGCGGAGCGCGCATGAAAAAGCGCCGGGGCGGCGCGAACCGCTCCGGCGCTTGCGGCGAGCCCGATCAGGCCGCCTTCTTGGCGCCGCCGCCGTTGATGGCGATGCGGCGCGCCCTGCTCTGGGCCCGTTCGGTCTTGGGCAGGGTGACGGTCAGGACGCCGTTCTTGAACGACGCCTCGATCTTGTCCTCGTCGATCTCGCGGCCGACCGCCACCTGCCGCTCGAAGCGGCCGTAGCTGCGCTCGCTGAAGTGGCGCTGCTTGTCCTCGACCTCGGACTTCTTCTCGCCGCGGATGGTCAGGATGCCGTCGGCGAACGTCGCCTCGACGTCCTTCTCGTCCAGGCCGGGGATCTCGGCCGACACGGTCACGGCCTTGTCGTCCTCGGCCAGCTCGAGGTTCGGCCAGCCGGCGGCGCGGCCGAACAGGGACGGCGCGCCGAAACCGCGGAACGCCTCGTCGAACAGGCGGTTCATCTCGCGATGCAGCGACAGCAGCGGGCTGCCTTCCTCGCGATAGGGCTCGACCGAACGGCCGCGGCCCCACGGGATCAGATCACGCATCATCACATCCTCCTTCCATATCCTCGACACGAGCAACATGGGCTGAGGAAGGTCCGGAGAGCCGGAGCTCCCTCAGGACCGCCGGTCCCGGGCAGGCGACCGGCGCAGCCATGATGTGGGAAGGGGGATGCCTCATTTCAAGGATAATATCGTGCAGTAACAAAGGTTTAGAGAGGAAGGCCGTGCCCCCGCGCCGGTTCGCGCCGCCGCATTTCGAGCCGCCGGATGCCGGATCATTGACCCCGCGCTTCGCCTCGTAGACCCTGCGCGCCATGGACATGCCCGGCGCCATGATCGTCTTCGCCCAGGTCGTCGACAGCCGCAGCTTCTCGGCCGCGGCGGCGCGGCTCGGCCTGTCGAAATCCGCGGTCAGCAAGCAGATCGCGAAGCTGGAGGACCGGCTGGGCGCCCGGCTCCTGAACCGCACCACCCGCACGCTCAGCCCGACCGATGCCGGGCTGGAGTTCTATGAGCGCTGCATCCGCGTCGCCCGCGAGGTGGAGGAGGCGGAGCGGGCGATCACCCATCTCTCGGCCGAGCCGCGCGGCCTGCTGCGGCTGAACGCGCCCGCCAGCTTCGGCCGGGAATACCTGGCGCCGCTGGTGCCGGAGATGCTGGCGCGCTGGCCCGAGCTGCGGATCGAGGCGCTGTTCGAGGACCGCTTCGTCGACGTCGTGGCCGAGGGCTTCGACCTGGTGATCCGGATCACCCGGCTGCAGGATTCGAGCCTGGTGGCCCGGCGCCTTGCGCCCTGCCGCCGGCTGGTCTGCGCCGCGCCGGCCTATCTCGAGCGCCGCGGGGTGCCGCGGACGCCGGCCGACCTGAGCCGCCACGACTGCATCCTCTACAGCTACGCCACCGACCAGAACGAGTGGGAGTTCATCGGCCCGGACGGACGGCTGGAGGCGGTGCGTGTGGACGGCCGGCTGCGCGCCAACAGCGCCGAGGTCACCCTGGCGGCGCTGCGGGCCGGGGCGGGGCTGGCCCTGTCGCCAGACTTCATCGTCGGGCCCGACATCGCCGCCGGCCGTCTGGTGCCGCTGCTGACCGACTACGAGAACCCGTTCGGCGCCATCTATGCGGTCTGGCCGCACAACCGCAACCTGGCGCCGAAGGTGCGCGCGGTGGTGGACTTCCTGGTCGAGCGCTTCGCCGTCCAGCCGATCTGGGAGCGGCCGCGCGGTTAACCCGCCCCGCTGTCGGCGCTGCCATGGGTGCGGCTGCGCAGTGGCCGGTGCTCGACCCGCAGATAGGTCAGGAGGCTGAGGGCGAAGACCGCCGCCACCGCCGCGAACAGCACACCGAAGGCGCGGGCGATGGTGATGCGCTCGTCCCCGCCGAGCGGCCTGCGCACCAGCTCCTCCAGCCCCGAGACCGAGGCGACGGACGGGCTCCAGGCCACGATCAGGCCCAGCACCAGCGCCGATCCAGCGGCGACCAGGATGGCGCCGCCGAGGGCACGGGAGAAGCCGACGGCGCCGGTCACCGCCCCCAGGTCGCGGGTCGCCGCCGCGTTCTGGGCCGCGACCATGCTGGCCGGGAAGATCGGCCCGACCCCCAGCCCGACGACCATCAGCAGCCCCGAGGCGACGAAGGGCGAGGCATGGGTCGCCAGCGCGGCGAGGACCAGCACCGCCGCGATCGCGACCGGCAGTCCGATCATCGGCGGCCGGCGATAGGTTCCGGTGCGGGTGATGTAGCGGCCGGACAGCGAGGCGGTGACGGTGGTCGACACCATCAGCGGGATCATCAGCAGGCCGACGGTGCCGGTCCCGACCTGCAGCGCCACCTGCAGGTA
>Ga0182749_1002976_pt1 | contig 11944 bp, 8 predicted proteins | sample eDN3rd37CKraftMG_FD_128875 | JGI IMG/M metagenome (GOLD analysis project Ga0182749, IMG submission 128875) | Enriched Miracle-Growth compost microbial communities from Emeryville, California, USA - eDNA 3rd pass 37_C Kraft MG (version 2) (version 2) ...
GAAAAAACGGAGGCAGCGCTGGCGGCTATGATGCGCGACGGTGACCATTGGGCGGTTCGCGACAGCGCACGCCATTGACCGGCGCAACGTCCTTCCATATGTCAGCGTGATGGCCACTCTACCAATCATAACGCTTCCCGACCCCGTACTGCGCAAGATCTCAGATCCGGTCGAGCGCGTCGACGACGCCGTCGTCAAGCTCATGGACGATATGCTCGAGACCATGTATGCGGCGCCGGGTATTGGGCTCGCCGCCATTCAGGTTGGTATCCCGAAGCGCATCCTCGTCATCGATGTGGCCGGAGATGACGAGCCGCCCAATCCGATCGCGATGGCCAATCCCGAGCTTGTGTCGCTAGGGTCGACGACGCGCCTCCACGAGGAAGGCTGCCTGTCCATTCCCGACGTCCAGGTCGAGATCGAACGTCCCGCGAGCGTGACGGTGCGTTACATCGATCGCCACGGCAAGGAGCAGGAGCTTGAAGCCGAAGGCTTGCTCGCGACCGCCGTCCAGCATGAGCTCGATCATCTCGACGGGCAACTCATCATCGATTTCCTGTCACGGCTGAAACGCGACATGATCATCCGGAAATTCAAGAAGCAGGTTCGCGAAGCACGAAGCTGAGTTTCGGGCTTTGCTTCATCGCCAACGAAAGAAGCCCGGATGCCGCTCGATATCGTCTTTATGGGAACGCCCGATTTTTCCGTACCGGTGCTCGATGCGATTCTCGCCGCCGGACATCGCGTCGTTGCCGTCTATAGTCAGCCGCCGCGCCCAGCCGGTCGTCGCGGCCTTGCCGAGGTCAAGTCGCCGGTCCATCGCCGCGCCGAGTCGCTCGGCCTACCGGTCAGAACGCCGAAGAATTTCAAATCCGAAACGGATCAGGCCGAGTTCACCGCGTTGAAGGCGGACGCCGCCGTTGTCGTCGCCTATGGCCTGCTGCTCCCGGCCGCCGTGCTCGACGCTTCCCGTCTCGGCTGTTTCAACGTGCACGCATCGAAGCTGCCACGCTGGCGAGGCGCGGCCCCGATCCAGCGCGCCATCATGGCGGGCGACACGGTGACAGCGGTCAACATCATGCGCATGAATGCCGGTCTCGATACCGGACCAGTTTGCCTCGGACGCGACGTGCCGATTGATCCAGGCATGACGGCCGGAGAGCTGCACGATAAGCTTTCCCAACTCGGGGCCGAGCTGATGGTCGAAGCCTTGGCCCAACTCGAAGCCGGTACGCTCAAGGCGATCCCTCAGCCGTCCGAAGGCGTCACCTACGCGGCCAAGATCGACAAGCGCGAAACCCGCATCGACTTCAGCTTGCCCGCTCGCAAGGTCGTCGGTCACATCCACGGCCTCTCACCTTTTCCCGGCGCGTGGTTCGAAGCACACCTGGGCGGCAAACCCGAGCGGATCAAGGTTCTTCGAGCTTCGACGGTTGCCTCGGAGGGCGAGCCGGGCGTTCTCCTGGACGGCGAGTTGACGATCGCCTGCGGCGAAGGCGCAATTCGCATCGAAGAATTGCAGCGTGCCGGGAAACAGCCGATGGCGGCTTCCGAATTCCTGCGCGGCACGCGCCTCGCGCCGGGCACTCGCGTCGCCTGACGCGGCATTAAGCATTCCCCTCGATCGCTTTGCACCGGTCGCTTGGCAGAGCTAATCTCCCTGCTGGTTGTCCAGATCCGGGGTTCGCGATGCGTTGCTCATTTTTGATTTGCTTCATCGCAACGGCGTCCTCGATGTTCGCGCTGACGCGCGTTGCAAGCGCCGAAAGCTTCACGACTCGTATCGAGGCGCGGCCCTATTACGGCGCCGTGACCACGATCGAACACGGCGTCAAGGTCATCAGACCGTTACCACCCGACCGGCAGGTGATCATCAACCCAAATCGAACGCCTCTATCGCTCGACTTCAGTGAGACGAACATTTACGGATATGGCGCTAGCGCCGACTACGGTGGCGCGCGCAGATACCGCGAAAATCTCGGTGCCTACAACGAGGACGGCCCGATCTATAGTTATCCTGCCTACGGCCGCTTTTTTGGAAGGCATGGGCGGTTCGGGAACCATTTCAGGCACAATTTCACGCACGGCCATCCGAAAGCATTTTCCGGCCCCAAGGGCGGCAATGGAGCTGTCGGCGGCATTGGCCTGCATTGAGTGCGGACGCCGCAACGGTTAGGGATGGCGGCCCATCCTCCGTTGCACGAGTCTAGGAATGCCTCGCTACCGCATCACCATTGAATACGACGGCACGCCGTTCGTCGGCTGGCAGCGCCAGGCCGAGGGCGTATCGGTTCAAGGATCGCTTGAAACCGCCATCCGCAATTTTTCCGGCGAGACGGTCGGCGTGCGCGGTGCCGGGCGAACCGACGCCGGTGTGCATGCCTTGGGGCAAGTCGCTCACTTCGATTTGACGAAAACCTGGGAGCCCGGCCGCGTTCGTGACGCGATGAACTTCCACCTGCGGCCGAACCCCATCGCGGTTCTCTCGTCGGAGAGCGTAGACGATAGCTTTGATGCGCGTTTTAGCGCCGTCAAACGTCACTACGAATACCGCATCCTGACGCGCCGTTCCCCGCCGATCCTCCAGCGCAACCGCGTCTGGTGGACGATGCGCGATCTCGACGCCGCCGCCATGCACGACGCGGCGCAGGTGCTCATCGGCAAGCACGATTTCACGACCTTCCGCGCCGCTCAATGTCAGGCCCAATCTCCGGTCAAGACACTCGACGTATTCGATGTCTCCCGCCAGGGCGCAGAAATCGTCTGCCGGGTATCGGCGCGATCCTTCCTGCACCATCAAGTCCGCTCGATGGTCGGGAGCCTCAAGCTCGTCGGCGAAGGCAAGTGGACGCGCGCCGATCTCGCCGCCGCGCTCGAAGCCGCAAATCGTGAAGCCTGCGGTACAGTTGCCCCCGCCGCCGGCCTCTATCTCGTGGCGGTCGATTACGAGTAGCGGCCGCGCCCTAGAAGGATTTCTGATCCTCGGTGACGAGCGCCAGGAATTCCTGCCGCGTGATCGGGTTGTCGCGGAAGACGCCGAGCATGCGGCTGGTCACCATATCGGTTCCGGGTTTATGCGCGCCGCGCGTCGTCATGCAGTGGTGCTCGGCCTTCAGTATGACGGCAACGCCCTGCGGCTCCAGGACTTCCTGGATCGTGTTGGCGATTTGCGCCGTCATCTTCTCTTGGATTTGCAGCCGCTTGGCGAATGCGTCGACGGCGCGAGCCAGCTTCGAGATACCGACGACCCGCCCATTCGGAATATACGCCACCCATGCGCGGCCAATGATCGGGGCCATGTGATGCTCGCAATGGCTTTCGAAGCGAATGCCGCGAAGCACGATCATCTCGTCGTAGCCTTCGATTTCCTTGAACGTCTTCTGCAGGATCGCCTTGGGATCTTCGTTGTAGCCGCGGAAGTACTCGTCATACGCGCGCACGACGCGAGCCGGTGTCTCGAGAAGGCCGTCGCGCGTAGGATCGTCGCCGGTCCAGCGGATGATCGTCTTGACGGCGGCTTCGACCTCGGCGCGTGTCGGCTTCTTTTCTGAGCTCATTTGACCACTGATTTCGGGAATAGGAGGTGATGGTTTGGAAGCGCCGATCTTGGCTCACTTTTGGCCGTGGCGAAAGATCCAGACCGACGCATTCTAGAACATGATGTCGCGAGCCCGGAAGGTCGCCCCAATTCACTTAATATCGAATTGACGCTATCCGGCAGATTCAGGGCTCGCGTCAGGCACTTCGGAGTGCTTTTTCGGCGCAAGCCAGCGGACGATGACGTAGAAGATCGGCGTGAAGATCAGGCCGAACAGCGTCACGCCGAGCATGCCGGAGAAGACAGCCGTGCCGAGCGATTGTCGCATCTCCGCGCCGGCGCCCTTCGCAAATACCAAGGGTACGACGCCCAAAATGAAGGCTAGCGACGTCATCAGAATCGGCCTGAGCCGCGTGCGCGCGGCTTCGACCGCAGCATCCGACCGCGACAGGCCCTGATCCTCGCCCTGCTTCGCGAACTCGACGATCAAAATCGCGTTCTTCGCCGCCAAACCGACGAGCACGATCAAACCGATTTCGACAAGGATGTTGCGATCGAGGCCTCGGATGTTGACCCCGATCATCGCCGCATAAATGCACATCGGCACGATAAGGATCACCGACAGCGGCAGCGTCCAGCTCTCATAGAGCGCCGCCAGCAATAGGAACACGAAGACGACAGAGAGCCCGAAGGCGTAAATGGCGGTATCGCCGGCGAGCTTTTCCTGCAGCGCGATTTCCGTCCACTCGAAGCCGAAGCCGGCCGGAAGAACTTTATCCGCGATTTGCTCCATCGTCTTGATAGCTTCGCCCGTAGCGTAGCCGTGCTTCAACTGCACCTGCACCTCGGCGGCCGGATAGAGATTGTAGCGCGGTACGCGATAGGCGCCTGTCGAGTTCTTGAACGTCGCGACAGAGCCGATCGGAACCATTTCGCCGGTATTGCTGCGTGTTTTCAGTTCCGAGACATCGCGAAGCGACAGCCGGAATGGATTGTCTGCCTGCGCTGTGACTCGATACGTGCGGCCGAGAATGTTGAAGTCGTTGACGAACGCCGAACCCATATAGACGGACAGCGCTTCGAACACGCGGCTGATCGGAACGCCGAGTTGCTCGGCCTTCGTGCGGTCGATATCGGCATAGACCTCGGGCGTTCGCACATTGAAGAGCGTGAACGCTTGAGCAAATCCGGGCTGCTGTCCTGTTGCGCCCGCCATGGCCCAGGCGGCATTTTCCAACGCCGGAAGTCCGCGCCCACCCTTGTCCTGAACGTAGCCCTTGAGGCCGCCGCCCGTTCCGATACCTGGCACGGACGGAGGTTCGATGACGAGCACGAACGCGTCTTTCAATTGCCCCATCTGTTGGCGGAGGTCGGCAAGAATTTTATCTTTGGTGAGGCCGGTGTGAACGCGCTCCTCGAACGGTGCAAGATTGACGAAAATGACGCCCGTGTTCGGAGCGTTGGTGAAGGTCGCTCCGTCGAAGCCGACAAACGCCACCGAATGGATGATGCCCGGACGCGACAACAGAATATCGGATGCCTTGCGGACGACGGCATCCGTTCGCGAAAGCGTCGATCCCGGTGGAAGCTGCAGCGCGACGATCAGGTAAGCGCGATCGAGCGGCGGTATGAGTCCGGTCGGCGTCGCAACAAGCCGGCCGTAAGTCAGATAGAGAAGGCCGCAATAGATCAGGATCAGGACAACGCTGATCTTGATCAGCTTTCCGGTCAGCCACGCGTAGCCGTACGACAGGGTCGAAAAGGCCCAGTTGAATCCGCGAAAGAACAGCCGCAACGGCGCGCCAAGGATCGTGACGAGCAAGCTCCGCTTTTCGTCCCGATGATGATGTGCTTTCAGCAGCAGCGCCGCCATAGCAGGCGATAGAGACAGCGATACGATCAGCGATATAGCGGTCGATGCGGCGATCGTGATAGCGAACTGCCGGAAGAACGTGCCCTGCAGACCGGTGATGAACGCCGTTGGCAGGAAGACGCCGATGAGGACCAGCGAAATCGCGATCAACGCGCTCCCGACTTCGTCCATTGTCTTGTGCGCGGCTTCCTTCGGACTTAGTCCACGCTCGATATAACGCTCGACGTTTTCGACGACCACGATGGCGTCGTCGACGACGATGCCGATCGCCAGCACGAGCCCGAACAGCGATAGCGTGTTGAAAGTGATGCCGACGGCACTCATGACGAAGAACGTCCCGATCAGCGATACGGGAATCGCCAAAATCGGAATGATCGCGGCGCGCCAAGTCTGAAGGAACAGAATGACGACCAGCACGACGAGCACGATTGCTTCGCCCAGCGTGCGCACCACGGCGTCGATCGAGAATTGGATGAACTCGGTCGGATTATAGACAACCGTATAATCGAGGCCTGGAGGGAAGCTCTTCTTCAGAGTCTCCATCTGCGCCCTGACCGCCGCCGCGGTCGCGAGCGCATTGGAGCCCGGCTTCTGAAAGAGAACGAGGGCGGTTGCGTTGCGGTTATCGAGATAGGCGTTGACCGTATAATCCTGCGCGCCAAGCTCGACGCGGGCGATGTCCCGCACGCGCACGACCTGCCCATCCGGCTCGGCTCTGACGACGATATTCTCGAATTGATCGACGGAAGTCAGGCGTCCGAGGGTCTTGACGTTGAGCGTGAAGGCCGCATCGGACGTCGCGGGCGGCTGATTGATCGAGCCCGCCGCAACCTGGAGGTTCGCTGCCTGCAACGCCGCGACGACTTCGCCGGCCGTCAAGCCGCGCGCCGCGACCTTGTCAGGATCGAGCCAGACGCGCATGGAATAATCGCGCGCGCCGAAGATGTTCACGTCGCCCACACCGTCGATGCGCGTTAGCACGTCCTTTACATAGAGCGTCGTGTAATTCGAAATGTATTGCTGATTGCGCGAGCCGTCCGGCGACACCATGTGCACGACCATCATCAAGTCGGGCGATGCCTTGCGGACGGAAATACCTAGTCGACGCACGTCTTCCGGAAGCCGCGGCTCGGCGACAGCGACGCGATTCTGCACCAGCACCTGCGCCTGATCGACGTTCGTCCCCGGCTTGAAGATGACGCTGATCGTGACCTGGCCATCGCCCGTCGACTGCGAGTTGATATAGAGCATGTCGTCGACGCCGTTGACTTCCTGCTCGATTGGCGTCGCGACGGTTTCGGCGATCACCTGCGCGGAAGCACCGGGATATGTCGCGTGAATGGCGACGGTCGGGGGGGCGATTTCGGGATATTCGGCGATCGGCAGGAAGTTCAGTGAGATCAATCCGAGGATCGTGATGATCATCGAGACGACGGAGGCAAAGATCGGCCGGTCTATGAAGAAATGGCTGAGGCGCATTGGACTGCTCGGTTCTGGGATTCTGGATCAGTTCTGGGCAGTCTTTTCCGCGTTGATGGTACCGTTCGTCGGCGCAACTTTCGTGCCCGGCCGGATCGCGGGATTCGCGACGCCCTCGATGACCACGCGGTCGTCAGCCTTGAGTCCAGTTGTGATAACGCGCAGGCCTTCGTGCATCTTGCCGAGCGTCACAGGGGTGGCGACAATGACGTTGTCCGCATTGACCGTGTAGACGATCTTGTGCGCCTGATCCGAAACGATGGCCGTATCCGGGATAAGAAAGGCATCGATATCGCCCGCATAGAGCGCCATGCGCGCAAAGATACCGGGCGAGAAAAGGCCATCCTTATTGCTGAGGATCGCACGGCCGCGCATCGTTCCGGAATGCTGGTTGAAGGCGTTGTCGACGAAATCCATCGTGCCTTCGTGACTCCAATCGTCTTCGTCGGCGAGCTTGATGCGTACCGGATTTGCCGCGGTGCGCGACGAGGTGCGTTTGCCAGCGTTGCTCAATCGCTGATACTTCAGGTAGTCGGCCTCTGAAGCGTCGAATACGAAATGAATGGGATCGAGCGAGACGATTGTCGCCATCAGCGTCGCATTGACTTGTCCGCCGATGACAAGGTTGCCGACATCGATCTTCTTGTCGGAGATGCGGCCCGAAATGGGGGCGCGAACCTCCGCCCATTCAAGATTAAGTTCCGCTGCCTTCAATTGCGCTGCCGCCGCCATGACCTGAGCCTGTGCGACGCCTAATGTGGACTTGCGCTGTTCGTAGACTTGCTCGCTGAGTGCTTTCGATTCGACCAGCGGTGCCGCGCGCGCGAGATCCGCCTTCGCGAATTCAACCTGGGCATGAGCCCGGGCAACCTCGGCCTTTGCCGCTTCAACGGCAATCTCGAAGGGTCGTTTATCGAGGGTGAAGAGTAGGTCGCCCAGCTTGACGTCGGACCCTTCCTTGAAATTCACCTGATCGACATAGCCGCTGACGCGCGGCCTAAGTTCGACGCGCTGGACAGCTTCGAACCGGCCGGAGAATTCGTCCCACGTCTTGATATGCTTCAAGAGCGGTTGTGCGACCGTGACGGGGAAAGCTGGCGGCGCATCCTGCGCGTCAGCGCCTATGACGCCGCTAGCTAGCAACACCGCAGAAAACACGATCGCCCGCAGCGAAAGGGTGCGTCGTAAAGGCTCGGATACCGTCATCTTGGACCGTGTGCAGGATATGATCATTGGAAAGGGCGTCTCACGCGCCGCCGCGGTGCCCCAGCGTCGGCCGGAAGCTACCACAGCGCCACGCGAGCGCTAGCTTTTTCGGCGCCACGAAAGTGCAGCGAATCCATTTCGTGTTGCCGAGCAACCGGAAAGCGCGCATGGCTCACGATGGGCTTATCCGTCCGCTCGAATCAAACAGCCGACTGAACCGTCGGTTTTGCGATTAGAGCAGCGTGCCGCGCAGGATCAGCAGGGCAACCGAGAAATAGATCATCAGCCCCGTGACATCGACAAGCGTTGCAACAAACGGCGCGGAGGCGCTCGCGGGATCGAACCCGAGACGCTTCATGAGAAACGGCAGCATCGAGCCTGCAAGTGATCCGAACATCACGATTCCAACGAGACCGGTGCCGACCGTCAATGCAACCAGCTTCCAATGTGCGCCGTAGTCGAAGATCCCGAGATTTTGCCAAAGCGCTATGCGCGCCATTCCGATGGCGCCGAGAATGACGCCGAGCGCCAGCCCCGCCGTAATTTCTCTCATTGCAACGCGCCACCAATCGCGCAACCGCAGCTGGCCCAACGCCAGCGCGCGGATCAGGAGAGACGTCGCCTGCGACCCCGAGTTGCCGCCGGAGCTCATGATCAACGGGATGAACAGCGTCAGAACGACGGCCTTTGCAAGCTCGTCCGAATAGTGCTGCATCGCGCTTGCCGTCAGCATTTCGCCGATGAACAGGGCACAAAGCCAACCAGCGCGCTTTTTGATCATATCGACGAAGCCGATTTCGAGGTACGGCTCGGCCATGCCTTCGACGCCGCCGAATCGCTGAACGTCTTCTGTACTTTCTGCAAGAATGGCGTCGATGACGTCGTCGACGGTGACGATCCCGAGCACGCGGTGCCGCGCGTTGAGCACAGGCACGGCGAGCAAGTCGTGGATCGAGATCACCCGGGCAACTTCCTCGCGGTCGGTATAGGGGTCGACCCAAACGGGATCGCGGTCTGAAGCAACATCCATGATGGCGCTGGCAGGATCGCTCATGACAAGCTGGCGCAGCGACACGACCTGCAGCAGTTCGCGCGAATTCGGATCGAGCACATAAATTGCGTACACCGTTTCCCGCGTATGCTCGACGTCGCGGATGTGCTTCAAAGTTTCCGCGACCGTGTAAGTCGAAGGCACGCTGACGAACTCGGTCGTCATGATGCTGCCTGCAGTTCCTTCCGGGTAGGCGAGCAGCAGTTTTAGCGATTGAGCGGTCTCGAAATCGACGCGAGCCAGAAGGCTGGTGCGATCCGGCCCGTCGAGTTGGCGCAATACATGGGCGGCGCGGTCCGCCGACATGCCCTTCAGAATGCGGCCGCCGAGGTCCTCGGGAAGTTCGAGAATGAGCTCGCCTGCACGCGCGAGCTCCGGCCTGTCGAAGATCTCGACGGCGCGGTCCAGGGGGAATTGCGAGAGTATGGCGGCAGCCGTTTCGAGATCCTGCTCGTTGAGCTGCGCGATGATATCGGCATCGTGCTCGTCGAGCAGCTCGACCAGCAGGATCGGATCGACGTCGTCGCCGGACATGTAATGAATGTCTTCCATGGCTCACCTTCCGATCCGCCGTCGCAACGGATCGTGGCAAGCCGACCCAACGGTCAGACCACGAACCTCGACGGCCGAGTTCTACTACTGTCGCTAGACAAGGGTTGGGTTCCTTCAAATTGCTTCGCCGACATTGCCGACACAAGCGCCGGTCACATGAGCCGATCGCCGGAAATAGTCAAGGAGAGATCGAATTGTTTTCTGTGCGCGAGACGCGATGGCGCTCGATGTGAATCCCAAACGCCCTGAAACCAAAATCCCTTAATGCACTTGCATTTTTTCTGACTTAGGTTCGTATCCCGGCGACTGGCGGGCTCTTGCTGAGATGGCTTGGGCGTGAGGCAGGACGGATGTAGCGGATGTACGTGCCGGACTGGCGTGATTGGACGTTTGCAATAAAGACCTTCGGCGCCGCCACGCTGGCTCTCTACCTGGCGCTATGGATCGACTTGCCTCGGCCATATTGGGCCGTGAGCACTGTTTACATCACCAGCCAGGTTCTCGCCGGCGATACACGGTCCAAGGCCCTTTATCGAACGCTAGGTACGCTGCTTGGGGCCGCGATGAGCGTCGTCCTCGTACCAAATCTTGTCGATGCGCCAATACTCCTCTCGTTTGCAATCGCCATTTGGGTGGGGTTCTGCCTCTACTTCTCGCTGCTGGACCGTACGCCCCGAAGTTACGTCGTTATGCTTGCGGGCTATACGGCTGCGATCATCAGCTTCCCGTCGGTGGATGTGCCTGGCACGATATTCGACACCGCCGTTTCCCGGGTTGAAGAAATAACGCTTGGCATATTTTGTGCCGCTGTCGTCTCTATTGCCATTTTTCCCCAATCGGTCGAACCGGTCATGGCCGCGCGGCTGGACGCGTGGATCAAGAATGCGCGCGAGTGGGTGATCCAGTCCTTCTGCCGGCGCCAGACGGGCTCAGACTCTCAATCCAAGCGATTGGGCCTAGCCTCCGATGCCATCAACTTCGACGCGTTGATATCGTCGTTGCAATATGAACTGATCGGATTTCAACGCTCGACCGAAGCGTTGGCGACGCTACGTCAGCACATGCTGATGTTTCTCCCGATTGCGACCGCCATAGGCGACCGTATTAAAGTTCTGGAACGATCGAGCAGCCTCGATCCGCGCCTCGTCACTTTATTAGACAACCTCGCGAGTTGGCTGCAATCCGACCGGATTGATCCCGACCGTGCCCAGCGATTGCGGAATGAAACGGAAAAACTCGATCCGCCCCTGAATAAAAAATCGAGTTGGAATGATCTCGTTCTCGCGAACCTGCTTGTCCGCCTCAGGGACTTCATCGACTTGCGGCAAGATGTGAGAATGCTCCAACGGCATCTCCGCACAGGCGCGCGGCCGCCTGACCCATATGCCTTCCGGTATACCGCCGAAGCGCGCACAATCCGTCATCGAGATCATGGAATGGCGCTGCTTTCGGCCGTTGGCGCATTTCTCGCCGTTGCCGTGAATTGTGCGTTTTGGATAGCGACAGGCTGGCCCGACGGCGCCTTTGCTCCGATGATGGCCGCTATCGCATGTTCTTTCTTTGCCACGTTCGATGATCCGGCACCTTACATCATCGGGTTTGGCTATTCGGCGATCCTCGGCGCAGTCGGAGCCGCGGCCTACCTTTTTGCGATTTTACCACTGGCAACCAACTTCGAGATGCTCACACTGGCTCTCGCACCGTGGCTGATCATATGTGGGGTCTATATGACCCAGCCCTCTACGGCCCTGATCGCGAGGTTGGCGGCGGTAAACGCCGCAACGTTTATAGCGATCCAGAATGGAGCAGTTGGCGAGTTTACGCCGTTTGCGAACTCGACCGTTGCGGTGCTTTTCGGAATTTGGTCATCCGTTGTGATCATCCGGCTTGTGCGCTCGGTCGGAGCAGCGTGGAGTGCGCATCGCTTGGAGCGCATCAACCGCGAAAGCCTCGTCGATGCCGCACGGCACGGCGGCTCAAACCACGGTTTGGAACTCGCCGCATTGATGCTCGACCGCGTCGGCTTGTTGGCGCCGCGGCTCGTCGCGCTTCCCCCTGACGACGCCGAATGGATTGCCGATGTCCTGGCCGAGGTTCGGGTCGGCATAAACGTTGTCGCGCTGCGACGGGCACGCGAGCAGCTTCCCCACGCTGGCGCACAGGCGGTGGAGCACGTCCTTGCCAACACCGCCCGATATTATCGCTATTCGCCGCCTCATCCTGGCGTCCGCTCGTTGCTCTTGCA
>Ga0182749_1002977_pt1 | contig 11943 bp, 9 predicted proteins | sample eDN3rd37CKraftMG_FD_128875 | JGI IMG/M metagenome (GOLD analysis project Ga0182749, IMG submission 128875) | Enriched Miracle-Growth compost microbial communities from Emeryville, California, USA - eDNA 3rd pass 37_C Kraft MG (version 2) (version 2) ...
ACCGTGGACCCTAATGCGTGGTGACGGCGATGGCGACCGTGGTGGTGGTCGCCGCCCCGCAGCTCTCGCAGCACCAGACATGCTCGATGCGTCCGCCGCCGTGAAATTCCGAATGCTCGGGCGCCAGCAGGCTGTCGCCGCAATACGGGCAGGCGGTCGCCGGCCACATGGTGGTGTGATTGCCGGTGCGGGCGTCGGGAGCAGCAAAAGTGGTATCGAGATCGTGCTGCGGCATCTGTTGTCCCTCCGGTATTCGCGAGCGTGTGCCTCTCGGTCGGGCGCAGTCATAGCGTCGCGATGTGGCGGGCTCAGGACGGTTTCATGATCCTTGAATGACAATTGCTGACAAATGGTTTGCATTTGGTTTGCATCGCTGTCGGCGCCGATGCATTTGCTTTCGCCGGTGCATTTTCTTTCCCCGGCGGGTGTGCGATGCAAAGCGCGATGCCGCGCTCGAGCCCGACCAAATTGAATCAGACCAGATTAAATGTCGCGATCGTCGGCGGTGGCCCGGCCGGGCTGATGGCGGCCGACATATTGACGTGCGACGCAGCAGCGCCGCTGACCGTCACCGTCTACGAACGCATGCCGACGCCGGCACGGAAATTCCTGATGGCCGGCCGCGGCGGCCTCAACCTGACGCATAGCGAGCCGTTGTCGGCGTTCCTGGCACGTTACGGGGCGCGCGCCGGAGATTTGCGCCCCGCCATCGAAGGTTTCCCGCCGGCGGCGCTGCGGGCGTGGAGCGAGGCGCTAGGCGAGCCGACCTTTGTCGGATCGAGCGGGCGCGTCTTTCCGCGCGCCTTCAAGGCATCGCCGCTGCTGCGCGCCTGGTTGCGGCGGCTTGCGGAACGCGGCGTCATTCTGCGCACGCGGCACCAGTGGACGGGATGGGACGAAGCCGGCGCGCTCACCTTCGCGACGCCGCAGGGGCAACTGCGCGTCACGCCCGACGCGACGCTCCTGGCACTCGGCGGCGCGAGCTGGCCGAAACTCGGCGCCGACGGCACCTGGGCGGCGGTGCTGGCGGCATCCGGTATTCCCGTCGTACCGCTCAAGCCGGCCAATTGCGGCTTCCGCATCGCTTGGTCGGCGCCGCTCAGGGAGCGTTTCGCCGGCGCGCCGCTCAAGCACATCGCTCTATCGTTTGCCGGACAGGTGGTGCGCGGCGAGGCGCTGGTTACCGAAGACGGGATCGAGGGCGGCGCCGTCTATGCGCTCGCGGCGCCGCTGCGCGAGGCGATCGCCGCCGACGGCGAGGCGGTGCTGCGCCTGTCGTTGCGGCCGGACCGCGACGGCACCGATCTTGCGAGCCGGCTGGCGCAGCCGCGCGGCAAGCAGTCGCTGTCGACCTTCCTGCGCAAGAGCCTCCATCTGTCGGCGCTGGAGATCGCGCTGCTCAACGAGGCGGCGCTGGCGGATGGCGGTCGGCTCGCCGAGCGTTCGCCGGCGGCGCTTGCCGCGCTTATCAACGACCTGCCGCTGCGGCTCATCGGCACCGCGCCCCTGGCGCGCGCCATCTCGACCGCCGGCGGCGTCGATTTCGCGGCGCTCGACGCAACGCTGATGCTGCGCGAGCGGCCCGGCACCTTCGTCGCCGGCGAGATGCTCGACTGGGAGGCGCCGACCGGCGGCTATCTCATGCAGGCGACGCTGGCGACGGCCGTCGTCGCCGCGCAGGGACTGCGGCGCTGGCTGCAATCCCGCGCGCGGTCAAGCGTCAGATGCCCTGAAACCGGAACGGCGCGGCATCCTTGAACTGCGCGGTGGCGTCGCCAGCGAAGCTGTTGGCCTGATTAGGCCCGAGATCGAGCTTCTTCACCTTGCCGCTCTCCTTGGAGAAGTCGATCGCGTTGAGGTCGACCCAGAAGGTGTTGGGCATGACCGCCGATTCAAAGAAGTACAGTTTGCGCTTGTGATCGACCACGGTGCGCCAGCGCGTCGAGGAAATCTCCGGCTGGTCGGCTGTCGCCAGCCCATAGGGCACGGAGACGTTGCGGATCACGCCGAACACGCTGGCGAGCAGGTGGTTCGGCTCGCCGCGCTTGGGAATGGCGTTGACGTAGAAGGAGGCGCGCGCGAAGCGGTCGGCGGCGCGGTTGGTGCCGGGCAGCATCACCGTGCCGCCAATCTGCTGCCAATAGGAATTGAGCGCGAGCTGCTGGTCGTAGGTCGGCGAATTGGTCATGACCTGATATTGCCGGCTGTGGTGGATCACCTGCCGGCCGCCGATATATTCGATGATGGCGCTGTCGCCGGTGGCATCGGAGAGCGACAGATGCAGCGTCGTCAGCCGGTTCTGGCCGGGCACCTGATCGGTGACGACGGTGAAGGGCTGCTGGGCGAGGGCTTCAACCGCCTCGGCGACTGTGGCGAAATTGTCGAGCGCGTATTGCGCCCAGGCGGCGATGGTCAGGCCCGGCTTGCTGTTCGGGCTGAAGGCCGGATACTGCGATTCCGTCAGCCACAGCACGTTGGCGGCAAGGCCGACCTCGTTGACGCCGTCGGTGGTCGAGATGTCGTAGCCGGTGGCGACGACCGACCCGTATTTCGCCGTCCAGCGGATCGAGTTGGGGCCGGCCTCGCCGCTGCGCTCCATGCCGCGCGGCAGGATGTAGAGATTGGTGCCAACGTCGAGCTTCCAGTCCATCGAGCGGGCGGTGATGACGACATTGTCGTCGCCGAGATAGACGAGGCGGGTGCACGCCTGCGCCGCCGGGACGGTCAGCAGCAGCGAGGCGACGGTCGCCGCCGCGGCCAATGGAGCGGCGAGCGGGGACAAAGGGACTGTTTGCATGGTCGTGACCTCTTGCTTCCGGGCGCTGGGCACGGGCCGGCAAGCCTAAAGCAGAGCGGCGTGTCTTGAAATGGCTATCCTGCTTGAACGCCTTGCCCGGTGCCGTGCCGCCGTCAGGACTGCATCGCCACGACGGCGCAACAGATCGCCCAGAACACGCAATATTCGCTGCCACCGATGTTCCACAGCCATTTGCCGCCGGACACCCGATGCACGGCGACGGCGGCAACCGACAGATGCAGCGCCGCGACCAGGCCGACGAGCCAGGTCGCGAGATCGAAGATCAGGCAGACCGCCAGGACGACTTCGATGGCGCAGGTGACATAGAGCCAGAATTTCGGCGGGTTGAGCTTCGCCGCAACGAAAAAGCCAAGTGCTTCGGGGACGAAGAACTTGGCATAGGTGTGCGGGATGAAAAACGCCCCGCAGATGATCCGAAGGATGTCCGTCCCGGTGGCGGGATTGAAGAATGAGGCGATGTCGAACATCTTGGATCTGACCGCCGGCGCCTGGTACCTGCGAACTTGCTCCTCCGCCTTACGCTCGGCGATTTGGAAAGACCTGCGGGCGCATCTTCGGATGGCACGCCATCATCTTCGGCGCGTAGGCGGTTTCCGCGCCCAGTTCTTCCGCCGCGTGCCAGGCCCAGCGCGGGTCGTACATCGCGCCGCGGCCGATCACCACAAAGTCCGCCTTGCCCGAGGCGATGATGTCTTCGGCGAGATGCGGATCGGTGATCAGCCCGACCGACATGGTCTTGATCCCGGTTTCCTTGCGCACTGTCTCGCCGAACGGCACCTGATAGGCCGGCGACAGCGGGATCTTCTGCCGCGGATCGAGGCCGCCGGTGGAGATATCGAGATAATCGCAGCCGAGCGCCTTGAGCTTGCTGGCGAGGATCACCGTCTCCTCCGGCGTCCAGCCGCCGTCCACCCAGTCGGTGGCCGAGACGCGCATGCCGATCGGCTTCTCGTCCGGGAACACGGCCCGCACCGCCGAATAGACCTCGAGCGGGAAGCGGATGCGGTTTTCGGTCGAGCCGCCGTATTCGTCGGTGCGCTGGTTGGACAACGGCGACATGAACTGGTGCAGCAGGTAGCCATGGCCGCCGTGCAGTTCGATGACGTCGTAGCCGATCCTCTCCGCCCGGCGGGCGCTCTCCACGAACTCCGCGATGCAGCGCTTGATGTCGTCCTTGCTCATTTCGCGCGGCACCGGCCAGCCCTGATCGTAGGGGATGGCGGAGGGCGCCTCCGGCGTCCAGCCGCCCTCGGCCGCGCTGATCGGCTTTCCGCCCGCCGCCGGCGGCGTGGTCGGCCCCTTGCGGCCGGCATGGGCGAGCTGGATGCCGAGCTTGGCGACGCCATAGGTGCGGCAGAAATCATGCACCCGCTTGAGCGCTGCCTCGTTCTCGTTCGACCACAGCCCGGCGCAGCGCGGCGAGATGCGCGCGTTCGGGTTGACGTTGGTCATCTCGGTCATCACCAGCCCCGCCGCTCCGAGCGAGAAGCTGCCGAGATGCATCAGGTGCCAGTCGTTGGCCGACCCGTTGTCGGAATTGTACTGGCACATCGGCGACACCACGATGCGGTTGGGCAGGGTCAGGCCGCGCAGCACAATCGGGGAGAACAACTGGGACGTCATCGTCGCATCCTCATCGGCAAAACAATATCGGGGAGGTCTTTCTAGCGGATATCCGGCGAAATGCCTTCCGGGAGGAGGCAATCCGCCAGCTTTATTGTCGCAGACTAGGGTGCGATGCCGGGAACGAATATTGTTCCGGATCAAAATACCGACGAATTTTCCGCCGTTACCCCGGTGCCGCGCCGTTTTGCGGCCACAATGTCGAATGCCGCCGGCATTCGCCTGCGACGTCAGCGCCTCCGGTATCGGGCTGGCGCGGCGGCTCACGGGGCTCTGATCTTATTGGTGAGCCCGGCGGGATTCGAACCCACGACCCCATGATTAAAAGTCACGTGCTCTACCGACTGAGCTACGGGCTCCACCTGCGGCGCTGTGTAGGGGCGTCGTTTTCTCCGGTCAATAGCCGCGGCGCTTCCGGGTTCGCGCGGCGGCCGGTCCCGTGGGATAAGCGCGTGCCGCGCGCCGATTTTGCTCCAAGGTCTGATCAAACTCCGTTGAATCAGACCCATCGCTTACCTTTTTGTTTGAGCATGATCTTTTCCGAAAACCGGTGCCCACTTTTCGGGATCATGCTCTAGAATGCCGGCAAAGCGAGGAGCCCGATGCCGATCGTCAACCGGATTGCCGATTTTCACCTCGAGATCACCGCGTGGCGGCAGGACCTCCACCGCCACCCGGAACTGCTCTACGAGGTCCACCGCACCGCCGCGACGGTGGCGGAGAAGCTCAAGGCGTTCGGCTGCGACGAGGTTGTCACCGGCATCGGCCGCACCGGCGTGGTCGGCGTCATCCGGGGGCGGAAGCCCGCGCCGGCCGGTGCCCTCACGACGATCGGGCTGCGCGCCGACATGGACGCGCTGCCGATCGAGGAGGCGACCGGCCTGCCGTATCAGTCCGGCACCCCCGGCAAGATGCACGCCTGCGGCCATGACGGCCACACCGCGATGCTGCTCGGCGCGGCGCGCTATCTGGCGGAGACGCGCAATTTCGCCGGCACGGCGGTGGTGATCTTCCAGCCGGCCGAGGAGGGCGGCGCCGGCGGCAAAGCGATGTGCGACGACGGGATGATGGCGCGTTTCGGCATCGACGAGGTCTACGGCATGCACAATGCGCCGGGCATGCCGGTCGGCGCCTTCGGCATCCGTGCCGGGCCGATGATGGCGGCGGCCGACTACATCACCATCCTCATCGAGGGTGTCGGCGCGCACGCGGCGCGGCCGCATCTCGGCATCGATCCGGTGCTGGTCGGCGCGCAGATCATCAATGCCGTGCAGTCGGTGGTGTCGCGCAATGTCGATCCGCTGAAATCGGCGGTGGTGAGCATCCCGATGGTCCGCGCCGGCACCGCCGACAACGTCATCCCGCAGACCGTCGAGCTGCGCGGCACGGTGCGCACGCTCACCGAGGAGGTGCGCACCCTGGTCGAGCGGCGGCTCAACGAGATCGTCGAGGGCACGGCGCGCGCCTATGGCGCGACCGCGACGCTGACCTACCGGCGCAACTATCCGGTGCTCTCCAACCATCCGCGGCAGACGGATTTTGCCACCAGCGTCGCGCGGCAGGTTGCCGGCGACGAGCGCGTCGATGCCGGGCTGTCGCCGATGATGGGGGCGGAGGATTTCTCCTTCATGCTGGAGGAGCGGCCGGGCGCCTTCATCTGGGTCGGCAACGGCGACAGCGCCGGGCTGCATCACCCGGCCTATAACTTCAACGACGAGACGATCCCCTTCGGCACGTCCTACTGGGTGCGGTTGGTGGAGACGGCGCTGCCGGCGTGAGACAGGCGGCGCCGGGCTGTCCGGGTGCCGTCCGGTGCGCATAAAAAAATGGCCGGAGCGATCCGGCCATTTTTGTATTCCGTTATCCGCCCGCTGCGGCGCCGTTCGTCTTACGGCACCAGGTCTTTCTGCTGGTCGCTCGCCGCCGGCAGCTTGGCGATCGCCGGGCGCTTCGGCATCAGGTCGAGGAGGTGCGCCTCGAGGCCGCGCCAATAGGCGAAGTCGTTGAAGCGGCTGCGCTCGACGAGCGCGATCAGCACCGCCGAGATGAACGGCAGGCTCTGCACCAGGAGCACCGCGGCGAACAGATCGATCTCGCGGATCTGCTTGACGTTCATGATCGAGAGCACGGCGGCGCCGGCGATCAGCAGCGCGGCGATCACCGCCTCCCAGAACGCCTTGAAGTCGCCCGCCTGCGCCTTGGCGCCGTTGCCCTTGGCGGTGCGCACGAAGGGCAGGTGGTCCTTCACCAGCGCGAAGCCGACGGCGCGCGCCACCGTCCACTGTACCGACATTGCCGCGAACACCGAGGTCGCCATATTGCCGAGCGTCAGCGGCACGCGCAGCCGGTAGAGCGAGGCGAAGTGCATGACGGAGACGACGAAGCTGGCGATGATCGGGATCGTCAGGATCTTGTCCGGCACCGCGATATCGAGGAAGGCGACGAACGGCACCCAGATCAGGTTGAGCATCGCGACGACGACGCCGAGGGTTTCCGCGCCGAGCCAGTTGAGCCAGCCGACGGCGAATTCGCGCTTCTGGTCGCGGGTCAGCCGGCTCCTGCCGGGCAGGAAGTCGCGCCAGTGCTTCTTGATGATCTGGAAGCCGCCATAGGCCCAGCGGTGGCGCTGCTTCTTGTACTGGTCGAAGTTCTCCGGCAGCAGGCCGCGGCCGTAACGCTTGTTGGTGTAGTGCGCCTGCCAGCCGAGCGCGAACAAAGTGAGGCCGAGGTCGGTGTCCTCGCAGATCGTGTCGGTCGGCCAGCCGCCGGCGGCAACCAGCGCGGAGCGGCGCACCAGGCACATCGTGCCGTGGACGACGATGGCGTTGACCTCGTTCCGCTGGACCATGCCGATGTCGAAGAAGCCGGCATATTCGCCGTTCATCGCGTGGTGCATCAGGCTGCGGTTGGCGTCGCGGTGATCCTGCGGCGCCTGCACCAGCGCCACCTTGGGGTCGGCGAAGGCCGGCACCAGGTCCTTGAGCCAGCCGGGATCGACGACGTAGTCGGCGTCGATGACGCCGATGATCTCGGCGTCCGGCGCGGTGTGCTCGTCGAGCGCGATGCGCAACGCGCCGGCCTTGAAGCCCTTGACGTTTTGCAGGTTGAGGAACTTGAAGCGCTCGCCGAGCAGCGCGCAGTGTTCCGCGATCGGCTGCGTCAGCGCCGGATCGGTGGTGTTGTTGCACACCACCAAGCACTCGAAGTTCGGGTAGTCGAGCCGGGCAAGCGAATCCAGCGTCTGCCGCAGCATCTCCGGCGGCTCGTTATGCGCCGGGACGTGGATCGACACTTTCGGCATCGCCGGCGCAGGCGACTGCGATCCGGATAGCTGCGGCACCAGCGGCGGCGCGCCGGTGATCAGCCGCAGCGGCTTGCCACCGAAGGCGACGGCGGAAATCTCCTCGATGCGCGACAGCATGATCGCCACCAGCGGGATCAGCAGCACGACGCCGAGGCCGAGCGCGAACACCGCGCCGGGCACCAGATAGTGCTGCGTCCAGAAGGCGAAGACGGTGGCGAACCAGTAGCCGGCGACATTGGCCGCGCCGACCATCAGCATCGCCTGCGCCGCGGTGACGCCGCTCATCGCCAGCACCGGGATCGACAGCAGCAGGCCGAGCAGCAGAGCGATGCCGGCGATCTTCCAGTGGTCGGCGTCGGAGAGCGGGCCGACCCAGGCGAACTTCGCCTGGCGCGCCGCGTCGTACATACCCCAATAGGCGCCGACGCTGCCTTCGTTGGTCTTCCACGGCTGGTCGATCGCCTCGACGATATTGTAGTCGATGCCGTAGGCGTCCGCCTTCGCCGCGAAGGTGCGCAGCACCTCGGCTTGTTCGAGGCGGCCGGGATTGGCGTTCTTGAAATTGTAGCCGGCGCTCGGCCAGCCGAACTCGGCGATGACGATCCGCTTGCCGGGATAGAGCCGGCGCAGCGTGTCGTAGCCGCCGATCGCGGCGTCGACGGCGGCGCGCTCGGAGACGCCTTCCCAATAGGGCAGGATGTGGACGGCGATGTAATCGACCGCGGAGACAAGCTCTGGGTGGTCGCGCCAGACGCTCCAGATTTCGCCGGTCGTCACCGGCACCGAGACGGCGCGCTTGACGCGCTGGATCGTCTGGATGAGTTCGGGCACCTTGAGGTCGTCGCGGTAGATCGTTTCGTTGCCGACGACGACGCTGGAAATGTTGCTGTTGCGGCGCGCCAGCTCGATCACCGACTTGATCTCGCGCTCGTTGCGCGCCTTGTCCTTGTCGAGCCAGGCGCCAGCGGTGACGCGCAGACCGTATTCGTTGGCGATCGGCGGCACCAGTTCGACGCCGCCGGTGGCCGAATAGGTGCGGATCGCCCGCGTCATCGGCGCCAGCACTTTCAGGTCGGAGCGGATCTGGCCTTCAGCCGCGCGGGTCGTATCGGGGTGATGATTGCCGGCGAATGGCGCGTAGGAGACGCTGGCGAGCTGGCCGGGGACGTCGGGGGCGTTGATGACGTTTTGCGAGAGATACCAGAGCCCGGCGTGAACGCACGCAACAAAGGCAACCACTGCAGCGACGGTGCGCATGCTTCTACTCGGCGGGGAAATAGCAACCACGGCTGCGAACCCGTCCCCTTGGTTCGTGCGAGGCTTTTTGCGGCGATGCAACATATTCCGCTATTCGGCAAAAGTTCAAGTAGGAACCAGTCATGGCGAATTAAGGGCGCCGCCACGCGCGACTCGCAAAATTCCGCATTGGCAAAATTCCCAAAATTCCGAAGCGAAATGCCAAGCGGTTGTTGCGGGAAGAAACGGACGGTGGCGGTGGCCCGACTGGTTAACGCCGCTAGCGGGTGGTCGTTCCATCGCCGGGGGCGCCCGGCGTCTGCGCGGCGGCGGCGGCCGGCTGGCTGGGCAATTCCGGGTTCAGCCAGCAGCCATGCACCCGGCTGTTGAGCGTATCGGGGGCCTTGGGGTCGATCGGCCCCTGCTTGACGACGCAGCGGAACGCCATCTGCACATGCTCGCCGGGGCAGCCGAAGCGGTCGTAGAGGTCGAAATGCCGGAACGCGGTGTCGAGGTCGTCGCGCCAGAGCAGGCTGACCACCCGCCGGCCGAGCCAGACGCATTCGGCATTGGCGGCCGGGCCGCGCAGCAGCCGGCCGGCTTCGGCGATCTCGTCGATCCGCTTTTGCTGGTCCTTGGCGGCGGCATCCTTGGCCGCGTCGGTCGCCTTCTGGTCGGCGGGCTTGTCGGCGGATTGCGCCAGCGCCACAGAGGCGGGCGCCGCGATCAGCAGCGCCGCGGTCAGGATCGCGCGCGAGAGGGCTTGAAGGGTGGTCTTGGTGTTCGGCATTTCTATTGGTCTGGCTCGATTGCTGGACGGCCTTGTTGCCCCGGCGCGTGACTTTACCTCAGCGCGCAGGTTTCTCCGCGCGCCTTGTTTCCTGCGTCTCTCCATGCCGCCGGATGCGATCGGCATTACGTCGAAACGCCGGCGATTTGTCCAGCGTCACAACACCGCGTGATTAAGACAACGGCATTGCGGCAAGGGAGGGGCAAGAGGAAGGGCAGCCGCGGGCCTCTCTTGAGCGCCTATTGGACGTCTCTTGGACGTCTCTTGGGGGCTTGGCAGTCCCGGTGCGAGACGATAAGCCGGGCGCACAGTCTTAAGGCCCATCCTGACAAGGCCCATCCTGGCCCTCGCGGACCGCATGCGTTTGTCTCCCGGCATTTTCGCCACCGGCTGTTTCGCCGTCGCGGCCTCGGCGGTCGCCGGGCTCTGGATGATGCTCGGCGCGAGCGTCACCATGCCGGTTACGCCGTTTGGCCCCGGCGACAAGCTCAACTGTATCTCCTATGCGCCGTTCCGCCATGCGCAGAGCCCGCTCGACGGGCCGATGACGGCGAGCCGCGAGCAGATCGACGAGGATCTCACCCGGCTGTCGCGGATGTCGCGCTGCATCCGCACCTATTCGGTGGATTTCGGTCTCGATCAGGTGCCGGAGCTGGCGCAGCGCCACGGGCTCAAGGTCATTCAGGGGTTGTGGCTGTCGAGCCATGCCGACCGCAATGCCTATCAGATCGAGACGGCGGTGGCGCTCGCCAACCGCTTCCCTGACGTGATCGAGGCGGTGGTGGTCGGCAACGAGACGCTGCTGCGCGGCGAAATGTCCGGCAACGATGTCGCTGCGACGATCCGCGCGGTCAAGGCGCGCGTGCCGGTGCCGGTCACCTATGCCGATGTCTGGGAGTTCTGGCTGCGCTTCCCGCAGCTCTACGACGCGGTCGATTTCATCACCATCCATATCCTGCCTTATTGGGAGGATGTGCCGATTGCCGCGCCGCAGGCGGCGGCGCATGTCGATGCCATCCGCCGCAAGGTGGCGGCCGTCTATCCGGGCAAGGATATCCTGATCGGCGAGGTCGGCTGGCCGAGCGCCGGGCGGATGCGCGCCGGCGCCGAGCCGTCGCCGTCCAATCAGGCGCTGGTCGTTCAGGAGGTGCTGGCGCTCGCCAAGCGGGAGAATTACCGCGTCAACATCATCGAGGCGTTCGACCAGCCGTGGAAGCGCCGGCTCGAAGGCACCGTCGGCGGCTATTGGGGGCTGTTCGACGACGCCAGCCGCGCGCCGAAATTCGTCTGGGGGCAGCCGGTCTCCGACCATCCCCACTTTATCCTGCAAGCGATCATCGGCGTCATCCTGGCAGGGGCGGTGTTCGCCGCCGCTTTACCAGCGCGGCGGCGGGACGACCCGCCGCGCGGCCGCGACTGGCTGGCGGTGACGGCGATCGCCGTCGCCGGCGGCGTCCTGTCCGGCTGGGCGATGGCCGACGCGACCTATGAGAGCCTCGGCGCCGGCGGCTGGCTGCGCTCGCTGACGCTGTGCTTCGTCGCCGTCGTGGCGCCGCCGCTTGCCAGTGCCGCCATCCTGGCGCGGCGGCCGATCCCGTCCTTCGCCTCGATCCTTGCCGATACCGGCCGCATGCAGCCGCTTGTGCGGCTCGTCTACGGGATCACGCTGATCGCGCTCACCGTGCTCGCGGTGCAGGTGGCGCTCGGGCTGGTGTTCGACCCGCGCTACAAGGATTTCCCCTTCGCGGCGCTTTCCGCCGCCACGGCGCCGGTCTTCATTCACGGCCTGTTCGCCAGCGCGCGCGGCAGCGGCGCGCGCGGCACGGCGGAATGCGTCGCTGCCGCGGTGCTGGCGCTCGCGGTCGTTTACATCGTGCCGAACGAAGGCCTGGCCAACTGGCAGTCGCTGTGGATGTGCGGGGCGCTGGCGGCGCTGGCGCTTACGCTGGTTCGGGTTCGCGGCGCGCCAGACTGAGGATCAGCAGCGCCGCGGCGAGTGCGGAAAGTTCGGCGTTGTAGAGGACGACGCCGAAGCCGGCGACGGCGATGCCGAGCGCCAGCAGCACGATCGAAGGCCGCAGCAGATTGAGCAGCGCCACGGCGAGCGCGCTCCAGCCGAACACGCTGTGGCCGAACAGCATGATGACGAAGGCGCGCGTCGCGCACAGCCAG
>Ga0182749_1002979_pt1 | contig 11941 bp, 9 predicted proteins | sample eDN3rd37CKraftMG_FD_128875 | JGI IMG/M metagenome (GOLD analysis project Ga0182749, IMG submission 128875) | Enriched Miracle-Growth compost microbial communities from Emeryville, California, USA - eDNA 3rd pass 37_C Kraft MG (version 2) (version 2) ...
GAGAGCGGCCGATAGCGCCCGAGCAGAAGCGGAGCGCCCACGATCGAGCTCACGACGCCACCTTCGCACCGCGGGAACCGCTGCAGCTCGCCGACCGACTGGACGACGGATTCGCTCACGTGCACCACTCCCGATTCCGCCTGGCCCCCACGGCTCCATTATCTCGGCGTGCTCGATCGGGCGCAGGGGATTGACTTCGGGCGGTCTCGTCCTATCGAACCCCGGGCTGCGCCCCGTACTCCTCGTCGGTGACGTGCGTCCCCCACGTGGTCTCCGGTTCGGTGGAGTCCGGGTCGGCCTCCCACATCGCCAGGTGGGCCATGGCGTGCATCGCGGTGGCGCCGTGCCAGTGCCACTCGCCGGGCGGGGTGTAGATGGTGTCGCCGGGACGGATCTGGACCACCTCGCCGCCCCTGGCCTGCACCAGCCCCACTCCGTCCGTCACATGGAGGGTCTGGCCGCGAGAGTGCCGGTGCCATGCGGTGCGGGAGCCCGGCGTGAACCGCACCAGGTTGACCCGGATGCTCTCGCCGCGGGCTAGGACGTCGAAATAGACCTCGCCCGTGAAGGTCTCGGCCGGGCCCTTGAGACTCGGGTTGAGAGGAAGGAGTTCCATGCCCTCGACGCTACGCCGAGGGGAGCGCTTCCCGCGAGGGAATCGGGAGGAGGACCATGGAGTCATGACGACATGGAGACAGGACGACCTGGCGGCGATCGGCGGAGCCGACGAGGTGGGGATCGCATCCACCCGGCCGGATGGCAGCGTGCGGCCCTACGTGACGATCTGGGCGGTGCGGGTCGGAGATGACCTGTACATCCGCTCGGCGCACGGCGGGGACAACCCCTGGTACCGACGGGCGCTCGCGAGCGGGACCGGGCGCATCCGGGGCGGCGGGATCGAGCGCGACGTGAGCTTCGAGCCGGCTGGCGCCGAGCAGCAGCAGGCGATCGACGCGGAGTACCACCGCAAGTACGACCGCTACGGGGCGAAGATCGTCGACTCGGTGGTCGGCGAGCCGGTGCACGCGCTGACGCTCAGGCTCCGGCCGACCGACTGACCCGAGCGCCCCGGTGCTTCTCGTGCTGTGACCTGCGCCCCATCGCCCTTCGTCCATGCGAGGAGAGGCGATGGCGCGCAAGTCGACGCCGTGCTCACCTGTTGTCGGGAGCCCGCTGGCTATCCTGAGGGCGTGGGGAGATCGCGCGGTCGGCCGGATGCGCGTGGGCCGCATCGGGGCGCGTCGCGACCCGCACCTCCGCGCGAGGATGCCCCGGAGCACTCTCGCGGAACCCTGCGCGAGAGGCTCGACCTGCCGATCGAGCGGGCGACGGAGCTGACCCGACGCACGCTCTCCTGGTTCCCGATCCGGGTCTGGCGCCGGTTCCTGCAGCGCAACGGCTTTCTGCTCGCTGCCGGGGTGAGCCATCAGGCCCTGTTCGCGATCTTCGCCGTGATCTACGTCGCGTTCGCCTCGGTCGGCCTGTGGGCCGGGACTGATCATGGGGTCATCAACGCGCTGATCTCGATCGTCGACACCTACATCCCCGCGCTGATCGGCGAGGGCGGGGTGATCTCGACCGAGCAGGTCGTCGAGATCGCTCGCAGCGGGTCCGCCCTGTTCAGCGTCACGGGCGTCATCGCGCTGGTCGCCCTGGTCTGGACGGCGATCGGCTGGGTCACCTTCTCGCGCAGGGCGGTGCGCGACATCTTCGGGCTGCCGCCGGACACGCGCAACTACGCGCTGCTCAAGGCTCGCGACTTCGTGGCGGCCGTGTTCTTCGGCGCCGCGCTGCTCGCGGGCGGTGTGCTCAGCGGGGCGGGGACCTGGTTCATCAGCGCGCTGTTCGACCTCCTGGGGTGGAGCACGAGCTCGGGCTGGTTCCACGTTCTCGTCGGCTTCGCCTCGGTGCTGGTCGGCTTCGCGGTCGACGTGCTCGCCCTCGCCGGGCTGTTCCGTTTCCTCGCCGGCGCGAGCATCGCCTGGCGACGTCTCCTGCCCGGCTCCGTCGTCGGCGGCATCGCCATGATCGTGCTGCAGCTCGGCGCGGGACTGCTGCTGAGCTACTCCCCGTCGAACCCGCTGCTCGCCACGTTCGCGGTGTTCATCGGCCTGCTGCTGTGGTGCCGTCTGACCGGAGTGGTGATGCTCGTGGCTGCGTCGTGGGTCGCCGTCGCGGTCGCCGACGACGGGCTCCCGCTGGCGCCGGCAGCGGATGCGGCGCAGCGCGAAGCCGACAGGACAGCGGCGCTGCTGGACGCGGTCGACCGGCTCCGGGCGGCCGCCGAGGAGAGGCGCGCGGCGCCGTGGTACGGACGCCGCTCGGCCCGCCGAGCCGAGCGCAGGGCGATCGACGAGCTCGAAGAACTGGCGATCGCCACGGCCACGAGCGGGTCGGCGTCGAGGCGGCCGAGCAACATTCCGTAGCAAAGCCGCATCTGGAGGCGTCTCCACCTACTCTGATGGCGTGATCGGGACGACCGTCCCGCGCGACCCGATCCGGTCGGCTCGTCGTCGCCTCGCTTCGGCATCGCGATCACCCGTCGGCGGCGCAGTCGGCACCTCGACCGGTTCGACCGGGCCGGTCGTCCACACTGGATGAGGAGTTATCCGATTGTCGAACGAACGTCTGGACGAGCCGCTGAGCTTCGCCTACTGGGTGCCGAACGTGAGCGGCGGGCTCGTGGTCAGCACCATCGAGCAGCGGACCGACTGGGACTATGACTACAACGTCAAGCTGGCGCAGACCGCCGAACGGGTGGGCTTCGAGTACGCACTGAGCCAGGTCCGCTATCTGTCGAGCTACGGAGCCGCGCAGCAGCACGAGTCCACGAGCACGAGCCTCGCCCTGCTCCTGGCCACCGAGAAGCTCAAGGTGATCGCGGCCGTGCACCCCGGTCTCTGGGAGCCAGCCGTGCTGGCGAAGTTCCTGCTCACGGCCGACCAGTTCTCCAAGGGGCGGGCCGCCGTCAACGTGGTGAGCGGATGGTTCAAGGAGGAGTACACCAGGCTCGGCCTGCCGTGGCTCGAGCACGATGAGCGCTACCGGCGCTCGGCGGAGTTCATCCAGGTGCTGCGCGGTCTCTGGACGACGGAGAACTTCGACTTCGCCGGCGACTTCTACCGGGTCAACGACTTCACCCTGCGACCGGGGCCGTACCCGGTGGAGGGTCGCCCGCATCCGGAGATCTTCCAGGGAGGGAACTCGACCGCGGCCCGCAGGAACGGCGGCGCGCACTCCGACTGGTACTTCTCGAACGGCAAGGATTTCGACGGCTTCACCGAGCAGTACGACGACGTCACGCGGATCGCCGCCGAGCACGGGCGCAGTGTGCGCTTCGGCATCAATGCCTTCACGATCGTCCGCGACACCGAGGCCGAGGCCCGCGAACAGCTGCGCGAGATCGTCGCGCACGCCGACGCGGACGCCGTCGAGGGATTCCGTCAGTCCGTGCAGCAGGCCGGTGCATCCACCTCCGACCGGAAGGGGATGTGGGCCGACTCGACCTTCGAGGACCTGGTGCAGTACAACGACGGCTTCCGCACCCAGCTCATCGGCGACGCGGAGCAGGTCGCCCGCCGCATCCTCGAGTACAAGAAGCGCGGCGTGAACCTGTTCCTCCTCGGCTTCCTGCATTTCCAGGAGGAGCTCGAGCACTTCGGGACGACGGTCATCCCGATCGTCCGCGAGCTCGAGGCCGAGATCGCCCGCACCGGAGAGCTGCGCCCCGCCTCCGTCTGAGGCGCCACTTCTCCCGCCGGGCCGACAAACCCGTGAGTTGCGTCTGGTCGCCCCTTCCCGCCCCGGCGAAGGGCGATCAGACGCGACTCGGGGTTTCGCGGGCGCGAGACCGGGCGGCTGCGGGAGGGCCCGGGATGCGGCTCAGCGTCGGCGGTCGCGCACGAAGCCGAGCTGGAAGGTGGTCACCGCGAGCAGCACGACTATCGCCCCGAAGATGGGGATGAGCAGGGGGCCGGCGATGCTGATCGCCAGACCGCCGAGGAGGGGCGCGACCCCCAGCCCGAAGTAGAGCACCGTGGTGTACCAGGAGAGCGCGATGGCCGAGGTCGCGGGGTCGATGCTCACCAGCCGGTGCTGCACCGCCGGAATGGCCGCGCTCTGGCCCAGCCCCCAGAAGACGAAGACGATCGCGGTCAGCAGGTAGTTCCCGGCGAAGAGGCAGACCGCCAGCAGGGCGACGCCGTGCAGCACCAGCGCGCCGGTCGCGGTGAGGCGGTTGCCGATCCGGTCGGTGAGCGCCCCGCCGATCAGGTTGCCGACGATGCCGCTGATCCCGAAGACGAGCAGGAGCAGAGCGAGCAGTCGCCCGTCGCCGCCCGTCTCCGGCTCGGTGACCGCCGAGCTGAAGACGTAGACCGAGTTGAAGCCCGCGACCATGAAGAAGGTGGTGAGCAGCGGGGTGAGCATCCGGCGGCTGCGCAGCGGCGCGAAGCGCTCGAGCAGCGGAACCGGCGGGCTCACCGGGACGCGCCTGACGAAGATCAGCAGCGCGACGGCGACCAGCACGGCCAGCGCGGCGACGATGTACAGCGGGGCCCTCCACCCGGCGATCGACCCGAGAGCGGTTCCGAGCGGCGACCCCGCGGCGGTCGCCACCGTGAAGCCGGCCGCGACGATCGCGATCGCCCGTCCGCGTTTCTCCGGTGGCGCGATCGCCGCCGCCGCCGCGGTCGCCGCCGGGACCAGCGCCGCGCCGCCGAACCCGGCGATCACCCGGCCGACCATGAACCAGGAGAGGACGTTCGACGAGGCGGCGAGGACGGTGCCGCCGGAGATCAGGACGAGCCCGGTCGCCATGAGCGCGGTGCGGTTCCAGCGCGGGATGAGGACGGCGACGGCCGGGGCCCCGATCGCGACCACGAAGGAGTACAGCGTGATCGAGTAGCTCACGTCGGTGCGGCTGGTCCCGAGCGTCTCGGAGATGTGGGGGAGGAGCCCGGCGATGACCACGGCGTTGGTCCCGGCGAGGAACAGCCCGGAGCCGAGCAGGCAGAGCCGCCAGTACAGGCCCTTGGCCGGGGATACGGTTCCGATGTCACTCACGTCGTATCGACCATATCGGCGATTGGGTCGCACTCCGTCCGGGGGTGCAGGATGGCGGCATGCAGGATTTCACCGGAAAGAACGCCGTCGTCACCGGAGCCGCGGCGGGCATCGGGCTGGCGCTCGTGCGCGCCCTCGCCGCCGAGGGGGCGAACGTGGTCGTCGCCGACCTCCATGCCGAGGCCGCGGAGGCAGTGGCGGCGGAGCTCCGTGCGCTCGGCGTGCGCTCGGTCGGCGTCGGGGTCGACGTGTCGAAGCTCGAGGAGGTGCGCAGACTCGCCGCCGTGGCCAAGCAGGAGCTCGGCGACATCCACCTGCTCGTCAACAACGCGGGCATCGACGGCTACCGGGGCGGCGCGATCTGGCAGGCCGACGACGCCGACTGGGCCTGGTCGATGGGCGTCAACTTCGGCGGCGTGGTCAACGGGCTGCGCGCCTTCGTCGACGGCATGATCGCGCACGGCCAGCCGGCGCACATCGTCAACACCGGCTCGGAGTCGGGGCTGTGGAGGGCGACCTCGATGTACGGGCTCACCAAGCACGCGGTGGTCGCGCTGACCGAGGTGCTTGAGGCGCAGCTGGCCGCGCGCGAGGCTCCGATCGGCGTCTCGGTGCTCTGCCCGGGTCCGGTGGCGACCGAGTTCTTCGAGTCGAAGCACCGTCCGTCCGAGCTGGAGGCGGATGCCGAGGGCGGCCAGGCGGACCGGGAGCGCCTGCAGCGGCACATCGAGGCCGACGGGCTCCCCCCGGAGGCCGTGGCGCAGACGCTGCTGGACGGCATCCGCGCGAACCGGCTCTACGTGCTCACCTCGAACGTGACCACCGATGAGGTGCGCAAGCGGGCGGCGGCCATCCTGGGCTCGTAGGGCGGTCTCTTCGCCCGGCGCCCGCCGCGGACTCGGCGCACAGTGCACAGCCGGTCGGCGGTGGCGGGCGAGTAGTTTTGTCTCGTGAGCGAAACCACTGCCCTGCGCGCCCAGTACGACCGGTTGCTGGCCGGCGGGCTGAAGCTCGACCTCACCCGGGGAAAGCCCTCGCCCGAGCAGCTCGACCTCTCGAACGCCCTGCTCGCCCTGCCCGGTGAGTCCGACTACCGCGACGCGGCGGGCACCGACCTGCGCAACTACGGCGGAACCGACGGGCTGCCCGAACTGCGCGCCATCTTCGGCGAGCTGCTCGGCATCCCCGTCGCGCAGCTGCTCGCCCTCGGCAACGCGAGCCTGACGATCATGCACGACGTCATCGTCCACGCGCTGCTGCACGGGGTAGCCGGGGGCACGCCGTGGCGGGAGGCGGATGTGGCCTTCCTCTGCCCGGTGCCGGGATACGACCGCCACTTCTCGATCTGCGAGGCGCTGGGCATCCGCATGATCCCGGTGCCCTTCGTGGACGGCAGGCTCGACCTCGAGGCGATCCGAGCCATGGTCGCCTCCGACGAGACCATCCGGGGCATGTGGTGCGTCCCGATGTTCTCCAACCCGACCGGCGTCAGCTACAGCCGCGAGGAGGTCGAGACGCTGGTCTCCATGCCGGCGGCCGCGAGCGACTTCAGGCTGTTCTGGGACAACGCCTACGCGGTGCACGTGCTCGGCGAGGAGTTCCCCGAGGTCTACGACGTGCTCGGCCTCGCCGCCGCGGCCGGTCATGCCGACCGGCCCTTCGTCTTCGCCTCGACCTCCAAGATCACCTACCCCGGCGCCGGGGTGGCCTTCTTCGGCGCGTCGGCGGACAACGTGGAGTGGTACCGCGGGCACAGCTTCGCGCAGAGCATCGGGCCGGACAAGCTCAACCAGCTGCGTCACGTCCGCCTGCTGAGGAGCGCGGATGGGGTGCGTGCGCACATGCAGCGGCACCGGGCGATAGTGGCTCCGCGCTTCCGGGCCGTGCTGGAGATCCTCGAGCGCCGGCTGAGCGGCGTCGCCACCTGGTCGGAGCCGGAGGGCGGCTACTTCATCAGTCTCGAGGTGCCGGAGGGCACGGCGGCGCGCGCCGTGGCGCTCGCCGGGCAGGCCGGCGTCGCGATCACCCCGGCCGGGGCGACCTTTCCCTACCGCTCGGACCCGAGGGACAGCAACATCCGCCTCGCGCCGACCTTCCCCTCCCTCGCCGACCTGACCGCCGCCATCGAGGCGCTGTCGACCTGCGTGCTGCTGGCCGCGGAGGAGAAGAGTTCAGCCTCCTGATTGTCGGCGTTCCGGTCGGATGTCGCGCGGAGCGCGGCGACATCCGACCGGAACGCCGACAATGGCGAGGGCGGGAAGGCGAAACTCCCTCCGGGATCCCCGGAAACCGTCCACCGCTGACCTACTCTGAGCCCTGTGTGGCGTGCCGACCGAACCCAGGATGACTTCTACGACGAGGAGCCGGACGGTGCATCACGCCCGGAACTCCAGATGACGGCTCCGCACGCGATCACCCTCGGCGATCCGAGCCTCGCGATCGCGAACGTCGCGGACCCCGCCTGGAGGTCGTGGCGCGAGGAGCTCGCGACCGTCGGCGGCACCTCGCCCCTGCTGCACTTCGTCGACGAGCCGGGAACCAGGATCGAGCTCGGCGCCACCCACCCGGGCGGCATCGCGCGGTTCATCACCGGCAAGACCACCCTGCTCTCCAGCCTGATCCGGGACGACCTCGCCCTGCGCGCCGCCAAGCTCGCGGCGGGCCAGCTCGCCGAGAAGGGCCTCGAGCTCGCGACGGCCCGCGGCATCGACTCGATCCACCTCGGCATCGGCATCGCGGAGTGGACCAACGACGACATCGACTACCGTGCCCCGATCCTGCTGCGCCCGCTCGCCATCCGCCGCTACGGCGCCGACTTCGAGGTGCGCCTGCGCGGGGCGGCCTTCCTCAACCCGCAGCTCGCGCGCGCTCTGCGCGACCAGTTCCAGATCGACCTCGACGCCAGGGCCTTCGCGGCGCTGGCCGAGCAGGACGGCTCGTTCAAGCCGAACCCGGTGATCGACAGGCTCCGCGGGCTGACCTCGCACCTGCAGTGGTTCAACGTCCAGCCCCGGCTGGTGGTCTCATCGTTCGCCGAGGTCTCCACCGACATGGTGGCCGACGCCGCCGACCTCAGCCATCCGATGCTCGACGCCCTGGCCGGCAACCCCTCGGCCCGGTGGAGCGTCGAGGAGAGCTACGCCCCGGTCGAGCCGCAGCATCCCGACCAGCGGGAGCCGGAGACCGACACCCTCCTGCTCGACGCCGACGCCGAGCAGGAGAACGTGATCGCCCAGGTCGCCGCGGGGAACTCGCTCGTGGTCAAGACCCTCCCCGGAACCGGAGCCACGCAGACCATCGTCAACGCGATCGGCTGCCTGCTCGCGCAGAACAAGCGCGTGCTGGTGGTCGGCGCCCGGCGCTCGTCGCTGCTCGGGCTGTCCCAGCGCTTCGCGGACATCGGGCTGGCCGGCGTCGCGGTCTCGCCGTCCTCGCTGCGGCGGGACGTCATCCGCTCGATCTCGCGCAATGAGAAGGCGACCGCGCCCCAGCTCGGCGAGGTCGACGGGGCCCTGGTACGGCTGCGCAAGGTGCTCGTCGACTACCGCGGGGCCATCGACCGCGCGGATCCGGTGCTCGGCATCTCGGTGCTCGACTGCCTCACCGAGCTCTCCCGGCTCGCCCTGCTGCCCACCCCGCCGTCCACCACGGCGCGGCTCTCCCGCGACTCAGTGGAGCGGATGGCCGGGAACCGCGGCGCCGCGGCCGAGGCCATAGTGCAGGCGGCGAGCCTCGGCGAGTTCAGGTACGGACCCGGTGACTCGCCGTGGTACGGCGCGAGCTTCTCCTCCAGCGAGGCGGCGTCGCGGGCCCACGGCATCGCCCAGCAGCTGAGCAGGACCGAGCTGCCGCGGCTGCTCGAGCGCGCCTCGGCGCTCATCGCGCAGACCCGCATGCGGCCCTTCGAGACGATCCACGAGCTCGGCGTCTACCTGCGGCTGCTGACCGACATCAGGGACACCCTGGACAAGTTCCTCCCGGTCGTCTTCGACCGATCGCTCAGCGAGCTGGTCGCCGCCACCTCCCCGCGCAAGGAGGCGCGGGAGATGTCGGGCTCCAACCGGCGCCGGCTGAGGAAGCTGGCCAGGGAGTACGTGCGCCCCGGGGTTCATGTGGGGGACCTGCACGAGAGCCTGGTGCGCATCCAGCAGCAGCGCATCCTCTGGCAGCGCTTCGCCGCGGCAGGGATCACCCCCGAGGTCCCGGTCGGCATCGCCGACGTGCAGCTGGCCCACACCCAGGTCGCCCAGGACCTCGCCGCGCTCGACGAGCCGCTCGGCGCGGTCACCAGGGAGTCGCAGCTCATCAACCTGCCGATCCCGCTGCTGGTCGAGAAGCTGGCCGGGCTCGCCGTGGAATCCGACGTGCTGGACAATCTCCAGGAGCGTGCAGCGGTGCGCTCGACCCTCACCGAGCTTCAACTCGGCCCGCTGCTCGACGACCTCGCCTCACGGCACGTCCCCGAGGAGCAGGTGGCCGCGGAGCTCGAGCTCGCCTGGTGGCAGTCGGCTCTCGAGTCCCTGCTCCAGGCCGACAAGGCCCTGCTCGGCGCGAACACCGAGGTGCTCGACCGCTTGGAGGCCGACTTCCGCCTGGTCGACGAGGCGCACGCCGCGGGCTCGGCTCAGCTGCTCGCCTGGCAGCTCGCCGAGAACTGGCAGATCGGCCTGGTCGACTGGCCGGACGAGGCCGCGGCGCTCAAGCGGGTGCTGCGCGGCGAGCGCTTCGACCCGCGCTCGCTGCAGGAGCACGCGCCGCATCTCTCCCGAACGATCGCGCCGGTCTGGCTGGCCTCGCCGTACGAGGTGCACCGGCTGGACGACACCGTCACCTTCGACACACTGGTCCTGGTGGATGCCGGCGCCACCACCCTGGCCGAGAACGTCGGCGCGATCCGCCGTTCCAAGCAGATCGTGGCCTTCGGCGATCCGGTGACCCAGACGCCGGCCCCGTTCTCGATCGCCGTGCCGACCGAGGAGCCGCAGGAACAGGATGCGGCCGCCCTCGACGCCGCGCACGCCGACTCCGCCCTCGCCCGGCTGGGCGACCTGCTGCCCACCCTCGCGCTCACCCGCAGCTACCGGGCCGGCGGCGAGGACCTGGCCGAGCTGGTCAACCGTCGCTTCTACTCCGGCAAGATCGAGTCGCTGCCGTGGGCCGGCAGCTTCCTCGGCCACAACAGCATCAGGATCGACCGCGTCGAGGGCGGCTCCGGCATGCCGGACCCCGACACCGGCGGGGTGGAGAGCGTGGATGCCGAGGTCGACCGCGCGGTGGAGCTCGTGATCGAGCACGCGGCCACCCGGCCCCAGGAGTCGCTGATGGTGCTGACCGCCAGCGCCAAGCACGCGGTGCGGGTGCAGCGCGCCGTGCTCGCGGCGACGGTGGGCAACCACGAGCTCAGGGAGTTCGTGCTCAACGACCGGGCCGAGCCCTTCACCGTCTCGACCATCGAGCACGCCGTCGCACAGAGCCGCGACCGGGTGATCTTCTCGATCGGCTACGGGCGCACCCCGCACGGCAGGGTGCTCTCCGACTTCGGCGCCCTGGGCCGGCCGGGCGGCGAGCGGCTGCTCGCCGTGGCGATGACTCGCGCCAGGCGCGCGATGACCATCGTCACCTGCTTCGGCCCCGACGACATCGACGAGGACCGGATGCGGTACGGCGCGGTGGCGCTGGCCGAGGTGCTCGGCGACGTCGCGGCCCGCTCGGCGAGCGAACCGGTCCCCGACGACAGCGAGCCGATGCTGGTGGACCTCGCCCGGAGGCTTCAGGCCCGCGGGCTCAGGGTCGCCCTCGGTCACCGCGGCAAGCTCGGGCTGGTCGCCTCGCACCGCGGCATGTGCCTGACCATCGAGACCGACTCCGCCCTGCGCGGCACCAGCCTGCGCGAGTCGCTGCGGCTGCGGCCCGAGATGCTCAGGCGTCTCGGCTGGCACTACCTGCGGGTGCACGCCTTCGAGCTGTTCGGCGACCCGGACGCCGTCGCGGACCGCGTGGTGACCATGCTGGGGGCCCGTGACGCGGCGCCGGCGACCCAGCCCATCCCGGTGCTGAGCGTGGCGGCTCCGACCGCGGCCGACCTCACCGCCACCGGTCCGCTCGAGTTCGACTGAGCGAGAGCTCGGCCGAGTGACGACGCCCCCTGATGAATCGGTGAACGGCGAGCCGGTGAACGATGAGCCGCGGAGGTCCCGCCGCGGGCGACGGGTCAGCACCGAAGCGCCGCCCGGCACCGATCCGCAGCCGCAGCGCGAGCCGCCGCGTCACCGCGCCGACGAGAACGACGAGCGGCTGAAGGCGGACAAGCCGCCCCACTGGCAGTAGCCGCGAGCTACTCCGCGTGCTTGCCCGAGCTCTCCGCCGTCGATTTCTCCGCCAGCAGATCGCGGATCTGGGTCAGCAGCTCGGCCTCGGTCGGCGGGGTGTCGGTCGGGGCCTCCTCGCCCTTCTGCCGCCGCTCGAAGGTGACCCTCTTGAGGTAGTTGATCGGCGCGATGAGCGCGAAGTAGACGACGGCGGCGACCAGGATGAACTGGATCACGGCGGCGATGACAGCCCCGAAGTAGAGAGTCGCCGTGCCGCCGCTGGTCGTGGGGATCTCGACCGGGAGAGCCTTCTCCAGGCTGGCTGCGTTGAACAGCGCGCCGATCGCCGGGTTGAGCACCTTGCCGACGATCGCGTTGACGATCCCGGTGAACGCCGCGCCGATGACCACCGCGACCGCGAGGTCGATCACATTGCCGCGGAGGATGAACTCCTTGAATCCTTTGAACACGACCTACTCCTTACTGGCTGCCGGACTCGACGTCGATGCTGCGGCCGGCGCGGCCTCCGACTTCGATTCTGATGGTTTCGAGCCGGAATCCGAAGAGGA
>Ga0182749_1002983_pt1 | contig 11931 bp, 12 predicted proteins | sample eDN3rd37CKraftMG_FD_128875 | JGI IMG/M metagenome (GOLD analysis project Ga0182749, IMG submission 128875) | Enriched Miracle-Growth compost microbial communities from Emeryville, California, USA - eDNA 3rd pass 37_C Kraft MG (version 2) (version 2) ...
AGCGCCTCGTCGACCTCGGCGAAGACCTGCCGGGCCGGCGCGAAGTTGTCGGCGAGCGCCTTGCCCATGCCGACCGTCTGGCTGCCCTGACCCGGGAATATGAACGCGACCGCCATGCTCGTCCCTTGAACCTGCCACCATTTTCGGAGATCGCGCGGCGAATGACACTGCGGTTCGGCCCCTGTCAAGCGCACGCGGGTACCTGGTAACCAGACGACAAGACTCGCCACCTAATGTTCTGGCTTAAGTTGAGAGGACGACAATCATGACCGGGGTGGTGAGTGAGGCGGACCTGGCGCGGGCGGCCGAAGACATGGCCTTCCGTCATGAATTGATGGCGCAGAGCCTGGAGGCCCTCATCGCCGCCCTGCACCGGGCCCGCCGCGGCCAATACCGGCCGGAAACGGTGCGCCAGATCCAGGAAGGCACCGGGCTGGCCGTGGAACTCGCGGAGCGGATGCAGCAGATCAAGGCCAATATGACTCCCGACGGCGAGGACCCGAAGGCGGCGTGAGCGGCCCCTTTCCCCCTCCGTTTGCCTTGCATTCGCCCGGAAAACCCCTATAACGCGCGGCACTCCGTCGATCCTGGTTGGGAGCTGAACGGACGGCTGCCGGACGGCGATTCTTTGCCGGTCGGCGGTAGGGTTGAAAACAGCCCGGCGTCCCGTGTTTCCGCCTTCTGAGCGTTCGAGCCTTTCCCGAGGGGCTCGAAGGGCTAGGCGCCAGGGTCGGGGACATGGGCTCTTAACCAGGGAAAGGCATTTCATGCCCCTCTACGAACACGTCTATCTGGCGCGCCAGGATCTCAGCGCGCAACAGGTCGAGGAGCTGACGACCCAGCTCTCCGCCGTCATCGACCAGCTCGGCGGCAAGGTGACCAAGAACGAATACTGGGGGCTGAAGTCCCTCTCCTACCGCATCAACAAGAATCGCAAGGCGCACATCACGCTCCTCAACGTCGACGCGCCGGCTGCGGCCGTCACCGAGATCGAGCGCCAGGAGCGCCTGAACGAGGACGTGCTGCGCTATCTGACCATCCGCGTCGAAGAGCTCGAGGAAGGCCCCTCGGCCATGATGCGCAAGTCGGACCGCGACGAGCGCGGCGAGCGCGGCGGCCGCTTCGGCGACCGCGGCTTCGGCGACCGTGACCGTGGCGAGCGCCGCCCGCCGCGCCGCGACGACGAGGCCGCCACCGGTTCGGAGAACTAAACCATGGCATTCGCACCCCAGGGCGGCGCGCGCCGTCCCTTCTTCCGCCGCCGCAAGACCTGCCCGTTCTCGGGCGCCAATGCGCCGAAGATCGACTACAAGGACGTGAAGCTGCTGCAGCGTTACGTCTCCGAGCGCGGCAAGATCGTGCCGAGCCGCATCACCGCAGTGTCGGCCAAGAAGCAGCGCGAGCTCGCCCAGGCGATCAAGCGCGCCCGTTTCCTCGGCCTCCTGCCCTACGTGATCAGCTAAGGCTCCCGTCCTCGCCCCAAGGAGCGCCTGAAAGGCGCGTTTCGAAGGGCGCGGACGATACGACGGCCTCATCATTCGGGACGCGGGCGGACGCCCGCTCCTCGGGATGAGGCGAACAGAAACGAGGCGTCCGGGTGCGTCCCGGGGGCCGATGGTTGGGGCGGACGGATCGATCCGCCTCTAACCGCCACTCGAACCGAGTGCGGGACAGCTCGCGATGAAACAGTTGGCACTTGTCGGGATCGGTGCGGGCGCGGCGGCAGCGCTGCTGTTCGCGTCGCTGTCGTCCGGCTCGTTCCTCTCCATCCTGCTGTTCTATCTGGCGCCGCTGCCGGTGATGATCGCCGGCCTCGGCTGGGGCCATTGGGCGGCGCTGCTCGCCGGCGCCACAGGCTCGCTCGCCATCGCCGTGTTCTTCGGCGGCGTCCTCTTCCTCGCCTTCCTCGTCGGCATCGGCGCGCCCGCCTGGTGGCTGTGCTATCTCAGCGCGCTCGCCCGGCCGGCGCCGGCCGCCGCCGAGGGCGGCCAGCCCACGCTCGAATGGTACCCGCCCGGACGGCTCGTCCTGTGGTCCGCCGTCGCCGGCTCGGCGCTCGCCATCCTCGTCAGCCTCGCAATGGCGAATTTCGCCCTCGACGCCGAGAGCTTCCGTGCGGCCCTGGCCAGCGCCTTTTCCCGCCTCTTCGGCGTGAAGACCGGCGCCGACGCCGTGCCTGTCGCCCCCGGCGCCCGCGATCCCGCCCGCTTCATCGAGCTGATGGTGACGCTGGTGCCGCCGGCGGCCGCCGTGGTCGCGACCGTGACCAACGTCGTCAATCTCTGGCTGGCCGGCCGCATCGTGAAGTTCTCCGGCCGTCTGGTGCGGCCGTGGCCGGACATCGCGGGGATGAGCTTTCCCTCGCTCGCCGCCGGCGCGCTGGGCGCCGCGATCGCGCTGAGCTTCACCGACGGCATGCTCGCCATCCTCGCCTCGATCGTCGGCGCCAGCCTGATCATGGCCTATGGCGTGCTCGGCTTCGCCGTGCTGCACGGCATCACCCGCGGCCAGACGAGCCGGCCGGTCGTCCTCGGCGGCGTCTACGCCTCGGTGATCGTGTTCGGCTGGCCGGTGCTGATGCTCGCGCTGCTCGGCCTGATCGAGACGTTCTTCGGCCTGCGCGCCCGCGTCGGCGCGCGCCAGGGCCGCCCAAAGGTTTGAAATTCCTGCACACCACAAACAGTCAGATGAAGGAGCAACGACAATGGAAGTGATCCTGCTGCAGCGCGTCGGCAACCTCGGCCAGATGGGCGAGACCGTGCGCGTGAAGGACGGCTTCGCCCGCAATTTCCTGCTGCCGCGCGGGCAGGCGCTGCGCGCGACCGCCGAGAACAAGAAGAAGTTCGAGGGCATGCGCGCCGAGCTCGAGAAGCGCAATCTCGAGGCCAAGGGCGATGCCGGCAAGCTCGCCGCCAAGGTCGACGGCAAGAGCTTCGTCGTGCTGCGCCAGGCGAGCGAGGCCGGCCAGCTGTTCGGCTCGGTGACGAGCCGCGACATCGCCCGCATGATCGCCGAGGAAGGCACGACCATCGCCAAGGGCCAGGTCGCCATCAACGCGCCGATCAAGTCGATCGGCCAGTACAAGGTGCCGATCGCGCTGCATCCGGAGATCGAGGTGTCGGTCACCGTCATCGTCGCCCGCAGCGCCGACGAGGCCGAGCGCATCAAGCGCGGCGAGGACGTCTCGGTGCGCCGCACCGAGGAGGAAGAGGAAGCTGCGGCCGCCGCCGCCAATGCCGAGACCTTCTTCGAGCAGCCGGAGGAAGCCGAAGCGGAAGCGGCCGGCGAAGAGGCCGAAGCCGAGAAGTAATGCAATCCCGCGGTGCCGGGCCGGGTCGACCGGTCCGGCGCCGCCGGCAGCGCCCCTAGCCGCGCTGGGCTGCAGGGATCAAGGCTGCGGGCACCAAGGCTGCGGTCTTGCCGCCCGCCTTCTTCTCCGGCTTCTTTTCCGACGGCGCCCCGCCGGACTTCTCGTCCGGCTTCTTCTCGTCCTTCGCCTTCTCGGGCTTGGCGTCGTTCTTCTTCTCGCCGCGCAGCTTCTTGGCCGGCCGATGCTGCGCCGGGCCCCCGCCCACCGAATTCAGATAGGCGGCGATCGTCGCGGCCGCTTCACGGCTCGCGGTGTAGTGCTCGCGCAGGAAGCTTTCGAGGCCGAACAGGCCGCCGGTACTCTTGTCCAGCGCCTGCACCGATTTGTGACAGATCGCGCAGTTCGAGGCGTAGAGCTGGGCACCGGACTTGCCCGCGTCGAGATTCTCCTGCGCCAGGGCCGGCGCTGCGGCCATCCAGACGCCCGCCAGCAGCCCCGCGCCCACCGTCACCCGCATCCATCCCGTCATCGTGTCAGGTCCCCTGCTCGCGCCCACCGCGCCGCTCTTTTCGCGTCCTCATAGGCCCCGCCCCGCCCGCTCGGCGCAAGGCCGTCAAGCGCCGGAGGGCATTGCTGACCGCCCGGAACTTTGTTCAAATAACACGGTTCGAACGAAATTATGGCCATGGCGTTAGCCGGTTGGGGACGACGTCTTCCGTATAGCGCCTGCGTATAGAGTGATGGAGGCGGCCGATGGACCGGTTGCTTCGATTTCTGTTGAGAACCTATCTGCGGCGCGGCGATTTCACGCTGATCACGCCGCGCGGGACGAGGCTCACCTTCGGCGACGGCACTGGCACCCCGGTGACGGTGCGCCTGAAAACGCCGGCTGCGGCCTGGGGCCTTCTCGTCGATCCCGAGCTCAGGCTCGGCGAAGCCTACATGGACGGCACCTTCGTCGTCGAACAGGGCACGATCGCCGACGTCCTGGAGATCGCGCTCGGCCAGACATCGGAACTGCCGCAATGGGCGCGGCCGCAATGGCTGCTGCGCTATCTCGGCCGGCGGCTGGCGCAGTTCAATCCGCGCAAGCGCTCGCGCCGCAACGTCGCGCATCATTACGACCTCGACGGCCGGCTCTATTCGTTGTTCCTCGACGCCGACCGCCAATATAGCTGCGCCTATTTCGAGAGCCCGGACGCGACTTTGGACGACGCCCAGCTCGCCAAGAAGCGGCATCTGGCGGCCAAGCTGCTGCTCGACCGCGGCAAGACCGTGCTCGACATCGGCTGCGGCTGGGGCGGCCTCGGCCTCTATCTCGCGGAGATCGCCGGCGCCGACGTCACCGGCGTGACCCTGTCGAAGGAGCAGCACGGCATCGCCAATGCCCGCGCCGCCGAGAAGAGCCTCGCCGACCGCGCCCGCTTCAACCTGCAGGACTACCGCGACGTCCAGGGACCGTTCGACCGCATCGTCTCGGTCGGCATGTTCGAGCATGTCGGCGTCGGCCACTATCCCGAGTTCTTCCGCAAGGCGGCCGAGCTGCTCGCCGACGACGGCGTCATGGTGGTGCACTCGATCTGCCGCTCGGAAGGGCCCGGCATCACCAATCCCTGGATCGCCAAATACATCTTCCCGGGCGGCTACATCCCCGCTTTGTCGGAAGTGGTGCCGCAGATCGAGAAGGCCGGCCTGCTCGTCACCGACATCGAGATCCTGCGGCTGCATTACGCCGAGACGCTCAAGGCCTGGCGCGACCGCTTCCTCGCCCACCGCGAGGACGTCGAGCGCATCTACGACCGGCGTTTCGTGCGCATGTGGGAGTTCTATCTGGCGGCTTCGGAAATGTCGTTCCGCAAGCAGAACATGATGAACTTCCAGATCCAGATGACCAAACGCCAGCAAGTCACGCCAATGACTCGCGATTACATCGGTCGCGAGGAGCAGCGCCTGCGCGCCGTCGAGGGCCGCAGCCAGGCGCCGCTGCGGCTGGCGGGGGAGTAAGCGGCATTCGTTCGTTCAGGTGCGCGCCTTCCTCTTCGCTGTCATGGCCGGGCTCGTCCCGGCCATCTCGCTGAGGCGGGCACGGTGCCCTCCTCATCGGGGTCGCCGGGACAAGCCCGGCGACGACAATGACTCAAGCCGCTGTCCTCACAATCGTCTCAAACGCTCATGGGTAACGGGACCGGCGCGCGCTGTTGCGTAAGCGCCCCGCCGTCAAGCACAGTCTTTCTTCGCCCGGTGACTTGCGTGGAAAAGACTCGCGGCCTGCCGTATGCAATGGCACCGCCAGCCAAGGCGCCTTAGTTGTTAACGCCTCCGCGGGGCAGTTGCCTTGACCGCGGTCCAGCTTCCAGTAGCAGTGCGTTTCGTCGATGGCGTTTGCAGCGCCGTATCGAATCACCACCATTTTGCCTTCGAAAGCCCGTAACCATTCCCATGGCTCCGTTCGAATCAGTCGCCCGCAAGCCCCTCGAGGTCGCCACGCCGGCCTATCGCTCCGCCCCGCACAACATCGAGGCGGAACAGGCGCTGCTCGGCGCCATCCTCGTCAACAACGAGGCGCTCTACCGGGTGTCGGACTTCCTGGAGCCGGAGCACTTCTTCGAGCCGATCCACCAGCGCATCTTCCAGCTCGGCCGCGAACTGATCCGCGCCGGCAAGCTCGCCACGCCGGTGACGCTCAAGACCTTCCTCGACCCGTCGATCGACATCGGCGGCATGACCGTGAACCAGTACCTCGCCCGGCTCGCCGCCGAGGCGACCACCGTCATCAACGCGGCGGATTACGGCCGCACCGTCTACGACCTGCACATCCGCCGTTCGCTGATCCAGGTCGGCGAGGACATGGTCAACGTCGCCTATGACGCGCCGGTCGATTTCTCGCCGAAGAACCAGATCGAGGACGCCGAGCGCAAGCTCTACGACCTCGCCGAGTCGGGGCGTTACGACGGCGGCTTCCAGCGCTTCTCGAACGCGCTGACCACCGCCATCGACATGGCCGCGCACGCCTTCCAGCGCGACGGCAAGCTCTCCGGCATCGCCACCGGCCTCGACGACCTCGACCGCATGATGGGCGGCCTGCAGGCCTCCGACCTGATCGTGCTCGCCGGCCGTCCGGGCATGGGCAAGACCTCGCTCGCCACCAACATCGCCTACAACGTCGCCAAGGCCTGGCAGGGCGAGGTCCGCCCCGACGGCCACCAGACCACCGTCAACGGCGGGATCGTCGGCTTCTTCTCGCTGGAAATGTCGGCGGAGCAGCTCGCCACCCGTATCATCTCGGAGCAGACGGAAATCCCGTCGAACCAGATCCGCCGCGGCAATATCAGCGAGAGCGACTTCGAGAAGATCAAGGACTACTCGGTCGAGCTGCAGAACCTGCCGCTCTATGTCGACGAGACCGGCGGCATCTCGGTCGCCCAGCTCGCCGCCCGCGCGCGCCGGCTCAAGCGCCAGCGCGGCCTCGACCTCATCGTCATCGACTACCTGCAGCTCCTGTCCGGCTCGTCCAAGCGCAGTTCCGAGAACCGCGTGCAGGAGATCACCGAGATCACCACCAAGCTCAAGGCTCTGGCCAAGGAGCTCAACACGCCGATCATCGCGCTGTCGCAGCTCTCGCGTCAGGTGGAAAGCCGCGACGACAAGCATCCGCAGCTCTCCGACCTGCGTGAATCGGGCTCGATCGAGCAGGACGCCGACGTGGTGCTCTTCGTCTACCGCGAGGAGTACTACCACGTGATGCGCAAGCCGCTCGAAAGCGACCGCGAGAAGTTCGCGCAGTGGCTCGCCGACGCCGACAAGGTCGCCGGCAAGGCCGAGGTGATCATCGCCAAGCAGCGCCACGGGCCGACCGGCACCGTCGAGGTGCAGTTCGACGGCGCCATCACCAAGTTCTCGAACCTCGCCGCGAGCGACCACCTGCCCGAGCGCTTCGGGGAGTAGCGGACGCCCGGGCGAGTGCACTGCGCATAGACGCGCCCCGCCCCGCGGGAGCATGCTCGTCACCGGTCCGGCCGCGGCAGAACGGCCGGCCGCGCGGGACGGGAATGGACACGTTCGATTACGTCATCGTCGGCGCCGGCTCGGCCGGCAGCGTGCTCGCCAATCGCCTGAGCGAAGACCGGGACACCACGGTCTGCGTGCTCGAGGCCGGCCCCAGCGACTGGCATCCCTACATCCACCTGCCCGCCGGCTTCATCAAGACGTTCTACGACACGCGCATCAACTGGTGCTATTCGCAGGAGCCGGGCGAAGGCACCGCCGGCCGGCGCATCTTCTCGCCGCGCGGCAAGACGCTCGGCGGCTCCTCCTCGATCAACGGCCACATCTATAACCGCGGCCAGCGGCACGACTTCGACACCTGGGCGCAATACGGCAACCGCTCCTGGGGCTATGCCGACGTGCTGCCCTATTTCCGGCGGCTGGAACGGCGCATCGGCGAGGGCGACGCCACCTATCGCGGCCGCGACGGGGCGCTCGCCGTCACCGACATCAACTGGCGCGATCCGTTGTGCGAGGCCTTCATCGCCGGCGCGATGAGCCTCGGCATCCCGCGCAACCGCGACTACAACGGCGTCACGCAGGAAGGCGTCGCCTATGCGCAGCGCACCATCCGCAACGGCCGCCGCGTCAGCGCCTCGACCGCCTTCCTGAAACCCGCGATGCGGCGCGGCAATGTCAGCGTGCGCACGCATGCGCATGCGACTGGCATCGTGTTCGAGGGCAGGCGCGCCGTCGGCGTGCGCTATGCGAGAGGCGGCCGCGGCGGTGCGGAGACGGAGGTGCGCGCGCGCCGCGAGGTGATCCTGTCCGGCGGCACCTACAATTCGCCGCAGCTCCTGCAAGTGTCGGGCGTCGGCGCGCCGGCGCTGCTCAAGGCGCACGGCATCGCCGTGCGCCACGCGCTCGCCGGCGTCGGCGAAGGCCTGCAGGACCACTACGCGCCACGCTCGGTCGCCCGCGTCAGGAACGTCACGACCATCAACGAGCGCGCGCGCGGCATGAACCTCGCCCTCGAGGCGCTGAAATGGGCGGTCGCGCGGCGCGGCATCCTCGGTTTGTCGCCGACGCTCGTCTACTGCTTCTGGCATTCCGGCGAGACCGCGGAATCCTCCGACCTGCAGCTCACCTTCACCCCGGCCAGCTACAAGGAAGGCGAACAGGGCAAGCTCGAGGACGAGCCCGGCATGACGGTCGCCTCGTGGCAGCAGCGGCCGGAGAGCCGCGGCTACGTGCGCATCCGCTCGGCCGACCCGTTCGCGCCGCCCGAGATCCAGACCAATTACCTCAAGGCCGAGCTCGACAAGCGCGTCGCCGTCGCCGGCATGAGGCTCGCCCGGCGGCTGCTCGCCGCCGCCCCGCTCGCGCCCTATTACGACCACGAGGACTATCCGGGCTCGCAGGTGCAGAGCGACGACGAATTCCTCGCCGCCGCGGCGGCGCGCGGGCAGACCACCTTCCACCCCGGCTGCACCTGCCGCATGGGGCCGGCGACCGACCCCGGCGCCGTGGTCGACGACCGCCTGCGCGTGCACGGGCTGGAGGCCCTGCGCGTCGTCGACGCCTCGATCATGCCGCGCATGATCTCGGCCAACCTCAACGCCTCGACGCTGATGATCGCCGACAAGGCCTCCGACTTCATCCGCGGCCGGCCGGCGCCCGAGCCGGCGGCGGTATAGTTCCGCGGATGGACGCCAGCCCCCCACCCCGCTAAACCGGGCGCATGACCCAGTCCGCAGCCGCCGAAGCCCTGCCGCCGGTTCCCGGATCCGCAGAGACGACCGCGACCGCCGGTCCCGCGGCCAACGAGGCCGGCGGCATCCTCACCGTCGATCTCGCCGCCATCGAGGCCAACTGGCGCGCGCTCGGACGCCGCGCCATGCCGGCCGAATGCGCCGCGGTGGTGAAGGCCGACGCCTACGGCCTCGGCCTCGAGCCGGTGGCAAAGCGGCTGGCCCGCGCCGGCGCCAGGAGCTTCTTCGTCGCCGATCTCGCCGAGGCGCGCCGCCTGCGCGCGGCGCTGCCCGACGCCGCCATCTACGTGCTCGACGGCCTGCTGCCGACCGCGGCGCCCGCCTTCGCCGAGGTCAATGCGCGGCCGGTCATCAGCAGCCTGGTCGAGCTCGCCGAATGGGACGCCTTCTGCTCGGCGCAAGAATGGCACGGCGGCGCCGCGCTGCACGTCGACACCGGCATGAACCGGCTCGGCCTCTCGGTCGACGAGGCGGCGGCTTTGGCGCCGCGCATCCGCGCCGAGAACCACGGCATCACGCTGCTCGTGAGCCACCTCGCCTGCGCCGACCGGCCCGACCATCCGCTCAATCAGAAGCAGATCGCGCTGTTCCGCGAAGTGCGCCTCCTCTACCGCGGCATCCCCGCCTCGATCGCCGCGTCGTCCGGCATCTTCCTCGGCAATTCCGCGCATTGCGACATGGTGCGGCCGGGTGCGGCGCTCTACGGCGTCAATCCGACGCCCGGCAAGCCGAACCCGATGCAGCCCGTCGTCGAGTTGAAGGCGCACGTGCTGCAGGTGCGCGCGATCGGCAAGGGCGAGACCGTCGGCTATGGCGGCGTGTGGACGGCGCGGCATGCGGCGCGCATCGCCATCGTCGCCGCCGGCTATGCCGACGGCTACCTGCGCTCGGCGAGCGCCACCAACGAGGCGCCCGGCTCCGACGTGCTGGCCGCGGGCAGGCGCTGCCCCCTGGCCGGCCGCATCTCGATGGACCTGATGGCCGTCGACATTTCCGCGCTGCCCGACAAGAGCGTGCGCCGCGGCGATCTGGTGACGCTGATCGGCGGCGGCATCGACGTCGACGACGTCGCCAAGAAGGCCGGCACCATCGGCTACGAGGTGCTGACCAGCCTCGGGCGACGCTATCACCGAATCTATCGCGACTGACCGGACAGCTTGCGCGCGGGATTTCCCGCCACCGCCTCCCCCGGCGCGACATCGCGCGTGACCACGCTGCCGGCGCCGACGATCGCATCGTCGCCGATGCGGATGCCCGGGAGGACGATCGCGCCGCCGCCGATCCAGACATTGCGGCCGATCTCGACCGGCCGGCCCAACTCCAGTCCGGCGCGGCGCTGCGCCGGGTCGCGCGGATGATCGGCCGCATAGATCTGCACCGCCGGGCCGATCTGCGTGCCGTCGCCGATGCTGACGCGAGCGACGTCGAGAATGACGCAATTGAAATTGAGAAACGCGCCCGCCCCGAGCGAGATGTTGAAGCCGTAGTCGCAGAAGAACGGCGGACGGATTTCGGCGCCGTCGCCGACCTCGGCCAATCGCTCGCGCAGCAGTTGCCGACGCTCGTCCGCATTCAGCGCGGAAGCCGCGTTGTAGCGGGCGAGCCATGTGGCGGTCGCGTGCTGGGCCGCCCGGATGGCCGGATCGGAGGGGCGGTAAAGCTCGCCGGCCAGCATGCGGCGCATCTCATCGGAGGTCATTCGCGCGTCCTTCAGGATCAGCCGTCGGACAACGGTCAACGCGCGTTGTGGGTCCGCCAGCCCGGCGCACCATCGGTTACGAGTTGCCGACCAGCCCCGGGCGCCGGTATCACCGGGTGTATCGAGCCGACCCGGGATTTGCTCAAAGCGAGGAGCCGCGCCGGAGGGTCGGCGCTATCGCACGTTTGCCCTTCGTCTCCCGGTATTGTCCCACCTGGCGAAAGCTGCTGAAGATCGCGCCGTAGCCCCAAGGCCATCATGCGGGCTCGCCAATCACAGAAGGCTCTCAGAAATGTCACGCGCTATCGCCATTGCTCTATTGCTTGCCAGCTCTATCGTCGTTGCCGGCGCCGCCCGCGCGCAAGATGCACAGCAGCCGTACGGTTCGGCGAAATTCGAGAGCTACGCCGACATTGACACGGTCAAGCAGCTGAAAGTGGTCTGGGACTTCAACTTCCAGGACCCGAAGATGGTCAATGTAGCACTCAACAATCTCAGTGCGACGTTGAAGGCGACCTCGGACTTCGGTCCGAAGGAGATCGACCCGATCAAGGTGGTCATCGTTTCGCACGGCCCGGAAGTGGTGGTGTGGGCGAAAAAGAATTACGCAAAATACAAAGATATTGTCGATCGCGCGGCGAGCTTCGCCAAGCAGGGCGTGCGTTTCGAGATCTGTCGTAATGACGCCGCGGCGCTGGGCTTCAAGCCCGAGGACCTGCACGGTTTCGTGACGGTGATCCCGGCCGGCCCCTACGCGCTGACCTATTGGCAGAACAAGGGCTACGCCTACGTCGCGGTCGGGGCGACGATGCCGACGCCGCCGGTGAGCGCCTACAACAAGGCCGATCTCGGAAAGTAAAGTTCGGCACCGCAACCCGGATGGAGCGACGCGAAGTCCGGAGGGGCCGCTGCGCTCCCCCCGGACTCCCGGGCGCCCAGGCTTTGTTAGCGTCGCAGGCGATCTGCGAACCGCGCCTCGTCAACGTTCTTGTAATGTTCTCGCCGCTATCCTAGCGTCGGCGTGAGCATCCCGAGGCGATTCCCAACATGTCCAAACGCGGCTTGAGCTTCACCTGCCAGAACTGCGGCGCGGCCTATAACCGCTGGCAGGGCAAGTGCGAGGCCTGCGGCGAGTGGAACACGCTCTCCGAGGAAGGCGCCGAGCG
>Ga0182749_1002985_pt1 | contig 11928 bp, 8 predicted proteins | sample eDN3rd37CKraftMG_FD_128875 | JGI IMG/M metagenome (GOLD analysis project Ga0182749, IMG submission 128875) | Enriched Miracle-Growth compost microbial communities from Emeryville, California, USA - eDNA 3rd pass 37_C Kraft MG (version 2) (version 2) ...
ACGGTGCCGCCCACATCGGGCCTCGTCGGCAAGCTGTTCGGTGTGCAGTATCTCGGTACGTTGTTCGGCATCACGCTCGTCTCGCATCAGACAGGCGCATTCCTCGGCGCCTGGCTCGGCGGCATCGCCATGGCCCGGATGGGCTCGTACCAGTGGGTGTGGTATGCGGACATGGCGCTTGCTCTCGGCGCGGCGCTGGCGAACCTGCCCATCCGGGAGGACAGGCCCGTCGCCCGAGCAGTCGTCGCGACGTAAGCGGCAAGATCTTGCCGCCCCTCACCCGCGGTGCCGTCGGGCGTGATCCGTGTCGCGACTCGCCGCGCTCCGCCCACACGGCTTCTCAAGCTTTATGTGCACAGGTCGCTACTCGTCCCGATACGTCAAATGGCACGGTACGGCCCGTGGCGGAGCACGACGAAAACCTGTTGCGATGGATGCCGGCGGTTGTGGATTACCGCCAGCGGCTGGCCTCTCTTCAAGGCGCCTGGGACAACCTGGCGCTGCTTTCGCATCTGGGCGATGACGGCACCAACCTTAGCAGCACCCGCGAGGCGTTCGAGTCGCTCGCCACACGCCTTGTCACGCATCTCGGCGCCGAGACACACCGCAAGACCGTGCTCGACTGCCAGGCGCGAGCGCAAGTGGCCATCGACATTCTGGTGCGCAACCTTTTCGAGCGGACGGCCGACATCGGCCATCTGGCTGCAGACGATTTCCTCGCGCGCTTCGCGAGCGAGGTGCCGAAATTGCGGAGCATCATCGCTCAGGGCGGCGCAGACGCCGACAGCGCGCGCCGGACACTCGCGATGGCGACGGACTCGATTCAGAAACGCCTGAGCGAATACGTTGCGAAGTACTCCGTGTACCACAACGTCGTGCTCGTCTCCCCAGACCGGGAAGTGCTCGTGCAGTTGCCCGGCGGACAGGCACCCGCGCAGACGCGCGATCCGTTGATCGCCACAACGCTTGCGAGCAGCGCACCGTACGTGGAGTGCTTCCGGGCCAGCGACCTCGTGCCGGATGCGCGCCGCGCGCTGATCTACGCGCATCGCATCGGAAGCGACGACACGCTTGGCGTGCTCTGCCTGTGCTTCCGCCTCGAGGACGAATGCGAAGGCATCTTCCAGCGGCTGAACCGTGCGAGCGGCTGGAGCGTGCTCGCCCTGCTCGACGACCGGGATCAGGTCATTGCGAGCACGGACCCTTACCAGCTGCCCGCGGGCGCTCGCGTTCCCACCGCGCCGGGCCCGAATGGCGGCGTCATCCGCTTCGCGGGCCGCGAATACCTTGCCGTGACGCGCACCGCGACGCCTTATCAGGGATACGCGGGCCCGTCGTGGCGCGGTCACGTGATGGTGCCGGTGGAACGCGCCTTCGAGCCGGACCCGGAGGCGCAGGGGCGCTGCGACCCGTCAGTGCTCGCGGATATTCGCCGCAACCCGGCGAATTTCGCCGCCGGCCTGCGTGAGATTCCGCAGCAGGCGGACGCGATCCAGCGCGACCTGAACCGCTCCGTGTGGAACGGCAGTGTGCGCCTGTCCACCGGATCGACGGCGAACGTCTCGTTCGCCAAGGCGCTTCTGCGCGAGATCAGCAACATGGGGCGCAGGACCAAGGACGTGTTCGAACGCTCGATCGGGGAGCTGCACGAAACGATCGTCACGTCGGTGCTTCAGGACAGCGAGTTTCTTGCCTCTCTCGCCACGGAACTGTTCTCGCGCAACCTGTACGAGCGATCGAATGACTGCCGCTGGTGGGCGCTGAATCGCACGCTGTGCCGCGCGCTGACTGGCGGGGACGCCGCGGATCACAGGGCTGCGGCTGCCGTGCTGAGCCGGATCAACTCGCTTTATCCCGTGTATCACAGCCTCGTGCTGTTCGACGCAGAACGGCGGGTCGTGGCTGTTTCGCGCGAGGATCAGGCTCACCTGGTTGGCGCGCAGATCGATGAGCCCTGGGCGGAAGAGACACTCGGGCTGCTCGATTCGCAAGGCTACTGCGTATCGCCCCATCGGCCGAGCCTCTTCTGCGAACAACCCACGCTCATCTACAGCGCCGCGGTGCGCGCGAAGGATCGACGTGTGGCAGGCGGCGTGGCGGTGGTATTCGATGCCGCGCGACAGCTCGAGTCCATGCTCCTTGAATGTCTGCCGCGCGATGAGCGCGGTGAGCCGCTCGCAGGCGCACTTGCGCTGTTCATCGATCGCCAGGGCAAGATTATGAGCTCCGCGGGCGCGATACCGGCCTCTTCTTCCGAGTCGCTCGTGCGACAGATACAGGACCACCTCACCCGCGAGGGCTCTCACGCAGTCCGCATTGGCAACGAGTACTACGCGCTCGGCGTGAGGAGGGACCCGGGCTACCGTGAGTACCCGGGCATCGGCGCGCGCGCGGCAGTGCTTCTGCCTCTGGGCGCGGTGCTCGAGCGGGGAGCCGATCTGCGGCGCCCGTTGCCCCAGTGCACGGGCACGCGCGATCACGCGCGACACGATTTGCACGAGTTCACGACGTTCGCGGCGGGGGGCGCGTGGTATGCGCTGCCGACTTCCTGTGTGCTCGAGGCGGTGGACGCGCGCGCTCTGCAAACGATCACGACTGCCGGCCCGCCCTGGGCCGGCGTCATCATGCACGGGGACGAAGCGATTCCCGTGGTGGACCTCGCTACGCTTCTCGAACGGCCTTCCGCAGAGCCGCCGTCCGTGGTCATTCTGCTGCGGCTCGAAGGGCGCTCGCGCGCGATCGGCCTCCTCGTCGAGGTGCTCGGGGACAATCCTGAAGTGCCCCGCGACAGACTCATGACCATCAGCATGCTCGAGCAAAGCGCAGCGGCGTTGCTCGTCGAGCAGGCGATCCAGCCGGTGAATCCGCTGGACGGACTCGTGCTGGTACTGAATACGAAGCAGCTCGCCGCCACGCTGTTCGGAACCCCGGCCGCCTCCGGTGCATCTGGAGAACGGGCCGCCGCGGACCTTCAGCGCCAGCGCGTCGCGTAGGCTTCGCGGCGCAGAAGCCGCGGCGCTACTCTACGCACCCGTTCGGAAAGAGGCATGCACCATGGCCAGCGAAACGCGACCTCCCCTTCCCCCCTTCACGCATGAGACGGCGGTAGCGAAAGTACGTGCCGCCGAGGACGCCTGGAACGGCCGCAACCCCGCGAAGGTGGCTCTCGCTTACACGGAAGACAGCGTGTGGCGCAATCGCGCCGAGTTCCTCCAGGGCCGGCAGGCGATCGAGGCGTTCCTCACGCGCAAGTGGGCGCGGGAGCTCGATTACCGGCTCATCAAGGAAGTGTGGACGTTCAACGGCAACCGCATCGCCGTGCGCTTCGCCTACGAGTGGCACGACGACTCCAACAACTGGTTCCGCTCCTACGGCAACGAGAACTGGGAGTTCGACGAGCGCGGCCTCATGCGCCGGCGCATCGCCTCCATCAACGACCTGCCGATTGCCGCCGCGGACCGCAAGTTCCACTGGCCCGCGCCGGGGCCGCGTCCCGCGGACCATCCGGGGCTCAGCGACCTCGGGCTGTGAACGACGGCGCAGGTCGCGCGGACCCCGAACGCGGATGCCGCTGAGCGGCGGCGAGTCCAGTACACTCCGCCGCAATCCACGTGAAGCGTGAGGGCTCATGAGCGCGTTCCTGCGTCAGTTCTTCGCCGTGCAGCCGGTGAGCACGTCCCCCAACACCGGCGACGGTCGCCTCAAGCGTGCACTCGGGCCCTGGGCGCTCACGGCCATCGGGCTCGGCGCCACGATCGGAAGCGGCATCTTCGTGCTCACAGGCACGGTGGCCGCGAACCACTCGGGCCCCGCCCTCACGCTCTCCCTGCTCATCGCCGCGTTCGGCTGCGGGCTCGCGGCGCTCTGCTATTCGGAGTTCGCATCCTTCCTGCCCGTGTCCGGCAGTGCTTACAGCTATGCGTACGCGACGCTCGGCGAGGGCATCGCGTGGTTCATCGGGTGGAACCTGATGCTGGAGTACATGCTTTCCGCGTCGGCCGTGGCCGTGGGTTGGGCCGGGTATGTGACCAACCTGCTCGCGGATGCCGGCATCCACCTGCCCTCACAGCTGGTGAACGCGCCATTCGGCAAGCTGGAAAGCGGGCACCTGGGGCTGACGGGCGCGGTGATCAATGTGCCGGCGGTTCTCATCGTGGCGCTGATGAGCGCGATGGTGTACATCGGCGTCAAGCAGTCTTCCGCGGTGAACACGCTCATGGTGATGCTGAAGGTCGGCATCATCGTGGTCTTCGTGCTCGCGGGGCTGTCGTTCGTGGACACGTCGTTGTGGCACCCCTACATCCCGCCGAACACCGGCACGCGCGGACACTTCGGCTGGAGCGGCGTTCTCAGCGGCGCCGCCATCATCTTCTTTTCCTATATCGGCTTCGATACGGCATCGACGACGGCGCTCGAGGCACGCAAGCCGCAACGGGACGTGCCGCTCGGCATCCTGGGCGCGCTCGTCATTTCCGCGGTGCTCTACATGGCGATGGCGGCCGTGCTCACCGGCATGGTGCCCTTCCAGCAGCTCGACGTGGATGCGCCCGTGGCGGTGGCGCTCGATGCGCACCCGCAGATCAGCTGGATGGGCACGCTCGTGAAGCTGGGCGCCATCATCGGCATGACCTCCGTGATTCTCATGTCACTGCTCGGTCAGCCGCGCATCCTGCTCGCCATGGCGGACGATGGCCTGCTGCCGCCGGCGATGAGCCGCTGCCATCCACGGTTCAAGACGCCGCACGTGGCAACGTTGGTCACGGGCGTGATCGCTGCGGTGATCGGGGGGCTGTTCCCGCTGGATGTGCTCGGGGAACTGATCTCGATCGGCATCCTCCTCGCATTCACCGTGGTGTGCATCGCCGTTCTCGTTCTGCGCAAGACGCGGCCCGATGCGCCGCGCGCATTCCGTGTGCCGTTCGCGCCTGTGACGTGTGTGCTCGGCGCCATCGTGTGCTTCGGCATGACGTTCTGGCTGCCGTGGGATACGTGGTTGCGCCTGGTGTTCTGGACGGCGCTGGGCTATTCGGTATACGGCCTCTACGGCTACCAGCACAGCCGGCTGCGCGCGAGTGTGAGGGGCGAGGTGGCACCGGGCACCCCGAGCCGGGTGCCGGAATGAGCGCAGCGGGCTAGCCAGTACCGACGCTATCCGAGCGCCTCGCGATGGACACGACGCCACACGTTCGGCGTCTCGCCCACGAGGCGCCGGAACAGCTTGCAGAAGTGAGCCTGATCCGCCATGCCGCAGGTGGCCGCGATGCGGCTCAGCGGCTCCGTCGTGGTGAGCATCAGTCCCTGCGCAAGCTCCACCCGCCGCCGCATCACGTACGCGTGCGCGGGCTGACCGAAGCTTTCCTTGAAGGCGCGGCAGAAGTGGCTGTGACTGAGCTTCACGAGCTTCGCCAGATCGCTCAGCCGAATGGTGGAGGCGAGATTCGCTTCGATGTGGGCGGCGACGCGTCTCACCTGCCAGGGCGCGAGCCCTCCGCGCCGGGTCGCCGGCGTGATCGGCGTCACCACTGCAGCGGGGCGCAACGGCAGCTTTCCATTGTGCGCACGACTTGCCGACTCGATGACCTGGGCAGCGCCTGCACCTGTGCGAATTCCCGAGGGCTGTAGCATTTTCTTGTTACTCCATCCATCAAGTCCGATTGAAGGGTCAGCGCCGGTCCGGATCTCCGCCCGGATTCAGCACCAGCACCCGACGCCCGAACAGACGCGCGTCGAGCGAATACGCGCCCGGCCCGAGCAGACCCAGGGCCAGCGCGTTCAGGACCGAGCTCAGTGCAGGCGCCGTGCCAAACGCCGGGGCGCCAGCCAGTGCAGTCATCTCGACGATCGCCGTGAGCAACGCGGCGAGCGGTGTGAGAAACCCGATGACGAGCAGCGCGGACAGCGCGAGCAGCCCCGCGAACAGCCACGCAGAGGAAGGCAGGGTGAAAGCGCCGTGCACGTCGATGTGCAGGCCGAGGGCGGCGGACAGTCGCAACAGGAGCAGCGCGAGGCCCGGCCATCCCGAAGGGTACATGGAGTACAGCCTTTGCACGCGGCGAAGACTAGTGGCGAGGGGCGTGCGTAAATACCCAAGACACGGGTATCGTCACCCCCCTCTTTCGGGGGATTGCGGGATATACGACGGGCGTACCGAGCCCGCGCAGCAATGGGAGACCGTGCCTTGAAACGATACGGGCGGTGTCTGCTCGCACTTCTTTTGTGCGCCGCAGCCTGGTCCCGCGGAAGCGAGCGCGCGCTCACCGAGTTCAGCCACAAGGGCTGGACGGTGGAGGACGGCGCCCCGGGCGATGTGTCCGCGCTCGCACAGTCCGCGGACGGCATGCTCTGGATCGGCAGCTCGGTCGGGCTGTTCCGGTTCGATGGCGTGCGCTTCGTGCGCTACAACGGCCCGCCGGGCGATGAGTTCGTGTCGAACAACATCTCCGCGCTCTGGGCGCCGCCCGAAGGCGGGCTCTGGGTGGGTTTTCGATTCGGGGGGCTCGCCTTCCTCGATGAGGGCGTTTTTCGCCGCTACACCGTGCGCGATGGTTTGCCGGACGGCACGATCAACGCGATCGCACGGGATCTCGACGGCACGCTCTGGGCCGCCGCAAGCGCGGGGCTTGCGCGCCTGCACGCAGGTCGATGGGAGATCGTCGGCAAGGAGTGGAACTATCCCGGCGGGTGGAGCTACACGTTGCTCGTGGACCGCGCCGGCACCCTCTGGGTCCACACGGGCGAGCGGGTGGTGTACCTGCCCAGAGGCGCCAGCAAGTTTCAGGAAACCGTCGAGCCCATCGAGCCCGGCCCGCCCGTGGTGCTGCCACTGGCCGAGGCGCCGGACGGCCAGCTCTGGATCGTGCATCCCTCGCACGGCGTGCGGCTGCTGGATGGCATTCACGAGCCGCGCACGCGGCCGAATCCGTGGCTGCTCGGTCCTGAAGCGGGCGGGCCGCTGCTGTTCGACCGCGATGGCAATCTCTGGGTGGGCGGGAACGGCATCCGCCGCATCGCCAATCCCGCAGCGCTCGCGCAAGCGCGTCGCGACGATGCAGCCGTCACCGAGCACTTCAACGGCGCACACGGCCTCACGGCCAATTACGTGATCACGTTGTTCGAAGACCGTGAGGGGAACATCTGGGCGGGCACGAACGCGGGGCTCAACCGCTTCACACGCAGCCGGCTCGTGGGCATCGGGCTGCCGCATGAATCCGTGCTCTTCACGCTGGCCGCGGGGAGTGACGGCGCCGTGTGGGTCGCGAGCTGGCTGTCGAACTCCAACCCGCTCTACAAGATCGTGGATAGCCGCGTCGTCGACACGATCGACGCGCCGCCGATCACGTGTGCGTATCGGGATCCGGACGGCGTGCTCTGGTTCGCAGGCCCTGAGGGGTTGTATCGGCTCGAAGGCAAGCGCCTCGTGAGGGCGCCCCTGCCCCCTTCCGCAGAAGGCGTGGACATTCAGGCGATGGTACGCGATCGGCGCGGCGCGCTGTGGGTCTCTGCCGTGCGCCGCGGGGTGTTCCGATATGCAGACGGCGCGTGGACCGCGTTCGGCGGCGACACGGTGCTGCCACGGGAGCCCGCGGTCACGATGATCGAGGACGCGCGCGGCCGGCTTCTCTTCGGATACACGGACAATCGCCTCGCCCTGATCGACGGCGAACGCACGCGGCTCTTCTCCGCCGCCGAAGGCCTGCGCGTGGGAAATGTCACGGCGCTCCACGCTCGCGGCTCGCATGTCTGGATCGGCGGCGAGCTTGGGTTGGCACGCTTCGATCGCGAGCGGTTCCAGCCCGTGCTCGCCGCGCACCCGAATGTGTTCGACGGCGTCTCCGGCGTGATCGAGACGGCGGCCGGGGAGCTTTGGGTGAGCGGCAGCTCGGGCATCGCCCGCATTCCGCGCGACGAGCTCGATCGCTGGCTGCGGGATCCCGCTCATTCCGTGAACCCGGAGCTGCTCGACTATCACGATGGCCTGCCCGGCGTGATCCAGCAGCTGCGACCGCTGCCTTCCGCCATCGAGAGCGCGGACGGCCGCCTGTGGTTCGCCGCGACGAATGGCGTGGTGTGGGTGGATCCGGCCCACATCCGGCGCAATCCGCTGCCGCCCCCCGTAGCCATCTGGTCGGTCACGGCCGGAGGACGCAGCTATACGCCGGCGGGTCGTGAGCTGCGCCTGCCCGTCGGCACGTCGCAGATGGAAATCGGCTACACAGCGGCGAGTTTCACGGTGCCGGAGCGGGTTCGATTCCGCTATCGACTGGAGGGCCTGGACGCGGACTGGCAGGACGTGGGCGATCGTCGCGAGGCGTTCTACACGAACCTGCCACCGGGGCAGTACCGTTTTCGCGTGATCGCCGCGAACAACGATGGCGTGTGGAACACGACCGGTGCCTCGTTTGCCTTTGTGATCCCGCCTGCGTTTCATCAGACGCTGTGGTTCTACGCGCTGTGTGCCGTGCTCACCTTCGGCGTGCTGCTGCTCCTGTATCAATTCCGGATGCGTCAGGTGAGCATGGCCGTGCGCGGCCGCCTCGAGGAACGCATCGTCGAGCGCGAGCGCATCGCCCGCGAGCTGCACGACACGCTGCTGCAGGGCTTTCAGGGGTTGATCCTGCGCTTTCAGGCGGTGGCCGAGCGCATTCCGCCTCGCGAGCCGGCAAGGCAAATGATGGAGCGCGCGCTCGAGCGCGCGGACCAGGTGATGGTGGAAGGCCGCGATCGCGTGAAGGAGCTGCGCTCGACCAGCGACACATTGCACGACCTGCCGCAGGCGTTTGCGAATGTGGGCCAGCAGTTCGCGCTGGACCAGGCTTGCGAGTTTCGCGTCGCGGTCGAAGGGGTGCCGCGGGAGCTGCATCCCATTCTGCGCGAGGAAGCCTTTCTCATCGGGCGTGAAGCAATCATCAACGCGTTCCACCACGCGCGGGCCGGCAAGATCGAAGTGGACGTGGCCTACGCCCGCACGGAGCTGCGCGTGAGCGTGCGCGACGATGGGTGCGGCATCGACGCGGCCGTGCTGCGCGCGGGCGGCCGGCCCGGTCACTGGGGGCTCGCCGGCATGCGGGAACGGGCGAAGAAGATCAGCGCGCACCTGGAGATCTGGAGCCGCGCGGGCGCGGGAACGGAAGTGCAGTTGCGCGTCCCCGGCTCGCTGGCGTATCGAAGCACGTTGAATGGGGGGCGCTGGCCGTGGCAGCGGCGCGGTGCACGAGCGCGAGACGATGCCGAGCCCATTGAGGCGCGCGCGGAAGCGCGCGAGGCCGCCCTGGAATCAAGCCACGCTCAGCAGGAGGATGCATGAACGATCCGGACCTGGCCGCGCGGGTGATCCGCGTTCTGACGGTGGACGATCACCCGTTGTTACGCGAAGGCATCGCGGCGGTGATCGAAGGGCAGCCCGACATGGTGCTCGCGGGCGAAGCGACGAACGGGCGCGAGGCGATCGAGTGCTACCGGCGGCTGCGGCCGGACGTCACGCTCATGGACCTGCGCATGCCCGACATGAACGGCATCGAGGCGATCAGCGCGATCCGCGCCGAGTTTCCGAATGCGCGCATCATCGTGCTCACCACCTACACGGGCGACGCCCAGGCGCTCGGCGCGCTGAAAGCCGGCGCGTCGGCGTATCTGCTCAAGAACATGCTTCGCAAGGATCTGCTGGACACCATTCGCACGGTGCATGCGGGCAAGCGGCGCATTCCGCCGGAGATCGCCACGGAAATCGCGGAGCACGCCACCGACGATGCGCTGACGGAACGCGAGATCGAAGTGCTGAGGCGCGTCGCCGTGGGTAACTCGAACAAGCAGATCGCGGCCCAGCTCGCGATTTCCGAAGGCACAGTGAAGGCGCACATGAAGAGCATCCTGCCGAAGCTCTCGGCACGGGATCGCACGCATGCGGTGATGATTGCGGTGAAGCGCGGGATCCTGGACCTCTGAGCCGCGCATCCGGGCGGGCCTGCTGAAAACACGCGGCGTGCTTTCAGCAGGCCTCTCAATGGGATCAGGTGGCGTTACCGGCCCAGAAGTCTTCCATGCGTTTGCGCAGGGCGGCGTCGGGGAGACGACCGCGGGCGGCGCGCTGGTTGTCCTCGAGATGCGACACCTTGGTGGTGCCGGGAATCGCCGCCGTCACCGCGGGATGCGACACCACGTACTTCAGGAAGAACTGGCCCCAGCTCGTGATGTCCGCCTCGGCCGCCCACTTCGGCAGCTGACGGTCGCCCAGCTTGCCGAAGAGATTGCCGCCGCGGCGGCCGCCGAACGGCACGTTGATCAGCACGCCCATGCCCTTGCTGGCCGCGAGCGGCAGCACGTCCTTCTCGGCTGAGCGGTTCTCGATGGAATAGTCGACCTGCACGAAGTCGAAGGGATGCTTCTTCATCGCCTCGACCAGGTCCGCATACTGATTGTCCACGGACGTGGTGATGCCGACGTAGCGGATGCGACCCGCCTTCTTCTGCTCGAGCAGCGCCGGGAGCAGCGCCTCCACGCCGTGCACGTTATGGATCTGCATGAGATCGATCTTGTCCGTGCGCAGATTCCTGAACGAGCGCTCGATGATCTCCCCGGCATTCGTCACATCCCCGGCGAGCGGAGTCTTCGTCGCGAGAAAGAGCTTCGAGCGGTTGCCGATCTCGGCGACCTGCGCGCCGATCACCGATTCCGATGTGCCGTAGGCCTGCGCGGTGTCCACGACGCTGCCACCGAGCTCCGGCAGGCGCTTCAGCACATCACGCCGTGCCGCCACTTCGGCCGGATCGCTCACGCCGAAGGCATTCGTGCCGATGCCCACCACCGGCAGGCGCTCCTTGCTCGACGGAATGGCCTTCGTGATCAGCGGCAGTGACTTGTCCTGGCCCAGTGCCACGCGACCCACGGTGAGCCCCACCGTTGCAAGCACGCCGGACCGCAGGATCACACGCCGGGAAACAGTCGACCCATCGGATGCAGACATCACAGTCTCCGTTCGGATTGTCACGGGTTCACGAAAGAGCGGACTTAACCGTGCGCCTTCGCGATTGTCCAGCGCAGCGGTCGTGACGCACGCAGCGTGACCGCAGTCGTCGTGGGCTCATAACCGGCATGCATCCTTGCGCCGCGCGAGTCCTCTTCTTGCGAATGCGAATGGTTCGCATCTACACTTGCGGCCCGGGCTCGAGCCTGAGCCGATCCAGAACGAACCGCAACGAACCCGAGGAATCGCGCTTCATGACGAACCCTTCGATGCTCCGGCGCACGCCGGTTGCCGCCGCCGTGTTCGCCGCCCTGCACGCCACCGCCGGCCATGCGCAGACCGCAGCCGCGCAGCCGACGCAGCTTCCGCGCATTGCCGTGAGCGGCGAAGGGGAAGACACGAACACCTACAAGCCCGAGAGGGCGCAGTCGCCCAAGTTCACCGAGCCCCTTCTCGATACGCCGCAGACGGTCATCGTCATCCGCAAGGAAGTGTTCGCCGAGCAGGGCGCTCTCAGTCTCACCGACACGTTGCGCAACACGCCGGGCATCACGTTCCAGCTCGGTGAGAACGGCAACACGCAAAGCGGCGACACCATTTTCATGCGCGGCTTCGACGCGCAGAACACCATCTTTCTCGACGGCATCCGCGACCTCGGCGCGGCCGTGCGCGATGTCTTCAATATCGAACAGGTGGAGATCTTCAAAGGCCCCGCCGGCGCGGACAACGGCCGGGGCGCCACCTCGGGCTATGTGAACCTCGCAAGCAAGGTGCCGGGCGACACGGATGCCTTCACCGGATCGCTGGCCTACGGCACAGAAGAACGCCGCCGCGCCACTGCGGACTGGAACCATGCGCTCGATTCGGTGGGCGGCGCCGCGTTCCGCCTGAACCTCGTGGGTCAGGAAGGTGGCGTCGCGGGACGCCACTTCATCGAACGGGAAAGCTGGGGCATCGCGCCTTCCTTC
>Ga0182749_1002988_pt1 | contig 11921 bp, 8 predicted proteins | sample eDN3rd37CKraftMG_FD_128875 | JGI IMG/M metagenome (GOLD analysis project Ga0182749, IMG submission 128875) | Enriched Miracle-Growth compost microbial communities from Emeryville, California, USA - eDNA 3rd pass 37_C Kraft MG (version 2) (version 2) ...
CTGCGACGCGGTCCCGGTCTCTCCCGCCAGGGTCGTAGGCCGTATCAATGCGCTGGCGGACAGTCGTCTGCCGCGCCGGAAAAGTCAATCCGCGACGAGTCCGGGCCTGCTTCCGTCATTTTCATGGCGCCACCCGCTTTAGGCGTGCCCGGCCTCGGTCGACAGCATGGTCGGGTTGATGCCCAGCTTGGCGATCGCCTGCTCCCATTTCACCGACAGGTCCTCGCCGAACAGGATGTCCGGGTCGCAGGGCACGGTCAGCCAGCCATTGGCCTGGATCTCGGCGTCGAGCTGCCCGGCGCTCCAGCCGGCATAGCCCAGCGCCAGCAGGTGCCGGCTGGGGCCTTCGCCATTGGCGATCGCCTGCAGCACCTCGAGCGTCGAGGTCACGGCGACGTCGCCGACCACCACGGTCTTCTCGGCCCGGTAGTCGGTCGAATGCAGGACGAAGCCGCGTCCCGATTCGACCGGCCCGCCGAACTGGACCCGGGTGCTGCCCAGCAGGTCGCCATGCGGGATGCCGAGCTGGTCGAGCAGGGTCGGGAAGTCGATGGTCGACAGCGGCTTGTTGACGACGAGACCCATCGCCCCCTGCTCGTTATGGGCGCAGAGATAGATCACCGTCCGGGCGAAGGGCGGCGCGACCAGGGTGGGCATCGCGATCAAGAGCTGTCCGGCGAGATAGGTCCCTTCCGCCGGAACCCCGCCGCTGCCGAAAGACTTCTCCCGACTCATCCCGACCCCGTGCTCCATCGTCCGTTCCGTCCGCGACATCAGGCTAACTCGCGGCGATCTGGTGTCGAACGACTATATAGGCCAAAGAAGGGCGGTTTCATGGTGCTGACGATTCGATGACGGGCAGGTTCGCATTCCTGACGGCGGCGGTGCTGGGGCTCGCCGTGCTGGCCGGCCCGGGCACCGCCCAGGCCGCCGCGACGCCGTGGCAGCAGGCCAAGGGCGCGTCGGCCCGGCTGGTCACCGCCGTCGACGGCACCGGGACGCTGGCCGCGATCCCGGCCGGGCTGCACATCCGGCTCGATCCGCACTGGAAGACCTATTGGCGCTCCCCCGGCGATGCCGGGCTGCCGCCGGCGCTGGACTGGACCGGGTCGGACAATCTCGGCACCCCGACCCTGGCCTATCCGGCGCCGCACCGGTTCCAGCTCTTCGGCCTCGAGACTTATGGCTACGAGACCGAGGTGGTGTTCCCGCTGACCCTGCCGGTGGCGCAGCCGGGGCAGCCGCAGCACCTGGCCCTGGCCGCGACCGTCCTGGTGTGCGCCGACATCTGCATCCCGGCCAGTTTCAACTTCGCGCTGGACCTGCCGGCGGGCGCGGCGGCGCCGGACCCGGCCTCGGCCAACCTGATCGACCGCTACGCCAATGCCGTGCCCGGCGACGGCGCCGCCGCCGGGCTGGCGGTCGGCCCGGTGGCGGCGACCACCCAAGGCTCGAATGGCGGGCTGCGGGTCGAGGCGACGGCGCGCGAGCCGTTCCAGTCGCCCGACATCTTCGTCGAAGGCGCGCCGGGCGACGCCTTTGCCGCGCCGCGGATCACCCTCGGCGACGGCGGCCGCGCGCTGGTCGCGGAGATCGACCGGATCCAGGCGGCGGACCCGCCGGCGGCGCTGGCCGGCAGCCCGGTGGTGCTGACCCTGGTCGACGGGCCGCGCAGCGTCGAGGCCAGGACGACGGTCGGGCCGCCGGTCGCGGCGGCTCCGGCGGCGGGCGTCCGGCTGGCGGTGCTGGGCGTGGCCCTGCTGGGCGGGCTGATCCTGAACCTGATGCCCTGCGTGCTGCCGGTGCTGTCGCTGAAGCTGCTGTCGCTGGTCGAAGCCGGCGGCCGGACGCCGCGGCGGCAGCGGCTGGGCCTGCTGGCCACCGCCGCCGGCATCGTCGTCTCCTTCCTGGCGCTGGCCGGGGGGGCGATCGGGCTGAAGGCGGCCGGGGCCTCGGTCGGCTGGGGCATCCAGTTCCAGGAACCGGTGTTCCTGGCGGCAATGGCGGTCGTCGTCACCCTGTTCGGCTGCAACCTGCTGGGCCTGTTCGAGGTGACGCTGTCCGGCCGCGCCATGGACGCGGCGGCGCGTGCCGGCGGCACCGGCCGGCCGGAGGCGGGCGGGCTGGCCGCGCCCTTCCTGACCGGCGTCTTCGCCACCCTGCTGGCCACCCCGTGCTCCGCCCCCTTCGTCGGCACCGCGCTGGGCTTCGCCCTGTCGCGCGGCCCGGCGGAGATCGGCGCGATCTTCCTCCTCCTCGGCCTCGGCATGGCGCTGCCCTATCTGGTGATCGCCGCGGTGCCGGCCCTGGCCCGGGCGCTGCCGCGGCCCGGCCGCTGGATGCTGTGGCTGAAGGCGCTGCTCGGCCTCGCCCTGTTCGGCACCGCGGCCTGGCTGCTCTCGGTCCTGGCCGTGCAGGTGCCGCCGATGGCGGCAGCCGCCGTGGCCGCCGTCCTGGTGGCGATCGGCCTCGTCCTCTGGCTGCGGCGGCGCGGCGGCCCCTCGATCCGGCGTGGCGGCGCCCTGGCCGCGGCCGTCCTCGCGCTGGCCGCGATCCTGCTGCCGTTGCGCTTCGACCGGTCGGCCGCGGCCGTGTCGCCGGCCGCCTCGGCCATCGCCTGGACCCGGTTCGACCGCGCCGCGATCCCTGGCCTGGTGCGAGAGGGCAAGGTGGTGTTCGTCGACGTCACCGCCGACTGGTGCCTGACCTGCAAGGTCAACAAGCTGCTGGTGATCGACCGCGACCCGGTGGCCGCCGCGCTGGGCGGGGCCGGGGTGGTGCCGATGCTGGCCGACTGGACCAATCCGGACCAGGCGATCGCCGACTACCTTGCGGCGCATGGCCGCTACGGCATACCGTTCAACGCCGTGTACGGGCCGGGCGCGCCGGACGGCATCCTGCTCCCGGAACTCCTGAGCACCGACGCGGTGTTGGCCGCCCTGAAGCAGGCTCGGGGCGCGAGTTCCTAGCCGTCGGCCGACGCGGACGGCCCCCCATACTCTGGCGGAGAGACATCATGACGATCAAGGTTGGCGACCGGATTCCGTCGGTCACGCTGAAATATCTCGGCAAGGAAGGCATGGCCGAGATCTCGACCGACGATCTGCTGAAGGGCAAGACTGTCGCCCTGTTCGCGGTGCCGGGCGCCTTCACCCCGACCTGCTCGGCCAAACACCTGCCGAGCTTCATCAACAATGCCGAGGCGCTGAAGGGCAAGGGCGTCGACCAGATCGTCTGCCTGTCGGTGAACGACCCCTTCGTGATGAAGGCCTGGGCCGACAAGAACGAGGTGTCGTCCGACACCGTGTTCATGCTGCCGGACGGCAACGCCACCCTGACCAAGGCGCTGGGGCTGGAGATGGACGGGTCGGGCTACGGCCTCGGCACCCGGTCGCAGCGCTTCGCCCTGATCGCGAAGGACGGCGTCGTCACCCATCTCGCGGTCGAGAGGCCGGGCGCCTTCGAGGTGTCGAGCGGCGAGGCCGTCCTCGCGGCTCTCTGAGCCGCGGCTTTCGCCTTCTCTTCCTGTCATGCCCGGGCTTGACCCGGGCATCCAGAGACTATCGAGACCCTCTGGATTGCCGGGTCAAGCCCGGCAATGACAGAAGAGAAAGGACCACGGTGAAGCGCTAAGCCGGATCCGTCTCGGTCGTGATCCGCACGCCGAACTGCTCGAACCGCGCGATCGCCGCCTCGGGCGCGATCAGGGTCTCGGGCAGAGCCAGCCCGCCGGCCGGCGGCGGCAGGCCGTCCAGGCCGAGGATGCGCTCGGCGGCGACCAGGGCACCCAGGGCGGTCATATGGTCCACCCCCTTCGGGTCCGACACCAGGATCCGCCGCCGGGCTGCCCGCCCCGACCGCAGCACCCCTTCGATCTCGATCACGCCGTCATGCGAGGCGCGGCCGCCGGCCCGGGTGCCGATCGAGTCGCTCTCGCCGAAATCGAAACGGATGTCGGGGGCACCGGTGATCGCCGCCAGGCTGGGCACGTCGAGCGCGGCCAGGGGCTGCACCGTCGCCTCATGCCCGTCGGCCAGGCGCAGGGCGCGGACGTGGTCGCCCGCCTCGACCCAGCCCCATTGCCCGCCGCGGCGCAGCAAGGCACGGCCGGAAAAGGAGGCGGCGTCGGCGGCGCTCATCGGCCCGACTGGGTCCGCCGCATCGTAGAGGGCGGCCATGGCGACGGAGTCGACCCGGGCGAAGTCCTCGACCGCCTGCCGCGCCACGAGGATCAGCACTCCGGCCGCCCAGTGGCCCGCCAGCACGACCGGCCGCCGCGGCGGCGCGTGCAGCGCCGCGAAGACCGCGGGGCCGGTCTCCTCCACCACCTTGGTGATCCCGATATGGGCGGCGCCCCGAGCCATGGCCGCGTGGATCAGCGCGTCGCCACGATCCTGCAGCGCCGCCACGATCAGATCGACCGGACCGAGACCGGCCAGCGCCGCCGCCGGGTCGGCGACGTCGAGCCGCAGGGTCCCCGCCCCGATCTCGCGGGCCAGGGCCGCGCCGGTCTCCGGCGTCCGCCCCGCCAGAATGATATCGAGATCCGGCCCCAGCCGGCGCAGATACCGGGCGACGGTGCCGCCGACCGCGCCGTAACCGCCGGCGATCAGGACTCGCTGAACCATGACCTTCCCCTTCCCAAAGCCGCCAGCAGGGCATAGCGGCAATGTTACGAATAGTAACTTACCATTCGTAATATGGAGGGCAGGCGATGCAGATCAAGCGGTGCGCACACTCCTTGCTGTCATTGCCGGACGGGGATGAGGCCGGCTGGAAAGCTCGTCAAATCAAGCCTCCGCCGGCGCCAGGCCGCGGCCGAATTCGCGGAGGCCGCGGCGGGCCAGCTCGTCCACCCGCTCGTTCTCGGCATGGCCGGCATGGCCGCGGGTCCATTCCCAGCGGATCTTGTGCGGCGCCATCGCGGCGTCCAGGCGCTGCCACAGATCGACATTCTTGACCGGCTTGCGGTCGGCGGTCAGCCAGCCGCGCGCCTTCCAGCCCTTGATCCACTGGGTGATGCCGTTGCGGACATACTGGCTGTCGGTGGTCAGCACCGCCTCGACCGGCCGCTTCATCGCCTCCAGCGCCTGGATGGCGGCCATCAGCTCCATCCGGTTGTTGGTGGTCAGCACCTCGCCGCCATAGAGCTCGCGCTCGACCTCGCCCATGCGCAGCAGCACGCCCCAGCCACCGGGGCCGGGATTGCCGCTGCAGGCGCCGTCGGTGAAGATCTCGACCTTCGGCAGCTTCATCGCGGGCTTCTTCGGCTTGGTGTCGGTCACGGGTCGATCCCATAGGCGGCCACGCCCGTGACCTGCTGGTGGAAGCGCAGCTTGCGCCAGTATTCGAGCGGGTCCTTGGGCCGGACGAACGCGCCCGGCGGATGGTTCAGCCAGTCGTAGAGGCGGGTGAGGAGGAAGCGCAGCGCGTTGCCGCGGGCCAGGATCGGCAGCGCCGCCAGCTCGGCCGGCGACAGCGGCCGCTCGGCCCGGTAGCCGGACAGCAGCGCCCGCGCCTTGGTGACGTTGAAGGCGCCGTCCGGCTCGAAGCACCAGGCGTTCAGGCAGATCGACAGGTCATAGGCCAGCATGTCGGTGCAGGCGAAGTAGAAGTCGATCAGCCCGGACAGCCGGCCGTCGCGGAAGAACACGTTGTCCGGGAACAGGTCGGCATGGATCAGCCCGACCGGCAGGTCCGTGGGCCAATGGGCCTCGAGGAAGGCGAGCTCTCGGGCGATGCCCTCGGCCAGGCCCGGCGCCACGGTGTCGGCGCGGCCGGCGCAATCCGCCACCAGGCGGCGCCAGCCCGCGAGCGACAGGTTGTTCGGCCGGGTCATCGGGAAATCGGCGCCGGCGGCGTGCATGCGGGCCAAGGCCGGGCCCAGGGCCTGGCAGTGCCAGGTCTGGATCCGCTTCGGCCACAGCCCGTCGAGGAAGGTGACGATCACCGCCGGCCGGCCGGCCAGTCGGCGCAGCGCCTGCCCATCGCGGGCGGCGACCGGCTGCGGGCATTCGATGCCGCGCGCCGCCAGATGCTGCATCAGCCCGAGGAAGAACGGCAGGTCGGCCTCGGCCACCCGCTTCTCGTAGAGGGTGAGGATATGCGGGCCAGCCGTGGTCACCAGGAGGTAGTTGGAGTTCTCGACCCCTTCGGCGATGCCCTTCAGCGACAGGACGGTGCCGATGTCGTACTCCGCCACGAAGGCGGCGACATCCTCGTCGGTGACTTCGGTGTAGACGGCCATGGATCGCCCGATGAAAGCCAGAGCCAGCCTTCATAGAGCGAGAGGGGAGGGCTTGTCGAAGGAAGAGACGCGCCCGCGGGCATGAGGCGATCGAGGGAGGGCGGCGGACCGGCCGCGGCGCCGAGGCGGATGCCGCCGGCCGCGGTCGGGGCCAACTTTACGGCGATTTAATAAAGAGCTCATCGAGATCTAATCTTCTGCTGTATTGATCGACAATATTACTGCGTCATACTGTCTCCTTTCATGCTGTCGTGTTGACTCGCCAGAACAGAGCAAGTCATCTGCTGGACGAGACGGCCTTGCGGAGGAGAGCGCCCGACAGCGACCGACGCCGGTGTCCTGCCGGCCGTCCGTGGAGATGCAGCCGATGCGGGACATGAACTGGGGCGCCTTCGACCTCAACCTTCTGATCGTGTTCGACGCGGTGATGCGCGAGCGCAGCGTGACCCGCGCCGGAATCCGCATCGGCCTCAGCCAGCCGGCGATGAGCCACGCTTTGGCCCGGCTGCGCCATGTGCTGCGCGACGAGCTGTTCATCCGCACGCCGCAGGGCATGGTGCCGACCGGGCGGGCGGAGGAGATCGCGGCTCCGATCCGCCGTGCCCTCGGCGACCTCCACCTGTCGCTGCTCACCCCCGACTTCGACCCGGCGCAGGCGGCCCACAGCTTCCGGATCGCGGTCGACACCTATGCCGCGGCGGTCCTGGTGCCGGCGATCGTGGCGCGCTGCGCCGCGCTGGCCCCCGGCGTGACCCTCGACATCGGCACCAGCGGCCCACAAGGCGGCGCCGGGCGGCTGGACCGCGCCGATCTCGACCTCGTCATCGGGGCGCCGGAGCCGGATGGCGAGCGCTTCGTCCGCCAGCGCCTGCTGCGCGACGATTTCGTCGCCCTGCTCGGGCGCGGCGCTGTGCCGGACGGCGCCGTCCTCCCCGTCGAGGCCTTCGGCGCCCTGCCGCATCTCGAGATCTCCTCGGTCGCCGACGACCTGAGCTTCGTCGACCGCGCCCTGGCCGGCTGCGGCCTCGAACGGCGGATCGCGCTGCGGCTTCCCTATCCGGCCGCCGGCGCGGTCCTGGCCGGGGCCCCGCTGGTCGCGGTGCTGCGCCGGCGCATGGCCGAGCTACTGGCGCGCGGCCACGGGCTGCAGATCCGGCCGCTGCCGCACCCGTCGCCGCGGGTCGAGACCCCGATGCACTGGCACCGGCGGGTCGACGGCCTGGCCGCGCATCGCTGGCTGCGCCAGACCGTCGCGGCGGCGGCCCATGCGCTCTGACCCGCTTCGCTGCATTCGGGGCCTGCATGGACCCGTGAAGACGTTGCATTGGCGGCGGCCGTCGCGCGCCCCCAACTCACAGGCCGCCGGTCTGCGATCGTCGGGCCCCGGCCGGGCCGGGACGTCGACGGGCTGGCCCGAATGACCGGGGAGGAAACGTCGAACACGGGCGCCGCGGCTGCCAGGCCGCCGGCGCCCGCGCCTCTCTCGATCGTCCTGGAGAGACCCTGATGCCCGTTGTCGCCCGTCGCACGATGCTCCGGATCGGCACCCCGATCGCCCTCGTCCTTCTCTGCGCCGCCGTGTTGGCCGGGCGCGAGCTGCGGGGCACCTCCGCATCGGCCGCGGCCCAGACCGCGCCGCCCCCGGTCCCGGTCGACGCGACCGATGTCCAGCGCCGGGACGTTCCGGTCTATCTCGACGGCCTCGGCACGGTTCAGGCGCTGAACACGGTATCGGTGAAGAGCCGGGTCGACGGCCAGATCCAGTCCGTCTCCTTCCGGGAGGGCCAGGACGTGAAGGCCGGCGACGTGCTGGCGCAGATCGACCCGCGGCCGTTCCAGGCGGCGCTGGACCAGGCCAGGGCGGCCAAGGCCAAGGACGAGGCCCAGCTCGCCAACGCCCAGCTCGACCTGCAGCGCTTCGAGAACCTGCACCAGTATGCGACGGCCCAGAGCGTCGACACCCAGAAGGCGCTGATCGCGCAGCTCCAGGCCCAGATCGAGGGCGACCAGGCCGCGATCGACAACGCGGCGACGCAGCTGAGCTACACCACCATCACCTCGCCCCTGGCGGGGCGCACCGGCATCCGCCAGGTCGATCCCGGCAACATCATCCACGCCACCGACACCACCGGCCTGGTGGTGATCACCCAGCTCCACCCGATCTCGGTGATCTTCACCCTGCCGGAGGAGGACCTGCCGGACATCCAGGCGGCGATGGCCCAGGCACAGGGGCCGCTCAAGGTCCTCGCCCGCACCCGCGGCGACCAGAAGCCGCTGGACGAGGGCACGCTGGCGCTGGTCGACAACCAGATCGACCAGGCCACCGGCACGGTGCGGCTGAAGGCGATCTTCCCGAACCAGGCCGGCACGCTGTGGCCCGGGCAGTTCGTCGACGCGCGGCTGCAGCTGCGGATGCAGCAGAACGTGGCGACGGTGCCGGCCACGGCGGTGCAGCGCGGGCCGGACGGGCTCTATGTCTATGTCGTCAAGCCAGACGCCACGGTCGAGATCCGCCCGGTCGAGGTCGGCCAGATGAACGACCACCTCGCCGTGGTGGAAAAGGGGCTGGAGGTCGGCGACCGCGTCGTCACCGCCGGCCAGTACCGGCTGCAGCCCGGCGCCCGGGTGCAGATCCGCGAGGCCTCCGCCGGCCAGCCCACCAGCCCGGCGGCCTGATCATGGGCATCTCCACCCGCTTCATCCAGCGGCCGATCGCGACCTCGCTGATCATGGCCGGCGTGCTGCTGGTCGGGCTCGTCGCCTATCCGCTGCTGCCGGTGGCGCCGCTGCCGCAGGTCGACTTCCCGACCATCCAGATCTCGGCGCAGCTGCCCGGGGGCGACCCGGTGACGATGGCGTCGTCGGTGACGGCGCCGCTCGAGCGGCAATTCGCCCAGATCCCGGGCGTGACCCAGATGACCTCGAGCAGCACGCTCGGCAACAGCTCGATCACCCTGCAGTTCGACCTGGGCCGCAACATCGACGGCGCGGCGCAGGACGTGCAGACCGCGATCAACGCCGCCGGCGGCCAGCTGCCGAAGAACCTGCCGTCGCCGCCGACCTACCGCAAGGTCAATCCGGCCGACGCGCCGATCCTGGTGTTCGCCGTCCGGTCCGACGCGCTGCCGCTGACCACGGTCGACGATTTCGCCGAGAACGTGCTGAGCCAGAACATCAGCCAGGTCCCGGGCGTCGCCCAGGTCAGCATCGGCGGCCAGCAGAAGCCGGCGGTGCGGGTCCAGGTCGACCCGCAGAAGCTGGCGGCGCTCGGCCTCGGGCTCGAGGACGTCAGCGGCGTCATCGCCCAGGCCACCGTCGACAGCCCGAAGGGCAGCATCGATTCCGGGCCCCAGAGCTTCACCCTCTACGACAACGACCAGGTGCTGAAGGCCGACCCCTGGAACGACGTCATCATCGCCTACAAGAACGGCGCCCCGGTCCGCATCCGCGACATCGGCCGCGCCATCGAGGGGCCGGAGAACACCAAGCTGGCGGCCTGGGACCAGGGCCAGCGCGCCGTCCTGCTGATCGTGTTCAAGCAGCCCGGCGCCAACGTCATCGAGGTCGTCGACCACATCAAGGCGCTGCTGCCGCAGCTGCAGGCGGCGATGCCGCCGGCGATCAAGGTCGACATCCTCAGCGACCGCACCACCACCATCCGCGCCTCGGTCAGCGACGTGCAGTTCACGCTGCTGCTGACCATCTGCCTGGTGGTGGCGGTGATCTTCGTGTTCCTGCGCAGCTTCTGGGCCACGGCGATCCCCAGCGTGACCGTGCCGCTGGCGCTGATCGGCACCCTGGCGCTGATGTACGCGTTCGGCTACAGCCTGGACAACCTGTCGCTGATGGGCCTCAGCATCGCCGTCGGCTTCGTCGTCGACGACGCCATCGTGATGCTGGAGAACATCCACCGCCACATCGAGGAAGGGCTGTCGCCGGTGCAGGCGGCGATCCGCGGCTCGGGCGAGATCGGCTTCACCATCGTCTCGATCAGCCTGTCCCTGGTGGCGGTGTTCATCCCGCTGCTGCTGATGGGCGGCATCGTCGGCCGGGTGTTCCGGGAATTCGCCGTCACCGTGACCATGACCATCCTGGTCTCGGCGATCGTGTCCCTGACCCTGACCCCGATGATGTGCTCGCGGTTCATGAAGCACGACACCGGCCGGCACGGGCGCCTCTACATGCTGTCGGAGCGGGGCTTCGACCTGCTGCTGGCGGGCTATCGCCGGACGCTCGATATCGCGCTGAAGCACCGCCGCGCCACGCTGGCCGTGTTCCTCGCGACCATCGCCTTCACGGGATACCTCTTCGTCGTCATCCCCAAGGGCTTCTTCCCGCAGCAGGACACCGGGCTGATCATGGGGACGTCGGAGGCGGCGCAGGACGTCTCCTTCGCCGAGATGAGCCGCAAGCAGGTCGAGCTCGGCCGGATCGTCGCCGCCGACCCCGACGTCGACACGGTCGGCATGGCGCTCGGCGCCAGCGGCGGCCAGACGCTGAACAACGGCCGCATGTTCATCACCCTGAAGCCGCGCGACGAGCGCCAGGCCTCCGCCAGCCAGATCATCGACCGGCTGCGGCCGCAGCTGGCGAAGGTGGAGGGCGCGGCCCTGTTCCTGCAGCCGGCCCAGGACATCAACATCGGCGGCCGGCCGACCCGGACGCTCTACCAGTACACGCTGCAGGACCCCGGCATCGACGAGCTGAACCAGTGGGCGCCGAAGGTCTACGACAAGCTGAAGACCTTGCCCGAGCTGCGCGACGTCGCCACCGACCAGCAGATCGGCGGCACCACCCTGACGCTCGACATCGACCGCGACGCCGCCGCCCGCTACGGCATCCAGCCGCAGCTCATCGACAACACGCTCTACGACGCCTTCGGCCAGCGGCAGGTGGCGCAGTACTTCACCCAGGTGAACAGCTACCATGTGGTGCTGGAGGTGCTGCCGCAGTTCCAGGACCGGACCTCGGCGATCGGCCGGATCTACCTCAAGTCGCCGCTGACCGGCGAGCAGGTGCCGATCGGGGCTCTGGCGCACTGGACCACCCGGCCGACGGCCTTCCTGTCGATCAACCATCAGGGCCAGTTCCCGGCGGTGACGCTCAGCTTCAACCTGGCGCCGGGCGTGTCGCTGGGCCAGGCGGTCGCGGTGATCCAGCAGGCGGAGAAGGAGCTCGGCGTTCCGGCCTCGCTGAACGGCACCTTCCAGGGCAACGCCCAGGCCTTCCAGTCCTCGCTGGCCAGCGAGCCGGCGCTGATCGCGGCCGCGGTGATCGTGATCTACATCATCCTCGGCGTGCTCTATGAGAGCTACATCCACCCGCTGACGATCCTGTCGACCCTGCCCTCCGCCGGCGCCGGCGCGCTGTTGATGCTGATGCTGTTCGGCTTCGATTTCAGCGTCATCGCGCTGATCGGCGTGCTGCTCCTGATCGGCATCGTCAAGAAGAACGGCATCATGATGGTCGACTTCGCCATCCAGGCGGAGCGCGACCACGGCATGCCGCCGCTCGAGGCGATCCGCCAGGCCTGCCTGCTGCGCTTCCGCCCGATCATGATGACGACGATGGCGGCGCTGCTGGGCGGCCTGCCGCTGATGCTCGGCTCCGGCACCGGGTCGGAGCTGCGCCAGCCCCTCGGCTACGCCATGGTCGGCGGCCTGCTGCTCAGCCA
>Ga0182749_1002989_pt1 | contig 11916 bp, 11 predicted proteins | sample eDN3rd37CKraftMG_FD_128875 | JGI IMG/M metagenome (GOLD analysis project Ga0182749, IMG submission 128875) | Enriched Miracle-Growth compost microbial communities from Emeryville, California, USA - eDNA 3rd pass 37_C Kraft MG (version 2) (version 2) ...
ACCCCGGATGACGTCGACCGCTTCCAGCCGAAGGACGCCGGAAACCTCGCTTATCTGACCCAGACCACGCTGTCGGTGCAGGATACCCTGGCGATGGTCGAGCAGCTCAAGCGGCGCTTCCCCAAGATCGTCGGGCCGCACAAGGAAGACATCTGCTACGCCACCACCAACCGTCAGGAGGCGGTGCGCCGCGTCGCCCCGATCGTCGACGCCATGGTCGTGGTTGGCGCGCCGAACTCCTCGAATTCGCAGCGGCTGAAGGAAGTGGCGGAGAAGTCCGGCTGCTCCTTCGCCGTGCTGGTGCAGCGCGCCGCCGACATCGACTGGCCGCGCTTCGCCAATATCAGCCGGCTCGGCGTCACCGCCGGCGCCTCGGCGCCCGAAGTGCTGGTCGAGGAGGTGCTCGACGCCTTCGCCCAGCGCTTCGCGCTCAGCGTGGAGACCGTCTCCTCCGCTTCGGAGGACATGTTCTTCCCGCTTCCCCGGCCGCTCCGCGAGCAGGCGGCCGAATGAGCCGCTAGATGGCCGTCTACACCGACGTCACCACCGACGACCTCACCCGCTTCCTGTCCGGCTATGCCATCGGCGACCTCCTCTCCTACAAGGGGATCGCCGAGGGCGTCGAGAATTCGAACTTTCTCGTCCACACCACGACGGGAAACTACATCCTCACGCTCTACGAGAAGCGCGTCGCCGAGGCGGACCTGCCGTTCTTCATCGCGCTGATGGAGCATCTGGCGGCGCGCGGCATCGTCTGCCCGCAGCCGGTCAAGAACAGGGATGGCGGCATGCTCGGCCGCGTCGCTGGCCGGCCGGCGGCGATCGTCACCTTCCTCGACGGGCTGTGGATGCGCCGCCCCTCCGCCCACCACTGCGCCGGGGTCGGCGAGGCGCTGGCGAAACTGCATCTCGCCGCCAGCGACTTCGGCATGAAGCGCAAGAACGCGCTGTCGATCGAGGCCTGGCGGCCGCTCTATGAGACCGCGCGCCCGCGCGGCGACAGCGTGCGGCCGGGGCTCTGCGCCGGCATCGCCGCCGAGCTCGATGCGCTCGAGGCCTGCTGGCCGCGCGCGCTGCCGCAGGGCGTGATCCACGCCGACCTGTTCCCCGACAACGTCTTCTTCCTCGGCGACACCTTGTCGGGTCTCATCGATTTCTATTTCGCCTGCACCGACACGCTCGCCTACGACGTCGCGATCTGCATCAACGCCTGGTGCTTCGAGCCGGACCATTCCTACAACGTCACCAAGGGCCGCGCGCTCCTGAAGGCCTACGGCAAGGTGCGGCCGCTGTCGGCGGCGGAGCGCGACGCGCTGCCGGTGCTGGCGCGCGGCGCGGCGATGCGTTTCCTGCTGACGCGGCTTGTCGACTGGCTGGCGGTGCCGGACGGCGCGCTGGTCAAGCCGAAGGACCCGCTCGAATATTACCGCAAGCTGCGCTTCCACCAGTCGGTGACGAGCGCGGCCGATTACGGGATTTAAGGCGCCATGAACGATTGCTCGGTCATTCCGGGGCGCGCGCGAAGCGTGAGAACCCGGGATCCGGAGGCGACCGCAGTGCTTGTGTCCGGATTCCCGGTCCATCGCTTCGCGATGTGCCGGAACGACAAAGAGTTCGGACGATGAGCGAGCAGCGCGTCACCGTGCACACCGACGGCGCCTGTTCCGGCAATCCCGGTCCCGGCGGCTGGGGCGCGATTTTGTCCTTCGGCGACCATCAGAAGGAGTTGATGGGCGGCGAGCCGCACACCACCAACAACCGCATGGAATTGATGGCGGCGATCTCGGCGCTCGAGGCGCTGAAGCGGCCTTGCACCGTCGACATCCACACCGACAGCCAGTACCTGCGCAACGGCATCATGAGCTGGATCCACTCATGGAAGCGCAATGGCTGGCGCACCGCCGACAAGAGCCCGGTCAAGAACGTCGATCTGTGGAAGCGGCTCGATGCCGCGCTCGGCCAGCACACGGTGCATTGGCACTGGGTGAAGGGCCATGCCGGCCACGCGATGAACGAGCGGGCCGATCAACTGGCGCGCGACGGTCTCATCGCCGCGCGCGCCGGCGCCAAGGGCGCGATGAAGGCGAAGTAACGCCGGCCGAGATGCCTCGCGAAGCGGGGCATCCGGTCAACGCCGACCTCCCGGTTCAATTCACAGCGCTGTGAAGACTGGATCGCCCGCTTGCGCGGGCGATGACCGTTTACGGTGTTGGCGCGCGGCCGATGACCGTGATTGTGCTGGCGCGCGAAGTCCGTCTAGATCTGGCCGAGCAGCGCCTGTCCGGCGGTGACCTCGCACTTGCCCGGCGCTTCCTCGACGTTGAGCTGCTTCACCACGCCGTCTTCGACGAGCATGGAATAGCGCTTGGAGCGGATGCCGAGACCGCCGGCCGAGGCATCGAGGACCATGTCGACGCCCTTGGCGAAATCGGCGCTGCCATCGGCGAGAAACTCAATCTTGCCGTCGCCGCCGGTCGCCTTCGCCCATTCCTTCATTACGAAGGGGTCGTTGACGGCGGTCACCGCCACGGTGTCGAGGCCCTTCTTCTTGAAGGCATCGAGATTGTTGAGGAAGCTCGGCATGTGCAGGTTGGAGCAGGTCGGCGTGAAGGCGCCGGGGACCGCGAACAGCGCGACCTTCTTGCCCTTGAACACCTCGTCGGTGGTCTTCGGCTTGGGGCCTTCCGCGGTCATGACGCGAAAGGTGGTGCTGGGCAATTTGTCGCCGACTTTAATGGGCATGGGACTCCCCGCTATGTTTACGTGCGTTTCTCCAAAGCGGGTACTTACGCCCTCGGCCGCGATTAGTCGAGGCGGGTCGTCACCTCGTAAGCGCGCTCGCCTTCGACGACCGTGAAGGTCAGGTCGAACGGACCCTCGTCCGGATTCACGCCCGGCGGCAATCCGTCCAGTGCGAAGCTGAACTGGCGGCGGCCCGCCGGCGCATCCTGAGCCGGCTTCGGAATGGGCAGCGCCCAATCCGGCGTCGGGCCTTCCGCGAAAACGGAAACGGGGGCGCTCGCCGGCGCCGGCAGATCGACGACAACCGTCGGCTTGGCGCCGCCCGCGACGCGCCGGACGGTCAGGCCGGCCTCGGCCGGCGACACGCGCTTCGGCACGCGGGCGAAGGCGGCGGTGACCGCGGCGTCCTCGCCGCTCGCGCCGGGTTGAAGCGTCAGCGCCGCGCTGCCTTCGGCCGGCACGCACAGCTTCTCGCAGACCGCGTAATCGACCTTGAGCTTGAGCGCGACCGGCTGGCCCGGCTGCTGCGGCGTCACCTCGACCGGGAAGACGACGCTGCCTTCATAGCCGATGGTCTGCCCCGCCTCGTCGCTGTGCAAAGTCGGCGCCGGATAGAGCACCTTGACGCTCTTCACGTTGGTGGAGCCGGCGAAATCGAAGCGCGGCGGCACGCCGGAGTCGCCCGGATAGCGCCAGTAGGTGTGCCAGCCGGGCAGCAGCTTCATCTCGACGCCGGCGCGCAGCGGCGTTTCGCCGCTCGCATTCGTGCCGGCGACGAGGCGCACCGAGGAGCGGGCGTCGTCGCTCCAGGCCGAGGCGTCCTCGGCGCGGGCCGCGCTCGCGGCAACCATGATGACGGCGCCGGCGGTGAGGGCGACGCGCGAAATGCGGAGAAAATCGTTCATGTCCGGCTCGTAACGGGTAACTCCGTGCGCCGCCACTGAAATCCTCGTGAGGAGCGGGCGACCACGCCGCGGCCATTTTGCCGCAATTGTGACGCTTGATCGTGGTCCGTGCGCGAGAAACCGGTGGCGACATTGAACCTTTGCGCTCATGCGTCGTTTGCAAAGACAGGTCGATCGGGTAACCTTTCACGCATGAAAATTTCGAGCAAACCGGCTGCTTCTGCGTCGTCCCGCGGCTTTCTCGACGGGCAGATGCTCATTGCCATGCCGGCGATGAGCGACGAGCGGTTCGCGCGCACGGTGATCTATGTCTGCGCCCATTCGCAGGAAGGCGCCATGGGCATCGTCGTCAATCAGCCGGCGCAGAATATCAAATTCCCCGACCTGCTGGTGCAACTCGAGGTGATCCCGGCGAGCGAGCGCATCCAGTTGCCGACCGCCGCGTCGGACGTGCGCGTGCTCAAGGGCGGACCGGTCGAGACCGGCCGCGGCTTCGTCTTGCATTCGGCCGACTTCTTCATCGAGAACTCGACGCTGCCGATCGACGAGGGCGTGTGCCTGACCGCAACGCTCGACATCCTCAAGGCCATTGCGCGCGGCACCGGCCCGCACGAGGCGATCCTCGCGCTCGGCTATGCCGGCTGGGCGCCCGGTCAGCTCGAGCAGGAGATCCAGCAGAACGGCTGGCTGCACTGCGCGGCCGACCAGGAATTGATCTTCGGCAAGGATATCGAGCACAAATACGAGCGCGCGCTGCGTAAGCTCGGCATCGATCTCGGCATGTTGTCGAGCGAGGCCGGCCACGCCTGAGGGCCGTCCGGCCGTTCGGCCTTATTCCGATGCGATCTTCAGGACGCGCGGCCGCGCCGCCGGCTTGTCGGCCATGAGGTCGGTCGCCGCCTCGGCGGTCATCGGCTCGCCGAAGGCGTAGCCCTGCGCGTATTCGCAGCCGAGGTGGTAGAGCTCGACCGCGTCGGAGTCCGTCTCCGCGCCCTCGGCGACGACATCCATGCCGAGGTCGTGTGCCATCGCGATGATCGAGCGCAGGATCACCGGTCGCGTGCCGCGCGCGGTGGTGCGCACGAAGGACTGGTCGATCTTGATCGTGTCGAACGGGAAGCGCTGCAGATAGGCGAGCGAGGAATGGCCGGTGCCGAAGTCGTCGAGCGACAGGCCGGCGCCGAGCTCCTTGATGCGGGCGAGCATCTGCGCCGCGTGCTCGGGGTTCTCCATCACCAGCGATTCGGTGATCTCGAGCTTGAGCGAGCCGCGCGCCAGCGCCGTGCGGCCGAGCACGCCGCGCAGATCCTGCAACAGATCGTGGCGCAGCAACTGGCGCGAGGAGACGTTGACGCTGGCGAACAGCGGCTCCTGCGTGCGGCTCGCCGCCGCCTGCCAGGTCGCGAGCTGACGCGCGGTACGGTCGAGCACGAACAGGCCGAGGTCGACGATGAGGCCGATCTCCTCGGCGATGGAGATGAACTCGACCGGCGACAGGCGGCCGAGCTTGGGGTGCTCCCAGCGCGCCAGCGCCTCGAAGCCGGCGATGGCGCGATCCTCCAGCCGCACGATCGGCTGGTACAACACCTTGATCTCCTCGCGCTCGATGGCGCGGCGCAATTCGGATTCGATCGTCAGCCGGTCGGTCTTGCGCGAGCGCATCGCCGGCTTGAAGATCTCGATGCGGTCGCCGCCGATGCGCTTGGCGTGATACATCGCGAGTTCGGCATCCTTGAGCACCTCCTCGGGCCGCGTCGACTGCTGGTCGGGCAGCGCCAGGCCGATCGAGGCGGTGAGGAATATCTCGCGGTCGTTGAAGGCGATCGGCGCGCGCAGCGCACGCCGCATGGTCTCGGCGAAACCGACCGCGCGGGTCGATTCCCGTTCCGACATCAGGATCAGCGCGAACTGGTCGCCGGACAGGCGGGCCAGCGTGTCCTGCGGCTTGAGCAGCCGCGACAGCCGCCGCGCGATAGTGAGCAGGATCGAGTCGCCGACCGCCATGCCGACGGAATCGTTGACCTGCTTGAAGCGGTCGATGTCGATGACGATCACCGACGGTTTCATACTGGCGTCGGATTTCGTGAAGGCGAAGGTCGACTCCATGCGGTCGATGAACAGCTCGCGGTTCGGCAGGCCGGTCAGGTTGTCGTGCACGGCGTCGAACAGCAGGCGCTCTTCCGCGTTCTTGAAATCGGTGACGTCGGCGAGCGTGCCGACGAGCCGCACCACTTCGCCGTCGGAGCCGACGACCGGGCGCGCCTTCAGCGACAGCCACACATAATGGCCGTCGGAGGCGCGCAGGCGGAAGTCCTGGTTGAGGCGGCCGCGGCGCTGCTCGACGGCGTTGTCGAGGGCGGCGCGGAAGCGGTCGCGGTCGAGCGGATGCAGCACTTCGAGCCAGGCGGCGGCGGCGCCTTCGAGCGTGCCGCGCTTGAGGCCGAGCAGGTGCTCGGTCTCGGGGCTGGTGTAGACCTTGTCGGCGGAGACGTCCCAGTCCCAGATCATATCGCCGGCGCCGGTCAGCGCCAGCGCGCGCCGTTCGACGTCGGAGACGATGCCGTGGGTGATGCCGCCGGCGAACGCGTGCTGCATCACCGTGAAGCCGATCAGCATCACGATCAGCACCAGGCCACCGAGCAGCGCCGGGCCGATGATGTCGTTGGTGACGACGCCGGTGACGCAGAGGCCGGCGGCGAGCGTCCACACCACCAGCAGGAACCAGGTGGGGATCAGCAGCACCGCGCGATCGAAGCCGTGCGTCGACAGATAGATCACCAGCGCGAACCCCGCGACGGCGATGCCGAAGAGCGAGAGGCGGGCGATGCCCGAGGCGACCGCCGGGTCGAACACCGCGACGGCGATGAGCGCGGCAAGGGCGGCGAGCCAGGCGATGGTGATGTGCGCATAGCGCACGTGCCAGCGCGACAGGTTGAGATAGGCGAACAGGAAGACGAGCAGCGTCGCCGACAGGATCGCCTCGCCGCAGGCGCGCCAGATGCGCTCGGCACCGGCGGTCATGTCGAACACCTTGCTCCAGAAGCCGAAGTCGATGCCGATATAGATCAGCACCGCCCAGCCGAGCGCGGCGGCGGCGGGGAACATCATCGAGCCCTTCACCACGAACAGGATGGTGAGGAACAGCGCCAGCAGGCCGGCGATGCCGATGACGATGCCGTAGTAGAGGGTGAAGGAGTTGACCTTGTCCTTGTAGGCGTCCGGCTCCCACAGATAGATCTGCGGCAGGTTGCCGGAGCGCAATTCGGCGACGAAGGTGATGACGGTGCCCGGGTCGAGCGTGACGCGGAAGATGTCGGCCGTCGTGCTCGCCTGCCGCACCGGGCGGTCGCCGGTCGAGGGCGTGATCGAGGCGAGGCGGGAGAGGCCGAGATCGGGCCAGATCAGCCCGGAGCCGACCATGCGGTAATGCGGCACGACGATCAGCCGGTCGAGCTGCTCGTCGCTGTTGTTGGTCAGCGCGAACACGGCCCAGTTGGTGTTGTGCTCGCGGGCGCGCACCTCGATGCGGCGGACGATGCCGTCGGGGCCGGGGGCGGTCGAGATCTGGATGCGGTCGGTTTCGGTGCGCTGCACCTCGGTCGCGGCGGTCAGGTCGATGGCCGGAGCGTCGAGCCGGACGTTGACGGCCTCGACGGCACGCGCCGACGGGCCGGCGACGAGCGCGGCCGCGAGCGCGATGAGGCCGGCCAAGGCCGTCACGAAGCGCCGTTTGCTCAATCCAGATCCCCCGGCCGCCGCGGCGTGATGTACCTGTCCCCCAGGCTCCGCCGTCGGTTGCAGTCAGTCAACAAGCCCCACCTGGCTCACTATTCGTCCGACATTGTGCCCATTTCGCGACCCGTCGGCGAGCGCATTTCCCCCGGCGCTCCCCTTGCACGGGCCTTCCGGCGGCCCGGAATCAGACCGTCAGCACGATCTTGCCGATATGGGCGCTCGATTCCATCAAAGCGTGCGCTGCGGCCGCCTCGCGCAGCGGGAAGGTCTTGTACAGCACCGGCTTGACCTTGCCGGCCGCGAGCAGCGGCAGCACCTTGTCCTCGACGGCGCGGGCGATGGCACCCTTGTCGGCGACCGAGCGCGAGCGCAGCGTCGAGCCGGTGTGGTGCAGCCGCTTGAGCATGATGCGGCGGAAGTCGACCGTCGCCTTCGGCGAGCCCTGGAAGGCGATCTGCACGATGCGCCCTTCGACCGCGGCCGCCTCGTAATTGCGCTCGATATAGTCGCCGCCGACCATGTCGAGGATGACGTCGGCGCCCTTGCCCTCGGTCGCGGTCTTCACCGCGGCGACGAAGTCCTCGGTCTTGTAATTGATGGCGAGATCGGCGCCGAGCTTGCGGCAGGCCTCGCACTTCTCCTCGGAACCGGCGGTCACGAACACCGTGGCGCCGAAGGCCTTGGCGAGCTGGATCGCGGTGGTGCCGATGCCGGAGGAGCCGCCGTGCACGAGCAGCGTCTCGCCTTCCTTGAGGCCGCCGCGCTCGAACACGTTGTGCCAGACGGTGAAGGTCGTCTCCGGCACGGCGGCGGCGTCGATCAGCGGCATGGTCGACACGGGCAGGGTGTGCTGCGCGTAGGCGAGGCAGTATTCGGCGTAGCCGCCGCCGACGACCAGCGCCATGACGCGGTCGCCTTCCTTCCAGCGCTTGATGGCGGGGCCGAGCGCGGCGATTTCGCCGGCGATCTCGAGGCCCGGAATGTCCGGCGCGCCTTTCGGCGGCGGGTAGAGGCCCTTGCGCTGCATCACATCGGGACGGTTCACGCCGGCGGCGCGCACGCGGATCAGGAGTTCGCCCTCGCCGGGCGTCGGCACCGGCCGCTCCTCGGGCACCAGCACGTCGGGGCCGCCGGGCGTCTTGATGCCGATCGCGGTCATGCGGGTCGGGAGCGTGCTCATTGGAACCTCGTCGCGGCGCATCGGTCGTCACCCTGTTTAGGCGGGCGCGGCGGGTGTGACAACCCGCAGAACCGGCTCTAGATTTGCCGCGATCAACGGAGGTTCCGCGATGCCGGCGATGGACGACGACGACAGGCCGAAGAAGAAGGTGGCGCACGAGATCGGCCAGGACCTGACGCTTCTGTCGGTCGAGGAGCTTGCCGCGCGCGTCGCGCTGCTCAAGGAGGAGATCGCGCGGCTCGAAGCCGATATGGTTAACAAGCGCGCGACCCGCATGGCCGCCGACCAGTTCTTCAAGCGTTGAGCGGGTCCGGCCGGCAAAAATTTAAAATGCAATTTCGGCATAGTTTAAGCACCGGTTAAGCTTTCGAGATCATTACTGGTATCCGTCCATCTTCGTGGACATTGAGTGGCTCCTGTCCACTCTGTTTGACGCCTCCCTGTTATCAACTTCGAGCCGCCGGCGACGGCGGCTCCTTTTTTGTGCCGTTTTGGGGCATCGACGGGGATAACGCCGGCTTTCGGCGAACGCAGCAACCATCCCGTAAGGTTTGCAGGCGCTCCGTCTGGACGAGCGGGCCGCGACACGCCATGCTTACTCATTCGTTAAAGGGCGGGTTCGCCCTGTCCGCGTTTAGTCGAGGCGTAGCGTCATGTCCGAGAAGTCTGCGGTGAGCAACAATCAGCCGGTGTCCTTCGGCGAGCGGCTTGCCAACAGCCAGGCTTTCGCCGACCTGTTTCGCAACGGCATGGCTCTGGTCGAGGAGACCGCCACCTATCTCGACGGGCCGGGACGGCAGGAATCCAAGAAACTCGCGCGCTCGGCCGCGCTCGCCTACGCGACCGAGAGCATGCGGCTGACCACGCGGCTGATGCAGCTCGCCTCCTGGCTGCTGCTGCACCGCGCGGTGAAGGAGGGCGAGATGTCGCTCGCCCAGGCCAACAAGGAAAAGAACAAGGTGCGGCTGTCGTCGACCGACACGCACGATGCCGACAACCTGGCGCTGTTGCCGGAGCCGCTCCGCGCGCTGATCGAGCGCTCGGTGGCGCTGCAGCACCAGGTGCGCCGGCTCGACGCCACCATCCACAACCGCCTGACCGAGACGGCCTCGCCCTCGATCAACCCGGTCGAGCACCAGCTCGGGCTGCTCAAGGCCGCCTTCGAGGCCGAGCAGGCGTAGGGCCTCGCGGCCCGGGCGCAGCGCAGCATGCAATGACGCGCTGCGGACCCGGGACCGCCACGAGCGATCCCGGTCGATACGGCCCCGGATCGGCGGCGCAGCACGGCGTGCCGCACCGCGCCCGGGACACCCCGGAAAACGCAAAAAGCCCCGGCCGGGCCGGGGCTTTTCGATTCGCGGATCGGGCGGACGGCTTACTTCTTGCCGGCCTTGTCGAGGAACCCGGAGAACTTCTTCTGGAACCGCGAGACGCGGCCGCCGCGATCGAGGATCTGCTGCTGACCGCCGGTCCAGGCCGGGTGCGACTTCGGGTCGATGTCGAGATTGAGGACATCGCCTTCCTTGCCCCAGGTGGTGCGGGTGGTGAACTCGGAGCCATCGGTCATGACGACCTTGATGGTGTGATATTCGGGGTGAATGTCGGCTTTCATCGCTCTTCGCGTCCAGTCGCAGGTTCCGGCGGCGCCTGAAGACGCCTCTATTGGGCTGAATTTGCGCGGCTCTATACAGGACGCAGGGCAGGCGGGCAAGGTGCCGCAATTGACCCGGCGCAAGGCCGCGGGGCATTGTCCGCGGCAAGGGTGACGCCACGGGGGCGCGTTTCGCAGAAGGCGTCGGGCCCAGGCCGGCTCTTTCTCCCGCCTGGGACAGTTTCGCATGCAACCTCAAGAATTTCGCGCGGCCGCATCGCTGGCGGCGGTCTTCTCCGTCAGGCTGCTCGGCCTGTTCATGATCTACCCGGTGTTCGCCGCCTATGCCGACGGGCTCACCGGGGCGACGCCGTATCTCGTCGGCGAGGCGCTCGGCATCTACGGCCTGACGCAGGGCCTCTTGCAGATCCCGTTCGGGCTCCTGTCCGACCGCGTCGGCCGCAAGCCGATGATCGTCATCGGGCTGCTGCTGTTCGCCGCCGGCAGCGCGGTTGCGGCGCTGTCGGACTCGGTCGCCGGCGTGATCGTCGGCCGCGCGCTGCAGGGCGCCGGCGCCGTCGGCTCGGTGATCCTGGCGCTGGTCGCCGACCTCACCAGCGAGGAGAGCCGCACCAAGGCGTTGGCGACCGTCGGCATCACCATCGGCGCCTCGTTCATGATCGCGCTCGTCGCCGGGCCGATCTTCGCCGCCGTCATCGGCGTGCGCGGCATCTTCTGGCTGATGGTGGCGCTGGGCTTTGCCGGCATCGCCATCACGCAATTCGTCGTGCCGAGCCCGCGCACGGTGCGCGTGCACCGCGACGCCGAGACCGTGCCGGGGCTGATCGTCGGCGTGCTGCGCAATCCGGAACTGCTGCGGCTCGACTTCGGCATCTTCGCGCTGCACGCGATGCTGACCGCGAGCTTCCTCGTCGTGCCGGGCCTTCTGCGCGAGACGCTCGGCGTGTCCACGCACAGCGACTGGATGGTCTATCTGCCGGTGCTCGTCATCTCGGTCGCGGTGATGGTGCCGGCGATCGTCGTCGCCGAGAAGTACCGGCGCATGAAGGGCGTGTTCGTCGCCGCCGTCGCCGCCTTGGCGCTGAGCCAGGCGATGCTCTATCTCGGCGCCGGCAATCTCGCGGTGCTGCTCGCCGCGCTCACGGTGTTCTTCTCCGCCTTCAACGTGATGGAGGCGAGCCTGCCGTCGCTCATCACCAAGGTGGCGCCGGCGGAAGCGAAGGGCACGGCGATGGGGCTTTATTCGAGCCTGCAGTTCCTCGGCATCTTCGCCGGCGGCGTCATCGGCGGCTGGGCCAACCAGCACGGCGGCAGCACGGCCGTGTTCGCGCCGACCGCGGCGCTGGCGCTTCTCTGGCTCATCGCCGCGGCGACGATGAAGCAGCCGAGCTATCTGACGACGCGGCTCGTCGCCATCGGCGCCGGGCAGATGTGCGATCCCGAGACGCTGGCGGCGCGGCTGCGGCAGGTGCCGGGCGTCGCCGAGGCGGTGGTGATCGCCGAGGAGCGGCTGGCTTATCTGAAGGTCGATTCCAAATCGTTCGATGCGGGGATGGCCGAGCGGCTCGCCGGCGCGCACTGAGGTTGCTCCGGACATGCGTCATCGCCCGTATTCTTTGGTCGGCCCCGGGCAGGCCCTCGTTGCGAATTCCAATTCCCGGCTCCCTCGAGGGGAGCGGAGCGCCGGCAGACGCGGGGGTGTGCGAGACCCCCGGTGGGTGGTTGCGAAGCCACCCGGTGGG
>Ga0182749_1002990_pt1 | contig 11907 bp, 9 predicted proteins | sample eDN3rd37CKraftMG_FD_128875 | JGI IMG/M metagenome (GOLD analysis project Ga0182749, IMG submission 128875) | Enriched Miracle-Growth compost microbial communities from Emeryville, California, USA - eDNA 3rd pass 37_C Kraft MG (version 2) (version 2) ...
CGCCTCCGCCAGCGGCAGCGCGCCGATCGCTTCGCCACTCGCCGGATTGACCACGCTGAACGTGCGACGGCCACCACCAGTAACCCGCTCGCCATCAATCAGCAGGTAAAGCGCGGGGTATTCGCTCATCGCTTCATTCCCTTACTCCCGGCATACCCGGGCCGCGATTCTGCAACGCCGCGCCGGCACCGAAGGCGGTGTCGGTCCACATCCTCACATCGAGGTCGGCAATCCGCCAGGTCTCACTCTCCCGATGGAACAATGCATGCCATGTTCCCATCCGCCATGAAGGGCCCCGGGGCCAGTACTGCCGATGGAATTCATGCCGCATGACGGTCGCATAAGCGTCGACCTTGATATGCTTGCCCTGGTGGGTGAGACGGTGCGCGCTGATCTGATGCTGATGCCCATAAGTCTGCGTGGCACGATGGGAAAAGCCGCGCCCCACAAAACGGCCGATGCCTTCGTGGCCGACCCATTCGCCCGGCGAACCATCCGGCCTTGGATGGCGCAAAACGCCGCTTGCCGTGAAACATTCAAGATAGGCATCCAGATCGCCAGCATCGATCGCCCACGAATAGCGCGCTATCCGGTCGGCGATCTTCAGCCGGTCGATCACCGCTATCCCATCAAAGCCTTCGTCCACCTGTCCATCTTTCCATTTCTGGCTCCTTCCCACGCCGGCGCCTCCAGAAGGCATCGACCGCAGATGGAGCGGATTACTCCACGGCCGCTGCCGCCGACGCCTTGCGCATCATCGGATCGGAAGCTCCGTAGAACAGCGCGAGGGATGCAAGGACAACGGAGACCGAACAGATCGCCAGTGAATAGCGAATTGCCTCTTCGCCATGCGCCGTATGAAGCAGGTCGTTGAGCACGCCGACCGTGAGAGGGCCGACGATCTGGCCCACCAGACCAGAGAACAGGAGCATGACGGCAATTGCCATGGCCCGCATCCGAGGCTGCGCGAGGTTCATGATGACGGCGAACACCGGCGGCTGCTGGCCCGCTGTCATCATCGCCGCGAGGCCGAAGCCGGCGAGCGCCACCCACAGGCTCGACCCAAACAGATACATGACTTCGCCTGGCATGATGATCGCCATCGCAAGAGCCGGCACCCAAAGGCCCCAGCGCAAGTTGCGTTGGCCGAGGCGGGAAGCGATCCAACCCACCAAAAGCGCGCCGGTCAGCCCGGCAAGGCCCTTGAGCGGCCCCAACGTGGCGCTGATTGCCATCATATCGAGGCCATGCACGCGAACGAGGAAGCTCGACGTCCACACGGTCGTGGCATAGAGATTGATGGCGAGGAGGCATTCGGCCACCGTCACCATCACGAACGCCCGGGAGCGGCCGAGATAATACAATGTTTCCGTGAAAGTGGGTTTGATCTGCGCGGCTTCGCCTTTGCGCGGAGGTTCCCGATTGGTCAGAAAGAAAATCGCGGCCAGCACCAGGCCCGGAGCTCCGCAGGCGATAAATACCGCCCGCCAGCCGTATTCGATGCTGATCCACCCGGCGATCGGCACGAAAACAAGTGCCGCGATCGACGAGGCGGACCCGAGGATGGCGATCGCAAGCGGCCGGTTCTTACCCGTGAACAGATCCGATACGATGGAATTCGACGGTCCCATGCTGCTCGCTTCGCCTGCCCCGAGCAGGAAGCGGGTGGCAGCAAGCTGCCAGACATTGCTGACGAAGCCGGTAAGCGCCGTCATCAGACTCCAGACCGAGAGCCCGATGGTGATGATATTCCGCCGGCTGTAGCGGTCTGCCAGCCAGGCGATGGGCACACCGACCGTGGAGTAGAACAGCACGAATGCGAGCCCCGACACGATGCCGAGCATCGTGTCCGAAATCACCAGATCCTCCTTGATCAGCGGAAGAAGCAGGCCGAGCAGGCCGCGGTCGAGAAAGTTGAGCGATCCGATCAGCGTCAGCGATGCGAGCAGATAGATCGAGCGGGCGTTCCACTCGTTGCGCGCACCCTCGCCGTCGGCGCTCACTCTAATTCGCCCTCGGGAGGATTGAGCGGCCGGCGGCTGTCCGGCCGCCGCCCGAGCGGACGCTGGTAGGAAAGGTCCTCACGGCTCTGACTCGACAGGGGATTGTCAAGGAAGCGCTTGGGGAACTCGGTGGCATCGGCGCGGAAGCCCACATCGGCCACGAATTCTCTCACCGCGATCCGCCATTCACCGTTACGGCGCTCATACTGCTCGATGTAGCGGCCGATCCCGACGCGGACGTGTTCACGATCTTTCTCACGTAGGAAATAGGTGATGTAGCTTTCGACATGCGCGGTATCTCCGTGGATGTCGGCGGTCTGGGTAGTGAGATTGTGGAGATGCGCGATGTATTTTGAATCGTGACCTTCGTTGGCCCACCCGGTGAACAGGTGAGGCGGGCCCGACCACGATCCGTAGTTGATCTGAGCGTCCGGCCAGAATGCGCTGGCCATGAGTTCCTCGTCGTGCCGGTCGACCCCGCGAGCATAGCGCCGAATGCAATCCAGGATCGCCTGCCGGTCCACCAGATACCGCAGGTCCTTGGCGGTTATTCCGCCGAGGAGTTCGCTCAGCTTGTCCTCATCCACGCTCGACATTCGCCTTCCTCTCCAGACATCGTTAGATAAGTTCGCCCATCGTGCTGCGGTCGAAATCCCGCAGTTCCGAATAGCGCCCTTCCCGCATCAGCCGGGGCCATTCGGGATTGGCGATAAGCATCCGGCCAACGGCGATGAGATCGAAATCGCCGCGCTCCATCATGTGGGCGAGCGTCGCCATGTGCTCGAACGACTGATCCATGTAATGGAAGTCGCCCTGGCCGAGCCCGACCATGCCGACAGCGATCGTAGGCTTACCGGTGAGCTTCTTCGTCCATCCCGCCAGATTGAGGTCGGAGCCTTCGTACTCTGGCGTCCAGAAGCGCCGCAGAGAACAGTGGAAGAGATCGACCCCGGCGTCCACCATCGGCTCGAGCCAGGCGGCCAGGGCGTCGGGCGTTGGAGCGAGTACGGCGGTGTAATCCTGGATCTTCCATTGCGACAGCCGCATGCTGAGCACCATGTCCGGCGACACCGCGGCGCGAACGGCCTTGATCACTTCGAGCCCGAACCGCGAACGTTCGTCCAATCCGGGCCCACCCCACGCATCCCCACGCAAGTTGGTCTTTTCCCAGAAGAATTGGTCGATCAGGTAACCGTGGGCGCCGTGAAGTTCGATCGCGTCGCATCCGAGTGCCTGGGCCGCCGCGGCGGAGCGCGCAAAGCCGTCGATGGCATCTGCTATCGCAGCGTCGCTCATTGGCTTGCTCCTACATTCGAAGTCGAACGCAACGCCCGATGGACTATCGACAGGCTGCGGCGCCCAGTCCCCCCGAGGGCGCTTGGGCGAAGCACCGGCATGCCAAAGCTGCGGAGCAATCTTGCCGCCCGCGCCGTGGACCGCGTCTATCACCTGCTTCCAGCCTTCCAGCGCCTCACCGTAGAAATGCGGGACGTTGGGTTCATCCTTCGCAGCCGGCCGGTCAATGACCGTACCCTCGGTGATCACGAGACCCACACCCCCCATGGCCCGGCGCGCGTAGTAATTCGCGTGCGCCAGGCCGGGCGTCCCGCCCGGTGCCAGACCGCGCGTCATGGGGGCCATGACTATGCGGTTCGGCAGATCGAGCGACTTGATCCGTATGGGCCGGAACAGGCAATCCAGATCGACTTCCGCGATATCCATCAGAAGTCGACCGTGGCACCCGCCCAGATCATCCGGCCACGAACGTCATGCAGGGTCCCGATGAACGGTTGCGACGATGGCAGCGGCGCGAACGGTACGGCAGCATCGAATAGGTTATTGGCGCCGATGGTGAGCTTGATGTTCTTGAGACCGGTCCGTCCCTCTTCGAGATCGAACAGCGAGAAGCTGTACGACGCGTCCACTGTGGTCCACGAAGGAACTTTATAATCCGGGTTCACCGCAGCGACGTGGCCATCGCGATTCAGGATCAACGAACCGATGTAGCGCACCGCCGCGTTGAGGTTATGGCGGCCGAACGTCCAGTTGAGATTGAGATTGCCGCGCCACTTGGGCATCGACGCGATCGTGATCTGCCTTCCGCCCGGATTGTTGCTGTAAACCTCGCCCGCATGATTGGTTTCAGGGCCGCCCGGCTGGAGCTGCCAACGATAGATGGGGACATAACCCGCTGAGAGGCCGACGTTGAGGACGCCGAGCTTGTCGAGATCCTGCCGATAGTTGGCCTGGAAATCGATACCGCTTGTCTCGACCCGCGAGGCGTTGAAATACTGAACGTTGACCTGCAGCACCTGCCCGTCGGCGCCGCGAACCACCCGGCCGGTTTGAGACCCATCGGGATCGAGCAGCAGCACCTGTTGTGGAGTCTCCGTCGTGATCCGATCGCGGAACTTATAGGTCCACCAGTCTACCGAGAAGCGGAGGTTGTCGAGAGGTTCCACGGTCGCGCCAATGTTGAAGTTCTCGGACCGCTCCGGCTTGAGATCGGGATTGCCTTGCGTCTGAACCTGCACAACGTTGTTGAGCGCCCCGGTGCAAGCGGGATGCGAGCAGACATCGTTCAACTGTCCGCTGAGACCCGAAACCGAATACAGCCGAAACAGCGATGGGGCGACGAACGAGGTGCCGTAAGTGCCGCGCAGGGAGACCCTACCGCCCGGACTGCGGTAGAGAAGACCCGCCTTGGGATTGGTGGTTGAAAATCCAACCGTGGTCTCCTGACGCACCGCAGCGTTCAGTTCGAGATAGCCCAGCCCACCGTCGATCAGGGGCGCATTGAACTCGCCGAAGAAGGCATGCGTCGTGCGGGACTCATCGAGATCGAAAAAGGTCGCGTTTGATCCGTCATTCCGCAAGTTCTTGTTGATGTCGTAATCGATCGTGAGATTGGCGCGGCGCATCTGATAGCCCAACGCCACGCCGAGACCGCCAGCCGGCATTTCGAACAACGTACCGGTCAACAGACCTTCGGCCACAAGCAAGCTCGAAATGTAGCGGTCCAGCTGCAAAGCGAAGATATATTGCAGCACCTCGGGGGAGTTGGCTCGCGGATCGCCTGGGCCGGTGGCGAAAGTGTTGTTGCCGGCCAGGTTGTAGTAATAGCAGCCATTGATCCCCGGCGTGTTGCCGGCGCAATTCGGCCCGCCCAGCCCTTCCAGCGAGCGTCGGAATTGGTTGGTCAGAACCGTGCCGGGCGAACCGGCGTTGGTGGCCAGCTCATAACGACTGTAGTTCACGCCAGCGGACCATGCCCAGTCAGCGAACGCCGGCCCTGAAAGCCCAAGCGAACCGCGGATCAGCGTGGTATCGGTCTCCGAGGGACGCGACTTTGTGCAATCCCTCACGTTGGCCGCATCGCCGGTCGGGAGACCGCATTGGAAGCCTACTCCCCGCCCGGTGTAGCGAATATCCTCGTAGAACGGGATTCCGGATAGCGGATCGGTCGGATTTCCGGCGAGGACGACCTGGCCTGCCGTGTCACGCAAGGGCAGGAAGACTTCCGCGCCATCGCGCGAGTAGCCTGCACTGATCCCGCTCGATACGGCATACAGCGGATTTCCGTCAGCATCGACCGCGCGATAAATGTTACCCGGGTTATGTCCTGGAATAATGATGTCCGGGATGCTCATCGGTGCACCGGAAGCGTAGTAGGCCTTGGTGTTGGCGACGGTGTATCCGAAGTCCGCAGCCAACTTCACCGTCTCGAACAGATCGTAGTCGAACTTCGCGAAGGTCTGAAATCGTTCGCTCGCAGCCTGGGCGCCTGCGTCGAGATAGAATTGAAAGCGACATTGCCGAGTTGATGCGTCGACGGCATCCTGCACAACCGGAGCACCGTCGATCAGCTGGCCTGTCGAGGGAAAGGTGCCCGTCACCTGGCCGCACGCGGGGTCGATCCGCGAATTGAAGACGCCCGTAAGTTGGCCTGCGGCGTCGCGGAGCGGCACGCCGAACGTCCCCGGATTGGAATTGGCGGAAGCATAGGCCGGATGGGTTGCCCAACCTTCCATCATCGGGACATCGGTGGCGATGAACATTCCGTCCTGATCGGAATATCCGGCTGCTACTACAAAATGGCCGCGATCGCCGAGGCTCGCGCCAAACATGCCTTCGAGCTTGCGAGCGCCCTTCCCGCTGTAGGTGAAGTGGTCAATCCGGCCATCGAGCCGCAGGCCCTCGAACCGATCATTGGTGATGATGTTGACCACGCCTGCCACCGCGTCAGACCCGTAGAGCGCGGATGCGCCGTCCTTCACGACTTCGAAGCGGTCGATCATGATCTGCGGGACAAGCGTGTTCACATCGACGACGTTATCGGCCTGATCGGGCGACTGAGTCGTGCGCTGCCCGTTCAGAAGAACCAGCGTGGATGCCGCGCCCAATCCCCGAAGATTCACAGTGCCGATACCCCGGTCCCCATCGCCGAAGCCACGTCCGGAAGCGAAAGTCGGCCCCACGTTTGCGGGGATGTCCTTGAGGAAAGACGCCATGGAGGATGGCGCCGCCGCTTCGAGCTGCTGGGCGCCGATGATCTCCAACGGAGATGCCGGCAGGACACCTTGGGAGCGACGGATACGCGATCCGGTCACCACGATCGTCTCGTCGTCCGAAGCGGAAATCGCGGCCGTCGAATCCGCGTCCTGGGCTGCGGCCGGCGCAGCGGCGAGGACCAGAATGGATGCGGCGCCCAGCAATAGGACCTTCAGTTCCCTTGAAGTCGTCATTTACCCGTCTCCCTTGACGCCTTTTCCTTATTCCTTGTAAGCGCTTGCAATGATATGTCGCCCAGAGTCTGCGGCTTGGCCCATTAGTGGGCGGAGGAAACTTCGCTGTATTGCGGCGGCCAGATGCCTTGTTTGCCGGGAGAGAGAACCCCCGCCGGATCGAGCGCCGCCTTGATCTTCTGCGACAGCCCCGTGAGCGCATGCTGGTTGAAATCGTAGATCGCGCGTACGTCGTCCATAAAGGCAACGTGGGTACGGTACTCGCCGTACCCCAAGGCCGCGGCATCGGCCACCAGCCTGCGGAACAGCTTGCGCGCGTTCGCGCACTGAGCCGCGTCATCCTTGCTGAACAGGATGAGGAAGATGTGGTTGAGATGCCGCGCGCCAGCGGTGAACCCGCCGTAGTAATCGAAACCGTGTTCCTCGGCCGCAGCTTTAGCCATCTGATATTGCGCAACCGCATCTCGGCCAATCGGCGGGGAGATCGGCGAGAAGCTCAGGTGGCCGCCATTCGGACCGAGCCACTTGACCGCCTGCAGCGCAGTCAAGCCGGGGACGCCAGCCATGACTGAATCACCAGGGAGCAGATCGTCGCCCGGATGATAGCGACGGATGTCGAAGCGAGCCCCCTGCACGCCGGCGAACGCAGAGCGGATCTCATCGATGCGAAAATCGATGAGCTTATCCGGCCCATAGAGCCCGAACCGCAGGTTCCACCAGCCGATATCCAGATCGGAAATGATCTTGTGGATCACCTGCTCCGGCATAGGGCCGGTACCACCGAACCACCGGTCGCGCGATGACGTGGCGGCGCCGATGCGCACCGCATTGGCCAAGACCGCGCTGCTCTGGATCGCACCGCTGAGACGCAACGGACGCAGGATATCGATGATCTGCCCGAGCTGATCCTCTTGCGGAAACGTGATCCGACAAGCCGCGAAGGCTTCGGGTCGCGGCATCAGCCAGATGCCCATCTTGGTGACGATGCCGTTGTTGGATTGCAGGAACAGGCCGTCGAGGGAAGGTCCGTATGCCGCCTTGGCGATGGGCCAGGTCTTGCTGCCAGAATGCGCCCCGAGCCCAGTCCGTACGATCTGTCCGTCGCCGAGAACGACCTCCAGGCCGCAGATATTCTCGGAATGGTCGCCGTAAGGAGTGTAGCCGAAGCCACGCTCGAGCGCATTGCCAACGACGCTGCCCCACCCCAGCGCTGGAACGCTGGCCCACAGCTTGCCGCCCAGTTCCTGCAGCCGTTCGTAAAGATCGAAGAACGTCACTCCCGGCTCGATGATCGCATAGCCCAGGTCCTGGTCGACTTCGATCACCCTGTTGAGACGGCCGAGATCGACGATCACCGCCCCTTCGATCCGGGGGGCAGGTCCGCCATAGCCGAGATTCTTGCCGCGGGAGATCGTCCACAGCGGCACGCCGTGATGGGCCGCGATACGCACGATGGCCGAGACTTCCTCGACCGAGCCGGGAAGGACGGCGGCGCGCGCTCGGAACTTGTCGTCTAAGCCGGGCGAGTATGGGTCCCGATACGGCTCCAACGCATCGTCTCCTCGGCGCAACCATTGGGTGCCGATTTCCCGCTCGATATCCGTCAGTGCACGCTCACAGGCGGTATTCACCACGCCTCTTCCCCATTTTTTCCTTCGTCGAATCGAAGGCTAACAAGCCCTACCGGTATATGCAAGCGTTTACATCGTAATTTGAGGAGCCTGATGTTTCGCTCCGGGTGGATGGGCATAAAGAAAGGACTCAAAGGATTGCACGCGCTTGCCATGTGGGCCATGTCATCTCTCAGTGCGCGCAAGGGGACGTTCTTGAACCGCTTAGAGGAGTTCGCAGACAGCCTGCTCGATAAAGTCACCCTCAACGACGTCGCCAGGTCGGCCGGCGTCTCGACGGCGACTGTATCGAGGGCCATCAACACGCCAGAGCGCGTGGCAAAGGCAACTTTGGAACGTGTCCAAGCTGCTTTGGCTGAAACGGGATACGTCCCCAACCTCCTCGCGGGAGGCCTCGCATCGAGCCGCAGCAGGATGGTCGCCTTTCTGCTTCCCAGTATTCCGATCCTGATGTTTCACCGGACCTTTCAGGCCCTTACCAAAAAGTTGGCGGAGAACCGCTATCAGGCGCTTCTGGGGCTCACCGGGCGGACCCCGCAGGAATACAGCGACACTGTTAATCAGGTGCTGAGCTGGCGCCCGCAAGGACTGGTCATGATCGGCACTTCGGTCTCGCCCGAAACCCGCCGGCAAATCCTCTCGAGCGGATGCCCGGTAGTCGAGATATGGGATTTGCCGGACGATCCGATCGATATGGTCGTCGGCTTTTCCAACGAGGCGGTAGGACTCGCAATCGGGCGTTATGCGATCGCCAAGGGATACCGCCGTCCGTTCGTCGTTGCAGCCGCAGGCATGCGCGGCCTGCGCCGACGATTCGGGCTGACCCGGGCATTCGTCGAAGCCGGGCTGGACGAACCCCGCAGCGCCAGTTTCCACTTCCCGACTAAATTGGGTGAAGCCCGGCAAGCGCTGGCGGAACATCTCGACGCAGGGGGGCGGCCAGACATTGTGATTTGCAGCTCTGACGCGGCAGCGCACGGAGCAATCATCGAGCTTCACACCCGCGGCATCCGTATTCCGGACGACATCGCGGTCACAGGGTTCGGGGACTTCGATTTCGCTGAACACACCGTGCCGACGCTGACGACAGTCCGGATCGATGGAGACCGGATCGGTGAACTCAGCGCTGCGATGCTGCTGGACCGCATTGCTGGCAAGCCCCCTGCAAGCAAGGTGATCGATATCGGCTTCGAGCTGATTGCGCGAGAAAGCGCATAACCGCGCGTTGCCCGCCTGTTGTCGAGGGCCTCGTGGGCCGTCTGGATCAGATCACCGCATAGTATGAGAAGATGGAGTGATCGGGATTGGAATGCCGATGCCCTCCACCGACGATGAGGGTGCGCGCAATCCACTCATGCGGCCCCGCAGGGACGGTAAAGGTCGGCGTGAAGCGAAAGTAGCCCGGCTGCGGCGTGCCATCAACGAGTTGTGCCTCTCCCTCTCTGGCTGGCACCAGGTAGCCACGATTGTTGATATAGATCTTAGTCCCATCGTCGACTTCGAGAAGATAGTGCGAGTTGATCAGTATTACGCCATCGTCCCGCACATGAGCGAAATCGGCGCCACTGTCGGGAACCACCCGGCCGTTCAGCCGAGGACCATAGACCGTCCCCCCGGAGCAAGGCGTATAGCCCTGCATTCCGCCCCCCGCGAGCGGTCCGAAAATGCAGCGCTCGGGACGGAAATCCACCCTTGTCTCGAACACAAATTCAAGTTTCAAAGGTACCTCGCCAGCCATCGCCCACCACCTTTCCGGATTGTTGAGGGATGACGCATAGGAATTAGTCCCAAGCGCGTCGACTCTAAATGTATGCGCTTGCATGGCAGGCGTTGCCAGTGCCGGCTTGGCATCGCCGCAGACAAGCCTCCGTTGCCCCACGCAGGGACTCCGGTGTTGAGCCTGAACGCGGCACGGCTTGTCGGAGGGGCGGCGACCGGCGGGGCGCCTTGGCCGTAGGCTGGGCGCAAGGTCGAAGGAGCTATCTCGATGCGTTTCAGCCGTTTGGTTTGCGCGGGGATGACCCTGGCCGGCGCGTTTATGCTGCCGGGCGCCGCGCTGGCACAGTATAGTCCGGATGCTACCGGCGATCTTGGGGCCGCCATGGGATCGACGGCGCTGGGGCAGTCGGTCCTGAGCGGCACGCGCGAGATCGGCCGGGATGGCACGGATTCCGACGAGCTTTCGCCGACGATGAAGCGTTACTGCGCAGAATGGCCCGATGAAGGCGTATGCCGTGCCGATCGGGCGCGGCAGGCTCAGCGGGAGCAGGCTTCCGCCAAGCCTTCGGAGGAGCGGATGCGGCAGTTGATAGCGCAAGTGCAGGGCGAATACGAGGAGCGGGTTCGCCGGGACGGTAAGCCGACGGCCGACAAGTGGCTCAGTGAGACGGCTTATGAACTGGGCCGGCAGGACGGCAAGGCCGCGCGGGGCGGACAGCGCTAGGGACGGCGCGGGCGGGTTCGTACTTCAGGCGGCACGGCCTTCGAGCGTGACGCCGTAGCTGCGCACATAATCGCCCAGTTCACCCAGCACGCGCTGGGGCGTGAGGCCGAATTCCTCCAGGCTGTAACGATGCGGGCGGCGCTTGAGCCGGGCGGCGCGGCGTTGGTAGGCTAGCATCGCGGGACGCGCCGGGGCGATGTCGAGCCCGAGGAAGCGATAGACCCGCGCCATGGCGCCGCGCCAATCGCGGTCCATGTCTTCGTAATGGACGTCGATCTGGCGATCAGCGGGAATGGCATCGCGCGCCGCGGCCATCCGTTCCAGCATCAGCCGGGTCTTGCGCAGTGATTCGCCGCCGATACGGCGCGCGTCGGCCTTGTCGGAGTAGATGATCGTCTGGTTCCAGGCCAGCGAAGCGGCGCTGCCGACCACCGCCAGCGGATCGCGATGCGTGAAGATGAGGCGTGCGTCGGGAAAGACTTTCAGCAGCGCCGGCAGGTCGAGCAGGTGCTGCGGGGTCTTGAGTATCCACGGCCTGAGGCTGGAGGCCTGCTGCGACCAGCCGATCAGCCGCAGCAGGCGCGCCATCTGGCGATAGGCGGGCACCGCGTCCTGCGCCTCGCACCAGCGGCCGTAGCTGGGCACCCACCACTGCGCCTCGTGCTTCATGCCCCAGAAGCTGCTGACCAGCAGGCCCAGTTCCTCTTCCGGATCCAGCGGGCCGGTGGGGTGGATGGTGAGCGTGCGCGGATTGGCGAGGCGGGCGACGCGCATGATCCGCCGGGCCAGCGCGATGCGCGAATCGGGGCCGCTGCCATCGAAGCCCGGCCGGGGAACGGGGCTGATCGTTTCGAAGCTGCGCAAGTGGGTGAACCGGCGATCGGCCGCGAGCAACCGGTGCAGCCGCGTGGTGCCCGATCGCATCGGCCCGGCCACGATCACCGGGCGCTGCAGCGGGCGGACGAGGATTTCCGGGTGCCGGGCGAACCACTGCTGCGCCCACAGCCGATCGTGCAGCACCTTTTCGATCTGGGCCCGCGCGGCCCATTCGCCCGCGGCATTGAGCCGCGCTTCGGCGTGGAGCG
>Ga0182749_1002996_pt1 | contig 11879 bp, 10 predicted proteins | sample eDN3rd37CKraftMG_FD_128875 | JGI IMG/M metagenome (GOLD analysis project Ga0182749, IMG submission 128875) | Enriched Miracle-Growth compost microbial communities from Emeryville, California, USA - eDNA 3rd pass 37_C Kraft MG (version 2) (version 2) ...
GGCCGACGCGCCCGCGGAGACCGCCCCCGCCGTCGCCCCGCCGGGAGACCAGGTCACCGTCGTCGGGGACTCGGTGACGCTCGCGAGCGCCCCCGCGCTCACCGCGGCGCTGCCCGGCGCGTACGTCGACGGCGCGGTCTCGCGCCAGGTGAAGGACGGTCCGGCCGCGCTCGCCACGGCCCGCGACGCGGGCGCCCTGCGCCCCTACGTCGTCGTGTCGCTCGGCACGAACAGCACCGCGAACGCGGCCTCCCTCGACGAGCTGCTCGCGGCCGTCGGGCCCGGCCGCCGCGTCGTGCTCGTCACGGGGTACGCCGACCGCCCGTGGGTCCCCGGCACGAACGCCGAGATGGTCGCCGCCGCGGAGCGGCACCCCGGCGTCGTCGTCGCGGACTGGTCCGCGGCCGTCGCCGCCGACCCCGCGGTGCTCGGGCCGGACGGCGTGCACCCCACGGAGGCGGGCACGGCCGCGTACGCGAAGGTCGTCGTGGACGGGTTGACGCGCGCCGCAGGGCTCGGGTCGTCGACCGGCTGATCCCGGTGCCCGCCCCGTGCCCGGCCCGCGCCACGACCTCGCGCGCGACCGGGTGAGATCCACTCGGGCCTGCGCAGATCCCGGCGTTTCCTCTAGCGGAACCGGACGAATCCCGCCAGGGTTGTCCTCACGGGCCACGAAATGTGCGACCGACACACGACGTCCACATCCCGGCGGGCTGCCCGCCCGCGCGTGGTCCACCGGAACCGACCGAGGAGACTCATGAGCGACAGCACCGCCGGCGGCCCGCCGCGGGACGAGAACGAGCCGCAGGCACCGCAGGACCCGTACGCGAGCGACCAGCCGGTCCCGCCCCGGGAGGCCGCCCCCGAGCCGCCGGCGTCGCCCCCGCCCGCGCAGCCCCAGTCCTCGCCGTCCCAGCCCGCCCAGCCGTACGGTGCGCCCGCGGGCGCCGCGCCGACGGGCCCGGCGGCTCCGGGCGCGGGATACCCGCCGCCCGCCCAGCCGCCGTACGGGCAGCAGCCTCCCGCGCCGCAGACCTCCTACGGCCAGCAGGCCCCGTACGGCCAGCAGCCGCCGGGGCAGCCGCCGTACGGCCAGCAGCCCCCGGGGCAGCCGCCGTACGGCCAGCAGCCCCCGGGGCAGCCGCCGTACGGTGGGCAGCCGGGCGGCTACCCGCCCCCGGCGGGCCCGTACGGGCAGCCGGGACAGCCCGGCGCGGCGATCCAGGTGACCGACGCGTTCGGCTACGGCTGGAACAAGTTCACGCAGAACGCCGGGGTCATCATCGCGGGCGTCCTCACCTACGTGGCGGTGCTCGCGCTCCTGTCGGTCGCGTTCTGGGCGCTCCTCGTGGGGACCGCCACGACGACGGTCGACCCGGTGACCGGGGAGATCAGCACCGCGGGCGGGTTCGCGTTCGGCTTCGGCACGTTCCTGTTCGTCGGGGTCTTCGCCGTGCTGTCGTTCCTCGTCCAGGCCGCCGTGGTCAACGTCTCGCTGCTCGTCACGCGGGGCAAGAAGCTGGAGTACGGGGACTTCTTCCGGTTCCCGAACCTGGGCACCGTCGTCCTCGTGGCGCTGCTCATCGGCGTCGCGACCAGCGTGCTGGCGATCACGGTGCTGGGGCCGCTCGTGTTCGTGTTCTTCGCCCAGTTCACGCTGTTCTACGTCATCGACAAGAACCTGGGCGTGTTCGACGCGTTCAAGGCGAGCTTCTCGGTCGTGAGCAAGAACCTCGGCGCCGTCGCGCTGCTGTTCCTCGGGGTGTACCTCGCGCAGCTCGTCGGCACGCTCCTGTGCTACGTGGGCCTGCTCGTCGCGCTGCCCGTCGCGCAGATCGCGACCGCCTGGGTGTACCGCCGCCTCAACGCGGAGCAGCCCGTCTGACGCCGCCCGCGGCGCGGCGCTCGCCGCGCACCCGGGCCGCTGAGCAGCCACGATAGGACCGAGCAGGTCGAGGGAGCGTGCTGACCGCGGCACGTGACGACGAGGAACGAGGTGCACCATGACGGACCCCACGAACCCCGGCGGTCAGCCGCCCCGCGACGACGAGCCCGCACCGGGCGACGGCTCCGGCCCGCAGGACCCGGCCGGGCCCCCGTCAGGCCCGCCCGCGTACGGGGCGCCGGACGCCTACGGCGCCCCGGCCGGTGCGCCCGGCGACCCGAACGCACCCGGCCCGACGGCCCCGCCGCCCGGGTCGTACCCGCCCCCGGCCGACGGCGGCTACCCGCCGCCCGGGTCGTACCCGCCGCCGGCGGGCGGCTACGGCGCCCCGCAGCCCGGCGTCGGCGGCCCCGCCTTCGCGGTGGGCGACGCGATCTCGTACGGCTGGCGCAAGGTGACGTCGAACCTCGGGCCGTGGATCCTCGTCGCGCTGATCTTCCTCGCGGTGAACGTCGCGTGGAACTGGATCACCGGCGGCTTCGACCAGGTCCAGGACCAGTTCGACTACACCGACACCAACGTGCTCGCCGTCACGGGCCTCACGTTCACGAACATCCTGCTCGGGATCGTGGGCACCGTGATCGGCTACCTCGTCACCGCGTTCTTCACGCGCGGCGCGCTCGACGAGGTGGACGGGCGCAAGCCGGACGTCGCGGCGTTCTTCCGCATCGGCAACGTCGTCAACGTGCTCCTCGCGGCGCTGATCGTCGGCATCCTCACCGGCGTGGGCCTGTTCCTGTGCATCCTGCCGGGACTCGCGGTGCTGCTGTTCTCCGCGTTCGTCTACTACGTCGCGCTCGACCAGGGCGTCGACGCGATCACGGCGGTCCGCACGAGCTTCTCGATGGTCGCGAAGAACTTCGGGCAGGTGTTCCTGCTGCTGCTCGCGCTGCTCGGCATCAACATCCTCGGCGCGATCCCCTGCGGTCTCGGCCTGTTCGTGACGATCCCGCTGAGCTACGTCGCGGTGGGCTACGCCTACCGGCGCCTGTCCGGGGGCGTCCCGGCCGCCTGACGCGGTCCGTCGTCCACCTCGTGCCCCGGCGCCGCCTCGCGACGCCGGGGCACAGGCGTTCCCGGCCCCGGTCTCAGGACGCGGTGACGAAGTCGATGAGCTCCTCGACGCGGCCCAGCAGCGAGGGCTCGAGGTCGGCGTAGGAGCGGACGGTCCCGAGGATGCGCTGCCACGCGCGCCCGACGTCCTCGGCGGACTCCGCGGGCCACCCGAGCTCGCGCAGGATGCCGCGCTTCCACTCGGTGCCCCGTTCGATCACGGGCCACCGCTCGAGGCCGATCCGCGCGGGCTTCACCGCCTGCCACACGTCGACGTACGGGTGGCCGAGCACGAGCACCGTGCCCGCGGGCGAGCGCCGCAGCGCCTCGTCGGCGATGCGGCGCTCCTTGCTCCCGGGCACGAGGTGGTCGACGAGGACGCCCACGCGGCGCTGCGGCGTCGGGCCGAAGTCGGCGAGCGCCGCCGCGAGGTCGTCGACGCCGTGCAGGGGCTCGACGACGACCCCCTCGACGCGCAGGTCGTCCCCCCACACCTTCTCGACGAGCTCGGCGTCGTGCTTGCCCTCGACCCAGATGCGGCTGCCGCGGGCCACGCGCGCCCGTTGCCCGACGACGGCGCGCGAGCCCGACGCCGTGCGCGCCGGGGCGGCGGGGGCGCGCGACGTCACGGGCGGCGTGAGGACGACGGGCTCGCCGTCGACCCAGAACCCCGGGCCGAGCGGGAACGTCCGCGTGCGGCCCGCGCGGTCCTCGAGCACGACGACGTGCATGCCGCCCGACTTCTCGACGCGGACCACGGCGCCGACCCATCCCGTCTGGACCTCCTCGACCACGAGCCCGCGGTCCGCGGTCTGCGGCCGAGACACCGGTCGCGCGCGGTGGTGGGAGGGGGCGGGCGTGCCGCCGAGGACGTCGGAGCCGTAGCGGTCGAAGGACACGACCGTCACCCTAGGACACCGTCCCCGCGGGTCCGCGGAGCCCGGGCGCGCGTGGCGCCCGGCGCGCGCGCACCGGGCACCGGGTGGTACCACGGAGCGATGAGCCCCACGCGCGCGGAGCCGGACCCGGCGCGCTGGCGCGTGCTCCCGGTCTGCCTCGGGGTGGGCTTCATCACGACGCTCGACGTGTCGATCGTCAACGTCGCCCTCCCGTCGATCGAGTCGTCGCTGCGCGCGGGCCCGACGCAGCTCCAGCTCGTCGTCGCGGGCTACACGCTCGCGTTCGGCCTCGCGCTCGTGCCGGCCGGCCGGCTCGGCGACGCCGGGTCGCGCCGGACGCTGTTCATGGTCGGCCTCGTCGGGTTCGCGCTCATGAGCCTCGCGTCGGGGCTCGCGCCGACCGACACGTGGCTGGGCGTGGCCCGCCTGCTCCAGGGCGTGAGCGCCGGGGTGCTCAACCCGCAGGTCGTCGGGATCATCCAGCAGCAGTTCTCGGGGAGCGAGCGCGGCCGGGCCTTCGGCGCGTTCGGCGCCACGATCGGGGTGTCGACGGCGCTCGGCCCGCTGCTCGGCGGGCTCCTCATCGCCGCGGCCGGCTCCGCGGCGGGCTGGCGGTGGGTGTTCCTCGTCAACATCCCCGTCGTCGCCGTCCTGCTCCCGTTCGCGTGGCGCCTCGTGCCCGGGCCGCCGCCGCGCGCGCCCGGGGCCGGCGCACGCCGTCTCGACCTCGTCGGGCTCGGCCTGCTCGGCGCTACCACGCTCGCCGTGATGATGCCCTTCGTCACGACGACGGGCCGGGGCGACGACGCGTCACGGTGGTGGTGGCTGGCGGCGGCGCTCGCCGCCGGGGTCGGCGCGGCCGCCTGGGAGCGGCGCTACCAGCGCCGCACGGGCGACGCCGTGCTCGACCCGCACGTCGTCGGGCTCGGCTCGTTCCGCAACGGCGCGCTGCTGGGTCTCGCGTACTTCGCGGGGTTCACGGGCCTCTTCCTCGTGATCACCCTCTACCTCCAGGACGAGCTCGGGTACACGCCGCTCCAGGCCGGGCTCGTCGGGACGCCGTTCGCGGTCGCGTCGGGCATCTCGGCGTGGTTCTCCGGTCGCTGGGTCGCGCGGTGGGGCAGGCAGCTCGTCGTGGGCGGCCTGCTCGTGGTCCTCGTCGGGGTGGTCGCGGCGGACGCCGTCGTGCGCGTGCTCGGCGACCGGCCGGGGGCGGTGGGCCCGGCGCTCGCGGCCGTGCTGCTCGTCGCGGGCGCGGGCAGCGGGACGGTCATCGCCCCGAACCAGACGCTCACCCTGTCCGAGGTGCCCGTGACGCGCGCCGGCGTGGCCGGGAGCATGCTCCAGCTCGGCCAGCGCATCGGCTCGGCGGTCGGCATCTCCGTCGTGCTCGCCGTGTACTACGGCGGCCTCGCGAGCGGGGAGCGCGCGGCGCACGCCGCGGGGCGCGCGCTCGTCGTGACGATCGCCCTCGTCGCGGTCGCGCTCGTCGCGGGGCTCCTGGACCTGCGTTCGCGGCGAGCGGAGGACCGCAGGACGAGCCGCGCGAACGCGTAGGATTGGCACTCGGAGGACGAGAGTGCCGACACCCGCCCGCCGACCGGGCGGGGGCGGCGCGGCACGCGGGAGGTGGACGTGAGCGAGGAGCGCCGGCTCGAGGTGCTGCGGGCGATCGTCGAGGACTACGTCCTCACGCGCGAGCCCGTGGGGTCGCGCGTGCTCACCGAGCGGCACGGCCTCGGCGTCTCGCCCGCGACGATCCGCAACGACATGGCCGCCCTCGAGGACGCCGGCTACATCGCCCAGCCGCACACGTCGGCCGGGCGCATCCCGACGGACAAGGGCTACCGGCTCTTCGTCGACCGCCTCTCGAGCGTCAAGCCGCTGTCCGCGCCGGAGAAGCGCGCGATCGAGACCTTCCTGTCCGAGGGCGTCGACCTCGACGACGTCATCGCCCGCGCCGGCCGCCTGCTCGCGCAGCTCACCGGCCAGGTCGCGGTCGTCCAGTACCCGTCCCTCAGCCGCTCCGGGCTGCGCCACCTCGAGCTCGTGCCCGTGGGGGAGACGCGCCTGCTCGTCGTCATCATCACGGACACGGGGCGCGTCGAGCAGCGCACGCTCGAGGTCGCGAGCGTGCCCGACGAGGGCACGCTCGCCGAGGTGCGCGCACGTCTCAACGCCGCGGCCGCGGGCAAGCGCCTCGCGGACCTCGCGCCGGCGCTCGCGGCCGTCACGGAGAGCTTCCACCCGGACGACGCACCGCTCGTGCGCGCGGTGGGCGACCTCGTCGCCCAGACGCTCGCCGAGGAGAGCGAGGAGCGCCTCGTGCTCGCGGGCACGGCGAACCTCGCCCGGGCGGGGATGCGGTTCGAGCACGCGCTGCGCCCCGTCCTCGAGGCGCTCGAGGAGCAGGTCGTCCTGCTCGGCCTGCTCACCGAGATGGCCGCCGAGTCGGGCGTCAGCGTCCGGATCGGGCACGAGACCCAGCTCGAGGGGCTCGCGGAGACCTCCGTCGTGACGACCGGTTACGGTAGCGACGGAGACACGGTCGCGCTCGTCGGCTCGATCGGGCCGACCCGCATGGACTACCCCGGGACGATCGCCGCGGTGCGCGCCGTGGCGCGCTACCTGTCGCGGGTGCTCGGCACGTGAGCCGCTCCGCGGCCACCCCGCCGGGAGCAGGCGCCGACGACGCCCGCCCCCGACCCTTCACGACCGGCCCCGCGCCGGCCTCACGACCCGCACCAGCAGAGAGTGACGTGTGAGCGACTACTACGAGATCCTCGGCGTGTCCCGTGACGCGAGCCAGGACCAGATCAAGAAGGCGTACCGCAGGCTCGCGCGCGAGCTGCACCCGGACGTCGCGGGCGAGGACGCGGGCGACCGCTTCAAGGACGTCGCGCGCGCGTACGAGGTGCTGTCCAACCCGGAGAAGCGCCAGCAGTACGACCTCGGCGTCGACCCGAGCGCACCGGGCGGCGGCACCGGCCCCATGGGCGGCGGGTTCGGCTTCCAGGACATCTTCGAGACGTTCTTCGGCGGCGGCCAGGCGCAGCAGGGGCCGATCCCGCGCGCCCGGCGCGGCCAGGACGCGCTCGTGCGGCTCGACATCGACCTCGCCGAGGCGACGTTCGGCGCGCAGCGCGAGCTCCAGGTCGACACGGCCGTCGTGTGCGGCACGTGCGGCGGCACGTGCTGCCGCCCCGGCACGTCGCCCCGCACGTGCGACGTGTGCCACGGCCGCGGCACGGTCCAGCGCGTCGCGCGCTCCTTCCTCGGCCAGGTCATGACGAGCGCGCCGTGCGCCGCGTGCCAGGGGTTCGGCACCGTCATCCCCGAGCCGTGCGCCGAGTGCTCCGGCGAGGGACGCGTGCGCAGCCGTCGCACGATCACGGTCAACGTCCCCGCCGGCGTCGACACGGGCACGCGCATCAAGCTCACCGCGCAGGGCGAGGTCGGCCCGGCGGGCGGGCCCGCCGGCGACCTGTACGTCGAGATCCGCGAGCGCAACCACGACACGTTCGTGCGCCGCGGCGACGACCTGCACTGCACGCTCCAGGTGCCCATGACGGCGGCCGCGCTCGGGACGGTGCTCGAGCTCGAGACGCTCGACGGCCCCCAGGAGATCGACCTGCGCCCCGGCACGCAGCCGGGCCAGATCGTCACGCTGAAGAACCTCGGCGTCGGTCACCTGCACGGCTCGGGGCGCGGCGACCTCAACGTCCACATCGAGGTCCAGGTGCCCACGGCGCTCGACCCGGAGCAGGAGCAGCTGCTGCGCTCGCTCGCTGCGCTGCGTGGCGAGGAGCGGCCCGAGCCGCGCCTCGCGGCCGCGCACCCGGGCGTGTTCTCGCGCCTGCGCGACAAGCTCTCCGGGCGCTGAGCGGGGGCGGCGCATGAGTGCTCCGGTGTTCCTCGCCGAGACGGGTCTCGACGCCGTCGCGCCGGGCGACCGCTACGTCCTCGACGGCGCCGAGGGCCGCCACGCGGGCGTGGTCCAACGACGCGGCGCGGGCGAGCGGGTCGACGTCGTCGACGGCGACGGGCTGCGCCTGCGGTGCGTCGTCGAGCACGCCGACGCCGGTCGCGTCACGCTCCTCGTCCAGGAGGTGGACCGGGAGCCCGAGCCCGCCGTCGTCGTGACGCTCGTGCAGGCGCTCGCCAAGGGCGACCGCGACGAGATGGCCATCGAGGCCGCGACCGAGATCGGGGTCGACGTCGTCGTCCCGTGGCAGGCCGAGCGGTCGGTCGTCGTGTGGCGCGGCGAGCGCGCCGCGAAGTCCCGCGCGCGCTGGCTCGCGACGGTCCGCACCGCGACGAAGCAGGCGCGGCGCGCGCGCCTCCCGCACGTCGAGCTCGCGGTCGACTCGCGCGGGCTCGCGGCCCGCGTGACGGACGTCGTCGGGGCCGGGGGCCGGGCGATCGTGCTGCACGAGGAGGCGACGACGCCGCTCGCCGACGTGGTGCTGCCCGGCGGTCCCGCGACCGAGGACGGTTCGCGGCCCGAGGTGCTCGTCGTCGTCGGCCCCGAGGGCGGCATCTCCGACCGCGAGCTCGACGACCTCACCGCGGCGGGCGCCGTCGCGGCGCGCCTGGGCCCGCACGTCCTGCGCACGTCGACCGCGGGCCCGGTGGCCGTCGCGCTGCTCGCCGAGCGGCTGGGTCGCTGGAGCGTGCCCGACGGCGGTGGACTAGCCTCGGGGGCATGACGAGCACCGACGCGCGCACCGACCCGGACTGCCTCTTCTGCCGCATCGTCGCGGGCGAGCTGCCCGCGGACGTCGTGGCGACGAGCGAGCGCTCGGTCGCGTTCCGCGACATCGACCCCCAGGCTCCCGTGCACGTGCTCGTGGTGCCGCGCGACCACCACGGCGACATCGCGCAGCTCGCGGCGGCCGACCCGGAGCTGCTCAGCGACGTCGTGGCCCTCGCGGACGAGGTGGCGGGGGACCTGGCCGACGGCCAGTTCCGCCTCATCTTCAACTCGGGACCGCGCGCGGGCCAGAGCGTGTTCCACGTGCACGGGCACGTGATCGCCGGTGCCGAGCTCGGGTGGTCCCCGGCCTGAGCCCTGCGCGAAAGCGCGTGTGGGCCGCGGCGCCGCTCGGTACGATGGAGGGGATCTGCGGGGCCCGCGCGGCCCCGGCACCACCGTCCGACCGAAGGAGCGCAGCGGCGCAAGCCGGCTCATGACCTCTCTGTCCCGAGAACCCGAACCCGCGCCGCACCGGGTCGAGCACCGCATCGTCATCCCGAACCACGTGCCGATGGTGGCGCTCCTCGGCAGCCGCGACTCCGTGCTCCGGGCCGTCGAGGAGGGGTTCCCCGCCGTCGACGTGCACGTGCGCGGCAACGAGATCGCCGTCTCCGGCCCGCCGGGGGACGTCGCGCTCGCGTCCCGCCTGCTCGACGAGCTCGTCGAGGTCGTCGAGGCGGGCACGCAGCTCACCGCGGACGTCGTCTCGCGGTCGATCGCGATGCTCACGGCCGCGACCGCGTCGCGACCGGCCGAGGTGCTGACGCTCAACATCCTGTCGAGCCGCGGCCGCACGATCCGCCCCAAGACGGTCGGCCAGAAGCGCTACGTCGAGGCGATCGACGCGAACACCATCACGTTCGGCATCGGCCCCGCGGGCACGGGCAAGACGTACCTCGCGATGGCCAAGGCCGTGCAGGCGCTGCAGTCCAAGCAGGTCAACCGCATCATCCTCACGCGCCCCGCTGTCGAGGCGGGCGAGCGGCTCGGGTTCCTGCCGGGCTCGCTCACCGAGAAGATCGACCCGTACCTGCGCCCGCTGTACGACGCGCTGCACGACATGATCGACCCGGACTCGATCCCCAAGCTCATCGAGGCGGGCACGATCGAGGTCGCGCCGCTCGCGTTCATGCGCGGTCGCTCGCTCAACGACTCGTTCATCATCCTCGACGAGGCGCAGAACACGACGACGGAGCAGATGAAGATGTTCCTCACGCGCCTCGGCTTCGGGTCGCGCATGGTCATCACGGGGGACGCGACGCAGGTCGACCTGCCGGGCGGCACCCAGTCGGGGCTGCGCGTCATCGAGGACGTCCTGACCGGCGTGGACGACGTCGAGTTCTGTCGCCTGACGTCGTCCGACGTGGTGCGGCACCGCCTCGTGAGCGAGATCATCGACGCGTACGCGCGGTGGGACCTGGCGGCGGGGAACGGCCCGCGCCGCCGCGACGACGAGCGGCGCGGTCGCCCCGCGAACCGCGACCGACGGACGAGGGACGACGCGTGAGCATCGAGGTCAACAACGAGACCGAGACCGAGGTCGACGAGGCCGAGTTCGCGGCGCTCGCGCGCTACGTGCTCGACGCGATGCGCGTGCACCCCCAGAGCGAGCTGTCGATCCTGTTCGTCGACACCGACGTGATGTCCGAGCTGCACGTGCGCTGGATGGACGAGCCCGGCCCCACGGACGTGCTCTCGTTCCCGATGGACGAGCTGCGTCCCGGCCGCGACGGCGAGGTGTCCGGCCCGGGCCAGCTCGGCGACGTCGTGCTGTGCCCCGAGGTCGCCGCCCGCCAGGCGGTCACCGCGGGCCACTCGACCGCGGAGGAGATGCTGCTGCTCACGACGCACGGCATCCTGCACCTGCTCGGCTACGACCACGCCGAGCCGGAGGAGGAGAAGGAGATGTTCGCGCTGCAGCGCAAGCTGCTCCTGACCTTCCTCGCCGGCCGGTGAGCGGCGAACCCGTCGCGCTCCTGGCGGCGCTGACCGTCGTCACGGTCGTGCTGGCCGCCGCGCTGAGCGCCGGTGAGGCCGCCGTGCTGCGCGTGACGCGCGCCGCGGTCGCCGAGGCGGCGCTCGGCGACGACCCGGCCACGCCCCCGCGCCCCTCGGGCCGGCGCGCGCTGTCCCTGCTCGCCGACCCGGCCGCGTCCGCGCGCTCGATCGGCTTCGTGCGCGTCGTCGCCGAGGTCGCGGGCATCACGTGCCTCACCCTGCTCGTCGCCGCGTGGCTCGAGCCGTGGTGGCAGGTCCTGCTCGTCGCGCTCGGCGTGAGCGTCGTCGTGGGGCTGCTCGTCGCGCGCGTCAGCCCGCGCTCGCTCGGGCGCCGCCACGCGGTGCGCGTGCTGCTCGGGCTGTCGCCCCTCCTGGTCGGCGTCGTGGCGGCGACGCGCTGGCTCACGCGCCTCGCGCCGGCCCCCGACTCCGGGGCGCACGAGCGCGAGCTGCAGGACATGGTCGACCGCGTGAACGAGTCCGCGGCCATCGAGGAGGAGGAGCGCGAGCTCATCCGGTCGGTGTTCGGGCTCGGCAGCACGCTCACGCGCGAGGTCATGGTCCCGCGCACCGACATGATCACGACGTCGCGCGACACGCCGTTGCGCAAGACGCTCTCGCTGTTCCTGCGCTCGGGCTTCTCGCGCATCCCCGTCACGGGCACGTCCGCGGACGACCTCGTGGGCGTCGCGTACTTCAAGGACGTCGTGCGCGTGCTGCAGGGCGGGCCGGGGACGGACGCGCGGCCCGTCGGCGACGTGGCGCGCGCGGCGATCTTCGTGCCCGAGTCCAAGCCCGTGGACGACCTCCTGCGCGAGATGCAGGCGTCGTCGTCGCACATCGCGATGGTCGTCGACGAGTACGGGGGCATCGCCGGGCTCGTGACGATCGAGGACGCGCTCGAGGAGATCGTGGGCGAGCTCACGGACGAGCACGACCGGCCCGAGCCCGAGGTCGAGGACGTCGGCGACGGCGTGCTGCGCGTCCCGGCGCGGCTGAACGTCGACGAGCTCGGCGAGCTCTTCGGCCTCGACCTGGACGACGACGACGTGGACACCGTGGGCGGCCTGCTCGCCAAGGCGCTCGGCAAGGTCCCGCTGCCCGGCTCCGTCGCCGAGGTGCACGGGCTGCGCCTCGAGGCCGACCGCGTGCAGGGGCGCCGCAAGCAGCTCGCGACGGTCCTCGTCTCCCACGCGGCGGCCCCCGCCGCACCCGGCGAGCCGGAGAC